>Ga0067045_1028042_pt1 | contig 45423 bp, 28 predicted proteins | sample TerdegcTABiofilm_FD_59184 | JGI IMG/M metagenome (GOLD analysis project Ga0067045, IMG submission 59184) | Combined Assembly of (Gp0054472, Gp0054536) Wastewater bioreactor microbial communities from Singapore -Terephthalate degrading...
GTCGTCCAGCAGGAGGCGCACGGCTGCGCCTCGCCGGGCGGCCGCCAGCAGCGCCTGCACGCGCGGGTTTAACCCCACCTCGCCGATGCCTACGGTCCAGGTGGTTGGCTCGTTCATTTGCAGCGCCGCAATAGTATCACCGGAGCCGGCCTGTCCCAATAACCCCAACAGCGCATCTTGAGCGCGCAAACTGTGCTCCGGGGCGTGCATCACGGTCAGGTGGGTGGCGGTGGCGGCGAGGCTGGCGGTGAAGGGCGCGGTGTAGGTGGTCCAATCGGGCGGCGGCAGCGGGACAAAGCCTTCCGGCGGCGCGTAGCTGCTATCATAGGGGGCCACATCCAGATGATGGAGCGGGTCGCAATCCAGCCGGAAGAGCCGGTCCAGGGCGGCCATCACGTCTGGCTGGTCGGTGACCACTGCAAAGCCCCGATGGCCTAATGTGCCGTTTCCTTTGGGATCAGAAGGGAGCGAATTCTCCCCGAAGTTATCGCTGCTCACCAGCGCCAGCCGGTCATCTACCAGGATGAACTTGGCGTGCTGGTAGCGGTAGCGGGCCGCCGTCTTACCTATGAAATAGACCGTGCTGGTCGGCGGCCGGTGCAACTGCTGCGCGATCCATTTCCCCTCGTTAGCAAGCCCGCCGGCCGGTGCGCTTTCCAGCAGGATAGTCACCACCACCCCGGCCTGCAGGCGTTCTTGCAGGGCCTCGTAAACCGGGAGGCTCTCCAGCGTGTAGCCTTCTAACCGCAGACTGTTCCGGGCAGCGGCGATGGTTTGGGTGACCAGGGGGAGCAATCCGTCGGGGGCTACTGCTATCGTCAAAGCGGCGGTGGCGCTGATTTCGGTGGGGAAGAAGAGCGTTTCCAGGTCCCAACCGGGGTAACGGAGCTTGCGCCCGTTGAACGGATCGGCGGGATCCTGGGCCCAATCGGTGGCCTGGTCTGTATCCGTGACCGGCCGGCCGGTGGTGGGGTCCAGTTTGCGGTAGAGCACCTGTCCGCTGCCAAAACCCGCGTAGGGGTAGGGGACGGCTGCCCCGGTCCAGCCCTGGGTGGCGCTGCCCTTCCCATAAGCCAGCACATCCTGGACCTGCCCGCCGGCATCCACCAGGTAGGCCGCTTCGCCGTCGTCGGTGAACCCCGGCCATTGACCGGTGAGGGTGGCGGTGGTCCATTGCGGGGCAAAGCCCCAGACCGGCGCAAAGCCCGTGGCGTTTTCCGCCAACCAGTGAATCTCACCGGGGGGCAAAGTGGCTGCCGGCGGGAAGCAGATGCGGTTGGCAGAACTGGCGCTGTCATCCAGACACCAGCCGCCCACGGTGGCGGTGTAGGGGCTGAGGTTGATGAGCGCCGCTGCCTCGCCGCTGCCGGCGTAATTGGTCGGCGCTAACGCATAGAGCCGAATGGTGGGCGTTTCTACCGACTGAAGCGAGGCAGTCGCCGTCATCGGGATGACGATAGTCCCGCTGAGCTCGTTGTCCAGAGCGACAACAAGCGTAAAGGTGGTGCAGGTCGTGCTGATGGGGAGATTACCGGCTTCCCAGATTAACGTTTGCGGGGTGAGCAGGGTGAAAGAAAAGGGCGCAGTTTGTGTGAGCCAGGTGATGCCCGCGGCAAGGCTGGCCGTGATGCGAGTATCCATGGCAAGACGGTTGCCGGCGTTGCGTAGCCGCAGAGTATAAGTCAAAGTTGCTCCGGGGAGGGTGTCTGTGAGACTGTTCCCTCGTAAGAGCAATTCGGCGGCTGGTGTTGCCACCGAGTTACGGCAGCCGGGCGTCCCGGTAAGCGGATTGCCGTTGGCAGCCAGCCCGTTGCGGATCAGGCCGGTGTTGGTGCCCCAGTTGCTGTCGGAGTCGGCGGCCGAAGCGTCTTTCCGTTCCATGGAAGCGTAAGCGGGCGAAGCAGAACCTCCGGGCCAGGCGCCGCCATTACCATTGGCCGTATCCATGACATTACCCAGTGCATCGGTCAGGGTCAGCACTTCGCCGCTGTTGCTTAACCCGTTGCCAAACGCGATTGCCAGGTCCGCCGGGATGTCGCTGATGGTATTGTCATTGGTGCGTTCAATCAGATAGTAATCCAGCGGAGCAATCTGCCCGCTCAAAGTCAGACTGGGACCGCCGTCGGAGGAAAACAGCCGCCACCCGGCCAACATGATCGTGGCTGTAGTCGTATTGTGCAGCTCAATCCACTCATCGCTGGTGGAGGCGGCTGTTGTCCCCATCCAGGCCACTTCGTTGATTACCACGTCGCCCGCCTGAACCATCTTGGTCTCCAGGGGCCGGGCGCGTAGAGGGAGAGCATAAGCGTATAACAGGGCGGTCAGTGAAAGCAGGCCACCACCTGCGGCTACCAGTAAGCGGATCCAGCGGTTGCTCATAGGATTCACCTCCGGCATTACCTATTTTAACCCAGGTGCTACCCTTACGTTGATTTGGGCAGATAGCAACTTGGGGTATCTTATTCAACACCATTGACCGCAGATGTGGAAATTTATGTCATGATAATAGCATCACTTGGGGTGGTGTCAAAAAAGAGTTTAGCTGCATTTGTCCTGGTGCCCCGCTGCGTAAGCCCGGTCATGCATTGCCCTTTCAGTAAACTACGCTATAATGGGACTAACATTCCGGCTTGCTGGTGGCGTGGATTTCAAAGACAGGAGCTTTTCAAAATGGACCAGACGTTAAAGGTGCTCTTCCTGGCAGCGGAAGCTGCGCCTTTTGCCAAAGTCGGTGGCCTGGCGGATGTAGCCGCAGCGCTCCCCAAGGCCCTGCGGCAGTTGGGGGTGGACGCCAGGTTGATGATTCCCCGCTATGGGGCGATGCGCGGCGAGCAGTATGATTTCCACCGCCTGGGCGAGTTGATCTCCGTGCCGGTGGGGCCAGATTATGAACCGGTGCACTTGCTGGAAGGTATGGCCCCTGGCGAGGTCCCCCTTTACCTGATTTGGGACGAAAAATACTTCTCCGCGCGCGATAAAATCTACGGCTTCAACGATGACCCGCAACGGTTTGTCTTCTTCTCGCGGGCGGTCATCGCGGCCCTGCAGGCTTTGAACTGGGTGCCGGATGTCATTCATGCTAACGACTGGCATACCGCGCCCGTGCCGGCCTGGCTGGATGTTTACGGGCGCCGCGATCCTTTCTACCGCGACATCGTCACCCTCTTCACCATTCATAACCTGGCCTATCAGGGCCTCTGTGGCCGGCTACTGCTCACCTTTGGCCGGATGGAAGAACTGCCCCATCTGTCGGTGGAACCGCCGGGTCAAGTGAACTGGATGGCTCAGGGCTTGGCGCACGCCGATTTGCTCAGCACCGTCAGCCCGACCTATGCGCGCGAAATCCTGACCGCTGAAAGCGGGATGGGATTGGAGCCGTTGCTGATTAGCCGCCAGGATCGTCTCTTCGGCGTCCTGAGCGGGATTGATGCCGAGGTCTGGAATCCCAGCACTGATACCGCGTTAACTCAGGCGTTTGACGCCACCTCCTTGCGCATGAGGGCGGTCAACAAATCCGCCTTGCAACGCGAGATCGGGTTGCCGGGGCGGACCGAGGTCCCGCTGCTGGGCTGTATCTCGCGCCTGGATGAGATCAAAGGGGTGGATTTGCTGGTGCCGGCCCTGGAGACCCTGTTGCAGCAACAGGACGTGCAGTTTGTTTTGCTGGGCACGGGCGATCCCCAATATGAGACTGAACTGCGGGCCCTGGCCGAGCGATTCCCGGAATCAGCACGGGTCTTCATCAAGTTTGACGACCGGCTGGCCCGGCGCATTTACGGTGGGGTTGACCTCTTCCTCGTCCCCAGTCGTTTTGAACCCTGGGGGATGGGGCAGCTGATTGCCATGCGCTACGGAGCCGTGCCCCTGGTCCGCGCCACCGGTGGTTTGGCGGACACAGTCATAGATGTGGTGGAGCAACCTGCCAGCGGCACCGGTTTTGTCTTCCGGCCCTATACGGTAGCGGCATTTACGGAGACTCTGGGGCGAGCACTGGCTGCTTTCCGCGACCGGCCTCGCTGGGAGGGGATCCAGCGGCGAGCCATGGAAAAAGATTTTTCCTGGGAAGCCGCAGCGCGCACTTATATTGATCTTTATCGTCGGGCGCAGGCCTTACATCGCTTGCATTAGTCGCGCAAAGTGCCGGGCCAAAGCCCGACACTTTTTCCTGCAATGGGGGTGGGGGGCTTGGAAGGCGCAGCTCCGGCTGCGCTTTTTGTTAGCCTGCCTTTTTTGACGGGGGGCGCAGTGCGGATGGCCTGGATGAATTTACCAGACGTACATCCGATTTTGGCGTGAGGGAGGAGAGTGTGGGACAGGAAAAGCCCTTCCTGTGCATTCATGGACATTTCTACCAGCCGCCTCGGGATGATCCTTTCACCGGGGAGTACCGGGACGAGCCGGATGCGGCGCCCTATCGTAACTGGAACGAACGGATCACCGCGGAATGTTATACGCCCAACGCCCAGGCCGGTAATTTTGCCCGGATCAGCTTCAATATGGGGGGCACTCTGGCCCGGTGGATGAGTGTTTACGCCCCCGATACCTACAATCGGATTGTAGCAGATGTGCGGGAGTACCTGCGGCGCTACAACGTCCCGAATGGCGTGGTACAATCTGTCCATCATACCATTCTCCCTTTGGCGCGTGGCCGCGACAAACGTTGCCAGATTCGGTGGGGGATTGCCAGCTTCCAGCATCGTTTTGGCTATCGGCCCGATGGCCTCTGGCTACCCGAGATGGCCGTGGATTACCAGACGTTGGAGGCGGTGGCAGAATCAGGCCTCTGGTTTGTGATCCTTTCGGATGAACAGGTGCGGGGTGACTTGTCACTGGGGGCCGGCCCCTACAAAGTTCGGCTTTCGCGCAACCGTTTTATCACCATTTTTGTCCGGGATCGCGGGCTCTCCAACTCCCTCTCATTCAACATGCCGGCGGCTTCCGAGGCCAGGGAATGGATCAATGGTGCCATGCGTTGGCGCAAGCCGGGTTCGTTGACCTTAATTGCCACTGATGGGGAAACCTTCGGGCACCATCACCGGCATGGCGTGGATGTGTTGCGCCAGCTGACCACGCCCGACTTCCGGGATGCCTATGAGGTCACTACCCTGGGACACTACCTGCGTGAACATCCGCCGGCGGTAGAACTGGAGATCGTGGAAAACAGCGCCTGGAGCTGCGCGCACAACCTGGGACGCTGGGCTACCGGCTGTGGTTGTACTGAAGGGTGCGGCTATTGGAAGGGCGCGTTGCGCCGCGCGCTGGACAATCTGGCGAACGCCATTGACGAAATCTATGCCGACGATGTCCGGCATCGTGATCTGGCCGCCTGGGCGCTGCGGGATGACTACATTGCGGTCCTGCTGGGCCAGATGACCGGGGCGGATTTTCTTGCCGAGCACCATTTAGGACACCTGTCCACGCTGGCGCAGCAGCGTCTCCTGCGGCTTTTGGAAGCGCAGATCAATCGCCAGCGCATGTTCGTCAGCTGCGCCTTTTTCTTTGAGGACCTGGAGCGTCTGGAACCGCGTTACGCGATTGCCAACGCGGTGCGTGCCGTGGCCCTGACACGCTACGGAACCGGCGACGACCTGACCGATGCGCTGCGCCGCGATTTGAGTATCGCGATCAGCCCACGCACGGGGCGCACGGGGACCCAAATCCTTGATGAGGTCCTGGCCCGCGCCGAGCTGGGCGAAAGTCCGTTGGGCGGCTCTATGCGCGGAACGCGGTCGGTGTGATTTCGCGTAGTCAAAAGAGCCCTTGTTCAATTCCGACCCTTTTTTATTTTCTTGTAAAGAATAAAAGGCTACGCGAAATAAATTTCAGCACCGCACTTTGTCTACCTATGAGTGCATTCCAAAATAAATCTTCGATCAAACAACTTCCCTGGCTTTTCCCCTTGCTCCTGCTTTTGATCTTAGCCGTAGCGGGTGGGGTACGCACGCTGAATCTCAATTGGGATCAGGGTACGCATTTGCATCCCGACGAACGCTATCTCACGATGGTCGTCTCGGCTCTGGAACTGCCCGACCACGGCAGTCAATACTGGGACACGGCCACCTCACCGCTGAATCCAACCAACCGCAATTATGCTCACTACGTTTATGGCACCCTGCCGTTGTTTGCCACCAGGGTAGTGGGCGGTTGGCTGGACCATGCCTGCGGCGACAATCCATCGCCGGTTGCTCAAGCGGCACGGCTGGTCTTGCTGGGGGCGACTACCCCTTGTTGGACCGGGACTTATAGCGGCTACAACGGCGCACATCTGGTAGGACGGATGCTCTCCACGCTGGCTGACCTGGCTGCCTTACTGGCGCTGGCCTTGCTGGCCCGCCGGCTGTACGGCGAACGGGTCGCGCTACTGGCCGCGGTGCTCTACGCCTTTGCCGTGCTCCCTATCCAACACGCGCATTTCTTTGTCGTGGATAGCTTCGCCAGCGTTTTTGTAGTTTGGACACTCTTTCTGGCCGTGCGCTCCGTCCAGACCGGTCAACGCTGGTCGCTCACGCTCGCGGGATTGACCGCCGGACTGGCGGTAGCCTGCAAGATCAGCACCTGGCCGCTGGTCGGCATGGTAGCCTTAGCCGCTGTGTTAATCCCCACCAAAACCGAAACGGGCGAGCAGCGTATCGCTTTCCAGGTCTCGTGGACCGGTTTGTTGGCCTTGATCGTTGCCGGCCTGCTGGCCTTTGTAGCTTTCCGCACGGCACAACCCTATGCTTTCACTGGCCCTGCTTTCTGGAACATTCGCATTGATCCGGCCTGGTGGGCGGATATGCGCTACATTCGCAACCTGGTCAGCGGCAGTGTGGATGTTCCTTATGGTCATCAATGGACCAACCGCGTGCCGATTGTTTTCCCCTGGGTCAATATGGTTTTCTGGGGGCTGGGATTGCCATTGGGGCTGACCGCCTGGGCCGGTTGGGCTACCATGGGGTGGCAAACCTTCCGCCGCCAGCAGTGGCAACATCTCATTCCCTGGCTGTGGGGAACACTTTTCTTCCTCTACCAGGCGACTCAATGGGTCAAATCCATGCGTTACCTGCTGCCGGTCTATGCGGTCTTTGTCCTGTTTGCCGCCTGGGTGCTCGAACGAGGGGTTGCATGGGCCACAGAACAACACCAGGTAGCCGGGAAGTGGACCCGTTTCATCCGGCCGCTGCGGGTCACGCTCCAGGGGCTACCCTGGGTGGTGTTGGGGGGCACGGTGCTCTGGGCCGTGGCCTTCCTGCAAATCTACCTGCGCCCCTTCAGCCGCGTGGAGGCCTCCCGCTGGATCTTCAACGCAGTTCCCACAGCAGCTACATTGACTTTGGACGATGGCTCTTCTATCCAGGTCCCCATTCAGCCAGGGATCACGATAGACAAGGCTACACCGCTCGCCGTGTCATTTGCCATAGAGACGGATGGACACATCACCGGACTGACGCTGAACAAGGTGCTCAGCCTCGGTACAGCCGGGACACGCCGTTTACAGGCGACCCTGGCCAGAGATCCGGGCGGATCCTCACCGCTGGTGCAAAACGAAATCACGGCCCCCCTGCTGGCTGAAGGCATCCAGGCGGTCACGGTGCCGTTACCCGCAACGACCGTCAAAACCGGCGAGGTCCTTTTTCTCATCCTGCGGGTGCAGGATGGCGATCCCATCACGCTTCAGACCAGCGTCATCGGGGCCGAGCAATGGGACGATCCACTGCCTATCAGCATAGATGGTAAAGCGCCGTTCTATAACTGGTATCGCGGGTTGACCTCCACTTCCGACGGACTGATGGCCGTCTACGACGAGGACACCGAGGACAAACGTACCCGGTTGCTCTCCTGGCTGGACGAAATAGATTACATCATCATCACCAGCAACCGGGCTTACGCTTCTATTCCCCGCTTATCCATGCGCTATCCCCTGACCATCGCCTATTACCAGGCGTTGTTTGACGGCAGTTTGGGATTTGAGTTGATCGGCGATTTTGCCTCGTTCCCGGCCTTAGGTCCATGCCAGTTCCCGGACCAGGAGGCTCCTTTCACCATCCCCCAGGCCCGTTACAGTACCGCCAGGTCCTGCTCCATCCCCTATCCGGCGGCCGAGGAGGCGTTCAGCGTTTACGATCACCCACGGGTGTTGGTTTTTGCCAAAACGGCGGCCTACTCGCGGGCGCAGGCCGAGGCCGTGTTGCCGGTTTCTCTGCTGGCGGACGTGCATTGGATGACGCCCCTCCAGGCCAGCCGCCGCAGTACCACCCCCTCGTTGCTGCTCTCTACGGAGATGCGCGCCGATCAGGAAGCCGGCGGTACCTGGTCACAGCTCTTCCGGCGGGATGCGCTCCAGAATCGCTCTCAGATCGTCGCGGTGCTGCTCTGGTGGGGAATGCTGACTCTGTTGGGCTGGCTGGCTTTCCCCTGGCTTTACCTGGCACTGCCGGCGTTGCGCGACCGCGGTTATGCGCTGGCGCGGGCCGCGGGATTGCTGATGTGGGCCTATCCCGCCTGGCTGCTCTCCGCCCTGAAGCTGGTGCCGCATACCCGTTTGCTCCTGTGGGCCGTTTTCCTGGCCTGGGTGCTGGCCACAGCAGCGCTTGTCCGCCCCCGCCGGGTAGAGCTCACCGCCTTTATCCGGACCCACTGGCGCGAGCTGGCCTGGGTTGAAGGGCTGGCCGTGCTGCTTTACGGGGCCTGGGTCCTCGTCCGCTACTTGAACCCTGACCTCTGGCATCCGGTGGTGGGCGGCGAGAAGCCGATGGATTTCGCTTACCTGAACGCGGTCATCAAATCTACCTGGTTCCCGCCCTACGATCCCTGGTTCGCCGGCGGCCAGATGAACTATTACTACTTCGGCTTTGTGATGATCGGCTCGCTGATTAAAGCGTTAGGGATTATTCCCAGCATCGCCTACAACCTGGCGGTACCATCACTGTTTGCACTGACCGGCATCGGGGCTTACACGCTGGCCTCCAACCTGGCCGGAGGCGACGCGGCGCGGGGACGGCGGGCCGGCATCTGCGGGCTGTTGTTGACGCTGCTGCTGGGCAACCTGGGTGAGATGCGGCTGATTTTCAACGGGCTGGCCGAGGTCGGGGGGATCTCTTTCCCCAGCCTGATTCCCGGCTACCCGGAAACGATCTCCGCGCTGGCCGGCTTTTGGAAGGTGTTGGTAGAAGGTGTACCGCTGGTTTTCCGCCCCGAGTGGTGGTACTGGAATGCGACGCGGATGGTGCCGCTCAAGGATATTTACGATCCCGGCGTCATCAATGAGTTCCCCCTCTTTACTTTTCTCTACTCCGATCTGCACGCCCACATGATGGCGTTTCCGCTGACGCAGGTGGCGCTGGGCATCGCCCTGCAATGGGGTATGGCTGGCATTGGCCACCCGGCTGCTGAAACCGGAGACAACGGGGCAGCCGTGCCGCGTTTTTTGCGCCGGGTAGCGGACTGGCTACCCCGTCCCTGGATCACATTGCTGCTGGCCGGCCTGGTCGCCGGAGCGTTGCGGGCTACCAACACCTGGGATTATCCCACCTATTTGGGGTTGATGGGGTTAGCGCCGCTGCTGGCCCTGCTCAACGGCAAGCGGCCAGAGGGCTCCTCAGGAGAGGCTGGCGAGGAAAATAAGCGACCGCGCGGGTCCCTTTATCGCGCGCTTTTGGTCCCGGTCCTCGTTTTTATCCTGGCCGAACTCCTGTTCCGGCCCTACACGACTCATTACGCCATCGCTTACACTCAGTTCGGCCCGTGGACCGGGCTGAAGACCCCGCTTGGCATCTATTTACTGATGCACGGGCAATTCATTTTCCCGCTGGTACTGCTGGCCGGGGCGGCCATGTGGCGCTTGTTCCGCCGTTTCCGGGGAGTACAGGATAGGGATATGCTGGTCGGGCTGGCAATAGTGATCAGCGGCCTGCTGGCGTTGCTGGGCGTGCTATTGACACTGGAGGTCCACATTGCCTGGGTTGCGGTGCCGCTGGGGGTGGCCGCAGCGTTGCTGGTGCTGGACGAGGGGACCTCGCCTCAGCGCCGGCTGCTCTGGCTGTGGGTCGGGACCGCTCTGACATTGAGCCTGGTGGTGGAGGTCATTGTCCTGGAGGGCGATGTCGGGCGGATGAATACCGTCTTCAAGTTCTACCTGCAGGTCTGGATGCTGCTGGCGCTGGCGGCCGCGGTGGCGCTGGAACGCATCCTGAGTTACGTTCCCCCTGCTGTGCGCGCGACAGCGCCGGCGTTGGAACGCTGGTACCAACGTTATGCCTACAACCTGGCCGATCTGACGTTAGGAATGCTCTCGGTCATCCTTTTCTCGGCTGCCCTCTATCCGCTGTTCGCTATCCCTGCCCGGGTGCGCGACCGCTGGAACCAGGCGGCCCCGCACACGTTGGACGGCATGGCCTACCTGCTCTATGCGACCCAATACGAACATGAAGGGACTGTGCCCTTGGCGGCCGATTACCGCGTCATTCAATGGCTGCAAGATAACGTCGTCGGCTCCCCTACGATTATAGAGGCGCAAGCCGAGCGGGAGTACCTGTGGGGGAACCGCATCAGCATCTACACCGGCCTGCCGGCCGTCGCCGGCTGGCGCTGGCATCAGGTCCAGCAGCGGATGGTGATGCCCGGCGGCACGGTAGAACTACGCCAATCTGATATAACCGAATTTTACAATACCACAGACCCGGCCCAGGCTCTGGCGATCCTGCGCCGCTATGATGTGCGCTACGTGATCCTGACCCCCTACGAGCGCGCTTACATGAATCCCGAAGGCGCGACCAAGTTCCCCACCATGGTGGCCAACGGCTGGCTGGAGGTAGCTTATCAGGACGCAGATTCGGTCATCTATCGCGTCAAGTAAAGGATGGTGACGCCTTCAGGTGTTCTCGGTTGCAACCCAATGAAGAAACGCCTGAAGGCGTCACTACTTTTTTGCTTCGCTTCCCCCTTCTCACTCACTTCGTCGCCGTTGGCGTAACACAACAGAGAGTGGGAGGGGGTGAAGTAGCGGTAGGGGTTGGTATCGTGCTGGTTTGCTTTAACACCACCGCTGCCGGCCCGGTCAGCTCACGGTATTCTAATTTCAGGCTCACCCAGGCACTATCGGCCGTCACCGGATATGTCACCGCGAGCGTGCGAGTGGTGCCCTGGCGATCCCATTCACGGGGATCGGTCATCAGCTGATCGTTGATAGAGAAACGGATACCATCGTCGGTGGTGATCTCAAAACGGTGCTCGCCGCGCACCAGCCGGGTGCCCTGCACCCACTGCACAGAAAAGCCGTCACTCAGCCAGTCGGCTTTGGGACCGCCAGCGCCCCAGTTAAAATTGATCTCCGGGTCATTGTGGATATAGTCCGGCAGACCCTGCAGGTCGGGATTAGGGAAATAGGCCCCAATCCAACCCTCCAGTCCCGCTTCATCCAGATAGGTGCCCAATAGCGCTTCACCGTCGTCATCCATATAGGCCAGGTAAAGCTCCACTGGATTATTGTCGGCCACCGTCACTTCCTGGCAGGTGAGCCGGGCCGGATGGGGACCGTCCCATTCGTTGACCAGCAGGTATTCATTGACCCACAACCGCAGGTCATCATCGGCGTAAATACAGAGCCGGTATCGGCCCTTAAATGACCCGTTGAGCTCACGAGTCCACTGCGCTGAAAAGTGATCGGCCGGAATTCCCGACAGGGGCGCCGGGCTGGTCTTGCCCCAATCAAAGTGCAGTTCCCCAACGATGGGGAAAACAAACGCCCACGGGTCGCCGCTCAGCCCGCCGCCGGCCAGTTCGGGATCGGGGAAATAGACGCCGTGCCATTCCCCATGATCTACCGGGACCTGTTCAAAGTAGAAGTAGACCAGCGCCTCCCCCCAATACTCAATGTAATGCACCTCCACCGAGTGCTCTCCGCCGCCTAAGCGACGCCGGACCACCGTGGGCGATTCTTCCCCCACATTGTGAGTGGCAACCCGCTCGCCGTCTATCCACAACTCCGCCCAGTCATCCGCGGCCAGCACAAAGCGATATTCGCTCTCCGGCAGGATCACCCGCCGGGTCCAGCGCACGGCAAACCAATCCCGGTTGACGTCCGCCACCGGCGCGAGCTTGCCCCACTTGAAATCAATCCGCGGATCGTTGGTGATGACCGCCGGCGGTCCGGCAAAAGTGACGTTGTTGAAGTACTCCGCCCGCCAGTAGGGACACGTGGGGCACCACGGAACCGGTGTGGTGGTGGGCATGGCTGTCGGGATGGGAACATAAGGGGTGGGCGTCGGCCACGGCGTCCAGGTGGGCGAAGGGGTGGGAGTCGGCGTCGGCGTCCGGGATGGCGTGGGGGTAGGCGTGAGGGTGCACACCGGGCCAGTGGCCGTCGGCGTAAGCGGGTTGGGCTGGATAGCAACAGTCGGGGATGGCGTGCTCCCCGTGGTACCTGCGCCGCTGATCTTGAGTGTGCCGCGTCCCACCCAGCCCCCAGGGGTGGTGGCTTCCACAGTCAACTCGGGAACTGCCAGGACTGGTGGCAGGGCAATCTCAAGAGAAAAGCGTCCCATACCGTCGGTGACAGCCGGGTAAGGCCCAATGTGCACGGCGTTTTCGGTGCTGGCTTCGTTATAGACTTCCACCCGCACATTCACGTCAGGTTCCCCCACCAAGCCCTGCAACTGAATGATTTGGCCGGGGGCCGCCTGAGGGGGATAAATCTGCAGCAGCTCTGGTTGTTGCGGCCTGCCAGCGGGCATGATTTCCCCGCCAACACTTTGTCCAAGCGCGGCGCGGGGATGGCCGCTACCGGCCATGCTGACCAGGGGGAGAATCTGCTGGTAAAGCAGCCAGGCGCCGCCGGTCAAGACACAGAGCAACAGCGCGCCCCATAGGCCAATGGTCAGAGGAAACCAACGCGACCAGTTCCCCGGCGTGCCGTGATGTGCCATAGACCCTCCCCATATCTTTGGTGCCTGATGAATTTCCCTGGAATGGTTTGAGTAACGTGGCGACTATGCAAATAGTTTATCACGGTGGCTGCCAATTGTCTATACGTAAATCTACGCAATTTGGCCCGTAAAACCCCGTAATTTTGTCGAGGGGGATTTTTCGTAGGGTTTTGCGGGATGGGGGAGGCTGCTGTGCCGGCCGCAAACAAAAGTTTGCACCACAGCCGGTATTCACTTGAGGGCTAACTGGCTATCTTCAGCAGCGCATATAACGTGAGCCGGTTCTCATGCCCGTCGGCGTGGAAGAGCGCCGCGACCGTTAGCCCGGCGGCGGCGGCGAGGGCGCGCGTCTCGTCTTCGTCCACCCAATGGACGTACCGCCGTCCCTGGCCTTCCCGCCGCCAGTCCAGGAGGTAATCGCCCGGTTCCACGTCGGCCTCGGTCAGGCCGAGCTCGGCCCAGGGGAGGATGCGCCGGCGCAGCCGGTCCACCTCCAGGAATTGCCAGTTCGCCAGGACCAGCGTCCCGGCGGGCGCAAGGAGCGCCGCCGCCTGTTGCACAACCCGCCGGCGGTGCTCCGCGCCGGGAATGTGCTGGAGCACCGCGCGCAGCACAATCCAATCGTAAGGCCCGCCGGCCTGAGCCGGCCAGCCGGGGTCCAGAAGATCCGCGACGATGAAGCGAGCCACCCGCCCGGCCTCCGCCGCGCGCGCCGCCGCGACCGCAAGCAGCTCGCGCGAGAAATCCAGCCCGACGTAGGCACAGCCGGCCGGCAGCCGGTGCAACACCCGGCCCTGCCCGCATCCCAGGTCCAGCACGTGATTGCCCGGCATCACCTCCGCCAGGACCCGTTCCAGCCCCGGCTCGCTCGGCCCGCGCGATTCGGCAAACGCGACGGCAAAGGCGTCGTAGAAGTCACGGTTGAGTTGGTTGAGCAGCTGTATCGTTTTGTTCTGCATTCCACCACCGGGGGATGACCTCTGGCGCGCCATACCAGGCCGCCCCAAAGACCGCATAATGGGAGACCGCTTCCAACGTGATTTGCCGGGCGCCTTGCAGCAGGGCCGAGGCCACCGGCACCAAACCGTCGCCCCAGATGGCGCCATCACCGAGCATATCCTTGTACAGCAGGTACACCTGACGTTCGCGGTGTGTCCCCTGCAGGTTGCCCCGCAGCCACCGGCCGGCCACGGCCGTATAGCGCACCTGTGGCGCAAAGTAAGCCCCTGGATAGCGCCGATCAACCCAGCCGGCCAGCCAGCCACCGTAGATGAATTTGCGCCGGTTGTAGTGCGGCGTGCCCAGTGTGATCAGCTCGGCCACGGTCTCCAGCCCGCGATAGCTGCGTCCCAGAAACGGCCGCGGGCTCAGGTAGAGCCGGGCGAGGAGACCGCCGGCGCTGTGCGCAATCAACGTCACCTTGCCGGTGGCGGAGACTTGCCGGGCCTGCTGCACGGCCCGGTCCACTTTATCTAACAAACGCCGCCAGCCCGGCGGCGCGACGACCGGCAGCCAATCCAGCGTTTGCGCTTCCACCAGCGAAACCGGCTGCCCGGTTAACTGTTCCAGCGCCTCCGCCATGTCGCAGTAGAGCATAGCGAAGCTCAGAAAACCACCCAGGATGACAAGCGGCTGGTTGGGTTGATCCGCAGTAACCCCTTTGCCCTGGCAAGTCACACGCATTCACTCCGGGATCAGGTGCAGCTTTTGCCCCATCCGCTTGATCATTTTGCCCATGGGGGTAGCCTCCATGGCGTCCGTAAACTCCTGCGCGGTCCCCTCGCGTTGACGTTTCTGAATTTCACGAATTTCAGGGATCATCGCCAGGGCAAAAAGGACATTCGCCCAAACAAGGTAAGCCAGGCGCGCCAGGTCGTGAGTACGAAACCAGACCCAGGGAATCAACAACCAGAGCCCCAGCAAGTAGGAAAGAACGATCTTTTTCAGTGCCAGTCCCACGAACATGCCTGCGATGGCCGTCACAAGCGTGCCGATGAAATCTACCACCAGGAAGCCGCCGTAGATAGCCGAAAGTCCTCGCCCGCCTTGAAACCGGTAATAAAGGGGCCAGTCGTGACCGACGATGCCCAACGCTGCCGTCACAAGAAAATAGGGCTGGCCCGGATAAAGCAGCTTAAAGGCCAACGTCGGCAGGGCCACTTTGAGAATATCCAGCAATGCGGTCAGCATACCGTATTTCGGCCCCAACTTGATGGAGACCGCGGTGCCGCTGACCGCGCTCACGTGCATCTCCTGCCCCGCCGGGCCGACGTCCATACCGGTAATTTGCTGTCCTGGCGCAACCAGCCGCACCATGATCCGGGCAAAGGAGAGCGACCCGGCCAGGTAGCCTATGGCCCCGGCTAAAAGCACAAGGTACCAGTTCATTGTCCCTCCAGAGTCCCTCCAGAAAATAGCACCATTCGTCATCCATGCAAATAGACTCGCCCCTGGTTCCCATCCACACTGACCGGCTGCCCTTCTTGAATCAACCGGGTGGCGTGCTTGACGTTGACTACTGCCGGCAGGCCGTACTCGCGGGCGACAATGGCACTGTGCGACAGCTGGCCGCCCGTCTCGGCTACCAGGCCGCCAATACCGGCAAAGAGCGGGGTCCAGCTGACATCGGTGAACGGGACGACCAGGATGTCTTCAGGCGTCAGCTGCGCCGGGGCCTGGGCCGGATCCAGGACGATGCGCGCCCGGCCAGCGACGAAGCCGGCGCTCCCGATGATCCCGGTCAGGTATTCACAAGGTTCCGCCGCCGGCTGAGGGACTGCCGGCACGTGGTCACCCCAGATCGTATCCGGCAGGTCCAGGACCGCATCGGCCTCCATTTCAGCCCGCCGCTGGGCCACCCAGGCCCGCAGAGCCGGCCCGGCTAGCTGCCCGCTGGCCCCCTGGTGGATCTCAGCCAGGGTCAGGTAAAAAATATCGTCACGGGTGGCCAGCTTGCCGTCCGCGCACCAGCGGTCGGCCAGGGCCAGGAAGAGCCGCCGCAGCTCGTAGGAATCCTGCGAAATGAGCAGGCTGGTCTGCTCGCGCAAGTGCAAATAGGTCAGGGTTGAGCCTAAAATCCGCTTAAAAATCGCCCGGCGCGCCCCTTTCAGGCGGTCCAGCACGGCCTGGTAAGGGCATGGGCGGCCGGTCTCGGCGACCTCTGCCGGAGCCGGCCGGGGGTCCAGTGCGGCCCGGCCGATGGCCTGCCAGATGAGCGCGGGGTTTTCCACCCAGGGCGTCCGTGAGAGATCGGTCCCGCTGGCGCTGAAAAAGCCATACCGCCTCAGGAAAGCCTCCATGGCTGCTAACAGGGCCTCTCCGGCCGGCGAGAGGGCCAGGGCAGCGCGGATCGCTGTATCGTCCCCGCCCAGCATGAGCTGCAGCACGGCCGGCTCCAGGCCGCGAGCCTGGAGCGCCAGCTTTTGCAACTCGCGGTTGGATTCCAGGGATTTGACGCCAAGCGCGCCCTGCACCACATCGGTGGGAGCCACCTCGGGCACCCACGCCGCGGCCAGCTGCTTGAGAATGCGGTTGCGGATCATCATGTTGATCGGGCCGACAAAGTTCACCCAGAGGCTGCGGTGGTAAAGTGCCTGCAAGACCTCAATCCGCGCCAGCAGCGCCGGAGTCTCCTCCGCCGACCAATCAGCCTGGCTGTAGGGGACGATGGTCTGTTGGTGCTCGGCCACAAATGCGGCGATCTCGCCGGCGGCGCGGCCGTAGTGCAGGGCAAAGCGCACCATCCGCCCTAAGGTGCGGACCGTTTTCCAATTCAACGTCATGCGGCCATGGCGGGTGGCCTGCTCATCGTGCAGCATCATCTCAAACGCATTGGCCGGCAATCCCATGCGTTCCAGCAATTCGCCCAGCATGGTCATGTCGGTGTAAACCCGCGAATGGATGCGCCGGGCCAGGCGTGTGAAGTCAATGTCGTTCGGCCCGATCAAAGCAGTGAAGACGCGCCCCATCGTGTTTTGCAGCACCCCGGTGGTGTTCACCGACCAGACCAGCGGCTTGACCAGGCCAGGGATCATCTCCGAGACCATCGCCGTGGAATAGATACGCTGCCCGATCAGCGAAGTGATGGGCCGGCTTTGGAGCAAAAAGAGCGCTGTGCCATCCCAGGCCCACTCCACATCCTGGGGCTGCGCCATCCGCTGGTGGACCCGGCGCACCAGCTCCGCCAGTTCCAGCACCGTGGCCGTGGGCAGGACCGCCTCCCCGGCCGCCGGATGCACCTCGGCCAGGACGCCGCGCGCGTCCACGACGTAACGATCAGGCGTGGCGCGGCCGCTGACCAGGGCCTCGCCCAGGCCAGGGACGGCCTCTATGATGACGCAGCGCTGCCCCGTCAACGGGTCTGCGCTGAAAGCGACGCCGGCCGCCTGTGCTGGAACCATGCGTTGGACAATCACCGCGATGGAAAAGGAGTCCAGGATGGTATTGAGGGTTATCTGTTCGCGCTGGAGCAGATAGGCCAGCAACCGCTCATTGAACAGCGAGGCCCAGCAACGCTTGACCGCTGCGAGCAGGGCGGCCTCGTCGGTGACCTGGAGGGTGGTCTCCAGCTGCCCGGCAAATGAAGCGGTGGCGGTATCCTCGCCGACCATAGAGGAGCGGACCGCCACCGACCCGCCGAGCCGGCGGTAGGCGCGCACGAGTGGGGCGACCAGCGGGCCAGGTACCGGTTGCTCTTGTAGAAAGTGAGTGATCAACCGCAGTTCGCTGGGCGACCAGCGGTTCTTGCGGGCAATTTCCTCCACCCCAAAGCCGGTGAGGAAATCCCGGAAGGCGTTGGGCGTGATGATAAAACCGGGAGGAACATGGAAGTGGTAATGCCGCAACCAGGCCAGGCCGGCCCCCTTGCCGCCTGCCAGTTGGGGATCAAGGGCTCTGCGGCTGTCCAGACCGACGATATACCGTGCCATCATATTTTTTACCCCCTCGTCGCACCCCAACAGGATAGAGTTCTTAGCGGTGGCTTCGGCCGCTCTGAGCGCTCCAAGAACGCCTGAAGACGTCGCTACGGATAACCTTTGACTGTTAGTGCTTCATTCATATCGCAGTGCGTCAATAGGATTGAGCCGGGCGGCGCGCATCGCCGGGTAGATGCCGAAAAAGAGTCCCACGGCTAACGAAAAACCGGTCGCCAACAGGACTGTGCTCACCGAGATTTGAATGCGCAGATCGGTGCTCATGAGCGACGCCATGGCGGTGCTGCCGGCCCCCAGAACGATCCCAATCAACCCGCCGATCAGGCTGAGCACCATCGCTTCAATCAAAAACTGCATCAGAATATCGCGCCGCCGGGCACCCACCGCTTTGCGCAAGCCGATCTCGCGCGTCCGTTCGGTGACCGAGACGAGCATGATGTTCATGATGCCAATGCCGCCGACCAGCAAGGAGACCGCCGCAATCAATCCTAAGAACGAAGTGAGCACGGCGCTCAGGCTGCCCAGCACAGAGCTGATGTCGCTCTGTGTCAACACGGAGAAGTCGTTCTCATCGTTGTTATAGATCAGCCCGTGGCGGCGGCGCAGGATGCGGATCATCTGCTCGCGGGCGGCCTCCAGTTGTTTTTCATCCACGGCTTTGGCATAGATGACCGAGGCAACGTAGTTCCCGGCCACATCGCGCCCGCCAAAGAGCCGGGTCTGGGCCGTGGTGATCGGCACAAAGACCACGTCGTCTTCGTCGCTAAAGGCGGTTCCCCCTTTTTCTTCCATCACACCGACCACGCGGAACGGCACCCGGTTGATCTTGATCGTCTGGCCGAGGGGGTCCACGCCTGGCGCAAAGAGTGCCTCCAACACGGACTGCCCCAACACCGCCACGCGCGCATCCGTATTGAGATCTTCTTCGGTGATGAAGCGCCCGTGCAGGGGATAGAATCCCCGCACGTCGGAAAATTGCGGCGTCACGCCGCTGATGGTGGTCTGAGTGTTCTTGTTGCCGTAAATGACCGTCCCGGTGCCGACAAATTCCGGCGCTACCCCGGCGATGGCCGGCGCGTCCAGGGGATTTGCCAGCGCTCTGGCGTCCTCCAGCGTCAGCGTGGTGATGTTGGCGCTCCGCAGGAAGTTGTTTTTCATGCTCGCGCCGCTTTCTTTGAGCTCACCGGGCATGACAAACAGCAGGTTGGCGCCGATCCCCTGCATCTGCTCGGCGACCATCGCCTGTACTCCCTGGCCCACCGAGACCAGGACGATCACAGCGCTGATACCGATGATGATGCCCAACATTGTCAGCATCGCGCGGAGTTTATTGGCCGCCAGGGCCCGCAGCGCTACCTCCAGGCTGGCTATAATCTTCATGGTCCGTTGCCCCGTTTGGCGGCTTTACTTCTGCTTCATCGTAGAAGTCACCAGCTCACGGAACTGGTCACGGATGGAGGCCGAGCGAACGACCAGCCGGTCACCGGCTTGCAGGCCGGCGGTAACTTCGCTGAAGTCGTTGTTGGTCAACCCCTGCTGGATCAGCACGGCGACCGATTGATTGCCTTCCTGGCGCTCCACAAAAGCCTGCCGGGTATCGGGATCAATCCAGATCGCCTGGTTGGGGATGACCAGTACGTTCTCCCGGCGTTCCTTGATGAGCTCGGCGCTGGCGCTCATGCCGCTGCGCAGCGCCAGCTCACTATGGGCCAGCTCAATGCGGACCTGGTAGGTGACGATGCCGGCGTTGGAACGCGCGGTCGCGGCTATGGTAGTCACCTGGCCTTGCAGCGTTTGACCGGGGAAGGCATCCAGGGTGATCTCTACCGCCTGGCCGGGCTGCACGCTACCGATTTCCGATTCGTCTACTTCCACTTCCAGGTGGAACTGGCTGTCATCCACCAGGACGACCACCGGACTTTGCGGCGCGACGGTCTGGCCCACTTCCAGCTCCAACTGGGAGACAATGCCATCCACCGGGGCCTTGAGCGTGGCGCGGTCCAGGGCCAGTTGAGCCGTTTCCAGCGCTACTTCGGCCTGGGCCACGCTGGCTTCCGCTGCGGCGATATCGGCGGTGGTCGCTCCGGCCTGCAGGAGCGCCAGCTGGGCCCGGGCGGCGTCGCGTTGGGCCAGCGCGCGGTTCTCGTTGGCGCGGGCAGCGCGCAGCTGGTAGACGTTTGGACCGGCGCGCACGGCTTCCAGCTGGACCTGGGCTGCCCGCAACGATTCACCGGCGGCCTCCATCTGATACCGGGTGGTCTCCTCCTGCACGCCCCAGCCCGGGCACTCGGAGCGGACGGTGCCGTCGGGCTGCGGCACGTCATAGCAGGCCAGGGTCAGCGTATGGCTGCCCTCGGCGGCCTTTTGTTGTGCTTGCGCCTGGGCCAGCTGGGCCTCCGCGGCCGCGATCTCGGCCGCCGTCGCCCCGGCCTGCAACCGTTGCCGCTCGGCGGTCGCCCCGTCCAGCGCGGCCTGGGCCGCTGCCAGGTTAGCCTGAGCGGCGGCCAGATCTTCCGCCCGCGCCCCGGCCTTGAGCTGGTCCAGCCGGGCCTGAGCCGCCAGCAACCCGGCCTCCGCACTGCGCACCTGGAGCGCCAGTTCATCGCTCTCCAGGCGCGCCAACACCTGCCCGGTTTTGACGCGCTCACCCTCCTGCACCGTAACCGCTGCTACCCTGCCAGCCGTGGCAAACGAAAGGGGCAGTTCGCTGCGGGGGAGCACCGTGCCGGCGGCCGAAATGCTGGTTGTTACCGACCCCCATTCCACGGTGACAAGGGTGCTGTTACCGTCCGCCGTTTGTGCGGCAGTGCTGCAACCGCTTAGCACCCCTGCTATGATCAGCCCTAACCCCAGCCACCGATAATGGACTCGTCTCATGTGGAACCTCCCAAAACGAAAACTTTATGGACGGAAAAAGAGAAAAAGAGAGAGAAGGAAACATTTGCAAAAGAGCAGATAGTTTTCTTGAGCTGCTCTTTGCGGTGCGGCGTAGATGGCTGCTACAGAAATAATATACTTAAAAATCTTCTTATTGTCAATTCTTCCGGCTATTTTTTAAGAAGTTCGTCAGACAATATCTTTTCATTTGCTGTGCATTGTCTCATCTGGCCGTCTCACGTTTCCCGTTTCCCATTTCACGTTATAATGACTATATGGTAAAACACGGACTGCCATCGCCCATTGATCTTGAAGCCGAACGCGGGACGGTGCTGGCGCTGCTGGATGCGCTGCACACTGCGCCCCCCGGCGACGACCTGACGCCATTGTTGCGCCGTTTTCCGCGCGCCGGCGGCGGTTTCTATGCCAAATCGCAGCTGGTGGAGGCTTACCGCGCGTTAGTGGGGGAGGGGACCCTCGCACCCGACCCGGCGCTGGAACAGCGGCTTCTGGGCCGTCCGGTGCGGACCGTCTCCGGCGTCGCGCCGGTGGCGGTGCTGACCGAGCCGGCGGAGTGCCCCGGCGAGTGTCTCTTCTGCCCGACGCAGGCCCGCGCGCCGAAGAGCTACTTAGACGGCGAGCCGGGGGTCTTGCGGGCGCTCCAATACGGCTACGATCCCTTCGCGCAGACGGCTGGCCGCATCACCGCTTTAGAGGCGCTCGGCCATGCCACCGATAAGATTGAGCTCCTCATCCTGGGCGGGACCTGGTCCAGCTATCCGGCAGAGTACCGCGAGACCTTCCTCCGCCGCTGCTTTGACGCCATGAACGAGCGGGAATCGGCCACGTTAGACGAAGCGCTCCGCCGCAACGAGACCGCCCCGCACCGTAACGTCGGCCTGGTCATTGAGACCCGCCCCGATTGGGTGACGCCGGCCGAAGTCGCTGCCCTCCGTCGCGCCGGCGTGACCAAGGTGCAGCTGGGTGTGCAAAGCCTGGACGATACCATCCTCACACTTAACCGGCGGGGGCATACGGTTGAGGATACCCGCCGTGCCATCCGGCTGCTGCGGCTGGCCGGCTTCAAGCTCGTCATTCACTGGATGCCCAACCTCTACGGCGCGACGCCGGCCTCCGACCTGGCGGATTTCGCCCGGCTCTGGGACGATCCCGCGCTGCGCCCCGACGAGCTTAAGATCTATCCCACCGCGCTGCTGGAGGGGACCGGCCTCTACGAGCTCTGGCAGGCCGGGCAGTACGCGCCCTACGACGAGGCGGTCTTGCTGGACCTGCTCGCCCGCTGCAAAGCGCTCGTCCCGCCCTACTGCCGGATCAACCGGCTGATGCGCGACATCCCGGCCGGCTACATCGTGGCCGGCACCAAACGCAGCAATCTGCGGCAGGACGTGCAACGGCTCATGGCGGAGCAGGGCCTGATCTGCCGGTGCATCCGCTGCCGGGAGATCCGTGAAGCGGCAGACGTGAAGCGGGAAGACGTGATACGTGAAGACGTGAAACGTGAAGACGTGATACGTGAAGACGTGATGCGTGAAGACGTGATACGTGAAGACGTGATGCGTGAAGACGTGATGCGTGATACGTCAAACGTCAAACGTGAAGGGGAGGAGGGGCTGCAACTGGAAGATCTGGTCTATGAGACCACGGCGACGACGGAACATTTTTTGCAATTTGTGACCGTTGCGGGACGGCTGGCGGGCTTCCTGCGGCTCTCGTTGCCGCACGCCCCGCGCGCGGAACTGCCGGAGCTGCCCGAAATCCAGCGGGCGGCGATGATCCGCGAGGTGCATGTCTACGGGCCGGCGCAGGCGTTGGGCCGGCGGGAACGGGGCGCGCAGCATCGCGGGCTGGGCACTCAGCTGCTGGATGAAGCCGCCCGCCTGGCCCGCGCCGCCGGCTTTCGGGAACTGGCCGTCATCGCCGCCATCGGCACCCGCGAGTATTACCGCGCGCGGGGTTTCACCGGCGGAGAGCTCTACCCGGTGGCAGTTTTGTGAAGCAAATGGCGAATGGCGAATAACGAATGGCGAATAAGAGAATTTTGGGTTCTCTGCGTTCTTGGCGGTAAAAAGACTTTCATTGCAGGAGCAGCGAACTAAAGTTCGCGTTACGCTCGCAACTGTAACTGGAGTGACTGAAAACTCATTGACTGCTTTACATACTTTACACAGAGGAGGCTGTGAAATGCAAGACGAATCCCAAACCCGGACTCAAATCCTGGCCGAACTGGATGAGCTGCGCCAACGGCTCAACTGGCAGATGCGGATGCACGATAACATGGACGCAGCCGTCTACACCCTGGTTCACGATCTGCGCCGTTCGCTCGCGCTGATCCTCGGCTTTTCCGAATGGCTGCTCAAATCCGACCTCACGCTGACCGCGGCCGAGCGCGAGAAATATCTCCAGATCATCTACCAATCCGGCAAGGAGATGGATGTCGCCATTGACCATCTCTTCCTGCTGGTCCATGTGCGAGATGATGAGCTGCCCAACAATCATCCCCTGGAGATGAAGGCGGTGGTCGGTGAGGCGGTGGACCGTCTGCGCTATATCATAGAACAGAAACGGGCCACCCTGACGCTGGCCGAGACGTGGCCGGCAGCGGTGGGCTACGGGCCCTGGATGGAGGAACTCTGGTATGCCCTGCTCAGCGAGGCGTTGTGGCTCTCCGGCGACGGCGCCCGGCTGACCCTGGGCGGGGAAGCCACGGAGAGCGGCCCGCGTTTCTGGGTACGGGTAGAGGACGCCGATCCCGTCCTGCGCGCGCGCCTGGCCTCGTCGGAGCCCTCGGCGCTGGTGCAACGCCTGCTGGCCCAACTGGGCGGGCAGATGGAGCAAGCTTCAGAGGATGCGCTGACGTTTACGCTCAAGGCGTGAGGCGTGAAACGTGAGACGTGAAAATGTGAAATGTGAGACGTGAAAGTGTAATGGAAATTCAACCAGTGAGAACAGCATCAGAGCGGCAGGCGTTTATGGAGCTGCCGTATCGTCTTTACCGGCGTGACCCGGTCTGGGTCGCGCCACTGCGGAGCGAGCAGGCCGCGCAATTGGATCCTCTCCGCAACCCGATGTTGCAGCATTGCGAGTACGCGCTTTTTCTGCTGCGCGACGGGGGCCGGGTCGTCGGGCGGATCGCCGCCTTTGTGGACCGGCTGGCGTTGGAACACTGGGGCCGGCCCATCGGGCTTTTCGGCTCCTACGAGTGCGTGGATGACCCGGCCGGCGCGGCGCTGCTGTTGAGCGCCGCGCGTGACTGGCTCCGCGCGCGGGGCATGACCCGGCTGCGCGGCCCCTGGAGCTTCGCCTCGCAGGAGTGGGGGCTGGTCGTGGAGGGCTTCACGCCGCCACCGGTGATCTTAGCCCCCTACAATCCGCCTTACTACAACGACCAGCTGGTCGCCAACGGGCTGACCAAGGCGAAGGATCTGCTCGTCTATTACGGCGACCGGGCCGAGGGGTACGAAATCCCGCCGCGCTACCTGACGCTGACCGACCGCGTGCGGGAGCGGTACGGCGTCACCGTCCGGGGGTTGGACATGGCGCGGCTGGAGGAGGAGGTCGCCACGCTCGTCGCCGTCTCCAACCGGGCGCTGGCCGGCAACTGGGGCTACTACCCGGTCACGGAGGCCGAGGCGCGCGCGCTGGCCCACGACCTCAAACAGGTCGTCAACCCGGCGGCGCTGCTGCTGGCCGAGGACGCGCAGGGCGCGCCGGTCGGCTTCGCCATGTCGCTGCCGGATATCAACCGGCTGCTGCACGGGCTGGACGGCCGGCTCTTCCCGTTCGGCTGGCTGAAGCTGCTGGTGGGACTGCCGCGCCTGCGCCAGTACCGGATGTGGGCGCTGGGCGTCGTCCCGGAGTACCAGGGGAAGGGGATAGATGCGCTGCTCTACCGCCACACCTACGAGGCGCTCGCCCCGCGCGGCGTCCGGCTGGAGATCAACTACGTCCTGGAGGACAATGTCCCCATGAACAACGCGCTGCGCCACCTCGCCGTCAAGCCGCTGCGGCGCTACCGCGTCTATGAGGGGGAGGTCTGATGGTATTGCGTGTTGCGTTGAATTTTTGGATGTTAGGGAACATGCCATGAAAACTTTACAGCCGTTTTTGAAGCCTCTGCTATTATTGGGCCTGGCCCTGATCGTGGTCGTTGCCATCAGTTGGAGCGCTTTTCCGGCCTGGCGGGCGCAACCCGGCGGCTTCTGGACGCTGGTGAGCGTGGCTATCGGTGGCGTGCTGGCTGTGGCCGGGGGCCTGTTGGGTGTGTTGAAAACCTGGCGCGAGCTCCAGTCGCCGGGCAAGGCCAAACTGCCGGCGTCGCGCTCCCGGCAAAGCCAGAGCATGAACGGCTCGCCAGACGGCGAACAATCCATGAAGCACAACATCGGCGACCAGTCGCAGAAAATGAGCGACTCGCCGCGCGGCAAGCAGCGGATGGAGTAGGGCAAACTTTAGTTTGCGTCTTGGGCAAACTGAAGTTTGCCCTACCTTTACAGCGAGGTTACCATGTCCTCTCACCTGGATTACTTCACCGACCGCGAGGCCGCGATTGCAGCCTTTGATCAGCTGTGGGACCGGGAAACCCCCTGGATCCTGGTCTACACCGGCCTTTCGGGCAACGGCAAATCCACGCTGCTGGACTGGCTGGAAGCCAACCGTTGTTGCCGCGACCGGCAACCCTATGCGCTGCTCGGTCTGGAGACGGCGCTGAGCGTCAATAGCGCCCTGCACGCCTTGCTGGAAGCGCCTGCCGTGCAGGCAGCGCTGCCGCGCGCGACTTGGGAAACTTATTGCGCGCGCCGCCGCGCCGCGCTGGAACGCCAGAATGCGCGCACCGTGGCCCTGAATCTGCACCAGACCATGAACGGCTCGCCCGACGGCCAGCAGACCATGACGGTGGGACTGGCCGAAGCGTTGCGCGCCATTGAACGCCAGACCGCCGAGGAACTGGAGGATGCCTGGCTGGAAGGCCTGAGCGCGCTGCCCGCCGCCGGTCGCCCGGTCTTCCTGCTGGACAACTACGACGCCTTTCAGGAACGCAACGGCCTGGAGGAATTGCAGCGCTTCTGGCAGCTGCTGGCCCGCGCCCGGCACTGCTGCTCTGGCCTGCGCGTGATCCTGGCCAGCCGCGAGCCGGTGCGGCACGTCAACGCGATCCGACCGTTAGAGACCGGGTTGACCGATGCAGCCCTGGAGCTGCTAATGCCGGAGGACAGTGACCGTTTGTTGCGCGCGCTGGGCGTGAGCGACCCCGCTTTCCGCCAGGCCGTTTACGCCCGGCTGGCTGGCGGCCACCCCCTGTTGACCCGCATCGCGGCCGAGGCCTGGCACGCCACCCCCGGCGGCCTGCCGGCAGCGCAGGTCCCGCAGCTCCACGGCCACGAAGCGGCCGCCGAATGGCTCCAGGGGCGGATCATAGACCGGCTGGCCGAACCGCTCAAGAGCGCCGTCCGCTGGGCCGTCCTGCTGCCCCGCTTCAACGCCGAGAGCCTGACCGCCATCCTGGACCTGCCGCGCCCCCTGACGGCGGACGAATTCCGCGCACTGACCGGCTACGCCTTTATCCGCCGGGTTCCCGACGGTTGGACCGGGCACGATCTGGTGCGGCGGGTGCAGGCCGCCTACCTGCAGCGCGAACGGCCGGGGGCGCTGCGCGACTTCCACACCCGCGCCCGCGACTATTTCCTGGCCCGGGACGAATCCCTTCTGGCGCTCTACCACCACTTCTTCATTGCCTCTGAGGAAGCCTTTGCGCTCTGGCAAGAGCTGGAGGCGCAGGCCGCTTTTCACTTTGACCACGAACGCTGGGCGGCGCTGATCACCTTAGCGCAAGCGCCGGAACTGCCGCTGGCCCCCGCCCAACAGGCGGAGGTGGTCTACCGGGCTGGTCGCCGCCACTACTACCGTGCCGAGATGGACGCGGCGCTGGACTCCTACCGGCAGGCCCTGGCGCTCTTCCGCGCGGTCGGTTCAAGGCTGGGCGAAGCCCAAGTGCTGCAACGCCTCGGCGACGTGCAGGCGTTCCGGGATGAGTACGACGCGGCGCTGGACTCCTACCAGCAGGCCCTGGCGCTCTTCCGCGCGGTCGGGGATCGGCTGGGCGAAGCCAACGTGCTATTGTCTCTGGGTTCTTTAGAATATGAGGCAGAAAATATTGATAAGGCTACGGCTTTACTATCCCAGGCGCTTGAGCTGTATCGCCTGATTGGAGACCGTTATAGCCAGGCCCGGGCGCTCTATCGGCTGGGCGATTGCGCCAGGCAACAAGGGAATGGTGAGCAGGCTCGCGCCTGTTACCAGGAAGCTTCTGCCTTGTGGCTGGCCATGGGTTTGGCTGACCTGGTTGCACAGATCATCGCGCCGCGCCTGGAAGAATTGCAGGGTGGGGGGCCGGCCTCCAAGGAACCAGGTTTGTAGATTGGCAGTCGTTTGTAGTCCGGCGCTTGAGCGCCGTCCAGCGCGCTCCTGCAAGCAGCTTTCTCACTGAGATACCTGTGGTCTGTCGTCCGTTGTCCGTGGTCTGTTGTCCGTCGTCTCCCCCGCAACTTCCGACTACAGATAACTTCCACCCCGCGCCCCTCAACTTAACATAAGATATATAGTCGGAAGATAAAACGACCGCGGACTACAGACCACGGACCACACAGAGACCGCAGACCACTATGGTTGCAATCAGGCGCTTGAGCGTCGTCTCAAGCGGCTGCGACAAAAAGCCTGAGACGCTACACCGCTGAAACGCTGAAACGCTGCCCCGCGCGGCCACTTGAATCCTCGCCCGGCTGTGTTACAATAGTCCCTTGTGAAACGGAAACCCTTGTTCATTTCCATTGCAGCTCTGGCCTCTCTGCTGCTGGCCTTCCTGGGCGGCTGGCGGGCTGCGCCGGCAGTGCACGTCCGCTGGGCCACCTGGCGGCAACCGCTCCCGCCCCTGGCTGAAACCCACTACTGGCTCAAGCAGGAGTTCTATGGAGCCTTGCCTCCATCGGAGACCCTGACCCGGGGCGCCATTCGCGGCTTGCTGGAAACATTGGGCGACCGTTACACAATTTTAGTTGATCCACAGCCGGCGCAGCAAGAAAAGCAGAGATTGGCCGGCCGCTACGGTGATGTTGGCGTCACGCTCTGGTGGCTGCCCGGAGGCGGGATTGGGCTCTCCCCCACTCCCGGCGGCCCGGCCACAGCGCTACAGGAGGGCGACCGGCTGTTGGCGGTCAACGGCACGGATGTCACCGCCGCACGCACTTTAGACGAAGTGGCCTGGCAGCTGGTGGGCGAGGTCGGTACTCCGGTCACACTGACCGTGCTGAGGCCCCCCACCCTGACCGTGACCTTAGTCCGGGCTGAGGTCTTGCACCCTTCGGTGCAGGCGCGTGTGCTGGATCAGGCCGCCGGCATCGGTTACGTTAGCGTCTCGCTCTTCACCGACCAGACGCCGGAGGAGTTGCAGGCGGCGCTGACCGGGTTACAGGCGACCGGAGCGCTGCAGGCGTTGGTGTTGGACCTGCGCAACAACGGCGGCGGCGTGATCGCGCCGTTGCCGCGCATCGGGGCGCTTTTCCTCCCGCCGGGGACGCCGCTCTACCGGGTGACGGAGCGCGGCAACGAGGAAACGGTCATGGCGGCCGACCTGGACCGGCCCCCCTTCACCGGTCCGCTGGTGGTGCTGGTCAACGGGGGCACGGCCAGCGCGGCGGAAATCTTAGCCGCGGCGCTGCACGAACACGGGCGCGCCGCGTTAGTGGGCCGGCAGACCTTCGGCAAAGGCTCCATCCAGGCGCTCTACCCGCTGCGCGATGGTTCCACGCTGCACATCACGACGGCGATCTGGTTGACGCCAGGCGGGCAACCGCTGGACGGCGTGGGTCTGGAACCGGATCAAACGGTGGAGGAGCAGCCGGGCCGTGATGCGGTGTTGGAGGCCGCCTTGAGGCGGTTGTTGCGGTGAAGCGAATAGCAAATGGCGAATAGCGAATGGCAAATAGGGGTTTAACCCTTAACTTGTTATCAGGAGGATATCATGCGTAAAACCTTAGCCTGGGCACTGGGTATTGTGGCGGTTGTGGTGCTCATCGGCGGTGCGTTCGTCGGCGGCGTGATCACTGCCGGCGCGTTAGGCTGGATCGGGCGCCGGCCGGCGACCCCCGCGGCCACGGCCGTCCCGCCAACAGAATGGCCCGGACCGGCCACTACCGAACCGGGCGGCTCGGCCACGCCGGCGGCCGACCGGGGCGCGTTTGACTATGAGCTCTTGCAGGACGTGCTGAACCTGCTCAAGCAGGAATTCTACGGCAACATTCCCGACGCCAAGACGCTGGCCTACGGGGCGATCCGGGGGATGTTGCTGACGTTAGACGATCCCTACACCTCATTCATTGAGCCGCAGGCGGCGGCCATCCTCAACGAGGACGCCAGCGGCCAGTTTGAAGGGATCGGCGCGACGGTACGAATACGCCAGGATGGCTACCTGGAAGTCGTCCGCCCGCTGCCGGGCCATCCGGCGGAAGCGGCCGGCATCAAGGCCGGGGACCTGATCATCAAAGTAGACGATACCAGCATTGTTGGCCTGGGGCTCTACGAGGCGCTCAGCCTGATCCGCGGGCCGGCCGGCACGCAGGTGACGCTGGAGGTTGCCCGCCCGGGCCAGGAGGATACGTTTACCGTCACCATTACCCGGGCCAGGATTGAAATGCCCATTGTGGAATACAAAATGCTGGATAACGGCATCGCCTACATTCAGCTGACCGAGTTTGACGCCAACGCCGCCGACCGGGTGGAAACCGCGCTCAAGGCGCTGCTCCCAGAACATCCCAAAGGCCTAATCTTTGACCTGCGTGATAACCCCGGTGGCTGGCTGGATCAGGCAATCAAGGTCGGGGATATTTTCCTGGACAAGGGCCTGGTCCTCATTGAACGTGACAGCAGCGGTGGCGAACAAAAGTTCTTATCCTACAACGGCGACCTGGGCGAGGATATCCCCATGGTTGTCCTGGTCAATGGAGGCAGCGCCAGCGCGTCGGAGATCGTCGCCGGGGCGTTGCAGGACCGGGGCCGGGCGGTCCTGATCGGCGAACAGACCTTAGGCAAAGGCTCCGTGCAGCGGCCGCACGACCTGAGCGACGGCTCGCAACTGCGGGTCACCATCGCCCGCTGGTTCACGCCGAACGATCACACCATCCACGGCGAAGGCCTGAAGCCCGATGTAGAAGTCCCCTTCCCCGCTGATACTCCGGCGGGCGAAGATCCACAGCTCCAGCGGGCGATAGAGTATTTGCTGAAGGGGCAGTGATAGTTGGGTGAGCAGTGAATATAGTGAGCAGCGAGCAGTAAGGAGTAAGGGGAGTGAGGAGAGAGGGATGAGCGAAATCCGGGTAGTGGCCACCAACCGCAAGGCCTTCCACGAATACTTCATTGAAGACCGGTTGGAGGCCGGCATCGTCCTTTCCGGCACCGAGATCAAGTCGGTGCGGGCGGCGCAGGTGAGCTTGCAAGACAGCTACGTCCAGATCCAGGATGGCGAGCTCTGGATGATGAACGTGCACATCGCGCCTTACGAGCAGGCCGGCCGCTTCGGTCACGACCCGAAGCGGCCGCGCAAACTCCTGCTGCACCGCAAGGAGATCACCCGGCTGCTGAATCAGATCCAGATCAAGGGTTACACGCTGATCCCGCTGCGCCTTTACCTCAAGGGCAAGGTGGCAAAGGTAGAGCTGGCCTTAGCACGCGGCAAGCACCAATACGATAAGCGCGAGTCCATCGCCAAACGTGACGAGGAGCGCCGGATGCGTTACGAGTGGAAGGAGCAGCTGCGCGGGTAGCGGTTAATTTGCCCCTACGGGCATTTGACAAAGCTGCCCTATGGTTTATAATGCGCCCTGCATCAAATTAAGGAGAATATGGATGTCGGAAGCAGGTACCACCACTCAACCCACGTCCATCCAGGAGCTAACGCCCAAAATGCGCCTGGAGGGAGTTATCACCCGTACTGAACTGTACGGAGCTTTTGTCAATCTTGGGCTGGAGCGCGAGGGGATGATCCACATCTCCCAGCTGGCGCCCCGGCGGATCAACAAAGTGACGGATGTCGTCAAAACCGGCGATAAGGTCACCGTCTGGGTGACCAGCGTGGACGCCACGCAAGGGCGCATCGCGCTGACCATGATTGAACCGCCGGCCGTGGAGTGGAGCGAACTGGCCGAGGGGCAAGTGCGCAAGGGGCGTGTCGTGCGCGTGGAGCGCTATGGTGCATTCGTGGACCTTGGCGCTGAGCGGCCGGCCCTGTTGCACGTTAAAGAGATGGGGCCCTACGTGCGCAATCCCTCCGAGGTCGTCAAAGAGAATCAGGAAGTGGAAGTGCGCATCCTCTCCCTCAATCGTGCCAAGCGGCAGATTGATGTGACGTTAGACCTGGGCGATACCCCCAGTGCTGACGATCTGAAGGACGAGCAGCCATTCGTCTCGCCGATGGAACTGGCCTACCGCCAGGCCCAGGAAGCGGCCCGCCAGCGTCGCGGGCGCGACAAGGGGAGTGCCCGCCGGTATGACCGCCGCGACAGCCAGGACGACCTGGAAGATATTTACCGTCGCACCCTGGAACAGGGCAAGCGGTAAACGACCGGTTTCTGATTTTCCGATCCCGATAGCCATTTTTCCAATGGCGCGAGGCCAACCTCGCGCCATTGCCTGTTTCAGGGCAGCTCAAATGTGCAGTGGCGCCTTCAGGCGTTTCTTAGAGGCTAAGAGCGACCACTACAGCAACTCGCCTACTTCTCAGCCAGTGCTGCCTCAATCAACTGCCGGATTTGGGCGGGTTTGTTGCCCTCCACTTTTTGGCCGTTGATGAAAAAGGTGGGGGTGGCTGTTACTCCCATCTGCTCAGCATCCGGGATCGCATCGTTCTGCAGGGTGTCCAGATAACGATGTTCCTGGTGGCAGGTCTTGAATTGCGCCAGGTCGGCTACCCTGGCCGTTTGGGCCACCCTATCTACGTTGGGTTTACCGGCAGTGACAGCTTTGAACAGCGCGTGCTCAAACGCAAAATATTTCCCCTGTTCCGCTGCGCACATCGCAGCCTCCGCCAGATCTACGGACTGCGAGAAGCTGTAGAAATGGACGACGTAGCGCACCTTGCCCGTTGCCACGTACTCTTTGAGCAACGATTCCAGTTGCTCCTGATTGAAATCCCGGCAATGGCTGCAATTGAAGTCGCTGAACTCCATGATGGTGACCGGCGCATCTTCCCGGCCTAAAGCGGGGAGCCAGCGGTGTCCTGCCCCTTTTTGTTCGGGATCGGGGTACAGCGCCTCGGTAGGACCGTGATCGTAAGAGGTCCCCTCCAGGCCGAGAAATTGTTCACGGGCTGTGGCCGGACGGGGAGCAAAGGCCTGCCAGAGCAAGAAAGCGGCCACCCCCACCCCTACCAGGGCCAGCGCAAGCAAGAGGCCAGGGGAAACGGAGCGACTCGCGGTAGAGGTCCGGCGGGCCGGGCGGGCAGTCTTGGGGGCACGCGCACGGGACGATTTGGACATAAAGTAGCACCTCCTCCGTGAATAACGTGAGGGCTATCATACCACAAGAAACAGAGGTTGTCACCTGTTGATCAGGCCGGGAGGATAAGCCATGCCACGCTGGAACTGGACTGCTTTCTGGTTGTTGTCAGGCGTTCTGCTGTTCAATGGGATTCCGCTGTTGGTCTGGTTAACCGGCAGTGAGATCACCACCACAGATCTCTTTGTGTTTGGGATCATAGATGCGCTGGCGTTGCCGTTCCTGGGGCTTTTTCTGTTTGCTTCCCCTATCCAGCGCTGGCTGGAAACACCGCCGCGCTCCCTGCCGGCGGGGCAACGGTTTAACCTGGCGAACAGCTCGTTAGTGGCTTTAGGGGTGATGCTGTGCGCCTTTGGCATTCAGCCCCCCCTGTGGTTGATCGGTTTCTGGCTGACCCACTCTCCCCTTGATCTGCCGGCGTTGGCAGTTCTGGCGGCCATCTTTCTCATCCTTTTCCCGTTTGGCCTGAGCCTGATCCTGCGCCATGTGGGCTGGGCTGTTTGCACTCCTACGGACCTGGTAGTTCAACGCTGGGGGCGCCGGCGGGTGTTGCCCTATGACGAGATCGTCCGTTTGGAGACGCGCTGGGGAGAGCCGGCCGCGTTAGCGGTGCGCAGCAAGCACGGCACGTTGCATTTCAGCACCGCCGGTAAGGATTTCAGTTACCTGTATGCAGCGCTGGATCAACGCTTGAGCGTGCGGGAGCTGACGTTGCCGACCTGGCCGTGGGAATTGCGCTTGCAACCAACCTTTTGGCGCTCGCTGATCGGCGGAATCGCGGCCCTGGTTGGTTTTTTCGCGTTGTTGACCGCAGGGGCCCTGGCCGAGGGAGCCAATCCTCAAATGGGTGCTTTCATGGCTGTGATTGTTGGTCTTTTCGCCATCGGTGGCGCCGTAGGCACCCTTAACCCTGGCCAGCCGCTCTGGTTACGCTGCACTGCTGACCGGATTGAGGCACGTTATTTGTGGCGCCGTCGCAGCTGGGACATGCACACGCTGGTGGAAATCCAGCCCCACTTCGGTCAGGGCTCCCAGGCCAGGCAGCTGGTCACCGTCACCCTGCTTTTTGCCCAGGAGCCTTCCTTGATCCTCCAGGCTCGCCGCGCTACCGAGTTTGGCTATCCATTGGAGCAGATATACAAGGCCCTGCGCCAGCTCTATCGGTAGGCCCGGAATGTGGGCTGCGTTCGCGTAGCCTTTTTATTTTTCTTAAGTAAACCAAAATCCCAAATTTGATCTCTGTCAGCCTCTTTGACTACGCGAAATAACACAGGGCTTTGTCACGACCGAGGCGCTTCAGGAGCGTCTTCTATCCGCCGGGCGATGGCCCCGGCGAGAATCTCCGCCTCAAACCCTTCGGCCAACTGAATGCGCGCCCGATTCTCATCTGGATTGTAATAGGTCAAGGTGCCGATAAAGCCACCGATGGTGACCACACGCACCCCTTCTTGCAGCTCGGCCCGCTTCTTTTGTTCGCGCCGCCGCGCCTGCCACTGCGGCAGGAAAAGCATGACCAACATCAAACCGCCCAAAACCAACCAGGTCCACCAGGATTGATCCATGTTGTGACTTTCTTCCTTTCTTAAAACGTGAAACGTGAAACGTAAAACGTGATGAGTGCTTATTATACCCGACTTTATGTTTTTTTCTCTTGTAATGATGATGATTGATGGTAATTTAAGGAGGACAAAGAGGATGAAGATGAAAATGAAGGGAGACTTGTTCGTAGAATTTCCCGCCAACGGGTGACGCCTGACACTTGCCCGGCGGCGACGGCGGGCCTATAGTGAAACGTGAAACGTCAAACGCGAAACGTCAAACGCGAAACGTCAAACGTCAAACGTGAAACGTGAAACGTGAAACGTCAAATTTAAGGAGTAACCTTTATGAGCGATAATCGGATTCGGGAACATCCCATCCTCCCCGTAGCAGAACGCCCCGACGTGCCCTTTACCTGGGAAGGGCGGCCGCTGGTCGCCAAGGCGGGTGAGATGATCGCCTCGGCGCTGTTCGCCAACGGGGTGCGTATTTTCGGCCATCACACCAAAGACGGCGCGCCCCAGGGAATTTTCTGCGCTAACGGGCAATGTGCCCAGTGTATGGTCATCGCCGATGGGAAACCAGTCAAGTCGTGCATCACGCCCGTGCAGCCAGGGATGGCTGTGGAACCGGCCGATGACCGCCCCCCTCTCCCCGATGTGACGGGGGTCCCCCCCCTGCGGACGATTGAGACTTTAGCGGTGGATTGCCTGATCATCGGCGGCGGGCCGGCCGGGCTTTCGGCGGCGCTGGAATTAGGCCAGGCGGGTGTCAAGACGCTCATCGTGGACGACAAAGAGCGACTGGGTGGGAAGCTGGTGCTCCAGACGCACAAGTTCTTCGGCTCCATTGAGGCCTGCTATGCCGGGACGCGAGGGATTGACATCGCTACCCGCTTAGAGACCGAAGTGCGGCGCATGGCGAGCGTGGAGGTCTGGCTCAACAGCGTGGCGCTCTCCGTCTTCTCCGATCACAAGGTGGGCGTGCTGCGCGATAACCACCGTTACGTGCTGGTCCAGCCCAAAGTATTACTGGTGGCAGCCGGGGCACGCGAGAAATCGCTTATTTTCCGCGGGAACACGCTGCCCGGCGTCTACGGGGCGGGCGCGTTCCAGACGCTCGTCAACCGCGACCTGATCCGCTCGGCCGGCCGCATCTTCGTCGTCGGTGGCGGGAACGTGGGGCTGATTGCCGCGTACCATGCGCTCCAGGCCGGGATCGGCGTGGCGGGACTGTGCGAGGCGCTGCCGGAGTGCGGCGGCTATAAGGTCCACCGGGATAAGCTGGCACGCATGGGAGTTCCCATCTACACCTCCCACACCATCTTGAGCGCCAACGGGGTGGACGAGGTGGAATCGGTCACGATTGCGCGGATTGACGAGCAGTGGCAACCCATCCCCGGCACCGAAAAATCGTTCAGTTGCGATACCGTGCTCATCGCGGTCGGGCTGGAACCGGTCAACGAGTTCACCGAGAAGGCGAAGGCTTTCGGACTGCCGGTTTTCACCGCCGGTGACGCCGAGGAAATCGCCGAAGCATCGGCAGCCATGTTCACCGGGCGGATGCGCGGGCGACAGGTCGCGGAATTCTTAGGCTGTGCCGTGGCACCGGTCCCGCCGGAGTGGGAAACGACCGCCGAGATCCTCAAGAGCCGTCCCGGCGCGACGGTCGCTGAAGAGCTGCCGGAGCGGGAAGAAGGTGTCTTCCCCGTCCTGCACTGTGTCCAGGAGATTCCCTGTAACCCCTGCGTTTCGGTCTGCCCGCAGGGTGATATCGTCATCAAGAGCACCGATCTGCGCGCGCTGCCGGAGTATGTCGGCTGGGAAATCGGCAAGACCTGCACCGGCTGCGAGCAGTGCGTCGCCATCTGTCCGGGGCTGGCCATCACCACTGTGGATTACCGCAAGAATGCCCAACAGCCACTCGTCACCATCGCGCACGAATACGGGCGCGAAAGTATCCAGGTCGGCGACCGGGTAGCGGTCGTGGACATGGAGGGCAATCCGCTTGGCGAAGTGGAGGTCGCGCAGGTCCGCGCGCCCAAGAGCGCCGACCGCCGCCTGCTGGTCAGAGTCCGCGCGCCGGCAGAGATCGCCCGACAGATTGCCGGGATTGTCGTCCAACGGGAAAAAGAGATCGTGGAGCCTTTGGAGTTTCCGGTGGAGCGGCTGGACGACGACGAGATTCTCTGCCGGTGTGAGCGGGTGACCGTGGGCGAGCTCCGCGCGTTGATCCGCGCCGGGGTGCACGATATGAACGCCCTCAAGGCCCAAACGCGGGCCGGGATGGGCGCTTGCGGCGGCAAAACCTGCACGCCGTTGATCCGGCGGCTCTTCCGCGAGGAGGGTGTGCCGGTAAGCGAAGTCACCCCCAACGTGGTGCGGCCGCTCTTCGTAGAGGTCCCGCTCGGTATTTTTGCCGGCACCGAGTCGGAGCAGGGCGAAGCACCATGGACGCAGTGTGAGCTCAGCACTGAGGGCGCTGAGTCCCACAGCCTGTAATCAGGCAGTCGCAAAGTCAGGAGTCAAGCAGTCATGAGCAATACCTATGACGTGATTATCATCGGAGCCGGTTCGGTTGGTACACCGGCGGCGTTTTTCATGGCCGAGGCGGGCCTGAAGGTGCTGGTGTTAGAGAAATTTGCCAGTGCCGGCCAGGGTTCCAACAAGGCGGCCATCGGCGGCATCCGCGCCACCCACTCCGACCTGGCAAAGATTACGCTCTGCCTGAAAAGCATTGAGATCTTTTCCACCTGGGAGGAGCGTTACGGCGACGACCTGGAATGGCAAGCCAATGGTTATTGCTTTGTCGCCTACCGCCCGCAGGAAGAGCAGACACTCAAGAAACTGCTAACCCTCCAAAAACCCTACGGGTTGAAGATTGACTGGTACGATAAGGAAGCGCTGTTGGAGATTGTGCCGGCGCTCAATCCAGAGGGGCTGCTCGGCGGGACCTACAGCCCGGAGGATGGCAGTGCCTCGCCGCTGCTTTCGGCGATGGCTTTCTTCCGGCGGGCGCGGGAACGCGGGGCCGAGTTCCACTTCAAGGAGCAAGTGACCGGAATCCTGACGCGCGGTGGCAAGGTCGTGGGCGTCAAAACCGACCGGGGCGAATACGCCAGCGAATGTGTCATCAATGCCGCGGGGTCGTGGGCGAAAGAGATTGCCCGGCTGGTCGGGTTGGATGTCCCCGTGCGGCCCGACCTGCACGAGGCCGGGATCACTGCACCGGTTGCGCCCTTTGTCGGCCCCATGATCGTGGATCTGCGCCCCTGTGAAGGCTCCAAGAATTTCTATTTCTACCAATACAAACGAGGGCAGGTGATTTTCTGCATCACGCCGTCGCCCTCCATCTGGGGCGAGGATCGCAGCGAGACCTCGGAGTTCCTGCCGATGATCGCGCCACGCATGATCCAGGTGATGCCCAAACTCGCCAACGTGATGGTCCGCCGCACCTGGCGCGGGATGTACCCCATGACGCCTGACGGTTCGCCCATCGTGGGCCGGGTCAAAGAGGTAGAGGGGTACATCAACGCAGTAGGGATGTGTGGGCAGGGGTTCATGTTGGGGCCGGGGCTGGCGACCTACCTGGTCAAGCTGGCAACCCAAACCACCACGGCAGAGGATGAGCGGGTGCTGGCCGGATTGAGCCTCTACCGGAATTTCGGCGGGGAAGAGGCGCTGAAGTAGCCGTCAGCAATCAGCCATCAGGAAGAGGGCCGCTCCAGGTCGGGGTCTTGACTTGGAGCGGTCTCGTTTTATACTCAACCCGTAAGGATCGCAAACTCAAGAGCGGTGGGATGAAAATGTGAGCAGTGAGCGGTGAGCAGAAAAAATGTGAGCAGTGCGCAGTGAGCAGAAAACAGGAACCGCTATCTGCTGCTCTCTAATCACTCCTTAACTGGTTTCTATTTTCTTTCAGGGGAGTCCATGGGTAACGATTACGACGCGCTGGCGTTGCGGCTTCATCCAAAGTACCGGGGTAAAGTACAGGTGGCCCCCAAAGTGCCGGTCCACGGGCTGGCCGATTTCGCCATCTGGTACACGCCAGGCGTCGCTGCGGCCTGCCGGGCCATTCAGGCCGACCCGGAACAGGTGTGGGCGCTGACCAATCGGGGCAACACGATTGCCATCGTCTCCGACGGGACGCGCGTCTTAGGGCTGGGCGACATCGGCCCAGAGGCCGGGCTGCCGGTGATGGAGGGCAAGGCACTGCTCTTCAAGCTGCTCGGCGGGGTGGACGCTGTCCCGCTGGTGCTGCGGGCCACAGAGCCGGAAGCGTTCATGGCGGCAGTCCGCGCGCTGGAGCCGTCGTTCGGCGGCATCAACCTGGAAGATATCGCACAGCCCAAGTGCTTCCGCATCCTGGATGAGCTGCGCGCGGCCATGGCCATCCCGGTCTGGCATGACGATCAGCAGGGGACGGCAACAGTGACGCTCGCGGCGGTGCTGAACGCGCTCCAGATCGTGGGGAAGACGTTAGGCAACGCGACAATTGCCATGTTAGGGATGGGGGCGGCGAATGTGGCTAACTACCGGCTGCTTAAGGCCGCCGGAGCCGATCCCGCCGCGATCATCGCCTGTGACGAGCAAGGCATCCTCCACCCAGGGCGCGCCGATTTGGCCGCGCAGGCCGGGAGCGTGCCGCAGTGGGCCATTGCGCAGGAGAGCAACGGCGACCGTCGCACCGGTGGTGCGGCGGAGGCTATGCGCGGCGCGGACGTGGTGGTCGCCTTCAGCCGCCCGGTGCCGGGAACGATCCAGCCCGCCTGGATCAGCACAATGGCGCGCGACCCGATCGTCATTGCAGGGGCCAACCCGGCCCCGGAGATCTGGCCGGCGGAGGCGCTCGCGGCGGGAGCACGGATCGTCGGCACCGGGCGGAGCGATTTCCCCAACCAGGTCAACAACTCCCTGGCCTTCCCGGCGATTTTCCGGGGCGTGCTGGACGTGCAGGCCACGGCAATCACCGACCGGATGGCGGTCGCCGCCGCGCTGGAGCTGGCCCGCTGCGCCGGGCTGCGCGGGTTGCGCGAGGATCACATCCTGCCGACTATGGAGGAGACGGAGAGTGTGCCGCGCGTGGCGGTCGCCACTGCGCTGGCGGCGCAGGCGGAGGGGCTGGCTCGCCGTCCAGGCACACCAGAGGCGCTGCGCAGCCGTGCGGAAGCGGCTATCGGGGAGGCCCACCGGTTGCTGGCAGCTCTGATGCAGGAACAGGTCATCCCTGATGCAGAATGAATTTGAGTTCCTGCGCTTCGTGACCATCGGGCAATACCTGCCTACGGGGTCAGTCATCCACCGGCTGGACCCCCGGACCCGGCTGATAGCAACCGTATTGTTCCTGGCCGCGATCACTTTCACCGTACAACGGTGGGGATTAGGCCTGGCACTGGTGACTGTGCTGGTGACATTGGGCCTGGCGCGCATTCCCCTGAGCTATGCGCTCCGCGGGCTACTGCCCCCGCTCCCCTTCCTGCTGATCTTGGGGCTCCTGCAAGTATTCTTCAGCCCGCAGGCCCACCAGTCACCCGCTTTGTTCCAGGCCGGACCGGTAGCGATCACGGGAGCCGGCCTGTGGGCCGGAGCGGCGTTGCTGCTGCGCTTTGCGTCGCTCATCTTAGGACTGAGCCTGGCCTCCGCCTGTCTCTCCACAACCGAGATGGTACGCGGACTGGAAGCGCTACTGCGCCCGCTGACCCGGTTGGGGCTGCCCACCCACGAGGTCGTGTTGGTGATCCAGGTGACGCTGCGCTTCCTGCCTTTCCTGGCCCAGGCCGCCGAGCGCATTGCCAAGGCCCAGGCCTCACGCGGAGCCGATTGGGGCACCGGCCGCGGCGGATTGCTGCGCCGCGTGCGCCAGGCCCTGCCGTTAATCGTCCCGCTGTTTCTGACCGGATTGCGCCGCGCAGAGAACCTGGCGTTAGCGATGGAAGCGCGCGGGTACGGCGGGGGGCAAGGGCGTACCTCCATGGTGGAACTGCACTTCCACGCGGCGGACGGGCTGGCGTTGGCGCTTGTCGTCGGAGTCGCGGCAGCCATTCTGTGGCTTTGAGCACTCAGCTGCCACCCGCGCCACACCAATTGCCTGCAACTGAAGTTCGCGTTACTGTTACCAGCCACGACTCACCAGTTCAGTGACGGTGGACTACCAGACTATTTTCAAAGGGGAAATGCTATGGTATTGAAAAAACTACGCGAGTTTTTGTTGGGCTCCCCCTCTGACGAGCCAAGTGATCCCAACGGCATTTTCTTTTATGTGAAGTGCGCCCACTGCGGAGCGCCGGTCCGGGTGCGCATTGACCGCCACAACGATCTGACGCGGGATTTTGAGCGCGGAGGATTCTTCGTCCGCAAAGAGGTGATGGACGGCTCCTGTTTCCGGCTGATCTATGCCACGCTCCACTTTGATGAGGCGTATCGCGTCACTAACCAGGAGATTGAGGGTGGGGAGTTTATCACCTGGGAGGAGTATCGGCAGCTGGCAGGGAAAGAGAAAAAAGGTGAGTAGTGAGCAGTGAGCAGTGAGCAGTAAGTGAAGCCGCTGATGGTTCCCGCCCCCACTGGGGGCCGGCCCTACGTTGCGGGTCAGGTTTGAAGTGCCTGTCAAGCCAGACAACGGGCCACGGGTCTGAAATCCGTGGCCCGTTGTCTGTGATCAGGGGTCGCTTAAAAGCCACGCAACACCAGCGGCAAATAAACCTTTAACGGCTCAACCTGTAAGAAATTGCCCCGGCCCGTTGCTACGGCCACATTCCCGCTGCTATCCACCACTTGAATCAGGTAATCAGTACTCAAAGCCAGCGGGTCAACCTGGATGCTCCATCGCCAGCCACTGGGGTCCTCACTATCCAACCCCAGGTCCCGGCTCCAGATGTGTCCCGGCGAGATGAATGTCACGACTACCCGCGTCACCGGGCCGGCATCGTCCACTACCATCGCGTTGATCGTCGCCTCCCCACCAGTGCCACGCGCCGAGGTCACCTCCAACACTTCGGGCGGGGTGTGATCCGGGTCAGCGGGGGTGGTGTAATAGACCTCCACCTCAGCTTTTGAGAGCAAGCGCGTCTCGCGGGTCGCTGCGTTGAACAGAGCAAAGGTGCCGACCAGCTGCGACTCACCGGCAGCGCTATTGACCACGAAGGGGCGAGTGGGCAACCAACCAAGGTTAGGATTCAACGCCGGCTCAGGCTGTACCGTATGGGTCACAGGACGGACAATCACCGGGTCCTGGTTCCTTGATTGCAGGTCACCGGCGAGCAACAAGGCCCCACGAGGCTCCCACACACGCTGTATCTGGGCCGCCCCCTGCGTTCCGGCAACCACCGGATTGGAAGCCAGTGCAGTCCCAGCAAACGGCAACAGCGGCCGTCCCGGCGCACCTTGCGCCAGTTCAGGCCCGACGGTATAGAAAACACCATTGGCCCCCTGGTTACGGCGCAAGTCAGGTTCCAGCTGCAAAGGCTGCACCACGAGGTTGTCCTCCCACCGCGCCGTCCCCAGGGTAGTAGTCAGGAAACGCTCCGTGGTCGTCAGGGGATTGGGCACTTTGATCTGGTACATCGGCAGGCCGTAGAGCGTGGATTCCATGATAGATTTGGCGTCGTAGGCCGTCAGGCTGCCGGCGGGCAAATTCCGCAGATAGCGCAGTTTGGCTCGCCGCAGGGCCTCCCCCACCCCCACGCCTGGCTCGCGGCCCAATTCCTGGGTGAAGTAGAGCATCAACCGCTCGGAGCCAGCGATGCCGTCGTCGGTACCATACCCGTATCCCGTGTTGGCAATCCAGGTAGCCGCCCGTTGCGCCAACGCCTGCGGGAAATCAGGGCTTGTCTCGGCGCGTCCGGGAGCTACAACCCGATCCGGCACGTTGTAGCCGGCGTGGCATCCCATAGACCAGGCCACGGTGCCGCTCAGAGACGCCGGACCCTGCGCGATGTAAGTGTTGGTGAAGATCCCTGCCGTGGTTGTAGCCGGGAGCGCGCGCCAGTGTTCAAAGTGACTGTTGATGGAAACCAGGTCAGGGGCATCGTAGAAGTTAGAGGAATTACGGCGGCTCAGCCAGGCGTTGTACAAATCCAATGCCGTCCAGGTTTCGCCGATCAACCCATCCACACTGCCAACGCCCTGCATGGCAGACAATACCGCCTTGATTTGATAAGCGGCATCGGTCAGGAAGTCATAACCGGTGACTAATGCATCCTGGGATTGCAGCTGAGGGTGGGAGAGGAATTGTATTATTTGCTGTTTGATCTCTGCCGGAGACTCCACCAGACGCCCGGTGGCGAGCAAAGGACGCCAGAAATAACGGCCACGCCAGCCCAATTCATAGCCGGCCGGGGTCCCGTACGCATCGTCGGTCAGGTAGAAGCCGCGCTGGGTCGCCGCCAGGAGCGCCGAATCTGTCACCGCCGCGCCGCCGGCATACTCCCGTTCGTTGGCGATGCGCGCTAAATCCAGCTGGCGGAACAGGGGGACCTGCTCGTCATCGCCCACCACCAAAATATAACGGATGGTCGGTTTTGCCATCAGTGTAGGTGAAATCACCGCAGCCCGGATAGTCTCCACCACCAGGTTAGCCTGATTGACATTGCAGTACTGGGCCGACCAGAGGGCATACGCCTGACTCACAGCGGCCGAAACCGCCACCGGGTAGAGAATGCCGCGCACCAGGGGATGGTCGGCCAGGGCCCGCAGCGCCGGCGTCAGGTCGTTGGTAGCACCCAGCCCATACTGTTGCGCCAACCGGGTCGGGTGATACAGAATCAACGTCAGCGGGCCGCTGATCAGCGCCGAGGTCCCCACATAAGGAGTAGTGTCCGCGGTAACACTGAACGCCGGACTCCACGAGCAGGACGAGCCAGGCAAAGGAGTCAAAGCCAGCCGCAGCCGGTAGGGTTGATTGGAGAACTGCGTCGCAGCGGCCGGGACAACAAGCACGTAATAACGACCCGGCGTAAACGCGACCACCCGGATCGTCTCCGTTTCGGTGACAGGATTGGCCGAGGTGGCACCCCACCCGGCCGTCGCCCCCCAGCCCGCCGTCGCCCCCCAACCCGCCGTTGCCCCCCAACCCGCCGTAGCGCCCCAGCCGGCGGTCGCTCCCCAACCGGCGAGGCTGCCCACATTACCCTGCTCATCCACGTCCACAGGATCGTCCAACAAATCCAGGTTCTGCCCCAACCCTAATTCTGGCAACAATTCTGGATCCGGCAGCACGTAGAGATCGTAATCGGCCGGCAGCTGGTCCAACGTCACAGTGACCTGGGAGGGCTGCGTCACAGTGAAAACATACCAATCGCGATCCCAGGGCCACTCCAGATAAGCGGTCAGCGGCACCGAAGGTTGCAATTCCACAGCCGTCAGGGGCGAATCATTCTCAAATTCGTAAGGATCCAGGGGCTTTTGTTCGCTGCCCAAAATTCGCTCGTAACCGACCACCTGGATCATCCCCCCGGCCACCAGTTCACCGCCGCCATCAAAGCCCATGCCTAACCAGGGCATGGTATCCTGGTCCCACCAAACGCTGCCATGAGCCGGCAGTGCGCGCTCATTCACCCAGCGCACCTGCCCCTGAGAATTATAGAGGGTCAGAGTAACCGATACCACCACTGAGTTGGGGTTGTAAACCCAGTAAGCCGTGGCATGGGTCGGATAACGATGAATGGCCGGCAGGAAAAAGTGGTCATTCATCCAACCGGCAGACAGAGAGTAACCGCTGACGTCTTGATAAAGCGCGGTATCCTGGTTGGATTCCAGAGCACTGGCATAAAAATATTCCAGTTCGCTGGTCCCCGAAAGCACTAAGCTCCCCTGCCAGGGAGTTGCCGGCAATGCAAGGGACAAGGGTTGATCACCGGGGAGAGACTGCGTGTCCGTCAAAATGGCCTCACCGTTGGGGCGCTGATAAATAAGCGTCAAGGACGCAGGCTCTGTTGGATACGTTTTCACCACCCAGGCGCTACTCTGCCGCTCGGCGCCCACGACCAGGCGCGGTAAGGCCATGATTGGCTGAGAGCTGGAAGGCAGCCCCGGCCAGGCCTCCATCTGAGCCCCCTTGGGATCCACTAACGCCACATAGCCCACCACCCGTCCCCCCCACGACTCTACCTTGATGTAAGCGGTCTCATTGGCCATCAAATGGCCCTCCGCCACCGGGTCATACTGGATCAATTGGTGGGGTACAGGATTGGAAATCGTCTGCGTATAACGTACCGTGCCGTTCACATACAGGTAAATGTTAATAGGCAACACTTGAAAAGATTCAAACATCTGCAAGTAAAGCCGCGGCCAGAAGCTGCCCCGTTGTTGCACCCACGGAAAAATCAAAGAGTAACTGCCCTCATCCGGGAAATAGGACATCAGATAATTGGGCCCCCACTCCGGCGTGGCTTTGACCAGGCAGACGATGGGATAAAGCGCTTCCACCATGACCGAGCCGGTCAGAAAACCGGTCGGGGCTACCGCTTGCGAAATCTCCCGCGCCGACATGATGAAGGTGCTATGGGGAGGCAACACATAACTCCGTTGCGACGAGGTCATTGGATCACCGGCCGGGTTCCAAAAATAGACGGTGACGTAATTGGTGAACACGTCGGCGTTCATGATGTGCAAAGACGTCGGCAATTCGTTCGGAGCCACGGTGTAATAAGGGATCGGGAAAGTGGTCGCCATACCACCAGCCTGTAATGGCAACGCAAAACTCGTCTCCGCCTGCCAGGTTGCCATCGGTGCAGCGGCCGGCAAAGCCTGGACCGGAGCCGGAGCACTGGTCAAGGACCAGCCCGCCCACCACGCGCCGGCCAGCAACAACGCCATCACCAACCAACCCCATTTCGCTTTCATCGTTCCCCTCCTCGTAAAAATGGTCAATTAGTCTTTAGTGGCTCAGTGGGTTAGTCATTTTCCGCCCTCATCCTTTAATGTCAGCCAGGTGGCAAGCAAGGCTTGCGCCTGGGCCAGGTCCCAGGCGGCGCCCAGGGCCTCAAAGCGCGCGACGGCCTCGCGGGCGCGCTCCAGCGCCCCCGGCCAATCCCCGCAATGCCAATAAAAATGGGCCGTGGTAAAGATCACCTGAGCCTCCGCGTAGCGATCCGTGACACTTTGCAGTAAGTGCGTCGCCGCAGTCAGGGCGGTCCCGGCCGCGGCGCACTGCCCCTGCGCCAGGTAAATTTCAGCCAGCAGCCGGCGCGTCCGCACCACCTCCGGGTTGGCGCCCTGGCTCTCGGCCAGCAGCAGCGACCGCTCACCCCATGGCAACGCGCCTTCCGGGTCGCCCAACGCGAGACGCAGCTCACCCCGCTGGCGGTAAATCTCAGGCAGCAATACTTCCGAGCCGATCTCCCGGGACAGCGTCTCGGCCCGCGCCAACCGCTCTTCGCTCTCCTCCCACCGCCCCTCCCGCAAAGCCACCGCTGCCAGGTTGTTCTCCATCACGGCCTCACCAAAGGTGATCCCGCGCGCACCGGCAATCTCCAGGGCCGTGGTGTAAGCCTGACGGGCCTCCAGAAACCGGCCCTGGCAGCGGTAAACCTCGCCCAGGTTGGCGGCCAACCGGGCCTCACCTTCGGTGTTGCGGATCCGGCGGGCCAGGGGCAACGCCCGCTCACCGTG
>Ga0067045_1002819_pt1 | contig 45393 bp, 38 predicted proteins | sample TerdegcTABiofilm_FD_59184 | JGI IMG/M metagenome (GOLD analysis project Ga0067045, IMG submission 59184) | Combined Assembly of (Gp0054472, Gp0054536) Wastewater bioreactor microbial communities from Singapore -Terephthalate degrading...
ACATATATTGCAATAGTACAAGGCATTTTTCTTTGGCACTTTCTTTTGTTGCCGTCTGGACAAAAGAAAGTGCATAAAAGTAAAACATTGCAATGTCTTTACCCTAGACGCACTCTGCGTGAATTGAAAAATTATGTATAAAGAAGAGATCTCAGAAAAATTTTGATAAGGTAAGAATAAAAAATCAGAGTCTTAAAATTAACAGATTAACAGAAAATAGGGTCAGAGCCTAAGACAAAACATAAGTTGTGAATGAAATTATATTTTTGTAGTAAAAAGTGCTATGATTAGGTGCATAGTAAATAATTCACCATATGAGATTTGTTTTTAAATAACAAGTATTGGAAAGATACCAAATGACAAAGTAATTATAGTATAGTTGCACAGGAGGCGATTTATCTGGGTTATTTATGCACTGCTTTGCGCGCTCTTTTTAGCCATTGGTGATGTGCTGGTTAAAAATGCTCCAAAGATTCATCCAGTAACAGTGGCTGCAGGGCGCATATTTTTTTCTTTACCAGTACTGTGGGCGATAGCTCTTATCAAAGGGATCCCTGCTGTTGACTGGCGCATCGCCTATGTCTTTATATTTTCTCCGCCACTGGAGGTGGTTGCGCTGGTACTGTATATGCGCGCATTGCAGATTTCACCAATGTATCGCACATTGCCGTTTTTAGCGTTCACTCCGCTTTTACTCATCCTTACCTCGTATATTATGCTTGGTGAGCAGGTTACACTATGGGGATTGTCAGGAATTGTATGTGTGGTAGGGGGAACGTATAGCCTGTATTTTAAACCCGGGCAACATTTACTTGAACCGGTTAAAGCTGTCATTTCCGATAAAGGCTCGCTGTTTATGGTTGCAGTGGCATTTTTGTATAGCATAACGGCAAACTTTGGCAAGATGGGTGTGGTGTATTCAAGCCCTTCATTTTTTGGAGCAGTGTATTTTACAATTCTTACCGGTATTTTATGTATATGGTCCATGGTGGTGGATAATGCCAGGCACATATTTACAAAAGAAATTATGCTCATAGGCATAACACAGGGCATAATGATAACATTTCACATGGTAGCTCTGGAGATAGCTCCGGTAAGCTACATGATTTCAGTAAAGCGCTCCAGCATGCTATTTGGCATCATCTTTGGTTCTATTTTCTTTGGCGAAAGAAATGTAGTACAGCACAGTATTGCTGCACTGGTGATTCTGGTAGGTATTGGCCTTATCAGTATATTCGGATGATGTTGTAAAAATGATACACTGATATTAATATTCAACAAACAAAGGCAGTAATAACTGTAAAATTATGGACACTATTATTAAAAATGTTCAATTTACAGTAACTATCGCCCAAATATTAAACATTAGTTATGGCATAATTCTGGCTTAAAGGTAATTATTGAGCAAAAAAAGTAAAAATTTTGCCATAAAACCGTTAAAAACTCCCATAAAATAAAAAATACATTCAGGTTTTACTGAATTGGCACGGTACTTGCTTATATATTAAGCACATACTATTTGAATATAAACGATATGTTTATAGATAAGGAGGACACAATGGGAAATTCTATATGTTCATCATGCATTAACAGAAATATATGTGGCAGGGAGTCATTGGCTCATTGCGAACATTACGATGTTGTGTTGACAAGAGCTGAAGTTGTTGATTTGTTAAAGACCACTCGTGAAAAGGATCCAAACAAATTTCAGACAATCTTAAACGGCATCAAGAAAACCTACCATATCAATATGGCATATTAAAAGCTTAAACTTAAAAGGGGTGGGTTTAAAACCTGCCCCTCTTTATATCTACACTTTAATACACCGCACAAGATGGTCTTTTTTCCTTCCAGCAAGGTTAACTGGTTTTTGTAGACATTCATCATCACCCAAAGAACAACGTGGATGAAAGACGCAACCCTGTGGTGGTTGTGTAATAATGGGTACATTGCCTGGAATGGTATATAATCGCTTTGCAGTTTTATGCAATGACGGAATACAGTTCATAAGCCCATGAGTGTAGGGGTGTAATGGGTTTTCAAAAATCTCTTTTGTGGATGCATATTCCACAATCTCACCGGCATACATGATGGCAATATAGTCTGCAGTATTTGCTACTATACCAAGATCATGGGTTATTAAAAGCATGGACATATGTTCTGTAGCCTGCAGTGTAAGCAGTAAATCCAGTATTTGAGATTGTATGGTAACATCAAGCGCGGTAGTTGGTTCATCGGCTATTAAAAGATCTGGATGAGCAGCAAGCGCCATTGCAATCATAGCTCGCTGGCGCAAACCGCCGGATAGCTCATGGGGATAAGCATAGTAACGCTGTGAAGCGTTGGGAATGCCAGCTTTGCCTAAAAGTTCAATGGTGTACTCTTTTGCCTCCTGTTTGCTGTACTGCAAATGAAGCTCCACTGCTTCCTGCACCTGATAGCCAATGGTAAATACCGGGTTCAGTGATGTCATGGGTTCCTGAAATATCATGGCTATATTTTTCCCACGGATTGACCTCAGTGTGTTTTCAGAACAATGCAAAAGATCAATGGAATTGTATGTGATAGTACCAGATTCAATTTTGCCAGGCTTTGGCACTAAATTAAGGATAGAATATGCAGTTACGGATTTACCGCACCCTGATTCACCGACAAGGCCCAACGTTTTGCCTTTTGGTATTGACAGTGACAGATTCCGTACTGCATAGCTTTTACCATAAAGATTTGTAAATAAAATGGTAAGGTTTTCAATGGTAACTATCGCTTCCATGATTATGTAATATTCCTGCTTCGTTTTGTTAATTCAAAACCTTCATCTTCAAGCATTGTATAGAGGTCATCTAAATCAGCATTTTCAATCTTGCATTTGTAAATGGTTGCATCTTTATAGGCAAGTATTTCAGCAATAACAACATCTACAACCTGTAATGTGCCGGGTTTAACTTCAACTGCACGCTTTTCGTTAATCTGTGTAAACGCTGCTTTAGTAATGTTGCTGGCATGAAGTGCATTGATAAATTCATGTATGGAATCAAATTTTATTTCACGTTGCATGGCATGACCTTATCTGTTTTAAAAATATCGTGGTACAAGGGTAATGTATTGCCCGTCAAAGTCAACGACATAATAGCGTATTGCTTTTTTATATTTATTGGTATACGAATTGTCACAGGGAACTGGAATATATTGAATAGTGTCGATAGTTACTGGTTGAGTAAGCCCTGTGACGCCAAAAAAAGCTTTAACAGTATACTGTGACAAAAGTTCATGAAGTTTCTGGTGTGAATCATTAGCAAACTGCTGCTTTGTGCGCTGAATATCTGGCAAAAAGTATGAAAAGACAAATATAAGCGCATGGGAATGCTTTTTTAGATCTTCTTTTAGCCAGGACAGTTGCCTGTCTGAAATGGAAAGCGTTTTTTTGCTGGTGCTGTATAATACAATGAAGTGATTGGTGCCATAATTAAAAGAATACCATGCATCCTTCCCGGTAAATTTTGTGTAGATAGCTGTAGAATCATTATATGTATCAAGCGGACCGCATGCAGTAAAGAGGATGCAGTTAAGTTTCTTTGCAAATTTGAAAAATTGCTGGAATTGTTTTTCAATATCAATTACATTAATACCCATGATAGATGAGCCCCCATGAATGATGTTGCCACAATGCATGGTAAATACGGGGTTTTCCTTATTGATTGATAGAAGTGTGTTAGTAAGCTGAGGATTAAACTCCTCATAGGGCGAATCCGGCGATGTGTTGCTGGTAACAACAAAACGTATGGGTTGTGCATCCATCATTTGGCTGGAACTGCAGGAGCACTGAATGATTATGAAAACTGTTGTTATCACAAAAAAGATAGCAAGAGATAGTTTCTTCATAGTAGCAATCACCGTTGTTCAGGTAATATATCAGGGGTATTGAACAATAATACCATTAATATACAGTAATACCACAATAGGATGTTGCATACTAATATTTTATTTTTATCAATAAATATTTTGATAAACCGGCAAAGAGATGTTTGATATGTAGAATAAACTCAATTAATCTATTGTTATTATTTCAATTTTCCAGAATTAGTGAAACAGTAAAAATTTTTTTGCTGTATAAAATAATAATTATAATATTCAACTTGACATATACAAAATAATATATTATCGTAATAAAATATGCTATGTATTTTCCAGATTTTCTTATTAATTATAAGGGGGCTTTTATGATACATAAGTGGTATATACAACAACTGACATTCCCTGAAATACTCAACAGGAATGCAATACAGTTTGGTACCCGGCGTGCACAATGGTGGAAAACCGGTCCAAATACTACAACATCCATAACCTATGCAGAGTTAGGAATTATAATAAAACAGTTAACTGCTGGTCTGATGAGCTTAGGAGTGGAAAAAGGTGACCGTGTTGCTATAGCTTCCCATACTGCACCACAGTGGTTATGGGCGGATTATTCAATACTATGCGCTGGTGGCATTACTGTATGTGTATATCCAACGCTTTCAGCAAAAGAAATGAGTTTTATTATAAATGATTCCGGATCTAAAATTTTATATGTCCAGGATGAAGAAATTCTATTACGGGCCCTGAGTGCAATACAGGAAATGCCAACACTGGAAAAAATCATCATCATGAACAATGACTACAACGGTAATGATTCACGTGTTGTAACGCTACAGCAGGTAAGGGATTTGGGGATTAAACTGCTGGCACAAGATAGGCTTGCGTATGAGCGGCGATGGCGATCGGTTAACATACTTGACCCAATGACTATTGTATATACATCGGGCACCACTGGAAGGCAAAAAGGTGCTGTGCATACTCATTTCAGTATCAATGCAGCATGCTGCAGGGATTTGCGTATTGTTCCGGAATATCGTGAAGATGATGTATTGCTTTCATTTTTACCGCTTGCACATACTTATGAACGTGAATGTGGCCACGGTACAGCTATGATGGCTGCTGCAACCATTGCATACTCGTCACCTATGACGCTGGTTGAGGATTTGCAAATTTTCAGGCCAACAGTTTTTATGTCGGTTCCCCGAATATATGAGCGCATTTTCATGGCAATGCGCGATATGGCAGCTAAATCGCCAATAAAGAAGAAGATCTTTGATTTTGCAATTAAAACCGGATTGCAACTTACGGAAGCACGTGCAGATAAAAATGGATTTGTTGATATGTCCGAAGGCATTGATTTTACAGAAGGTGTTGGAAGGTGGCTGGCATTCAAATACAAATTGGTTGATAAGCTTGTATTCAGCAAGGTACGTGAAAAATTAGGCGGCAGATTCAGGTTTGCGTTTTCAGCTGCTGGCAGTTTGCCCGCAGATTTGTGCAAGGTGTTTATGGCAATGGGGGTCAGGATTTATGAAGGGTATGGTGCTACTGAAACATGTAATACTGTTAATCTTAATTTGCCGCATAAGGTATTACCTGGCTATGTTGGGCCAGTATGCAATGGTGTAGAAGGACGTGTGGCAAGTGATGGCGAATGGCAGGTGCGTGGTGATAATATATTCCTGAATTACTGGAATAATCCTGAGGCAACGAAAGAAGCTTTTACTGAAGATGGTTTCTATAAAACAGGTGATATTGTTCAGATGGGGCCTGATGGATATATCAAGATTGTTGACAGAAAAAAAGGGATAATGGTTCTGGATACTGGCAAAAATGTTCCTGCTGCAAAGATAGAAAGTTTATTTTCCGTCTCGCGGTATGTTGATATCGTATTCCCAATTGCTGATGACAAGCCATTTGTTGGCGCGCTGGTTGTTCCTAAATTTGATGTTTTTATTGAATTGTTTGATAAGGAAGGAATACCATACGATAAATCAAAACTGGTATTCTTTGGCGAAGGCGCAGCCAGAATGTGTATTGGTGTTGGCGAAGACTTTATTCAGAATGAAAAACTGAAAAAACTGGTTGATGAGGATATCCAGCTGGCAAACAGGGAACTTGAAGAGTATGAAAGAATAAAGAAATACGTAATCATAAACAGGAAGTTTACTGAGGCAACCGGAGAGATGACGCCAACGCTGAAAGTTAAACGTAATATCATCATGAAAAATTTTGAAAAGGAAATTAACGAGTTGTTTAAACGGTAGTTCTTCTATTTCACCCCACCAGCTTTACATGGTGGGGTGAAATTTATCTAGCAGTGCCATCTTTTTGCCCATATAAATGTACTGAAATATATGCAGTGATAGGGATGCATATAAACATACCAATGCTACCAATAATTGATTTAACTATCTCACTTAAAATTGGATTGTAGTTAAATATCATCCACACTGGCATTCCTGGTTGAATACGCATGGAGATAAGAAGTATTAATGACAGAGAGCTTCCAACATACGCCAGGACCAGAGTATTGACCATGGAACCCAAAATATCAGTTCCTACTGTTAAAACCGACCTGAAAGCATCCTTAGGTGATAAATCTGGATTTGCATTGAAGATTTCAGCAGTTGCAGACGCTATAGAAATACATACATCCATTACCGCACCCAGAGCAGCAATGATAATACTGGCTAATGCCAGCCCCCGTATATCAATTGCTACGTCGGCAACATAAAATACGGTAAGCATTTCATTGGTAACAAATCCTGAAAGATGCATTATATTTCCCACAATATATGCAAGGATAGATGCTATGATTATTCCTGCAGATGCGCCTAATATAGCAGCAAATGTCTTTTTCTTGAAACCAGCTATTACTGGCAAAGTGATAACAGTTGATATAATTGAAATAACTATCGCTAATGGTAAAGGGGGATAGCCTTTAAGTGTTAAGGGTATTAATACAAAAAATAGCAAGAGTATTGTAATGAGTAAAGCCATCAGCGAAAAAAAGCCTTTTACTTTTCCAATGACTATTACGGATAGTATCAACATTACTGTGAGGATTAGTATCATTGTTGTATTATCAATATCGTATAGCGATATATATTCCGGAGTGCTTTCCATTCCAGTTTTAGATATGCCAATGAATACAATATCTCCTTCTTTATAGAACATGTCTTTTGGCAGGTCATGCTCTCCCCGGAAGGTAGCAACCTTTGTCTGTCCTTTTAATACGCCATCAAGGATAGTAACATGGATTTTTGTTTCGTATAGAGGATAATTGTGATCACCTGCTATGCGGTGTTTTTCAATTTTCGTTATTTCAGCACGGGTAAAAATTCTTTCATCATCATACGGCATTTTGGCAAATAAAGGTATAGTTATAGTTAACAGTAACACTACAAAAAATATTTTTTTCATGAGATAGTTCCTGAGAGTTATTATAATTAAATTGTAATCAAATAGCGTAATGAAAAACAATACAACATTATGAACTGCCACAAATGTGAGAATTGGAAGTACATATCAATATTTTAAAATTATATCAGTTGATGCATGTGTTGATTTGTCAAGTTGCAATTTGTATTTTTTTAATCTGTTAGAATGAAATAATGTTTTCTATTATTAAGCAGTGAAATGAGTGCTAACCCAAGAATGAATGTCTGCTATTTAATTGCAGGAGATGGATTATGAAACCTGATATTATTATTCTACCAAGACCTTTGTATGATGGAAATGTTTCAATAGAATATACACTGAAACAGCGTCGTTCGGTGCGGCGTTTTTCTAAAATGGCTATCTCTTTGCAGGAACTATCGCAAATTCTATGGGCTGCCAGTGGCATATCACAGGGAAGTTACCGTACTGCGCCATCAGCAGGTGCAACCTATCCCTTAAACTGCTATGTAGCAGCTGGCAATGTTGAAGAATTAGAAAAAGGGGTGTATCGGTATATTGTAAAAAATCATGGATTGAAACGATTAGCCCCCTATGATTTGCGTAGTGCCCTTTGCAGGGCTGCTTTACATCAAACGTTTATTGAAGAAGCACCAATAGTCATTGTAATAACTGCTATCTATGAACGCACTACCGGGCATTATGGTCAGCGCGGTATACGGTATGTACACATGGAGGCAGGGCATGCTGGCCAGAATATTAGTTTACAGGCTGTTGCATTGGGATTGGGTAGTGTCATGGTTGGGGCTTTCCAAGATGAAATGGTTAAAGAAATAGTATCACTGGAAAAAGGTGAAGAGTCGCTCTATATTATTCCTGTTGGGAAACCCGCATAACATACATAATTGAATACCCCTTTTTTTTTGGGTATTCAATTATATAGTCATAATTCCTGAATAGTGTTTCGGTTAACGTTAATTCGATTATTGTTTTTTAGTATTAATCTTGAGTGGAACATATAAAGGGCAAAAGCTTACTGCACTGGTCAATAAAAAAACCACGGCAAGTATTCCCAGTATAATAGCTGCAGTGCCAGTAATCTGCCCGGTAAAGTAAAGCACAATGATTACAACGGCAATTATTGTTCGCAGTAACCTGTCAATTGTTCCCATATTTTTCTGCATTGTTATCCCCCTCTAGTATTATAGTATATAGTATTATACTTAAATATTGATTAAAAGTCAAGGTGTGGTAATGTTTTTTTTTGCATTGAGGAAAATTAAAACGTCTGTCCTTTCTTATAATAATCCCTTGACATGAGTACAATCTGAACATAGAGTGATTTTTTATTATGACTAACATCAATACTAAAAGATTGAATGAATAATGGCATGTATACTTTCCAGCTTCTCAGGTGTACGTTGTGCATCATTCAATGTGTATTAATCAATTTACAATCATGGGTAATTTGTAAAGAAATAGTGCTGTAATCAAAATGAATATAAAGTACAGGGTATTTTAAATAGTGTTAACAAGCATTGTATCCATCATGAGAAAGGGAAACAATAGTACTGTTTGGCATGTAATATCGTTTAAAACCTTGATAGGTGCTCTTGTGATTACGATAGTACTACCAACGATTCAGGCTTTTGCGGGTACTATAGTACTTGATGATATCCACGATACCTATGATACAACCCCATATATAAGTATGTTTGAAGATCCGGCCTCACAGCTTTCTGCTCAGGATATCATAAAAAATGATTTACTAAAAAAATTTCAAGATAATACCAGCAAAGGCATTAACAAAGGCTATTCAAATTCTTCATGGTGGTTTTATTTTTCCGTACATAACAGGTCATCCCATACGCACTGGTTGGTGGATTTATCATTCCCAACAATGGATTATTTTGAATTTTACAACGTTAATGAAAAAGGCATCACATGTATTGCAAAAGAAGGTGATATTTTCCCATTTGGACACAGGAAAATTGCACTCAATAATTTTATACTTCCCCTAACGTTGGATTATAATGAAAAGGCTTGCTATCTTATACGTGTTAAGACAACAAGTGAGATTATCATCCCTTTACAAATACGGACATATACATCATTATTAGAAAATAGTATAAAAGAATATGGTGGTCTGTGGTTTTATTTTGGCATAATGATGGCAATGTTTTTGTACAATTTATTTTTATTAATAACCTTGCGAGACATTAGCTATCTGTATTATATTCTGTATGTATTATTTTCAGCTTTGAGCAATATCAGTTTCAATGGAATTGCATATCAATTTTTCTGGCCTGACTCTCCATGGTTTCATAGTGTTTCAATAGTATTTTTAGGAAATCTTGCAATTATTTCTTTCATGCTATTTACACGAAATTTCTTAATGACCCGTAATTTTTTACACTGGTATGATACTCTTTTAAAAATATTTATAGCATTAATTGTCCCTGTAATTATTACCATCCCTCTTGCACCCCTTTCATTTTCAATTATTTGCCTCAATACGGAAGTAATTGTGGCAACGTTACTTGCATTTATAGCATGTGTGATAGCGGTAAAAAATAAATACAAGCCTGCATATTTCTACTTAGCATCAATGATTGCCGTTTTTTTTGGTGTGAGCCTTATCAGTTTACGTAATTTTGGTATTCTGCCTGATGTATTTATCACGCGCTATGGCTTTCATCTGGGTACCAGTATTGATGTCATCTTGTTATCGATAGCGTTAGGGTATCGTTATAATTTAATAAAAGATGAAAATGAAAAACTTGTGATTTTAAAAAATGAAATTGAAATAGCACGAACAATCTATAATTCTATTGTTCAGACTAACATACCCGAATTAACAAATGTGGCCATTGAAACCATACTTATGCCTACAGAGGTTATTGCTGGTGATATTGCTGAAATCCATTCAATAAATGAAGATACCGTTGGAATATTTATTGCAGATATATCCGGACATGGGATTCCTGCCGCAATTGGCGCAGCAATGGTCAAAATGGCATGTGCACATGCAAGTCAGTATGATGAATTTCCTGATAAATATCTTTTATCAATAGAAAATACATTATCCCGGAGGATAGGGAATCAATTTGTCACTGCCATATATGCAGTTGTTGATACAAAAGAAATGACTGTTGCCACAAGTAATGCTGGACACTATGCTATGGTGTTATGTAAAGTTGAAGGGTCTATTATGCAGCTAAGGCCAAAAGGTGGTGCTATTGGCTTTTATCCAAACGCTTTTTTTGCAGTTGCCCGTGAAAACATTGGAAAAGGTGACAGGATTGTTCTGTTTACTGATGGTATCATTGAATTACGAAATAAAAAAGGTGAATTATTTGGAGAAGATCGTTTTATAGATATTATTAGGGAATATAATGGTAAAAGTATAAAAGCATTAAAAAATGAAATACTGGCTGCAGCCTACCGATGGATTTATCCCCATAAAAAATTTGATGATGATTTTACACTTGTTATTGTTGATTTAGTTTAATGAAATAACATATATACCTATTGGAAACAAAAGTATATAGTCTATCTGTAAATTAGAATTTCATATTATCTCCGTTCCAATACCTGCATCAGTAAATATTTCTAAAAGTACCGCATGCTCAACTCTGCCATCAATAATATGGGTTTTACTAACACCCTCTTTTAATGCGCTCAGGCAACAGTTGACTTTTGGTATCATCCCTCCGGTAATTTTATTGTTAACAATTAGATTATTTACTTCTTCTTTACGCAGGGTTGATACAAGTGAATCATCAATCTTAATACCTTCGACATCGGTCAAAAGTATTAATTTTTCAGCTTTCAGTGCTTCGGCTAATTTACCTGCTGCAATATCTGCATTAATGTTATACGTAACGCCGTTTTCATCACAGCCAATGGGTGCAATAACCGGGATGAATTTTTCTTTATCCAGTGTTTCAATAATCAGCGGATTTACCTGCTTTATAGTACCCACCTGCCCAATGTCCATCTTCTGACCATTCACATCATGGTAAATCTTCTGGGCAACGAAAAGATTGCCATCTTTACCGGATAATCCCACCGCTTTCCCGCCAGCCAGGTTAATAAAGTTAACTATCTCCTTATTTACTTTCCCAACAAGCACCATTTCAACTATTTCCATGGTTGGAGCATCGGTTACTCGCATGCCACCAACAAAGGAGCTTTCAACACCAACCTGTTTTAAAAGAGTATTGATCTGCGGCCCACCTCCATGAACTATTACCGGATTAATGCCAACGTATTTTAACAAAACCATATCCAGCGCAAATGATCGTTTGCCTTCATCAGTTTCCATGGCATGGCCGCCATATTTTATAACAATGGTTTTACCGTAAAATTCTTTGATATAGGGGAATGATTCAATAAGTGTATTAACTTTTTCAATATATCGTTTCATGCAAGGTAAACCTCTTTTTGTTGTGCTATTGCAATTGAATCAGGCAAATCATCAGGTTCAACGGCATATAATGGCGAAATCTCAATTTTTTCAACAACTTTTGGAACAGGAATATTTTTTTGTAGCAGCCATTTTTTATAAAGGTTTATCATCAGTTCCTGTGCAGTATCAACAGAATCAACACCTGACTTATTTTTTACCGGAGCAAATTCTTCTTCACGTTTAGTTTCAAGAATGAAATTATGTTCAGTTAATGGTAGCGCATCAAAGACAAACTTTTCAAACTTATAACCGGTGATAGTAACTTTCCCATTATTTGAGTATTGTGGAATGGATTTTTTAGCAACATGGAACGGTAGTGAAATATTTCCCTGTGCTATTTTTTCAATAAAGTGTGTATTAAAAAGATGGATGGCGATGCTGCCTGCACCATAACGCAAATTACCTTGCTCGTCTTTTTCGTATTGTTTTTCCTGTGGAAGGTCAGAATATTCAACAACACCTATCCTGCCATTGGAAAATTTTACAAATACACCTATTTTCTCTTCCGGATAAGCTTTTTGCAATGCTTTACTTGAAACTTCAGCATTATGTTTAACATGAAAACCTATAAAGACAGGATCAATGATGCGTACCAGTGGATTATCTACCTGAAAATATGAAAGCACTTCAATGCCCATGGTTAAAAGTTTATTCAATGTACCTGATGTGTATAATGCCGTTAAACTTCCACCATGACCATCAGGATTCCTGAAAATTGAATATGGGGTTTCTAAAATAAGTTTTCCCTGCTCATCAAGGGAAGGAATCATATTTTGTTTAAATATAAAGACTTTATCTTTATTCAAAGTAAAGAAGTTGTGTTTTTCAAAATAGTCAACGGTTGCCTGGTGATTGGATTCTGATGTCATGATGCACCATGGTATATCAATCCCAAATTTTTTTTCATAGGCTTTTATCTTTTCAGCGTGAATTTGGAATAACGTTTTATTGCTTACCGGCCCAATTGGGAATATACCTTTTGGTCCATCAAAACCCAAACGGCTTCCCTGCCCACCTGCAACCACAAATGAGGCCACCTTGCCTTTTTTGATGGTATCAATTCCAACCTGTTTAGCATATTCAAATGCTTTGTGTTCTTCCGGCGTTTGTGGCAAACGGGTGAAAGGAGCAGGTTCAAAATTCATAGGAATGATATGCTTCTTGGTAAGAGCATATAATTCATTTATCTCATCAAAATTTATGAGCGATAGTTCCTGTAAAAGGTGCTTTTTCTCGTCAATGGTTAGATCATCCCAAAACGTGAATACGTGCTCATTGCCTGATTGATAAACTTTTTTGATTACAGTATCGTAGCCTTCAAAGGATATCATGGTTAGCCTTTCTTTTTATAATGTATTTATTTTTTATAGTAGCAAAATATGCATGTATTTCACAAAAAATATTACAACTGTATTTCACTGAATATGGTACTGGTATCAAATGTTTTACATATTTTTATAAATCAAAAGATTTTACAAGTAATACTGTAAAGCCTTTAAATGTATGCTCTAAATCTGGATTAGCTGAGCTGTTTTCTGTATAGTGAGATTCAACATATTGATATCGGTACCCTGCTGCAAGGGTAACTGCAACAGAAGGAATATAATAGGCTAATTGCATAGAACCATTGGCACCTATTTCATAAAAATTGATACTTTGATCTCCAGTTGTTTGTTCTTCCTGCTGTTTTCCATAAATGTATAATCCCGAAAGATTGGCCAGTAAATATACATTGGTTATAAGAGGCATGGTAAAACTTATGCCAGCCCCAGGACCTAAAGCATGATGTATTCCATCTTTCCCATTTGTTTTATTGTGGTATGCAAAAGCTAAATATTTTCCCCCGCCAAAAACTTTTATATAGCGGTTAATCTGATAGTTCAATGCTAAATCAACATCATATCTGCGCAGTTCCATTCTTTCAGTTCCCATTTCCCATGTGTATTTTTGTGGTGTTGCCAGGGCTACCAGTGTAGTACTCCAGTTATCTGAAAACTGATATGCAATGGAAGGGCCAATGTACAGTACTTCATCCATATTCACTGTGCCACCCTCAGTGCTGGATTTTCTTTCCATCTTCCAGTCAGCATACCATGCTGATATGCCAACACCCAGGTCAGCAGCATATAACATGGAATTCAGGAATACAACTATCATGAACAGTATAAAATACTTCTTCATAGTTTATAACCTCCAAAAAATAATTTTTTGTTTTAATATCCTTGAAGGGATTCTACAGCCATTCTTATGATTGTAAAAGCACATACTAAATAACTTGTAAGTATTCAATATTCTATACTACATAATAATTCTTGTATATTACGATAAACCTAGAATGATTTAGCAACTGATGCTGTAAACCCTCGAAAATGATTATCATATTTGCTATCTTCATCTGTTCCATAATCCAGGTAATGAAGCTGAATGTATTGATAACGATATCCAGCTGAAATTGTTGTTTCGATAGCCTGTATGTAATATGCCAGTTGAAGGGAAGAGTTAATTCCAAATGAATAAAAATTTCTATTGTCCGGGCTCCCTGCAGGAGGATTGTCAGTTTTTTCCAGTCCATACCCGTAGATACCGGATACTATGCCAAGAAGGTATATGCTTGAAACAATAGGGAATGAAAATCCAATGCCTGCACCTGGTCCAACTCCATGATTTATGCCATTATAATTATCAGAATTAAAATCAAAAGCTAAATACTTTATTCCTGCAAAACACTTTATATACCGGGAAATTTGATAGTTAAGGGTACAATCTACATCGTATCGCCTGTATTTTACAGAATCATTTGCAGAAATATCCTGATCATATTTATTTACGGTTGCAAGAGCAATCAACGTGATGCTCCATTTGTCTTCAAACTGATAAGAAATAGTTGGGCCCACAAATAAAGCTGGCTCAAGATTGAAAGTACCTAACGTTTTGCTTCCCATCTTCCAGTCGGCATACCATACTGATATACCAACACCAAGGTCAGCAGCATATATTTTTGATGCAACAAACAGTATTAAAAACATGATGTATATTTTGTTTTTTCTCACAATAAAAAACTCCAATGTAATAAAATTTAAAATCTATTCCCAGTGAAACGATTTCACTATAAGGAAAGTAAATCCTTTAAACGTATGCTCATCCTTTTTGCCATAAGGATCATCAGTATCGTATCTGGATTTTATAAACTGATATCGATAGCCAATTGAAGTGGTTAAACCTGCTGACGCAGCATAGTACGCTAACTGTACTGATGCATTATAGCCATATTCGGTAAAATCTTTTGAGCCATCATTATCTTTGTGGCTTCCCCATAGATACAGGCCTGAAACATTCCCAAGAAAATAAAAATTGTCAATAACTGGAATGGTTAGCCCAATGCCACCACCGGGTCCTGCACCATGATGTTTCCCATTTTTAAATGTAAAACCTAAATATTTGCCGCCAAAGAATATTTTCAGGTATCTTACTAATTGATAGTTTAATACTAAATCAGAATCATAGCGTCTGATTTTTGTAGTGCTATATACATCTGACATTTCATATGGTGACGGAGTGAACAATGCCACCAGTGTGGTACTCCAGGACTGGGCAAACTGATACGAAATAGATGGTCCAATACAAAAAGCAGGGTCCATTTTTATTGTTTTATAATTTGGATTATCTGGATTGTACATCTTCCAGTCAGCATACCACCCTGATACACCAATACCTAAATCTGATGCATACAGTGACGAGGAAATAATAAATGTCAGAATACTATAGATAATAATTTTAAACAATTTCATGTATTACCTCCAGATAATTATAGTATACAAAGTCTATGGTATGGGGTTAAGATTATGATACATAAAGATAGTATAATGTATGCCTGGTAACAGCGAACTCTATCATTTTTTTAGTAAAACATATAAATGAAAATGTCAATGCATTTTCATATTTTTATGTTTGTACATTTTTTTGTTACTGTAACTGGTTACAATCCATTCACAAAATCTTCCATACGGTCCATGGCTTCTTTGAGCTGTTCCATGGATGTTGCATAAGCACAGCGTATGTGATTGTCATACGAGCTTCCAAACGCAGTTCCTGGCACAACAGCAACCTTATGGCTTTTTAAAAGTTTAAGTGCAAACTCCCGTGATGATAACCCTGTGGATGATATATCGGGAAAGGCGTAAAAGGCACCTTTGGGTGGAAGGCAGGGTAGTCCCATCTCGTTTAAGCGTGCAGTGATGAAGTTTCGACGTTTAAGGTACTGCGAACGCATTGATGCAACATCGCGCTGGCCCCTTTGTAAGGCTTCCAATGCAGCATACTGCGCAATGGATGGAGCACACAGTGCTGTATACTGGTGAATCTTGTTCATTGCGCTGATAATGGGCTCAGGGCCGCAGGCGTAACCCAGGCGCCATCCGGTCATGGCATACGCTTTGGAAAAACCGTTTAAGTAAATTGTACGTTCGGCCATTCCGGGTATGGATATGATTGAAAAGTGTTCCCCATTATACGTGATGGCATCATATATTTCATCAGAAATAACGATTAAATTGTTGGCAATAGCAATGGAGGCTAAGGCCTCTAAATTTTCTTTACTGATAGATGCACCGGTTGGGTTTGAGGGATAGTTAAGCATTATGGCTTTTGTTTTATTGGTGATGGCTTTTTTTACTGCATCAATATCTATGGCAAAACCATCTTTAAAATGGGTAGCGATAGTAACCGCTTTTCCATACGCTAATTTAATGGTTGCTGCATATGAAACATAGCAGGGTTCAAAGTATATAATTTCATCACCGGGATTAACGATGCTTCGCAATGCAATGTCAAGGCCTTCGCTGACACCGATGGTTATAAGCACCTGAGTTTCCGGGTTGTATTCAATACCATGATTTTTTTTGATATGTGCTGCAATTGCCTGTCTGAGTTCAAGTAAACCTTTGTTGGATGTGTAATGGGTGTTACCATCTTTTATGGCATAGATGCCTGAATCAGAGATGCGCCATGGTGTGACAAAATCGGGCTCTCCCACACCCAATGAGATGCAATCCGGGGTGTTGTATACAATATCAAAAAATTCACGGATACCTGAAGGTGGCAGGGTTTTTACATTATCCGAGATGTGGTTTTCTACGTTATGCGATTTGACCAGGTGCAATTTCATGAATAACTCCGTACTAATAGAATTGATGGTGCTGTCATTTAGAGTCCCGATTTTATCGGGATGCTGTTGTAATAAGATTTCTCCTCACTGCGTTCGTCGAAATGACAATATAAAAAAATAATTTGTTGCAATACATTTTACATGTCATTTCGAATCCCGATTTTATCGGGATGCTGTTGTAATAAGATTTCTCCTCACTGCGTTCGTCGAAATGACATGGTGAAAACGTTCGTCGAATTAGCATTATGAAAGCGTTCATAAAAATAACAATGTTTAAAACGTTTGTCGCAATACATTCTACGTGTCATTTCGAATCCCGATTCCATCGGGATGAGAAATCTTTATTGTTAGATTAAGATTTCTCCTCACTGCGTTCGTCGAAATGACAGTGTAAAAAATATAGTTCTTCTAAATGACAATATAAAAAAATAATTTGTCAAAATGACAATGAAAAAAAAGTTCGTTAAAATACATTCTATGTGTCATTTCGAATCCCGATTTCACCGGGATGAGAAATCTTTATTGTTAGATTAAGATTTCTCCTCACTGCGTTCGTCGAAATGACAATGTAAAAAATATAGTTCGTCGAAATGACTTTGTAAACACTTCCTCACAGGATGACGGTACTACCTTACAGCATAAGTTTTGTTACAACCACCATAAACAGATATTTCCAGAACATTATAATAAAATATAATATACAATATTGTATATAATTCTGCAATAAAAATTTTAATAATTTTTTTAGCTATATACAACCACATCATTATTCAATGGCACTTTTCTCCTGTGTGTGTGGTTGTTGTGGTAGCGGAGATGTCTTATACAGTAACACATATATAATTAATGATGCTATCACTATAAGCACTATCGACAAAATTTTATATTTGCGCAATATAAATCCAGAAAGAGCAATCAGTATTCCTGCAACTATAATTGCTGCTGTGGTGTGGTGTAAAATATATGTGGTTACATCCATAGTAACTATCTCCAAACATTTAATAAACTGGCTTGTAGTCAAAGCGGTGAATTGCGGTAATGTAGCGGATGGTATGTGTTTTATAGCGCATAATTATGGAATGCGTCTTTGCCCCTCCTGCCATGAAACGCACACCGGGCAGTAACTCACCGTCAGAAATGCCGGTTGCTGAGAACATGATATTCTCACCTGTTGCAAGATCGGACAGCGTGAAAATTTTGTCTAAGTCATTGATGCCCATGGCCTTAACCAGTTCTTTGTCCTTCTGGTCGCGGTACACAAACCGTGCCTGCATGTCACCATCAAGACATTTAAGTGCGGCAGCCGAAAGAATCCCTTCACGGGCTCCACCAACACCCATAAGCATGTCAATAGGGGTATCATCAAGTGCGGTGGCGATAGCTCCTGAAATATCACCATCTTTTATTAATTTAATCCGTGCACCTAAGGCGCGTATGCGTTTCACCAGTTCGCGATGGCGCTCACGGTCAAGTATACACACGGTAATATCTTCTATGTACTTTCCCTTTGCACGGGCAACGCGCTTGATGTTAACTTCAGGTGATTGTGTGATATCAATAACACCGCGTCCTTCCTTGCCTACAGCAATCTTTTCCATGTAGATTGGAGGTGCATTAAGCATGGACCCGTGTTCGGCTATAGCTATAGCTGAAATGGTGTTGTACCCGCCCTGTGCCAGCGTTGCATGTCCGTCAATGGGGGTCAGAGCAATATCTACTTCTGGATGATCGGCATTACCCAGTATTTTGCCATTTGATAGAGGTGAATCGGGATTATTGATACCGGAAATGATATGGCCCTTAAATGATACGGTTGAAAACACCTTTGACATGGCTTCAACGGCATTTTTTGAAGCAAGTTCTTCATTCCCCCTGCCATAGTAGCGGGCAGCCCACAATGCCGCTGCTTCGGTAACACGGACAACTTCCAGTGCTAAATTGCGATCCATAGTATACTCCACCAACCAGTGTAACTACAGTTCATATAAGTATGAATACAATCAAAAATTGTCAAATTAATATTTTATAAAATATTCTTATGAGGGGAGTAGAATATTGAGCGTAATGTATTGTTATAAAGTGTATTAATGGCTATCCATCGTTAAAATAATTTGAGTAATGATGCTATCGTTGCTTTTTTTTGTTGTATGTAAGTAGAGCTGTATGGGGATGTATATATACTCTTTTTTTGTGATATGTGGGTGTATTGCGATTCTACTGTTGCAAGGTATCGCTTTGATTGAGGGTCTAATGCAAGAATATTTACAGTGGGTAGTATAAATAAACGGTTGTACAGCGTGGAAGCAATGGAAAAAAGATCAGGGGAAACGCTTGCTTCGTCGCTTTCAATGGTGGTTGGCAATAGTTTATTCTTTGAGCTATCGTAAAGGGTGATAAATGCATTGTTCAGAAAGATAGCGGTATTCCCTATCATATGCAGTGATGGATTAAATGAACCAGATAAAATTCTCTGTGTTTTTCCCGATTGCAATGAATACTGGCTTACCGTATAACCTCCGGGAAATCCTGCAGTATATAAGGCTGTGTTATTGGCAATAAAAACTTCGGCCGGAGTTATGGTAGTGAAAAGCTTTTTCCATACATGATTGGCGTGCATATAGACATCATAATTGCCGGATGATCCACTGATAAAAAGTCTGTGACTGCTGCAGTCTAAAATTACTGTGTTTTCGTCCCACTGTGGTGCGTCTTCACGGCAAAGAATTTCTTTTTCACGGTAACTATCGCCCATAACCTCAACAATACAGTTGTTATTTTTATACAACAATGAATTACCATCCCGGGAAAAAGAGTAATCCGTTCCTGCAGATGCAGTTTTCACTACTTTGATGGTTTTCTTTGGTATATGTATCAAGAGGAGTACTGGCTGTGGTATTGTGTCATTGCTGAAATATTTGATGGCAATGTATGCACCGTTAGCTGAAATGCGCGCTGATATGACAGTGCCATTGAATTGATACACTGTGTTTTTTTTGCGAGTGGCGACAGTATTAATGATAACAGTATTTGTGTTGCCAGATTCTTTTATATAGACAACCTCTTTCCCGTTGAGCCATCCTGCGTATGCAATCCCGGAATCAATAAACTGTGCCCCAATACTCTGATAGTAATCAAGGCGTGTAAAAAACAATTTCTGGTATTCGGCCGAAGATGTACTGATGTATACCGAATCAAGCGGTATGCCACGTGCAGACAGCGGCAGTCGCAAAGTAAATACCAGCAGGATGATAAGCACCACTCGCATTGGCAAATGGATGTGCAGGGTATTAATTGGATTTTGCTTTTTCTTCAGTGCCTGATTCCTTCTTTTCCTTTTCCACTGCAGGAATGATAAACCGCTGCCCAGGAAAGATTAAATCAGGGTCCTTGATCTGGTCTTTGTTGGCAATATAAATGAGAGGCCACAATCGTGCATTGTTATAAACTTTAAGAGCTATCCTCCACAGGCAATCACGTGCTTTTGGATTATACTGAACAATATATTCTTTGTATTCTTTTTTTGGTTCTTCTTGAGCAATGATTTCTGTTTCCTCTTTGGCCTCTTCCTGCATTGCAATGGCCTCTTCTTTCTTTTCCATAGCAATAAGCATTGAATTGAGTGCTGTTATTGCCTGCTGAGATGCGTCATAGGATTCAATATACTTTTCTTTTGAAAAGAGGTCCTGACTATTTGCTATAAGTTTTTCAGCTTCAGTAAGTGTTTGTGCCATCTCCTGGGAAGATTCCCTTTCACTGACCTGTGTGTACAGGCTTTTTGCGGCTTCCAGGGATTCAGATGCTTTTCCCTTTTCAATAGCTGTTTTTGCCAGTAGCAAAGATTCTTTTGCTGATTGCATTGCTGCAATTGCTGCAACTATGTTCTGCTCTTCAAGTTTAGTAGTGGCTTCATTAATTTTTTGCTCTGTTAATGACAGTTCGTCTTTTGCAAATTCATCACCACGCTGGGTGCGTAGCGATTCTTTTTCATTTTCCAGTACTACAAGCTGTTCTTTAAGTTGTGGAATCATTGCCAGTGATTTTGCTTTTGCCTCATTGGCAAAGCCAATTGATTCTTTTGATTTTTGTATTGATTGGCGATAGTTTCTGTCAGTATTAAGCTGTGTTGCTTCATTGAGGGAACTTACTGCCTGCGCATACTCAACATTTGCAAATTCTTTGGCGTTAAGCATTTCGGCCTGCTGCAAGGTCTCTTTAGCTTCTGTGAGCATATCGTTAGCATACAATGGCAGGGATTTTTCTATTGCTTTTTGCGATTCTGCCTGTGATTCTTGTGATTTTTTCTGAGCATCCTTTATTTTATCTTCTTTAAGTAATGAATGTGTGTCATATAAATATTGTTTAGCTTTTTCCAGCTCTTCAGGTGCATATTTGTCTGCTTTTACTTCTTCAGCTTCGGTTATTCCATAGCGGGCTTTGGACATATCCCTGATGGGCAGGTCAGAAGCACATCCAATAGAAAATACTATGCAGGATACAAGTATGTATATATAGATTTGTTTCATGGCGACTGTCTCCTTATTGAAATATTGTTTGTTTATAGGTTATGATGTATGCATAACCAATATATGGTTAAATTTCAAGATATTTTTGTCACTAACATTTTGATTTTATTTTACTCATTAAATATTACAATGATTTCACAATTGATGATATATACTCAAGAATGCCTATAAGACCATTCTGTGTATAAAGTAATGATGACTATATTTCACTACCAGTATTTTTCTAATAAATGGTTACGGGGTAAGGTCAAGGATTATTGGTGAATGTATTTATAAAAGAGGGAGCATGAATAAGATAAGGGGAGTTTTTTTATTGACAAATAAGTACTGACATGTCAGTACTTAATAAAATAATCGTTATACTATTTTACAAGTTATTATCAAATTAAAAGACTGATACATTCTAAAAAAGTGATTGTAATTATTATTTGGAAGATTTAAAATTATAAAATTATATAATCAAAATAAATAATATTGTAAGGATACTGTGGTTTAAGAAATGAATATATTGTAATATTATATTTTTGAAGGATGTCACTATGAAGCAATTGAATATTGTTGCATTATTGATTCTTGTACTTACCACAAAAATATTTGCTCTATCTGTCAATGTTGACCTCCAGGATGCAGCGCCAATCAAACTTAAGTTTATTGAAGATAAACAGAATACAATGTCGTTTGATGATGTTGTGAGTATTGACAAATGGCAGACTGCTGAAAAAGAAACGGTTAACTTTGGATTTACTGATAGTGCCTATTGGTTCACATTCAATGTTAATAATACTTCAAAAATAAAAAAAACTGCACTTCTAAGAATATCATACCCAATGCTTGATTACATTGAATTATACAGACCTACTGAAAATGGTGGGTATGAAAAAACTATTGAAGGGGATAGCTTCCCATTTCACCAAAGAGAGATAACCGATGTGGCTTTTGTTTATTTATTGGAAATTTACCCTGGTATAAATACCTTTTACTTTAAAATTAAAACAACAAGTTCATTCAATTTTACTGCAACCCTTTTTTCTGTAAAAGGATTTTTACATCATCTTAATGTTGAACAGCCACTTATATGGATATACTATGGTCTTATGATTATAATGGTAGTGTTTAATTTTTTTGTATTTTTATCAATTAGGGATTTTTCGTATTTATTATATGTTTTATTTATAACGTCATGGATTTTTTTACAAATGTGTTTAAACGGATATGCATTCCAGTATCTATGGCCCAAACAGGTATGGTGGGGTAATAACTCTTTACCTTTTTTTATGGCATTGACTATAACAAGCTGTGCTATTTTTTTACTGCGATCAACTGATGTTTTATGGAAAAGCAGAAAAATAATAATAGCTCATATGATATTAATAATTATACCCGGCATTATTATTGCCCTGTCCAGTCTGGCAATACAGTATAAATTTGCTATTAAGATAGCAACAGGATTTACAATATGTGCAGTATGCATATTATTTCCCATGCAGGCGTATGCATTAATAAAAAAATCCCGTATTGCTCGTTTCTTTGCAGTTGGATTTTTAGGTTTATCTATAGGGGTTTTGCTGTATGCATTAAAAACTTTTGGAGTACTACCAGCCACATTTGTAACTCAGTGGAGTATACAGATGGGTTCTGCATTTGTTGTTTTGTTTTTATCCTTTGCGTTAGCTGACAGGATAAACGTTATGCGGAGAAACATTGAAGTGCTATATGAAGATAAAAAAATAAGTGAATCGGAAGCTTTACAAAAAGCTTCGCATTTTGAGGCGATAGTTAATGCCGTCAATGTTATGTCAAATGATTTCATTATGGTTAGCAAGGAACTTGAATTGATAAGTAAAACATTTTCAGAAGTTTCAGGTAAACAGTCTGAAATGACATTGCATATTCAGGAGTCTTTTTCTGGTTTACAGATGTCGTTAGAGGAATTGCATAATGCTCTAAAAGATCAGAAAGAGCAAGGGAAGAAATCCCAGGAATATGTGGTTACAATGGAAAATGCATATACTGCACTTATTAATGAAAATAAACGATTTATAGACATCATCGAATCAATTGTTTCAAGAGCAAAGAATGCTGAGAATACCCTCAGCAGTATGATAAATAATATGAATGTACTCCAGCAAGGCAGCCATGAAATTGAACAATTTGTTGCTGTAATAGATGAAATTTCAGATAAGATTAATCTACTTTCATTGAACGCATCAATAGAAGCTGCACGAGCAGGGGAAGCAGGCAGGGGTTTTGCCGTTGTGGCGGATGAAATTGGGAAATTGGCTGCAGCAACCGCTGAGCAGTCAGGAATGATCAGTCAGCGTGTTGCAAGCATTGCACAGGATATACATTCCATTGTTGTTCTTTCACAGGATTCAAATACAGCACTTTCAGATATCTTTTCGTTAATTGGAACTGTTAAAGATGGTATAGTATCGTTTCAAAAGGTTGTCAATAATCAGACTGATGAATTGCAAAAGGTCAAAGAGCAGGTCATTCAAATTGATAAACTATCTAATGATATTTTCCAGTTATCGGAAAAAATTAAGGATGTAATGGCAAACACACTTGAATCAGTAAATATAATTTCATCTATGGCTGATGGTATTGCCACAACAAACAGCAAAATAAAAGAATATTCAAAAACTATTAGTGAAAAGTCTGATAGACTATCCATACTGGTAAAGGGCTAATGTGCTGCATTAATTATTGATGTAGGCTCCCGCAACTTCAACGGCGGGAATCTACACATTTTCATCCATTCACTTTTTACTTCATTTTTAATGTGAAAAAAAATAATATTTTTTCACTAAATATTGTTGACATACCTTGTACAACAGCTATTATTATGCAAATTTTATATGCAGGGTTTTTATTACCTGTAACGCTTGTGTGCGTACAGGTGGTACACCATGATTGAATCTGAGGTACTGGTACTAAATGCAGGGTTTGTTCCCATCCGTATAACAACGGTAAAAGAGGCAATATGCCTGTTGCTTTCTGATAAGGCTGTGCCCGTCGTTGAAGAAGATACTTTTATCCGCTCCCCATCAATAGCAATTAAAGTCCCTTCTGTTATTGCTATCCTTAACTACCATCATCTGCCGCGCCGCAAGGTAGTATTTTCAAAACTCAATGTTATTTATCGGGATGATATGCAATGTCAATACTGTGGCAAACGCTTTCAGATGAAACACCTTACGGTTGACCATGTTATCCCACGTAGCAGGTGGGAAGTGGTAACTGGAAAATCATTGAAAGAGGGATTTTCAAGCTGGCATAATTTAGTGTGTGCGTGCAAATGGTGCAACAATCAAAAAGGCAACAAGCTTATGCATGAGATAGGATGGAGCTTACTCCGTGAGCCATTTGAACCCGAATATATCCCCTATATCATCGTCACTGCTGAAAAAGCAAAAAAGAAGGGGTGGCTCCCCTTCTGTGGATTCAATGTCAAGATTGTTGAAATGATCCCTTAATGCTGTGTGGTATAATTAAGCAGTCCGCCAGCAATTATTATCTTTCGCTGTCGTTCAGTAGCTAACAATGTACATTCTACAGGTTTATTATTAATGAGTAGTGTTATAGTATTTCCACTCTCAACCTGCTTGATACAATCATTCAGTACAACAGTATCCCCTACCTGTATGCTGTCGTAGTCGCTTTCACTGTTAAATATCAGTGGCAAAATGCCAAAGTTAATCAGGTTAGCGGTATGAATGCGCTCAAACGATTTTGCCAGTACAATCTTTACTCCCAGATATGCAGGGCAAATAGCTGCATGTTCGCGACTTGAGCCCTGTCCATAGCTTACACCACCAACAATGACTGTTGCCAGTCCCTTTTCCTTGTTATCCAGTGCGCGCTTTGAAAATGAACTATCGACCATTTCAAACACATATTTTGCATACTCAGGAATATTAGAGCGATATTTCAAGCGCTGTCCTGCAGGCATGATATGGTCAGTGGTAATTTTGTCGCCAACCTTTATACCCACCACGGCTTGAATGGTTTGTGGCAATGGTTGTGTTTTTGGAGGTTGGCCAATGTTTGGACCTCTGAATATAGGTTCATCTGACTGAAATGGTGGAATGATCATTGAATCATCTATTATAAATGTTTTGGGCAATTCTATGTGGGGATAGCTTTGTGCAGGCATATCCAGAGGATTTACAAGCGTTCCTTCAATGGCCGATAGCGCAGCGGTTTCAGGGCTTACTAAATAAACCTTTGCATCTTTAGTGCCTGAACGCCCTTCAAAGTTGCGATTGTTGGTTCTCAGTGACACGCCACCAGAAATGGGTGCGCCGCCATTACCAATACAAAAACCGCAGGCAGATTCCATAACACGCACACCACTTTCAATGATGTCAGCCAGGTACCCTTCCTTTGCCAGCATGTGCAGCACCTGCTTGGAGCCTGGTGCTAACATACAGCTTACCTGAGGGTGTATCTTTTTTCCTTTGAGAATTTTTGCAACAGTGACTAGATCTTTGTACGATGAGTTGGTGCAACTGCCTATGGCAACCTGATCCACCTTCATCCCTTTAATTGATTCAACAGATACAACATTATCAGGTGAATGCGGGCATGCAATCATTGGCTCAATTGTTGAAAGGTCAATTTCTATAACTTTATCGTACTGTGCATCTTTATCAGGAAGAAGCTCAACAAAATCATTTTCCCTGCCCTGAGCTACTAAAAACTCACGGGTAACCTTATCACTGGGGAAAAGCGATGTGGTTACGCCTAACTCGGCACCCATGTTGGTGATGGTTGCACGCTCAGGCACTGAAAGCGTTGCAATGCCAGGTCCTGTATATTCAATGACATAGCCAACATTCCCCTTTGTGGTAAGTTTTTGAAGCACTGTCAGGATAATATCCTTTGCGCTTACCCATGGGCGCAGTTTGCCGGTTAGATAAATATTTATAACCTTTGGGCAGGTTAAATAAAAAAGCCCACCACCCATGGCAACTGCAACATCTAATCCGCCAGCACCAATGGCTACCATGCCCATGCCACCAGCTGTAGGTGTGTGGCTGTCGGAACCAAGCAATGTTTTTCCTGGCTTTGCAAACCGTTCTAAGTGCACCTGATGACATATGCCATTACCTGCCTTAGAATAATAGATTCCGTATCTGGCATTCATGGTCTGCAGGTATTTGTGGTCATCAGCATTTTCAAATCCCATCTGCAATGTGTTGTGGTCAACGTACGACACAGAAATCTCAGTTTTTACACGGTCAATTCCCATTGCTTCAAACTGCAAGTATGCCATGGTGCCCGTTGCGTCCTGAGTCAACGTCTGGTCAATGACAATGCCAATTTCGGTTCCTGGTTCAAGTTTTCCTTCTTTAAGATGTGCCTGCAATATTTTATAACAAACCGAATATCCCATTGGAACAACCTCTTGCGTTTATGATGTGATAATTAATCGTAGCGCATCGTAAAAGTTTTTCAGATTTGTCTGGATTGTGCGTATGCAGTGGGCAGTATCAACATGCGTGTGTGCCTGTTCAACAAAATTTTTGAATATTTCCATAATTTGTGGAACTGAAGCGTGATTATAAAGCTCGTGGTGTACAAGCACGTTCGTGTTTTGTAAAGTGTGCGATAGTTCATCGTGATAGGCTGTTGGATTGAGAATAATACAATGGCAACCACACAACATTGCTTCGTAAATAGATATACCAAAATGGGATATAACTACTTTACTTTGTGCAATGATATTTGAATAATGCATACTGGATGATAGCGCTATGTTTGTTGTGAACGTCCTGCCATCAGTGCACACAAAGCTATAGTGTGTGCCCAATGCTTCACACAAAAGTGCTGCATCAAATGTGGATGCATATATAAAACAATCAATGTCTTTTGCAATAGTGCCTGGAGCGTTCGATAGTGACTGGTAAAAGTTATATCCGTATAGAAAAAGCGGCACTGTGGATTCAAAGGTATTGGCAGTATTGCCGTATATATTTGGCAAAAGGTCAATAGCAGCGGTTGAATACTGTCGGCCTTCTCCGCAGTCATCGATGACTATAACAGGAGCTATCGCCCGTAAATATTCAATTTCTTCTTTTGATGAATCCCGCATGTCCCGTAGTATGCAACTGGTGTTTTGAGGGATACTATCGCTCAACCTTACTGAAACGCCATCAGGGGCTGCTATGCCGTGTTTGTGCATAAGCGTAACGGGTATGCCATTGTGTGAGCAGTACCATGCAAAGAGTAGCATGCGCTGCCAGTGTCCCTGGCCAATGTGTGGTCCTGAATCGGTTATAATTGTTATGTCCATGTTATTCATGCGATGTCATTGGTTTCTGCTCTATGGATGCGTTTATTGTAACCAGATGCGGATTTTTTTCAAGGAATGCAATGACATCGCTCAGTGTAAAAACGCTACCTTTATACAGCGCGTCATAGATTGCTGATGCTAATCTATAATCTTCTTGTGTGTCCACTGTCAGACGCAGTGATGGAAAAGGATTGGCAAAATCTACATCAAAATAGTGGATCTTGAATATATGGGGATTTTCTTTTATATATGGTGTTACGTGCTCACGATGATATGGCTTTGTACTGTGCATATATGCTTTTTCAAGAGCAGTGGAAGCAATGACTTCCACACCAACGCCAAGTGGCAAATTTTTTACTGCGCAAAGATCTGCGTTTGTGCGTAGTGCTTCTTCAATAGCAACCGATGCGAAATGGCTGTCGGTGAAAGGATTGTCGGCAGTGATGCGTACAATGTAGTTACCACCATACTGTTTATACGCAAAAAAGTAGCGTTCAAGCACATTGTGTAAAGAACCGCGGAATACGTTAACATTGCAAAGTTCAGCAATATCAGTTAATGGATTGTTGTCATCATCACTGGGGATAGCAACTACCACCTGTGTGACCTGTTGTATTGCTTTTGCGCGCTCAATAACATGGTATAACAGGGGTTTGTCTGCTAAGGGTAAAACTGATTTACCTGGCAGCCTTGTTGATTGCATGCGTGCCTGAATAATTGCTGTGATGGTGTAAGTATTTTTCATTGTGCGGTACTACATGTTACAGATTATATGTATACCATTCATCGCATACAGAACAGTTAGGTTTTTTTGCACGGTTTTGTTTATAGTCATTAACAAAATGCTCACGTTGCTGTTTCCACATAGCTTCCAGGTCATCAGTTATGATGTTGCCGCGTTTTGCTGCTCCATCTATATCCTGTTTGCAGAATGCAATCGTGCCGTCGCTTAAAATATATAAATCCTGTCGCAGGTGCCAGCATGGTTTTCTCTGCAGTGGTGTTAAGTCTGAATAGCGTTTATCAGGAATACGTCCTATGTATGTATTTTGCTTTTGCAGTATGATGGGTATGGTGTGCTGTTCCCAGAAATCGTAGTAACTATCTAAAAAACTTTCAGTTTCATTTATTTTCAGTATTTGAATATAAAGATTATTGTTGAGTTTGCTGTTTGTCTCAAGAATTTTTTTCAGTTTGAGTATATTGTCATAAACTGTGTTAAAATAATCAGCATTGTGCAGCTTTTTGTAGGTTTCGGGATTATGGCCATTAATATTGACTATGGTGGTTACTTTACTGCCCGTAAAAGAAGCCAGTGCTGATGCATATCCGGCATCGGCATGTATGCCGTTTGTTTCAATAACAATGGTATGTATCAAATCTTCGTTGTTGCAAAGTTCCAGTGCCTTATAGAACTGGGGATGCTGTAGTGGCTCACCACTTCCTCCAAAACATACTGCATAAGGGGTGTTGAATATTCGCATCTTTTCAAGAAGTGTTTGCAGTGTGGATAGTTCCATAGTGCCATGCTGGGGTGATAGTATATTCCGATAGCAGAATATGCAATCAAGGTTACAGTGCCCACACAGTTCAATTTCTACATAGGAAGGTGTGGTAAAAAGAACTTCTGGGTGATTGTCAATGATATCCTGCAACAATTCGTATGCAGGTGTCTGGTTATTGATGGCAATAATATTCTGCATGACAAGCCTATCGCGGATGTTAGCAGCACTGAAGTTTACTCTGTGCCAGCGCAAATCGGGTTCTTTATAGTACAGTTCCACATCAAAATGGTTAAGGTTGTTTTTTACAATGTCGCACAGTGAGTTTTGTACCGTTGGGTTTGCAAGCGGATTTTCAAGAACTGATTTTGATATAATTTCACATGCATACCCTGAAGGCAGGTTGTAAGAAAACGTAAATTCTGAAAGATATTTAATGTGAGTATCAAGCATTTCAGATAGTATTGAAGACTGAAAGAACGCTGCATCAGCAGGTATCTTTATGATGTGGAGTGCACCTGTCTGTGTAAATATCTGCTGCCACATTTCAGGGGTGTCAGTGTTTGAATAAATAAACACTGAAGCAGCCTGCTTGAGTTTTCCCGTGTATGACTCAGGGATACAGTAATGGATGGATTCAATGTCAGGCAGTGATTGTATTTTCTGTGCAATACTATCAGGTATAAACTGCCCGTTGAATGTTAAAGGATTGTCATTGTTAATTGAGCTATCGACAAAAATTAAGGCTTGCGTGTTCACGTTATTTCCTAGCTCTGCCTGTAATTTTCAAGATATATTTTAATATCGGATTGCGCCCTGCGGGTTACAATCCATTTTTTAAACTGTTCGCCCATATTGCGCTGATATAGCATATTCAAAATTCTGTCCTGAACAGTCTCAAATGATGTTGGTCGGGAATCTATTAGTTTTACGATTGTATAGCCTGTTTGCGTTTTTATAACAGTTGATATTTCACCAGGTTTTTTCATCCTGAATACAGTGTTTGCCATATACGGATCCATCTCAGCTAAGGCAATCCAGCCAATATCACCGCCATTCTTTGCACTTGGATCTTCAGAATATTGTGAAGCAAGTTTTTCAAATGATTCGCCTTTTAATATACGGTCGCGTATCTGATTTATCAGTTCATTGGCACGCTTTTCCTCGGCAAAACTTGAATTTTTTGGCCGTATGACTATCTGCTTGATATGCACTTCATTCCCCAGTTTATTTTTATTTTCTTTATACCACTGGTACGCTTCATCTCGTGATGGCGGTGAAACTCCTATTGCCAGTGACACCAGCATTTCAGTAAGCAGGCTCTGGCGAATTTCTTCTTTATATTCCTCAAAACTGATTCCTTCTTTTTCCTCAACCATCTTTTTAAAAACATCCAGAGAAGGAATCTTCTGCGATTTCATAATGTTATGTATGTGTGTCATTACTTTTTCATCGCTAATGATTATTGCCTGCTCACGGGCTTCCTGCTCAATGAGCGCCCTTTCAATCAGGTTGTCAAGTATGGGATTTAACTCTTCAGGTTTTTTAGGTGTTTGTTTCTTTGTAACTATCTGATAACGACGCATAAGCTCGCTCTGGATTATTGCCGTATCATTAACAACGGCAATTACTCTGTCAAAAGTTTTCCAGGCAAAAACAGGTACGGCTGTAACGATGGTTACAATTATAATGCATAGTTTTTTTTTCATTGAGCTATCCTATAACGAGTTTTTCAATAGGAACATCATGCCCATTGAAGAATAATTTTTTTAAATTTTGCATGGTATCAGTAATATCCGATGCATAGAGCTCTATTGTGCCTGATGATGAATTATTTGCAAGATTTTTTTTAGTTAAAATGTCATTTACTTCTCTGGCGATTTCTTCCCCTGTATCAACTAAATCTAGCTGGGGATATACTTCATGAATGGTGTTTTTAAGTATTGGGAAATGGGTACAGCCAAGAATGAGGGTTTTTACACCCTGGTCAATCATATGCTGCAGATACCGTTGTATGGTTAACCTGGTAACATCATCTTCAATCCAACCCTCCTCAATAAGGGATACAAGCATGGTTGCATGTTGCTGAATTACTGTTATAGCGGGATTTATTGCATGAATTGCCTTTTCATACGATTTGCTGTTTACAGTTGCACGGGTTCCAATAACACCAATCACATTGTTGTTTACGCGTTTACATGCTGCTCGGGCACCTGCATTAATAACGCCAATAATGGGAATAGTATTCTCCTGCTGCAGAGTAGGAAGGGCTGCTGCTGATGATGTGTTGCATGCTATCACAATCATTTTAACATTGCGTGACAGCAGGTATGAAGTAATCTGACGTGCATACCGAATAAGGGTTTCTGCAGAGCGTGTACCATAGGGGAAACGGGCTGTATCACCAAAATAGATAAGATTTTCTCCGGGCAAAAGCTTATTAATAGCTTTACATACAGTAAGCCCCCCAATACCAGAGTCAAATATGCCAATGGGTCGTGAATCCATAACAGTTGATTATGCCTGTTGTATATTAATGTGATGTGTTCTTTCGAGTTTTCAGTAACATATATTCTATACCATCAACCAGAGCCTGCCATGAAGCTTCAATAATATTGGTAGAAACTCCCACGGTGCCCCAGTGTTCGGTATGGCGTTTCTGGTCAATAAGGACGCGGACCGAAGAACCGGTGCCATCCTTTTCATTGAGTACACGTACCTTATAGTCAGAAAGCTGTAACTCACGGATTTCTGGATAAAAGTTTTCCAATGCCTTACGCAATGCATTATCCAGTGCTTGCACAGGGCCGTTTCCATTAGCAGCAGTATGCTCAATCTGGCCATCTACTTCTACTTTTATGGTAGCTTCACAGGTTACCCTGCCAGATTCATCTTTTTCAGTGATTACCCTAAAACCCTTCAATGTAAAAAACGGTGTGTATTCTCCATTGCTTCGTCTGATTAATAATTCAAAAGAGCCTTCCGCAGCTTCAAACTGGAACCCCTGATCTTCCAATTCTTTAATGCGCTTTAGTATTTTTTCTGGCAATTCAATTTTATTAATAGAAATACCCAATTCCTGAGCTTTAACCTGAATATTACTTTTGCCTGCTAGCTCTGAGATAAGAACCTTACGCCGGTTACCCACAAGTTCAGGGTTGATGTGTTCGTAAGTGGATGTATTGCGCTTAAGTGCAGATACATGGATGCCGCCTTTATGGGCAAATGCGTTATCGCCTACGTAAGGTGCTCGTTCATTATGTGCAAGATTTGCAATTTCACTGATATAACGGCTAGTTTCAGTTAAATGGTGCAATGAATCGGCGGCATTGCAGTGGTAACCTAATTTTAATACAAGATTGGGTATCAAAGCAGTCAGGTCGCAATTACCACAACGCTCACCATATCCGTTGATGGTTCCCTGTACTGACATAGCCCCGCTCAATATAGCTGCTATGCCATTTGCAACTGCCACACCTGCATCATTGTGGTGGTGAACACCAACAGGAGTTTTGAATGAAGAACACACAGTTTGTGTTATAGAACTGATTTCATGGGTCAGAGTGCCGCCATTGGTGTCGCATAAAACCAGCATATCAACACCTGCTTTTACAGCACTTTCCAGAACCTTCATGGCATATTCAGGATTAGCCTTAAAGCCATCATAGAAATGTTCAGCATCCAAAAACACCTCAAAACCTTTATCTTTCAAATATGCAACTGTATCATATACAATAGCTAAATTTTCTTCAAGGCTTATGGTAAGGGCATCGGTAACATGAAAATCCCAGGATTTTGCAACAATAGTTAATGTAGGAGCGCCGGAATTAATGAGATCCTGCAAAAGAGTGTCCTCAGTTAATTTCATCTTTGGACGTTTTGTTGATCCAAAAGCTGCAATTTTAGAATGCTTCAGGTTAGCTTTACGGATTTCTGAAAAAAATATATTATCTTTTGGGTTTGATCCTGGCCAGCCACCTTCAATATAATCTATTTTGAGTTTGTCTAATTCCAGTGCAATTCGTATTTTATCCTGCAGGGAAAAGGATATCCCAAATGTTTGCGCACCATCCCGTAATGTGGTGTCATACAGTATAATGTGTTTTTTCTCAGTATCCATACGTAGCAATAAAAAAATAAAATGTTAGTATGTAGATAAATATATTACATTTTACAATATACTACAAATATTATTAAATAAATTTATCATTAATGTTATATTTTTTTGCATTTCACCATGGTACCCAAGGTAATGCATTCAAATAACAGTACACTATTTATTCAAGCTATTTTTTTTCAATACAAACAATTTGCTTGTATTTTATAATAAATATTTAATATAATGTAATACGTGTCAACACAACAAGTTTTGTTTTAGTATGAACAGGATTTACAATTGATCATTTTACTATACTATATGCCAGTGTTACTATGAAAAAGATTAGAACATATACCTATACTCAAAAACAAAAAAAATGGATTACGCTGTTATATATAATATTAGCACTTTTAATAATTACATTACCGCTGGTTGTCTATATATTTTTTTACTATATCAGCAGAAGTTTAATTTCAGTGCCCTTGTATATTTTTTTATTCTTACTTTTTATTATAACATTAACTATAGGTATTTTTATAACCATACGGTTTTTAATTATAGCTACCAGGGAGATAGTAGCTAGTAAACATGAATTAGCACTGAAAGATGTCATTATCCAGCATTCAGATGAAATCATAATCCTCCTTGATATGTTTGGAAAGATATTAAGTATCAATCCTGCATTGACGTCAATTTTAAAGTTTAATAAAGATGATATTGTTCATCAGCCATTCAGGGTAATATTATTTGAAAAATCATTTGAAGATTCCATACGGTTACGTGACCTTTTATTAAGTAGATTCAGGGATGTCTTTAAAGGTTATGAAACTGAAATAGTTTTGCCATGTAAGGTTCAACACTATTCTGAGATAAAATCAATTGCATTTAAATTAATTCCTGTTTTTCAGGATACCAGCTTACAGTATATTCTTGCCATTGGTAGAGTAATACAATCTGATTTTCTTACCAGCCACTATCTGAAAGCTGAATATGCTGAATTTATTATCGATAACAATATACGTATGGTTAACCTACTGTCATATCGGCTTACACGAAACCTAGAGCCATATCTGGATAAGCGTGAAATTATCCGTATTCAGCTTGGATTGCAGGAAGCCATTATTAATGCAATAGAGCATGGAAATTTAGAGATAGATTTTGAAACAAAAAGCCGACTAAAGAAACTTGAGGGCAATTACTGGGACCATGTCCTAGATATATGCAATAAAGACAATCTAGAAAAAAGAAAAATTAGAGTACAATACCATTTGTTTACCGATTGCGTAAAATATATCATTGCAGATGAAGGGAAAGGTTTTGACTGGAAACAGTACATTACAGATGCCCCCGATGGCAATTTGATACATAATTATCATGGTGTTGGATTGACCATGCTGAGAGATATTTTTGAAGTATCGTTTAATGACAAAGGCAATGAAATCACACTGGTAAAGCGTTTTAGAAGCCATTCTGACATGGTGCAATCTAGTTAGAAATCATTTTTCAAATATGACAATATATTTCATTATTTCAACTTCTCTGAGTTATTCAACAATCTCTGTAACATCTTGTTGATAAGTGGATTTTGAGTTTCTCGAAGAGTTACTTTTGGTCAGTTTTTTATGCTAAAATTTTTTAAGAAGGAGTTGTACATGGCTGAATACCGCAATCCAGTACCCACAGTAGATATAATTATTTTACTGGAAGATGAAAATGGAAATGTTAGGAAAGATGAAATTATCCTGATAAAAAGGAAAAATCCACCCTATGGATGGGCATTACCTGGTGGCTTTGTTGATTATGGTGAAACGTTAGAACAGGCAGCAATACGTGAGGCAAAAGAGGAAACTTCACTAGATGTTACTTTATTGCGGCAGTTTCATACTTATTCTGACCCTTCACGTGATCCACGCCAGCATACCATTACTACAGTCTACATTGCAAAAGCAAAAGGCACACCGCATGCGCAGGATGATGCTAAAGAAATTGGGATATTTAATGTTAATGATCTCCCACAACCAATTGCATTTGACCATGCATCCATAATTAAAGATTTTAAAAATAATGTATATTGAAAAGGTACGGGCCATGGATGTATCATACAATCTATTAAACCTGACAGGCAAGGCAATTGATATACTGGCAAAATTCAGTAAAGCTGATATACGGGTACATGATGTTGATAAAATTCCTAAAGCTCCTGTTGTATTTGTGGTAAATCATTTCACCCGTATGGAAACATTCTTTTTACCCAATGTGATTCATAAAATTACAGGGAAATATATTTATTCACTTGCTCACCATAGCTTCTTTGTTGGTGGATTTGGCAAATTCATGGAAAAGGTGGGGGCAGTTTCTACTAAAGACCCTCTGCGAGATATAAAGTTAATTGGTGCGCTGCTTCGTGGCGATATGGATTGCATCATATTCCCAGAAGGCCAGATGATTAAGGATAAAAAGCTTATTGAGCGTGGAAAATATATGGTGTACAATTCGGGGATACGAAGGTCACCTCATACAGGTGCAGCTTTCGTTGCATTACGTGCGCAATTTTACAGAGAAGAGTTGAAAAGTTGCAGAGAGCGCAATGCCTGTGATGAGTTGAATAGTTTGATGGCGCACTTTGGAATATCTGAACAGGAACTATCGCACATAACAAACCAGGAAACGTATATAGTACCCGTCAATATTACCTATTTCCCAATAAGAGCGCGTACCAATATAATAAACAAAATAGCAAATAAGCTTGTTAAAAATTTACCCGAACGTATTGAAGAGGAACTTGAAGTTGAAGGGACAATGCTTGTTGAAGGTGTAGATATTGATATTAATTTTGGCAATCCCATTGCAATAAGCCCGTATTTAAAAAGCTATCTTGCTAAACAAAAAATTGAAAGCAAGAAATTGTATTTGGAACCACAAGAATTGCAGTCTGACGTGTTGCTCAGGAAACTCGCTATTGATATCATGTACAGGTATATGCGCGATATTTATGGCATGACAACCCTTAATCATGATCATATATTTTCGTATCTGTTGACTAAAACAAAGAACAAAATCAAAGAAACTGATTTTAAAACTAAAGCGTATTGTGCGATAGAAGCTGTAAAAAAAATAAATCTGGCTACTCATACATCACTTCAGTTAAAACAGGGATATCTGTTAACCGATGACTCACATGGAAGATACAATGATTTTATTGATGCAGCAAAATCCGATGGATTAATTTCAATCAGGGATGGAATTATTTATAAAAATAAGGAAAAGTTTTCCCGATTATATGAATTTCACACCATTCGGAAAGATAATATTGTTGAGGTTTTAAAAAATGAGATTGAACCATTAGAACAGGTGGTTAAAAAGCTAGATAGAGTTTTCTGGACCCCAATGTTTTGCATACGAAGAAAGCTTGTTAAAAGTTTTTATAAAAAAGATATAGAGATATTTGAAAAAGACTATAAAGAATTTTTTAAACAGGGCGAAACAAAGCCCAAAGATATTGGAAGACCTATATATAAAAAAAAGTGGTTTGCACGTACAGGTGTGGTTCTTGTGCATGGATACATGGCTGCACCTGAAGAGATGCGTCAGTTAGCTGATTATTTATACAAGAAAGGATATACGGTGTATTGTGTCAGGCTGCGGGGACATGGCACATCGCCTGAAGATCTTGCAACGCGCAGGTGGGAAGATTGGTATGAATCTGTGAACAGGGCGTATATTGTGGTAAAAAATAGTGTAAAAAAAGTCTTTATATGCGGATTTTCCACCGGTGCAGGGCTTACGCTTTTACATGCAGCTAATAAAAAAGATGCGTTACAAGGAGTAATAGCAATTAGCGCACCCTTCCGATTACAGAATATTGCTGCAGGTTTTGCTCCTGTAGTAGATACATGGAATAAATTTCTTTCATTTCTAAAAATAAAAAAAATTGGGAGATTAGATTTCATTCCTAATCATCCTGATAATCCGGATATAAATTATTTGCGAAATCCTGTGAGTGGCATTCATCAGATGGAATCGTTGATGGACCTTGTGGAAAAGCGGCTGGCTGACATAACAATACCAGTTTTACTTATGCAGGGTGCAGGGGATAAGACTGTGGATCCCAAAGGTGCATTTGAAATGTTTATGAAAATATCATCAGAAAAAAAGGAATTTACCATGGTGCATTCAAAAAGTCATGGGATTACCCGTGGCGAAGAAGGCAGGGTGGTTGCACGGAGAGTGGCTGCATTTATAAATGAGCATAGATGAGTTGAAATGTGATGTCATAATCTATATGATAATCCTGCACCAACGGTTACATTCCATGCTTTTGTCTTTGTTTTTGCATCCAGCGATATAGTATTTTCAGCATGGTAATAGGATTCAAAAGAGCCTTTGGTCAGTAATATGATTGTTGAAAGAATAACTGCAGGCGATAATGAATAATTTGAGCCAAAGGTTACTAATACTAAGTTGAATTTGCCTCTTCCATAGCTTTTGGAACTTCCTGCGGTATTGATAATATGGAATAATGAAGCACCAGCCATACATTCAAATTTTTCTGTAAAAGAATACTGTATACCAGCTTTAGCATTAATAGTAGGATCATTATGGATAGTAACTGATGTATGGTTTATTGCCGGCAGTGGGTTATCGGTTACGTTTATATCTGTGTTAGTATAGGAAGATGGTAGAACTAATCCAAATTCAATTGCAATACCTGTTTGTGGTAGTATTTTTGTATAACCACCTGCAACTATCTGTGGCCCTTCAAACTGTTGAACGTCCCATTTGTCGCTATATGAAAGGTCAGTTGCACTGAAGTCAGCTTCAGTTTTCTTTTTCACACATTTTAAGGTAGATGGGATAAACCGTAATCCTACCTGTGATTCATTACTTGTTAGTAAAAAACCCAATGAAGGCTGCAAAATAATACCATATTCCAGTTTTGTATATGAATATTCTGTGGGAATGGAGGTTTTATTATCAGTTTTTTTACTGGAATAAAAAGGAGTTATGGCTAATTGAATGCCAGTATAATTATTGTCCGCAAGCTTCCAGCCGTATGCAATACTCAACGTGGGGTTTATTTCATTGGTTGTAGTTGTTTCGGATTGCTCAAATGATAATGATAAAGGAGGAGGGGTAGTACCATATATCTTCTGAGTGTCTTTCCTTCGTAAATAAAAATTATCCTTTGATGATAGGCTATATCCTATTGTTCCATTAGCTGCGGGTTTAGCATATCCTGCAAAAATTGAAAAAGCGTAATAATAATCATTTGACTGTTTAATAGAAGAAATATTAATGATGGATGTATAAAATTCAGGGTTTGAATCTTCGTTATAATACGTATTTCCCATAAGGTATAATGAAGCTGTTGCTGCTGATACAGTTCCTAGCAATGCAGGATTGCGGGTTGTGTCGATAGCTCCTTCAGAAATGACTGTGGATATGCCGCCCATTGCCGTACCATGAATCTGTGCACTAGCGTGTACAGAAAAACTCAATATACAGATAACCAGCAGTACTTTCTTCATAGGTAGCACCATATACTTTTTATTTCATATACAAGCTATAAAGGCAAAAATGTTACTTAAATACTATATCGAACACTTCGTTAACATGGGCAACAAAATATAGTGATAATCCCCGAATAATATGCGATGGTATATTACCTATCTCTTTCTTATTTTCAAGAGGTATAATGACTGAATTACAATGTTCCCGTTTTGCAGCGATAAGCTTTTCTTTTATGCCGCCAACAGGCAAAACTCTACCTGAAAGTGTTAGCTCACCTGTCATGGCTATACGTTTTATAACCGGTATTTGCTTCACCAGTGAATAGAGAGCTGATGCCATTGTTATCCCTGCTGAAGGGCCATCTTTTGGTATTGCTCCTGCGGGGACGTGAATATGGATGGTATTCTTGTTGAAAAAGTCAGTTGCATGAGAGTCATCACTCAAGTAATTTTTTATATAATTATAAGCGATAGTTGCTGATTCCTTCATCACATCGCCAATATTGCCGGTAAGTGTCAGGGTTGATGAACCCTGGGCTGGCGTAGATAATGCTTCAACAAGAAGTACTGAGCCACCGGTAGACGTCCATGCAAGCCCAATTGCAATGCCTGGATTGAGTTTATCAGGTATTGTGTCACCAGTATAGTATTCTGGCCCAAGTAATGAGCGTATTGATTCTTCATCAAGATGATGAGGGAATGAGTCATCTTTTTTAACAATTGATTTTGCCTTTTTCCTGCAAAGGCGCTCTAACTGTCTGTCTAAATTTCTGACACCTGCTTCACGAGCCCAGCCATTAATAATATAAAAGAGAGCATTTTTGTCCAGTTTAATAGAATTTTTTGGCAAACCATGTTTTTTAAGCTGCTTGGGTAAAAGAAAATGTTTTGCAATTTTATATTTTTCCTCAGCTATATAGCCGGGGATGCGTATAACTTCCATACGGTCAAGCAACACATCGGGTATGGTATCGGTTGTGTTTGCGGTTGTGATAAACAGCACTTTAGAAAGGTCAAACGGCATGTCAATGTAGTGGTCCCTGAATGAATGGTTCTGTTCATAATCAAGGACTTCCAAAAGTGAGGCTGCAGGGTCCCCTTGATAACTTTGATACAGTTTATCAATTTCATCAAGCATGAAAACAGGATTTTTGGATTTGCATATCTTTAAGCCCTGTATTATTTTGCCGGGCATTGCTCCAATATAGGTTCTGCGATGGCCTTTTATTTCAGCTTCGTCACGTATACCACCTAATGATACCCGAAAGAATGTTCGTTTTAATGAATCAGCTATAGCCTGCCCCAGTGACGTTTTGCCAACACCTGGAGGGCCAACAAGGCACAGTATTGATCCGCCTGAATCGGGTTTTAGCATCCTGACCGATAAAAACTCTAGTATACGTTCTTTGACATCTTCAAGCCCATAATGGCTTTTTGCTAAGATTTTTTCGGCTCTTGCAATGTCAAGGCAGTCTTCTGTATATGTATTCCAGGGCAAAGAAAGCACTGTATCCAAATACGTGCGTGCAATGATATATTCGGGAGTGTTTGATTCAATGTAATAAAGTCGATTAAGCTCATCTTGTATCTTTTCTTTTGGCTCACCCTTAAGATTAAGCGATTCAATTTTTGATTTCATCTGCTGGATTTCATTGTTACGGTCATCATCAAGCCCTAATTCCTGTTTGATAATCTTCAACTGTTCACGCAGAAAATAATCCCGCTGCTGTTTGTATATCTTTTCATTTATCTGGTTCTGTATCTTTCGCTGAACAGAGACAACTTCCAGTTCCTTTTGTAAAAGTACCAGCACCTTTTCAAGGCGCTTTTTAACATTAATTGTCTCAAGAATATTCTGGTATTCCTGTTTTTCTAAATTTAATATAGAAGTAACAAAATCAGCTATTCGGCCTGGCTCATCAACATTCAGCATGGTAAGCTTCATCTCTTCTGTAAACAGAGGGTTGCTTTCGGATAGGATTTTAAGCTGGCTTAAAATAGCACGGGTTAATGCCTTAATTTCAAGGTTTTTTGGATTTGCTTTGTCATAGATGTATTCAACTTTTGCAATGATACTTTTTTTATCATCAATAAATTTTGTGATTCTGAACCGACAGATACTGTTTATCAGGACATTAATGCTTTCATCAGGAAGATTAATCTTTTTGATTATCTTTGCTGCGGTACCAAACATCTCTATGTCATCTATCTCCACGTCTTCAACATCATCATCTTTCAATACAGCTAAACCAATAGCTCGTGAGGTATTTAGTGCATCATCAATTGAACGCATGAACCGTGGTTTTGCAATGATAAGCGGAGTTATGATACCTGGAAATATGGGCCTGTATCGTACAGGTATGATGTGTATGGTAGAAGGTAGATTGGTATCAATCTTTGATAGATCGCTGGCAAGTATTGTATTTTCTATCTGGATGGTGTCATTATCAAAGTATTCTTCAAAATTCATTAATTATCTCCACAGAACCATAAGTAATTTTAATACTATCAGAATAATTGTTTTTTGGCTACATATTTTTTTAATTTAATGAAAAAGTAGATTATCACAAGACATAATAAAAGCAGCACTATTACTTTGCTATATTGTGATAACAGGTGGCTAACTTTACCCTGTACTGTAAGCCAGTTGTTCCCCAATGAATATCCTAAGTATATAAGAATAAGATTCCATATAGATGAACTGATAAATGAAAACAACAGAACTTTATATGTGGATAAATTTGAAAAGCCTGCAGTCAAAGATATAACACTGCGAATACCGGGTAAAAACCGGTTGGCTAAAACCAGCCATATTCCGTACATCTGTACCCATTGCTCAGCTTTTAATATAGCTTCTTTTTTGAAGAAAGTAAAGTTTTTTTTGATGAGTAGCTCTTTGCCAAAAAACTTACCAACCAGAAAAAGAAGTGTAAATCCTATAACCGAACCAAGCGTTGTTGACAGGTAAACCCAGAAAAAATGTAATTTACCTGTTCCAACCATGAAAGCACCAAACGCAGTAACAACATCACCGGGTACTGGCGGAATCAGGTTTTCCAGTATAGCAGAAATGCACAGAAGTAGATACAGTAACGGATTGCTTTTACTATCTAATAACACTGGCAGCTGTTGTATAAGGTTATCTAACATAATGATACATTCTTTGGTAAATTTCAGGAATTATAGATGTACTTACTGTAAAAAATAATTTACCTGTTATTATTGAAACTTTTATATTGATACTAAGTGCATTGATTATGGTATATTATGTAACATTGTGACTGATTGTTGCAAATAATATAAACAGGTATTGAGAAAAATTTGATTTACTTGTTATAATGTTATTGTTCAAGTGGATAGAAAATCTTTCATAAAGACGACACTATAATGTTCTCATTATTTTGTCAAGTATGCTTATACAGTATATAATTTTACATTGAAGTAGGTTAAAAACAATAATAGGTGTTTGGTAAGCTGGTCATATTTATTAAGTGCAAATCCAATTGTATTAAATTATTGACAATGTTATATTGATATACGATTTTAATATATTGTTCTGAGTTGAAAGCAAAGAATCAATAGTTACAAACAACGATATTCTTCATGTACGTAGCTTTACACTGAATTCTGTTTTAAAGGAGATGTTGATGTTTATGAGGAAATATATACTATTTATTGTGGTAATAACCATGATAGCATGCAGTACAGCAACTGTTAAAGAAAAGGAAGATCCATTTGCACAGGATAATAAAAAGTTTCTTGAAGAAAAAAGTGGTACGGAGCTTTTCAGGGTATTAATAACTCCCGATAACTATCAGGTAGTTCAGTTGAATTATCAGGGTAGAATCACACGCAATAATGATGAAAGTGGCGATAAGTACATACTTGAAGAAGTGGCACAGTATAATCAAATTGATGAAGCACGCGAGGGTATAGTGACAGTTTGGTTATTCCCTGATTCAGGTGCAATAATGAAGATACGACCAACTCAACTTACATTCCTGGTTGAACTAGATAACCTTATTGTTCAGGATCTGCAGCGATGGACATTTTCATTTCCCGAGAAAACAATTGAACCAACAAAATTTGATGTAAAATACAGGATAGTGCTCAGAAAAAAACTTTCTGATGAAGAAATAATGCAGCAAATTAGGGAAAAAATAAAAGATAAAACCCAATAAAAAACCTTACAGAGAAGAAGTATTTATTATCAGCCGCACTGCATTCTCATCAATTAAAAGCTTGTTGGCTATTTCCTGAGAACTCCATCCTTTATTGGAGAGCTCTCGAACGGTTTTTATCAGCCTCTCATTGATATTGACGTTTGGGATGCCTTTAATCTCTTTGCCAATAACTGTGTTACTTTCTATAGCTTTAAGAAAATCAGCAAACTGTTTCATGCGCTTATCGGTTTCAGTAAACATTAGTTGAAGGCGGTTATCAGTCTGGCTGATTTCATCACGCATATCTTCTAATTTCTGGAACATGGCATTTACCTGTTTGATGCGCTCTTCTATGTGTGCAGTGAGGCTTTCAAGTTCGGCAAAATGCTCCTTAACTTCTCTAATTTCCTGCTCACGTGTTTTAAGAATAAGTGTATTTTCTTCAATACTATGCAGGTATCCTGTGAGACGCTCAATCTTCTTTTCTGATTTTTCAACTGTTGACTGAAATGCTTTTATTCTTGTTTCAATTGATTTCATAATAAGGTCAGCTTTATTGACCGATTCTAAATTTTTGGTTATGGTAGTTTCATATTCCTGTAATTCGTGAATTCTGTTTTCCAGATCATTATACACTTTTGCAAGAGCATCAATACGGGCATTGAACTGGTCAATTTTTAACATACCGTCCTGTAATGAATCTGCCTTTAATGAAATCATATCAGCCAGCTCCATGAGAGCTTTAATTTCAGATTCAACTGTAGCAAGTTTTTCTTTTCGTGATTCAAATACCTTCAGCTCACGCTCAACAGTCCTGCGAATATCCTTGATTGATTCAGCTTTTTCCAGAAATTCATCTAATTTTTTTGATTCTTCCCGTGACTGAGCAAGTATGGTGTTGAGCTCGGTCAAGGCGCCCTGAACTGTTTTGAGCATATCATCGGTGCGCGTAAAAATTTTGTGGTTTTCTTCCAGACTTAAAAGCTCTTCTTTCATTGATGCAATATGCTGGCTCATGGTATCAAATTCATTTCTGGCTTCAGCTATCTTTGACTCAATTGATTGATGTACCTGCCGTTCTATCTGGTTTGCCCGTTCGGTTAAGTTCTGGAAACGTAATTCTATGGCCTGATATTCGGTAACTAACGTTTTAAGCTGTTCTTCTGATTTATCAACCAGCCTGTGTTCCATCTCAATAAATTTTTCGCCAAATTCCTCAATACGGGTTTTTATATCTTCAGCTTCTTTACGTGCAGCTTTCACGATTTCATCTTTTTTAGAGATTGCATGAAGGTTTAATGTATCAAATGCGGTTCGGATTTTGTTGACTTCTTCGTCAAATGAGGCAATGAGTTGAGCTTTTGATTCATCTATATTTTGTTCAATTAGTCGAAGTTTATCATATACTTTTTCAATATCACCGTTGACCTGTTCAAGTAAGGTTTCACGCATATCCTTAAATTCCTTCATGGAACTGGCAATGCTACTTTTTACGTCATTAGCCTTTTCCTTGAGGTCAGCAAAAATACTGTTTTCAACTTCAGTAATGGAAGATTTAAGTTCCAAAATCTGATCGCTGACTTCAGCAAGCTCTTTTCGCATTGACGATGTTGAGGTTATCCTGATCTGATCAAGGTCCTGTTCAAAGTCTTCAATGGATTTAGCCAGTGTTGCAATTTTCTGGTTTAAGTCAGTAAAAACGCGGCGTTCAGCTGATTCAACACGCTGTTCAATTGAGTCAACCGATTTTGTTACCGTATCTATCTTTAAGCGTATATTTTCCAGGATTGCATCGCCGGTATTGGTTATGTTTTGTTCCATGCGCGATAGCGACTCCGAAAAATTGCGGGTAAGAAGGTCAACCTTTTCCTGTGAAGCCATAAGTATCCGTTCTTCTTTTATATTAATAGAATCACGGAGTTTATTGATCTGTTCAGCAATTTCTTCAGATAGTTCCCGTGATCGTTCTCGGACTTTATCATTGAAGGTTTGCAATACCACCGATGTTTCCTTTTCTAATTTGGAAAGGTTGTCGGTAAGATAGTTAATCTTTTTAGCTATATCGCCAAAACTTGCCCGGGATGCGGCAATATATTCTATCTGCTGATTGACATCACGTGCTGCATTTGAGATGACTTTCAGATCCTCTTCCACTTTTTTAAGGTTTGTTTTTTCAATATCAAGGCCTTTAAGCTTTTCTTCAATTTCCGAAATTGAACCATTGAGATGATTGCTGAGTGCCTGAGCTTTTTTTAGCATGATATCCAGTTCGATAGTAGAATCATTGAACTTACGTTCTTCTTCCTGGGCTAACTTTTTAAAGTCATCCAGCACTTTTGATGTATATCGTTTAACTTTGGTTATTCGTAAGTTGGAGCGGTCAAGACGCCGGAAGAAGAGTATCAT
>Ga0067045_1028044_pt1 | contig 45333 bp, 46 predicted proteins | sample TerdegcTABiofilm_FD_59184 | JGI IMG/M metagenome (GOLD analysis project Ga0067045, IMG submission 59184) | Combined Assembly of (Gp0054472, Gp0054536) Wastewater bioreactor microbial communities from Singapore -Terephthalate degrading...
TGCTGCCGGCTCAGCTCGTAGGGGTCCTGGAAGACCACCACCCGGCGGCCCTCGAGGCGGGTCACGATCATCTGGATGTCCCTGCGGAGGGCTGGTTTTTCCATGGCGTGAGTTCCCGGCAGCAAAGGGTATCCGATCGCCGGGGCGAATGCAAGGAGCGTTTGCCGCGGGGATGACCTCCGACGGTTGCAAGCGGCGGATTCCGTGCTATAAGAAAAAAAGAGGGTAGGAAGGGAGAAAGAAAGTTGCTCCCTGTGCCGTGCCGCGTGAGCACGAGTCCGGAGAGTGATCCGACCTTCTCACGTTCTCAACCTCTCACTCTCTTCTTTCCAGGGAGCGGCCGGAACCAGAAGGACAGGGCGATCAGGGCAAGGTAAGCGGCCGTGGCCCAGGTGATCGTTTCCAGGGTGACGGTGTCCACGTAGATGAGCCGTTCGATTGTCTCGATGATGAACTTGCCCGGGTAGACCTCCGCCCCCCGCCCCTCGGACTTGAGCCAGGCCTCGAGATACGTCAGGGGGCAGATGGAGCGCGTGACCTGCATCCCGACCATTGCGATCACGGCCGCAAGGTGGATGAGGCGCCACCGGGTGCTGTTGATCCACAGGAAGACGGGGAACCCGAGGATCACGAAGGCGATCCAGAGAAAGTGGACCACGATGACGATATCGGCGGCGATCACGTACGGCATGCCTGAAAGGATACCACAGGGGGCGGACACATGAAACCTCGCGTTGCGGTTTTCGCCGGGGCGGCTCTCGCGATTCTGGCATGCGCGGGGCTCCTGCTCGGCGACGCGGGCGGCCGGTTCTTCGGCAAGCCGTCGGGGAAGGATTTCGAGGCGCTCCGGCAGGCCATGGTGAGCGACCAGATTGCCGCCCGCGGCGTGCGGCACGAGGGGGTCCTCCGGGCTATGCGCGCCATTCCCCGCCATCTCTTCGTGCCGGAGAATCTCATGTCCTCGGCCTATGAGGACAGGCCCTTGCCGATCGGCAGCGGCCAGACGATCTCCCAGCCCTATATCGTGGCGTACATGACGGAGCTCCTCCAGCCCGACGGTTCCGGGACGGTCCTCGAGGTCGGTACCGGATCCGGGTACCAGGCGGCCGTCCTCTCGCTCCTCTACCGGGAGGTGTATACGATAGAGATCCTCCCCGAGCTGGCGGAATCGGCGAAGGCCCGTCTCCGGGACCTCGGTTTCAGCAACGTGGAGGTCCGGACGGGGGACGGCTATGCCGGGTGGCCCGACAAGGCGCCCTTCGACGCCATCCTGGTGACGGCGGCGGCCGGCCACGTTCCGCCTCCCCTCATCAGTCAGCTGAGGGCGAAGGGGAGGATGGTCATCCCCGTGGGCAGCCCTTCAGGGATCCAGCACATCATCCTGGTCGAGAAGGATCAGGGGGGAACCGTCACGACAAGAAGCCTGTTGCCCGTCCGGTTTGTCCCTCTGACGGGGGAACGACCGTGATCCCCGAGGTACGCACCCCGTGTTCCGGCACAATAGTTGCTTTGATGTTCACGGGTTGCCTTTATGGAAAACAATCGATCGCCGATGGATGAACGGGCCGGGCAGTTTCTGTCCCGCATTGCGGCCTCGAGGGTCCTCCCCTCGCTGCCCCAGGTGCTGCTGAAGCTCGTCGAGGCCTGCCGAAGCGAGGAGACGACCGTCCGGGAGATCGCCCAGATCGTCAACAGCGATTCCGCCCTCACCGGCCGGATCCTGGGGATCGTCAACTCCCCGTTCTATCGCCGCCCGGAGAAAATCGTACGCATCGACGATGCCCTGTTCCACCTGGGACGGGACGCCGTGCGCAGCATCGCCGTCAGCGCATCCATCCACCAGGTCTTCTCGGGGGTCAACGGCCAGGGCCCGTTCCACACGAAGCTCTACTGGCGCCATGCCCTGCTGTGCGCCGTGCTGGCCCGGCGGCTCTCCGAGAAGACGTCCTTCAGGGCCCCCGAGCTCTCCTTCCTCGCCGGGATCCTCCATGACGTGGGGCGGGTGGTCCTGTGGGTCCACTTCCCGGAGGAGTACGGCAGGGTGCTTTCCGCCGCGGGAACGCGCTCGGACCTCCTCCTCGAGGGGGAGCGGAGGATGGGGATCACCCACGCCGAGGTGGGCTCCTGGCTGCTCGCCCGCTGGGGGCTCGACGCCTTCACGGCCGACGCGGCGCGCTACCACCACGAGCCGCTCGAGCGGATTCACGGCGCCTTCCCGCTCGTCAAGATCGTGTACGCGGCAAACCTGCTGGCCGACATGCCCGACCCCGATTTCACGCGGCACAAGGTGATCCGGGAGCTCTTCGGGATCGGTTTCACCGACATCGCGGACATGCTCGCCGCCGCGCAGGAAGAGGTGCGGGAACTCGCCGACTCGCTGGGGATCCGCATCGACCCCGTCGACCCGCACCCCCCGCCCCTCGACGACAGAGACGAGGAAGAGAAAGAAGCGCTCACCGGGCAGGTCCGGGACACGGCGCTGCTGCAGGCGGCACTGCAGGGCCTGACGGAAGCCATCGACCTCGAGGCCATCCACAGGGCGGCCCGGCAGGGCCTCGAGATCCTCTTCGGCACCCCGGCCGTGATGCTCTTCACCTACGACCGGGACCGCGAGCTGCTCGTCCTCCAGGACACCGGCGGCCCCCGTCTCCCCCCGGGGCAGGAATTGACGATCCCCATGGGGCGCAACGAGTCGCTGCCCGTGCAGGCCCTGACCCGGAAGGCCCTCCTGACAACCCGGGAGCGCCGAGACCGGGGAGGTCTCACGATCATGGACGAGATGCTCATCCGCCTGCTCGGCGGGGAGGAGATCCTGTGCCTGCCCCTGGTCACCCAGAAGGAGCGGGTGGGCCTCTTCGTCATCGGGGCGGAGCGGGCCGCCATCGAGTCGCTCGAAGCCGAATCGAGGCTGCTGACCCTCTACGGCGACCAGGTGGCCGTGGCCCTGAGGCTCGAACAGATGCGAAGGGCCCAGTCCCGCCTCTACCGGGCCGGGCGCCTCGCCGCCTCGTCGGCCCTCGCGCGCAAGGTCGCCCACGAGGTGAACAACCCCCTGAGCATCATCAAGAACTACCTCAAGATCCTGGGCATGAAGCTCGGGGCGGACAACGCGGCGCAGGACGAGCTGCGGATCATCAACGAGGAGATCGACCGCGTCGCGCTCATCGTCCGCCAGCTCAGCGACCTGACCGCCGAGAAGGAGCGCGTGCGGCAGGCGGTGGACATCAACGGGCTCATCCGGGACCTCGCCGGGATCATCGAGAAATCCTTCTCGGCGGCGAGCCGGGTCCGCTTCCATCTCGACCTCGACCCGGCGCTCCCGGGGCTCGTCACGGACCGAAACGGGATGAAACAGATCCTCATCAACCTTCTGAAGAACGCGATCGAGGCCATGAGGCAGGGGGGCAATCTCTTCGTGCGGACGAAGTTCCTCGTCTCGCGGGACCTGGGAGAGATGGCCGGCACGCCCGACGCCAGGGCGGAGCAATCCGTGGAGATCTCCGTGCGGGACGACGGCCCCGGGATGCCCGAAGCGGTCAGGCAGCGCCTCTTCGAACCCTACGTGACGACGAAGGGGGAGGGCCACTCGGGTCTCGGCCTCTCCGTCGTCCACAGCATCGTGAAGGACCTGGGCGGAACGATCCAGTGCGAGAGCGTGGAGGGCAGGGGAACGTCCTTCATCCTGCGCTTCCCCCTGAACGGGTCCGTGAAAAAGGCATGAAACGGAGCAGACCATGACGGGAACCCCCAGCATTCTGGTTGTAGACGACGAGATCCGGATGTGCGAGAGCATCCGGATTCTTCTCGGGGAGAGAAACTACCGCATCGAGACGTGCCCCTCGGCGAGGGACGCCGTGGCCTGGCTGGAGAACAACCGGTGCGACCTGATGCTGCTCGATCTCATGATGCCGGAGATGGACGGATTCGATCTGCTGGATTTCGTCAAGGACCGGTATCCCGACGTGACGGTCATCATGATGACGGGCCATGCCTCCATCGAGTCGGCCGTGGAGGCCCTGAAGCGCGGTGCCCACGACTACCTCGGGAAACCCTTCGAGCACGACGAGCTCGTCAAGCGCGTGGAGAACGCCCTCGACCAGAAGCGGCTGAGGAAGGAGCGCGACATCTTCCGGGACCGCCTCGCGGTGACCGAGGAGCGGTACCGCCACCTCGTCCACCACTCCCCCGACATCATCTTCACCCTCGGGGCGAAGGGCGAGTTCCTCTTCGTCAACGACACCGTCGAGGGTCTCCTGGGCTACGAGAGCGAGGCGCTGAGGGGCAAGGCGTTTTCCACGATCGTCCACGAGGAGGATGTCGACAAGGTCCGGGCCTTCTTCGAGGCCGCCGCCAAGGGCAGGCCCCTGTCGGACTGCATGGAGGTGAGGCTGCGCAGCCGGATTCGACCCGCCGCGGGGGACGGCATCTGCGTCGTGGAGCTGCGGGCTTCGGCCATGGAGGAGTTCTCCGAGGACGGCGGCGGGAAGATCCGCGGCATCTACGGGATCGCCCGGGACATCACGGAACGCAAACGCGCCGAGGAGGAGAAGAAGCTCCTCGAGGCCCAGCTGCGCCAGGCCCAGAAGATGGAGGCCATCGGCACCCTGGCGGGCGGGATCGCGCACGACTTCAACAACCTGCTCATGGCCATCCAGGGCAACGCATCGCTGATGCTCTTCGACCTCAGCCCGAAGCACGAGCACTACGAGAGGCTCCGCAACATCGAGAAGCTCGTCGACAGCGGTTCCCGCCTCACGTCCCAGCTGCTGGGCTACGCACGCAAGGGCCGCTACGAGGTGAGGCCCATCAACCTCAACCAGACCGTGCAGGACGCCTGCGAGACCTTCAACCGGACGAGGAAGGAAATCCGCGTTCAACTGCATCTGGACCGGAACCTCGCCCCCATCGAGGCCGACGCCGGCCAGGTCGAACAGGTCCTGATGAACCTCCTCGTGAACGCGGCCGACGCGATGCGGGGAGGCGGGACCGTGACCATCCGCACGGCCAACACGACCCACGAGGACATGAGGGGGAAGCTCTACAACCCCAAGCCCGGGAAGTACGTCCTGCTGTCGGTGAGCGACACGGGGATCGGCATGGACGAGAAAACGAAGGAGCGGATCTTCGAGCCCTTCTTCACGACCAAGGAGATGGGCCGCGGGACGGGCCTGGGGCTTGCGTCGACCTACGGGATCATCAAGGGCCACGGCGGCTTCATCGACGTGGAATCCGAGCCCGGCCGGGGCGCGACCTTCTCCATCTACCTGCCGGCATCGTCCAAGAAGATCTCCCGGCCCCACCGCGGGCCCGAGGGGATCGTGCGCGGCCAGGGGACGGTGCTGCTGGTCGACGACGAGGACATGGTCCTCGAGATCGGGCGGGCCCTGCTCGAGACCATGGGCTACCGGGTCGTGACCGCGAAGGACGGTGAGGAGGCCATCAAGATCTACGAGAAACAGGGCAGCGGGATCGACCTCGTCCTGCTGGACGTGGTCATGCCGGGCCTGGGCGGCGGGGAGGTGTTCGACCGCCTCAAGAGCATGAACCCCGACATGAAGTGCCTGCTGCTCTCCGGCTACAGCATCGACGGCGAGGCCACGGAGATCATCCAGCGGGGATGCGACGGCTTCATCCAGAAGCCCTTCAAGTTGCGGGACCTCTCGAAGAGCATCCGGGAAATTCTTCATCACCCGTGAGGCCGCCGTCATCACGAAGGGTTGAGGGGTCAGGGTAGAGGGCGCAGGGGAAGAAGAGAGATTTTCCCTCCGCCCCGGACCCGGTCCTCCGGTCCCTTTCTTCTGAAGCTTTTCTTTTTCCCCGAAATATACTATGCATGCTGAGGCGATGCCCTGCCTCGTGCGCGGGGCGATTCCTGCGCCGGGACGAATCCCGTGACCGACGAGGGACTGGAACGAGACATCGAGAGGCTGGCCGCGCTGATCGCGGGCGCGAAGCGGATCGTGGTTTTCACCGGGGCCGGTGTCAGCACCGAATCGGGCATTCCCGATTTCCGCAGCCCCGGAGGGATCTGGTCCCGGTTCGACCCCGAGGAGTTCACCCTTGAGCGCTTCCTGGCAAGCCCCGAGACGCGTCTCAAGCAGTGGAGGGTTCTCGTAGAAAGCGGCCTGATCGCCGACGCGAGGCCCAACGGGGCCCACCTCGCCGTGGCGGAGCTGGAAAAGCTCGGGAAGCTCGATTGCGTCATCACCCAGAACATCGACAACCTCCACCAGAAGGCGGGCAACGACCCCGGCAGGGTCTACGAGCTTCACGGGACCATGAGCCACGCGCGGTGCCTCGGCTGCCGGCGGCGATACGCCATGGCGGACCTCCTTGCGCGGATCCGGCTCGACGAGGGAGAACCCCTGTGCCCCGAGTGCGACGGCATTCTCAAGCCCGACGTGATCTTCTTCGGCGAGCAGCTCCCCGCGGAGGCGCTCCGGCAGGCTGTGGACCGCTCGCGCCGGTGCGACCTGCTCATCGTCGTGGGCTCCTCGCTGGTGGTCTACCCGGCGGCCTACATGCCCGTCTATGCCAAGGAGGCGGGGGCGGCCGTCGCGATCGTCAACCTCACCGTGACGGATTTCGATCTCCAGGCCGACGTGGTCCTCCACGGCAAAGCCGGGGAGGTCATGCCGCTGATCCTGGAGGCGGTGAAGCGCAACCTGGCTGCCGCCGGCGGGGATCCCGCCTGAGGGGGTTCGGGGTCATGTGCCTGTTCTTCTGCGCCTTCGAGATCCACCCGACCTACCGGCTCATCATCGCCGCAAACCGGGACGAGTTCTACGATCGTCCTTCCCGGCCCGCCTGCTTCTGGCCCGAGGCGCCGGAGCTCCTGGCCGGAAAAGACATTCAGGGCGGCGGCACCTGGTTCGGAATCACGCGCACCGGGCGGATCGCCGCCGTCACGAATTACCGGGACCCCCGATCGCACCGCAATGACGCCCCCTCGCGGGGCCTGCTGTTGACGGACTACCTCCTCGGTCGAACCGACCCGGCGGCCTATCTCGAAGACGTCAGGAGGAAGGGCGCGGCCTACAACGGCTTCAACCTCATCGTCGGGACGACCCGGCAACTCTACTACCACTCGAACCGCAAGGGAGGCGTCATCCCGTTGACCCCGGGTCTCTACGGCCTGAGCAACCACCTGCTCGACACGCCCTGGCCGAAGGTGGCCGGGGGGAAGGCGGCCCTCGGCGACCTGCTGGCCCGGGGGGAGGACCCGGCCCCCGGGGCCCTCTTCGACATCCTGTCGGACCGGGCCATCGCGGAGAACGGCCTGCTGCCGGATACCGGCATCGGGCTGGAGTGGGAGCGGATCCTGTCGGCGCGCTTCATCGTAAGCCCCGTCTACGGGACCCGTTCGTCCACGCTGCTCTACGTGGACCGGCAGGACCGGGTGACGCTCATCGAGCGAAACTACAACGCGAGCCCGGAACCGCGCGACACGGTGCGGTTCGAGTTTGACGTCTCTCGAAGCGATGCAGCCTGAGGCAAGCGCCCCGGAGGGGATCGTCCAGATCGCCGGCGTCCGGAGCCTCGACGAGGCCCGGATGCTCCTGCGGGCGGGGGCGGACTGGCTGGGGTTTCCCCTGCGGCTGGAGCATCACGACGAAGACCTGCCCGACGTCGAGGTGTCGTCGGTCATTGCCGCGCTCGGCATCGGCGAACGGGCCGTCCTGATCACGTACCTGGAGCGCGCGCCGGAGATCGCCGATCTGGCCGCCCGGACCGGGTGCCGCCGGGTCCAGCTGCACGGCGACATCGCGGCCGCGGACGTTCGAAGGCTGAGAGAATGCGCGGAGGGGCTCTTCCTGATCAAGGCCCTCGTCGTTCGGCCGGGCAACCTGGGCGCGCTGCTGAAGGACGCCCGCGAGTTTGGCCCCTGGGTCGACGCCTTCATCACGGACAGCTGGGACCCGCAGACGGGGGCGCGGGGGGCGACGGGAAGGACACACGACTGGGAGGCCAGCCGCAGGATTGTCGAAGAGGCGCCGAGGCCCGTCATCCTGGCCGGCGGGCTGACGCCCGGCAACGTGGGTTGCGCCATCCGGCGGGTCCGCCCGGCGGGGGTCGACGCCCACACGGGCGTGGAGGCGCCCGACGGCAGGAAGGACCCGACCCTCGTCGGGGCCTTTGTCGGGGAGGCGCGCAGGGCCTTCGCCCTCTCGAAAGGGGTTTGCAGCGGCAGATGAGCGAGTGGACGGGACAACGGGGGCGAGAGTACCGTGCGCTTCCCCGCGTGGGGGTGGGGGCCATCGTGATCCGCGAGGGGCGCATCCTGCTCGTGAAACGTGCAAGCTCGCCGGGGAAGGGATTGTGGGCCATCCCGGGCGGGCTCGTCGAGCTGGGGGAGACGGTCCGAGAGGCGGCGGAGCGGGAGCTCCTGGAAGAGACGGGGGTGAAGGTCCGGGCCAGGGAGGCCTTCACCATCTTCGATTTCATCGACCGGGACACGGACGGGATGATCCGGTATCATTACATCATCGTCGATTTCCTGGCCGATTACCTGGGCGGGGAGCCGCGCGCCGCGGACGACGTGAGCGACGCGCGCTGGGTGTCGCCGCAAGAGGCTGCATCGCTCAACCTCTCGCCCACGACGCGCAAGCTGCTCAAGCAGATGAAATTTATAAAAGACGGGGTATAGGGTCCAGGGTTCAGGGTTCAGGGTAAGACAAAGAAAGGCATCCGATCCGTCTTTACCGTAATCCGATACCCGATGTCCGATGCCCGTATGAAGGGAGGTACGGGGATGAAAGTGGTCTGGAGCGAGAAGTTTATCGAATCCTACACGATGGACCCGGCGGCCGCGTCGGGGCGGATGGAGGCCATCCTCGAGGTCATCCGCGACAGGGTCAGCTTTGTGGAGGCGAAACCGGCAAGCGTGGATGACATCGCTGCCTGCCACACGAGCGCCCACATCGCCCACATCCGCCAGATCGGCCTCTACGAGATCGCCGCACTGGCCGCGGGCGGCGCCGTCCAGGCCGCCGAAATCGGCATGAAGGAGCCCTGCTTCGGCCTGATCCGCCCCCCGGGGCACCACGCGTCCGCCAACAGCTGCTGGGGCTTCTGCTACTTCAACAACATGGCGATCGCCATGGAGAAGCTCAAGAGGGACGGGAAGATCAAGAAGGCCCTCGTGCTCGACATCGACCTGCACTTCGGGGACGGCACGGTGAACATCCTCGGGGGCAAGGGCTACGTCACCCTCGAGAACCCTTCGTCGAACTCCCCGGCGGACTTCGTCCGCCAGGTCGACAAGGCCCTGGCCGCCGGCGTTTACGACGTGATCGGGATCTCCGCCGGCTTCGACTACGCGCGCGAGGACTGGGGCGGCGTGCTCGGCGAGTCCGATTACACCGACATCGGCAGGAGGGTCCGCGAAACGGCCCGTAAGACCGGGGCGGGGTTCTTCGGCATCCTCGAGGGCGGCTACAACCACCGCGTCCTCGGCCACAACTGCATGGCCCTGCTGGAGGGCATGCGGGAAGACTGAAAAAAAGAAACGCATGGGAAGAGAGAATCGTCACATTTCCGCCGCCGCTTGACCCTGCGGCGGGTGACTCTCTTCGAATGCGTCCATGCGCCTTTCCAGAGAAAGGGTCGAACTTCGCGGAACCCGCATCGGCGATCGTTCATGGAGCGTGATCGTCTCGAACCCGGGCGGCAACCAGCTTGCCGCTTTCGGTTCCGATCCCCTGTCCTTCCCCGACCGTCCATGTCTCATTCCGCGAAAGAACCGGTTTATTCAATTGTCGGCTCGAGCATCAATACAGTGACCGGTCATCACCTCCCGTCAGGAACCTCTACAATTAACGTACGGTGTGGATTCGGGTTGTCAAGGCGGGCCCTCAAACGATGCAGGTTGGGAAGCTGTGAAGTTGAGAAGTTCGGAATCGCGGATACTGTGAGATTGGCGGCAGCTTCTCCAAGCTTCACAACGTCTCAACTTCCCCACTTCTCCATTGAAGAGATTGCGCTCAAGGTCTCCGGCCGTTTACTTACCGATACAAAACGCTGCAAATATGCGGTCCAGCACCTCCTCGCTGATGGCCTGGCCCGTCACCTCGCCGAGGGCGCCCAGCGCTTCCCGGAGGTCGAAGGCGGCAAACTCCGGCGAGAGGCCCCCGGAGAGGCCCTGCTCTGCCGCCCGCAGGGATGCGAAGGCGCGCTCCAGCGCGATCTTGTGCCGGAGGTTCGTGAGAACGGACTCGGATCGGCTTTCGCCGGCCGCGCGGCGGAGGGTGTCGTGGACGGCATCCCGCAGGGCCGCGATCCCTTCCCCCGTCCTGGCCGAAACCCGGAGGATTTCATTCCCTGCGATCGCCCCGGGAAGGGTTTCCGTATCGAGGACCGCGGGCAGATCGGCCTTGTTGACGGCCACGACGACGTTGTGGTCCCTGTTGGCCGCCAAGATGTCCCGATCCTCCGACGTCAGGGGGCTGCTCCCGTCCAGGAGGATCAGGACCACATCGGCCGCCGCTGCCTGCTGCCAGACGCGGTCGATGCCCTCCTTCTCGGCGGGGTCCGCCGCCTCCCGGATGCCGGCGGTGTCCACGTACCGCACCGGGATGCCCCGGATGCTGGCGCCCTCCTCGATGAAGTCCCGCGTGGTTCCGGGCAGGGGCGTCACGATGGCCCGGTTCTCTCCCAGCAGGCGGTTGAACAGGCTCGACTTGCCCACGTTTGCCTTCCCCGTGATGACGACCCGCGCCCCCTCGCGGATCATGCGGCCTTCGCCGTAGGTTGCCGTCAGCGCCTCGATCCGGGCCGTGATGTCGCGGAGCCGGTCCAGGAGCGCCTCCCTCGGGGCGGCCTCGACGCCGTCCTCTTCCTGGAAGTCGATCTCCGCCTCGAGCAGGGTCAGGATGTCCAGGATGGAGGCGCGCAACTCTCCGATCCGGCGCGACAGGTCGCCCCGGAGATGCGCAAGGGCGAGATCGAGCCCCCGCTGCGAGCGGGCCGTGATCATTTCCTGGACGGCCTCGGCCTGGGCGAGATCGAGGCGGCCGTTGAGAAAGGCCCGGCGCGTGAACTCCCCCGGTTCGGCGGGCCGGGCCCCGGCACGCAGAACGGCCAGGAGGACCGCCTCGAGGATGAGAGGACCTCCGTGGCAGTGGATTTCGAGGGTGTCTTCGCCGGTGAAGGAGCGGGGGGCCCGCATGAACGCCGCGAGGACCTCGTCCAGGACGCGGCCCGTGGCGGGACAGAGAATCTCGCCGTGGACGAGCCGGTGGGAGCGGAAGGCCTCCGCCGGTTTGCGCGGCCTGAAGAGGGCGCGCGCGATCCGCTCGGCTCCCGGCCCGCTGGCCCGCACGATCCCGATGCCGCCCGTGCCGGGCGGTGTGGCGATCGCCGCGATGGTGTCTGCCTGGGTCACCGGGGTCTCGGGCTGTAGGGGCGGCCGCTCCTGCCGGGCCTGACGATGATCTTGCGATTGGGGCCCTCACCGCGGCTCTTCGTGACGACGGAGTCGTCGTTCTGCAGGGTGAGGTGGATGATCCGCCTCTCGCGGGCCGTCATGTTGCCCAGCGTGACGGGTTTCCGGGTTTTCCGCACCTTCTGACTGACCTTCTCCGCCAGGGCCACTAGCGCTTCCTCGCGCTTCTTGCGGTAGTCCTCCGTGTCGACGACGACCTGCTTCTTCTCCCGGCCCTGCTTGCTGAGGATCTTGTTGACCACGTACTGCAGGGCGTCGAGGGTCTGGCCGCGCTTGCCGATGAGAAGCCCCTCGTCGGCGCCTTTCAGCGTGAGGCTGATCGCATCGGGCGTGTCCTCCACCTCCACCTCGGCCTGGATGCCCATGCGGGTGAGGATCTCGAGGAGGGTGCCCCTGGCCGCCTCCAGGGTCTCCGGCGAGGAGGCCACAGGTTCCGGCCGCGGCTCGCGGGGGGGCTGGGTCTCCCGGGCCGGGCGCGCCTCCCCGGGGTCCCGGTGCTCCCTCGGGGGCCTCGGCTCGCGGGGTTCCCGGTGCTCTCTCGGGGGCCGGGGCTCGCGGGGCGGGCGTGACTCCCGCTGTTCCCGATGGTCCCGGTGCTCCCTCGGGGGCCTCGGCTCGCGGGGTTCCCGGTGCTCTCTCGGGGGCCGGGGCTCACGGGGCGGTTGCACCGCGCGGGGTTCCGGCGTTTCCGGGGGCGTCGGGGCCTGCGCCCCGGCGGTCCTCTCCTTTTTTTCCCCAGGCATCTCGAAACTCATGTCCAGGTTCAGGAGGCTGGCCTTGATCCGGGCCTTCCTCGACCCGACGAGGCCGAGAAAGCCAGAGGAGCCCTCGGAGAGGATCTCGATGTTGAGCTTCTCGCGGGGGACGTCGAATTCCCGGCATGCCTTCTCGATCGCTTCATCGATGGTCTTTCCTTCGATTTCGAGGACCTTCATGTGTCAGCACCTCACGCGGCGGGAGACTTGTTGATGTAGTACTGCTGGCCGATGCTCAGAACGTTGTTGACGAGCCAGTAGATCACGAGCCCCGAGGGGAAGTTGAGAAAGAGGAACGTGAAGACCACGGGCATGAGGAGCATCATCTTCTGCTGCATGGGGTCTCCCATGGGCGGCGTCATCTTCTGCTGGATCAGCATGGTCGCGCCCATGATGATGGGCGTGATGTAGTAGGGATCCTTCGCCGAGAGGTCCTGGATCCACCAGACGAACGGCGCGTGGCGCAGTTCGATGGCGTAGGACAGCAGCTGGTACAGGGCGATGAAGACGGGGATCTGGATGATCACCGGCAGACACCCGCCCAGCGGGTTGATCTTGTGCGTCTTGTAGAGCTCCATGACGGCCGCGTTGAGCTTCTGCTTGTCGTCCTTGTAGCGTTCCTTGAGCTCGTTGAGTTTGGGCTGGACCTTCTGCATCTCCTTCATGGACTTGTAGCTCTTGTTGCCCAGGGGCCAGAAGAGGATCTTCGTGAGAATCGTGATAATGATGATGACGATGCCGTAGTTTCCCACGTACTTGTACAGGAACTGCATCAGGAAGAGGAACGGGAATGCAAGCCACTTCATCCACGAGCCGACGTTGATGGCCGCCTCGAGCCCCACGCCTTCCGCTCTGAGCCGGTTGTATTCCTTGGGCCCCACGTAGAGGGTGTAATTGAAAACCCCCGCCTGGCCCGAGGGGATCGCGTTCTTCGGCCCTTCCATGCTGACGACGATCTGCCCCCGGGCGTCCCTGGCGAAGGTGACACCCGTGAGCGCCGGCTGCTTCGGGATCATGGCGGCGATGAAGAACTTGTTCTCGAAGCCGCTCCAGCTGACATCGGGTCCAAAGGCCCTCTTTTCGAATTTCGCGGCGCTTTCGCGCTCCGTCGAGCCCTTGACATGGGCGATGGCCCCTTCTTCCTCCATCCCCTTCTTGTTCGGCTCCTCGAGCCACCGGATGGAGAGGTTCTGGTTCAGGGCGACGCTGGTGCTGTTCTGGAAACGCATCTCGAGGTCGAAGGAGTAGCGGTCGGGCTGTAACGTGTAGATCTTCTCCACGCGGTACTGGCCGGGCACGGCGTAGGTGAAGACGAGCTTTCCGGGCCGGGCATCCCCCGTCAGGTCGATCTCCTTCCGGTCGGCCTCGTAGACGATGTCGCCGGGCAGGACGACGCTCGAGTCGGTGAAGGCCGTCGTGAGGGGCAGCTCGGAGCCCTCCTGGACCTGGACCATCTCGATGAGGGGGCTCCCCTCGTCGAGGGTGGCCCTGTATTCCTTGAGCTGGAGGGATTTGAGGGCGCCCCCGCGGGTGCTGAACACGGCCGTGTACAGCGGGGTCTCGACGCGGATGTCCTTCGCGGCCGCTGCGGCCTTAACCGGGGCGGCCGGGGCCGGCGCTGCCGGTGCCGCCGGGACGCTGCCCGGCGCCGCGGCCGGGGTCTGGGCCGGCTGGGCCTGTGTCTGGGTCTGGGCCTGCTCCTGCCTCTGGGTCTCCAGGCTCTTGGCGAAGAAGAACTGGTAGACGAAAACGACGAGGAAGGACAGGAGAATCGCCAGAAATGTCCGCACGTTGGTACTCATGAAATGCCTCCTGGGGCTCGCTTACCGGACCGGATCGTAGCCGCCGGGATGAAAGGGGTGACACCGCAGAAGCCGACGGAGCCCGAGCAGGCCTCCCCGGAGCGGTCCGTGCAGGCGGATCGCCGCGAGGGTGTACTCGGAGCAGGTCGGGGTGAAGCGGCAGCAGCGCGGCAGGAAGGGGGAAACGAAAATCTGGTAGGCCCGGATGAGGGCGACGGAAAGCGTCTGGAAAAAATGCCTCGACATGTTCAGGCTTTCATTCGTCCCGCGAGGACCTTCTCCATCTCCCCGCAGAGGTCCCGGCTTTTCATGAAGGAGAAGTCTTTTCTTGCGACAATCAGGATATCCTGCGAGGCCGGAAGCCTGTGTTTGTTCAAGCGGAAGAACTCTCTCAGGAGACGCTTCATCCGGTTGCGCCTGACGGCCGTTTTCCCCACCCGTTTGCCGACAACGAGCCCGAGACGCCGGATGCCCGAAGTGTTCCTGCTGACAATGACGGTCAGGTACTCCGAGTGGATCCGCTTGCCCGATTCGAAGAGGGCCGCAAATTCGCTTCTCCTGCGGATTCTCTCGTGCTTGCCGAGCGTGTACCTGCCTTCGGGGACCGGGGGTTTTCCTGCGGCTGGGCTCACCCTTCCACTCTTCCCTGACCCGGCTCAGACGGTCAGTCTCTTTCTCCCCTTTGCGCGCCTTCTGCTCAGGACAAGCCGCCCACCCTTAGTGGCCATCCTGGCTCGAAATCCGTGGGCCCGCTTGCGCTTGAGATTCGTGATGGTCGTGAGTGTCTTTTTCATATCGTAACGGTCCTGTGGGTTAAATGCTAAAGGTGTACCTTAAACCATTTACACGAATGTTTGTCAAGGGTTAATTGGCCGTCGGGCGCGGGGCACTTTTCGCTTGCCCCGGGCGCTCCGATGAGGCGATAAAGGACCCGACCGCTCTGCAGGGCCTGGAATGAAGATCAAATCCTTCGAATTCAATCTTCGGGAGCTGGCCGGCTCCATGGGGGACTTCGGCACCCTCCTGCCCCTGGCCATCGGGTACATCTACGCCTGCGGACTGAACCCGGCCGGGTTCCTTGTCATGATGGGGCTGGCCAACATCGTGACGGGCCTCGTGTACCGGCTGCCCATGCCCATCGAGCCGATGAAGGTCCTGGCCGTCGTCGCCATCGCCCAGCACTGGTCGCCGTCCATGGTCCATGCCTCGGCCTTTGCCATGGGCGTCGTCTGGGTCCTCCTTGCCTCGACGGGTCTCATCGGCCGGCTCGCGAGGATCACCCCGGAGCCGGTCGTCCGGGGGATCCAGGTCGCCCTCGGCATTCTCCTGGCCGTGGAAGCGTTCAAGCTGCTCTCCGCGGGCTGGGCGCTCGGGGCCGTGGCCGTTGTGATCGTCCTGACGCTCCGGGAGAGCCGCTACGCCCCGGCGGCCGTCGTCCTGGTGGCGCTCGGCCTGGTCATGGTCTCCCTGGACGGCCGCTTTTCCGGGATCGACCCGCCCGCCTTCACCCTGCCTCCGCTGACCGTCTTCACCCTCGACGAGGTCTGGGAGTCGCTCCTCCTGGCCGGGTTTGCCCAGATCCCCCTGACGGTGACCAACGCCACCATCGCCACGGCGGCCCTGATCCGTTCCTACTGGCCGGAGAGGCCCGTCACGGAGGGGCGGCTCTCATGGAACCAGGGCGTCATGAACCTCGTCGTGCCGTTTTTCGGGGGGATGCCCATGTGTCACGGCGCCGGGGGCCTTGCGGGCCAGTACTACTTCGGGGCCCGGACGGGCGGGGCCAATATCATCGAGGGGGCCATCGAGATCGCCCTGGGGCTCTTCCTGGCTGCTTCCATCGCCGGGGTGTTTTCCGTCTTCCCCGCCCCGATCATCGGCGCCATGATGCTCATGATCGGCATCGAGCTGACCAAGTTCGCCCGCCATGTCCGCCCCGGCCGGGACCTCATCCCCCTTGTCGTGACCGTCGCCGTTTCCGTCACGGCAAACATGGCCTGGGGCTTTCTGGCCGGCATGGCCGCACACCGCCTCGTCGAGAGGGCGGCCGGCGGAAAATCCTGAAGACCGCAAGGATTTCGGGTGTCTGCCGGCTTGCTTCCCGTTCAGGAGTCCACTATAGTAAGAGAGACGCCGGGCGGGCAGGCGCAACCTTTTTTCGGGGCCCGGGTGCCCCAGCAGGGATCATGGAAGACCGTACGAAGAAAACCGCCGCCGCCGGGGGCTATCTCGACCGGAAGCCCTTCCGGCTCGTGTGCGACTTCGAACCCCGGGGCGACCAGCCCCAGGCCATCGAGAAACTGGCCCGCGGGGTCGATAAGGGGTACCCTCACCAGGTCCTCCTCGGGATCACCGGGTCGGGCAAGACCTTCACCGTGGCCAACGTCATCCAGGCCGTCCAGCGGCCGGCGCTGGTGATCGCCCACAACAAGACCCTGGCGGCGCAGCTCTACCAGGAGTTCAAGACCCTCTTCCCGGAGAACGCCGTCGAGTACTTCGTCAGCTACTACGACTACTACCAGCCGGAGGCCTACATCCCCACGACGGACACCTACATCGAGAAGGACTCGGCGATCAACGAGGAGATCGACAAGATGCGCCACTCGGCCACGCGCTCGATCCTGTCGCGCAGCGACGTGATCGTCGTGGCCAGCGTCTCCTGCATCTACGGCATCGGCGCCCCCGAGACCTACCTCGGCATGGCCCTGTCCCTCGAGGAGGGCATGGAGATCCCGCGGGACACGATGCTGAGGCGGCTCGTGGACATCCAGTACGAGCGCAACGACGTCGACTTTCACCGCGGCGCCTTCCGGGTCCGCGGCGACGTGGTGGAGATCTTCCCGGCCTACGAGGAGGAACAGGCCGTCCGGATCGAGTTCTTCGGCGACCGGATCGAGTCGATCACGCTCGTGGACCCCCTGCGGGGGAAAAGGCTGGGGCGGCTGCGGCGCACGGACATCTACCCCGGGAGCCACTACGTCACGACGCGGGACACGGTGAAGTCGGCCCTCGATTCCATCCGGGAGGAGCTGGGCGAGCGGCTCCGGGTCCTTCAGTCGCAGGGGAAGCTCCTGGAGGCCCAGCGTCTCGAGCAGCGCACCCGCTTCGACCTGGAGATGCTCGAGGAGATGGGCTACTGCCAGGGCATCGAGAACTACTCCCGGCACCTCACGGGGAGAAAGCCCGGCGAGCCCCCGCCGACCCTCATGGAGTACCTTCCCGCAAACGCGCTGGTCATCCTCGACGAGAGCCACGTCACCGTGCCGCAACTCGTGGGCATGTTCCGCGGCGACCGGTCCCGCAAGGAGACCCTCGTCGAGTACGGGTTCCGCCTGCCCTCGGCGCTGGACAACCGGCCGCTCATGTTCGAGGAGTACGAGCGCTTTCCCCAGCAGCGGCTCTACATCTCGGCGACCCCCGCCGAGTACGAGATCGCGAAGGCCCGCGGGCGGGTGGTGGAGCAGATCGTGCGGCCCACGGGGCTCATGGACCCCGAGATCGTCGTACGGCCCGTGACGTACCAGGTGGACGACCTGCTGGGCGAGATCCGCAGGCGCGCCGCGCGGAACGAGCGGGTCCTCGTGACGACCCTCACGAAGCGCATGGCCGAGAACCTCACGGAGTACTACGAGAGCCTGGGTGTGCGGGTGAAGTACATGCATTCCGACGTGCACACCCTGGAGCGGGTCGTCCTCATCCGCGACCTGCGCCTCGGCAAGTTCGACGTCCTCGTGGGCGTCAACCTCCTGCGGGAGGGGCTCGACATCCCCGAGGTGTCGCTCGTGGCCATCCTGGATGCCGACAAGGAGGGCTTCCTGCGCTCGGAGCGTTCCCTCATCCAGACCAGCGGCCGGGCCTCGCGCAATGTGGCGGGCCGGGTCATCATGTACGCCGACAAGATCACCGACTCCATGCGGGCCTGCATCGACGAGACGGAGCGGCGCAGGGCGATCCAGTGCAGATTCAACGAGGAGCACGGGATCACCCCCGAGACGATCCGCAAATCCATCGAAAGCGTGCTGGCCTCCGTCTACGAGGCCGACTACGTCACGGTGCCCGTCATGGAGCCGAGGGCGGAATACGTCGCCGTCGCCGAGGTGCCGGACCTGATCGCGAAGCTGCGGGAGGAGATGAAAGAGGCGGCGCGGGACTACGAGTTCGAGCGGGCGGCCGAGCTGCGCGACCGGATCCGGAGGCTCACGGAGCTGGAGATCGGCTTCGGCGGGGAGACCGGCGGCGATGCGGCGGGGGACGAAGAGGTGCCGAAGGCAAAGGCGAAGCGTGCGACCGGCGCCGCGGCAAGGAAGAAGCTTAGAAGGTAACAGGGAACAGGTAACCGAACCACCCTGTTGACCTTTCCTTCCTGTCACCTGACACCTGCCTCCTGTCACCGCGGCGGCAGGTCACGATAGCAAAGGCAATGAACGGGATGGAACAAAACGTACCCCAGGCGCTGGATGTCAAAATCCGGAATGTGCCGCCGCGCCCCGGCGTCTACCTCATGAAGGACGCCCGGGGCGACGTGATCTACGTCGGCAAGGCGAAGAACCTCCGGAGCCGCATCCGCAACTACTTCCAGGGCACCGACACGCGCGCCATGGTTCCCTTCCTCGTTTCCCGCGTCCGCGACCTCGACTTCGTCGTCACCCATACGGAGAAGGAGGCCCTCCTGCTCGAGAACACGCTCATCAAGGAGCACCGGCCCCGCTACAACGTGATCTTCCGCGACGACAAGACCTACTTCAGCCTGCGTCTCGATACGCGTCAGGACTTCCCGGCGTTCCAGCTCGTTCGAAAGACCCGGAAGGACGGGGCCCGCACTTTCGGCCCCTACCCGTCGGGGCTCGCGGCAAAGGAGACGCTGCGGTATCTCCACCGGCTCTTCCCGCTCAGGACGTGCAAGGACAGGGAGTTCAGCACCCGGCGCAGGCCCTGCATCGAGTACGAGATCCGCAACTGCCTGGGCCCCTGCGTGGGCCTCGTGGGGAAGGAGGAGTACCGCACGTTCATCGACGACGCGGTCCTCTTCCTGGAAGGCAGGGAGACGAAGCTGCTGGACCAGTTGAAAAAGAGGATGGCCGAGGCGGCGGAGAACCTCGAGTTCGAAGAGGCCGCGAGGCTGCGCGACCGGATCGCCGCCGTCGAGACGACGGTGGAGAAGCAGAGGATGGTGTCGGCCGACTTCCGGGACCGGGACGTCTTCGGTCTCCACCGGGAGGAGGACCAGGTCCTGGTCTGCATCCTGCGCATCCGCGGGGGCAAGACCCTGGGCACGAAAAAATTCCCCCCCGTCCGCACGGCCGCCGCCGACGCCGAGGTCCTCTCGTCGCTGCTGAGGCAGTACTACGACGGAGAGATGTTCATCCCCGCGGAGGTGGTCATCCCCGAAGCGGTCGACGACGGCGAGGTCATCGCCGCGTGGCTCTCGGAGAAACGGGGCAAGAGGGTCGATCTCATCGTCCCGCGCAGGGGGCCGAGGAGGGACCTTGCCGCGATTGCGCGGCAGAACGCCGAGGACTCATTCAGGGCCGAGCGGGCCGCCCGCATGGACGAGGAGGCGGCCCTGGCCCTGCTGAGGGACAAGCTGCACCTGCGCCGTCTGCCCCGCCGCATCGAGTGCGTCGACATCTCCACCCTCGGCGGCGAGCTGCCCGTGGGGTCGCTGGTGTCCTTCACGGACGGCAGGCCCGACAAGTCGGGCTACCGGCTCTACCACGTCCGCGGCGTCGAAGGCCCGGACGACTACGCGAGCATGCACGAGGTCCTTCGGCGGCGCTTCGAGAACCGGGAGGGCCTGCCGGACCTTCTCATGGTGGACGGCGGCAGGGGGCAGGTGAGCATGGCCGTGAAGGTCCTGCGGGAGCTCGGGATCGGCGGCCTCGACGTGATCGGCCTGGCGAAGGGTTCGGCGCCGGCCGATGAACCGGGGGAAGCCCGGCGCAGGCCCTCGATGAGGGAGCAGGACCACGTGTACCTGGCGGGCCGAAAAGACCCCGTGTACATCGCCAAGCACCCCGCCGCCCTGCTGCTGCTGCAGCGGATCCGCGACGAGGCCCACCGCTTCGCCGTCACGCACCACCGCCGCCGGATGGAGAAGCGCGATTCCCGGTCGCTCCTCGACGAAATCCCCGGGGTGGGGGCGGCCAAGAAGAGGGCCCTGCTGCGCCATTTCGGCGACATCGACTCGCTGCGCCGGGCGGGCCGGGACGCGTTGCGGAAGGTCCCGGGGATCACCGAAAAACTGGCCGAGGAGATCCAGCGCCGACTGAACCCGGCCTGAAAGCAGGCCGGAAGGACGGGCGCCTGTAAAATGCAACCCTATCCATCGTTGAAGTGAGGAACATGGCTCAGCGGACGAAAACCGGAAACACGAAGGCGGGAACCGGGGCCTCGGGAAGGCGGGGCGCGGCCCTTGAGGGAAACCGCAGGGAGAGGGATCGCCTGTCCGGCGAGCTGAGGCAGGCGGAGGAGAAGTACCGGAACATCATCGAGAATATCGGCGTCGGCGTTGCCATGATCGACCCGGCCATGCGGATACGGACCTTGAACCGGCAGATGCGGGAGTGGTTTCCCGGCGTGAACCCGGCCGTCACGCCCCTTTGCTACGAGTCGTTCAACGACCCGCCGGCTAAAGGAATCTGTCCCTACTGTCCCACGGTCCTCACGTTGAGAGACGGCCAAATCCACGAGGCCGTCACCGACACCCCGTCGGGGGAAACCATAAAACATTATCGAATCGTCGCAACCCCCGTTACGGACTCCAGGGGACGGGTCGTGGCGGCCATCGAGATGGTCGAGGACATCACCGAGCGCAAGCAGGCCGCGGAGGCACTGCGGATCAGCGAGCAGCGCTACCGGTCTTACATCGAGTTGACCGGGCAAGTGGGCTGGACGGCCGATCCAAAGGGTGAACTGGTGGAGGATCTTCCCGCTTGGCGGTCCTTCACGGGCCAGAGCGAAGAGGAGATCAAGGGTTCGGGGTGGGCGGATGCGCTTCACCCGGACGATCGGGACCGTGCCCTGGAGGCTTGGAACAAAGCCGTCGCGGCAAAGGGCGCCTACGAGGTCGAGTACCGCGTGCGAAGACACGACGGCGTTTACAGGTACTGGCTGGTCCGCGGTGTCCCCCTCTTCAAGGACGACGGAAGCGTGCGGGAGTGGGTCGGCACCTCGATCGACATCACGGACAGGAAGCGTGCGGAGGAGGAGCTGAAAACGTCCGAACTCATGTACCGCACCATCTTCGAGACGACACCCGGGGCGACCATGATCGTCGAGGAGGACACCACCATCTCCATGGTCAACAGGGAATTCGTGAAGCAAACGGGTTACGAGGCCGGGGAGATCGAGGGGAAAAAAAGCTGGACGGAATTCATCCTCGAGGAGGACCTGGAGCGGGTGATGGGGTATCACCGCCTGCGGCGTCTCGATCCGGACGCGGCGCCGAGGAACTACGAGTTCCGATACACGGACAGGAAAGGGCGAATCCGGGATGTCTGCGCGACGGTCGCCATGATGCCGGGTACGAAGAAGACGGTGCTTTCCCTTCTCGACATCACCGACAGAAAGCGAAACGAGGAAGCCCTCAGGGCGATGGCCGAGGAGTTGAAGGCCAAGACCCATGCCCTGGAAGAGATGAACGCGGCCCTGCGGGTGCTGCTGAAGCAGCGGGAGGAGGACAAGGCCGATCTGGAAAAGAGGATTCTGGCAAGCGTGAGAGAACTCGTCCTCCCGCAGCTGGCGGAGCTGAAAAAACTGCTGTCCGGACAGAAGGAGCTGACCCATGTCCACATCCTGGAATCCAACCTCCAGGGCATCGTATCCCCCTTTGCGCAGAAGCTTTCCCTGCAGTACCTGAATCTCACGCAGAAAGAGATCCAGATCGCCAATCTCATCAAGGAAGGGAAAACAACGAAGGAAATCGCCCGGTTCATGGATCTGTCCAAATTCGCCATCGATACCCACCGCGCCCACATCAGGAGCAAGCTGGGCTTGACCAACAAGAAAGCCAACCTGCGGACCTATCTTTCTTCCATTTCGGAATAGTGTTTTTTAACACTATTTATCCACTATTCTTTCATTATTGTTAATCCGGTAAAATTCATTTATTTAACACCCAAGAGAGATGAATGGGCGAGCAGGTGACGCTCGAACGTCATCCCATAGCCGGGATGTCCACACAGGTCCCCGTACCCTGAATCGCGAGTTGCCCGCCAGAAACAAAACCCGCTGCAATCCGGAGGGAGATCTTCCATGTCTCGTTATGCCCGTCAGGCGAAGGCTTCCCACCCCCGAGGGGAAGGCGCGGCGAGTCGGATCCGAACCCGGTCGGTGTACCTGGACAGGCCGGACGGCTCCAGGGGGACCGAAGCCCCGGAAATCTACATGTGGGCCGGAACGGAAAGCCTCTTTGTGTCGGCGGATTTGCGCCGCTTCGGTCTGGACGATATTCAGATTCGGGTTCAGGGCATGCGCCTGATCTTCCACGGAACCCTCCCCCCGGACTTACCGGCCGAAAAGGGGGAATTCCGCGGGGAGAGAAAATCCTCCCGGACGTTCCGTCACGCGCTGGATCTGCCTTACGAGGTCCATGTCGATGAGGCCGAAATGCAAAACGAAAACGGGTTGATCTCGATCGTGTTGAAAAGGAAGGCGTCGCCGCCGCGCGATCGCGTCGCGCAATCGTCTTTCCTGGCGTCCTTGGAGCGCTTTTTCGGAGAAAACGGGAATTCCTCCCGCCCCGGCCTGAAAGACGAGATCACGATGCTGGAGACCCTGGAACGATATCTCGCATTTCAATCCGTCAAAGGGTCCGCCGGATAGAAAAGGGGGTAGACCCGATGGCGGCATCCATCCATGCATTCGCCGGGCGGCACGGGCGACGGTCCGGGGAGAGGGATCTCCGGGAGCCGAGGTTCCAGCGTTCCCCGTGGGCTCAGGTCACCTGCGGCGAGAGGCAGAACCTCCGGGTCACCACGTGGGAAGGGGTCAAGGCGGTCGTCATCGCCCTGTCTTTTACCGGCGGCAACCCCGAAGACATCCGGATTTCCATCGAGGGCGCCCGCCTGATGATCACGGGGACGGTGCGGAGCCGTTTCGTCCGTCACGCGATCGATCTTCCCTGCCCGGTCGAGGCCCGCCCGATTCGAATCGAGGACGACAAGGGGACGATCTTCGTTCTCCTGCAGAAGGCGTAAAGATTGCGACCCTCTCCTGTTCCCTGCGGAACGAAGCCGACTGCGCATCGCCCAACGCGTTTCGCCCGCTGCCCGGGTCCTGTGTCATGCGTGTCCGAGGGTGCACATCCGTTGCGCCGTTCCGTGTCGAAAGGTCGAAAGGGGTTCTGTCCTGAAGGTTGGCCGCGGAAAGGAGGCCGGATCATGAGGGTGACAGCGCATCAGATCGAGGAATGGCTTTCCAGGAACCGCCGGAACATGATCGTGTGTCCTCACCAGCCGGGGAATCTTCGGATCACCCTCTGGGGCTGCAGACGGCGGAAGTCGCAGGCCAGGAGAGAGGATTACACGGACATGATGAAGGGGGACTACTTCGATTACGTCTACAAGAACGGGCTTCTGCGATGCCGCGATTGCCGGGTCGCCGGCACCGCTTCACGCAGTCGCGCACACACGAAATCCATCCCTTCCGAGCGTGAAGCCGCTTGACCACCGCGCGTGCATCGTCGGGACAACGGCAGCGGCGGGAGAGAAGACAGGACCCCTTTTCCCACAGGCAGCGCAGGGACCCCGGACGGCTTCGGAGGATCCGTCATGGGGAGCAGATTCCCTTTTTCCTTCATGAAATCGAGGAGGTGAACCATGTTCCAACCGAAAACCATCCTGGTGCCGACCGATTTCTCCGCGTTTTCAGAAAGGGCCTTTCGCAAGGCGCTCGACCTCTCGAAGTCTTTCGCAGCGAAGATCCACGTTCTCCACGTCGTGAGGCAGTTGCCGCTGGTCGTCGGGGATTACTGGTTCGACGAGCCGTCGGTCAAGCGGATTCAGGCCGATATCGAGAGGGCCTCGCGGGTCGAACTCGCCCGCTTCGTGGACAAGTTCCCGGACGCCAAGGGGGCCGCGATCGAGCTGGATGTGCAGAGCGGCGTACCCTACGAGCAGATCGTGAAGGATGCGGCGGAGAAGGGCATCGACCTCATCGTCATGGCTGCTCGCGGGAAGACGGGCGTCAAGGAACATCTTCTCGGCGGGACGGCGGACAGGGTCATCCGTCACGCGGCCTGCGATGTGCTGATCGTCCGTGAGCCGGGATCGTGAAGGGTTCAACCGCAGGGGGGACGAGCATGAAACGGATCGAAAATAAAACGAGAAGGAGGGTGACGTTTTCCTTCGCCTCGCCTGAGGCGAAGGAAGTCTATCTTGCCGGCTCATTCAACGGCTGGGATCCCCGCAAGGACCCGTTCAGGAGGCATTCAACGGGCTGGAAAGCCGTCAAGTATCTTGCCCCCGGGATGTACGAATACCTCCTGGTCGTGGATGGGGTCTGGGTGGGCGACCCTTCCTGCCCGAGGCGGTGCAGCAATCCCTACGGGGGTGAGAACTGCATCCTGGAGGTTTGATTCCCGACGAGGAAGCTTCGTGCCGCCTCGGGGGTCTGAACAATAACAGCTGTCGAGGAACCGAAGCTCCCGCAATCATTCCCTGGCGCAAAAAAGGGACAGGCCACGCTGAAGCCGAAATCGATCCTGGTGCCCATCGACTTTTCCCCGTTTTCCGAAAGGGCATTCCGCAAGGCGCTCGACGCCGCAAGCCCAGGCCCGCCGCAATCTGCGTTCTTCATGTCGTGGATTAGTTGCCCCTGGGCGTCGGGGACTGGATGGACGAGCCTGAAATGAGGCAATTCCAGGAGAAACTCGAAACGCATGCGAGGGGGAAGCCGGAGAGCGTTGTCGAACGGTTCCCGGAAGCGAAACAGGCCTCCGTCGAGATCGCGGTCAGGAGCGGGTCGCCCGACGAGCAGCTCGTGGAGACGGCCGCGCAACCGGGGGGCGGACCTCGTTGTCATGGCCTCGCACGGCAAAACGGGAATCAAGGAGCATCTCCTGGGGGGGACTGCCGAGAAGGTCCTCCGCCACGCCTCCTGCGACGTTCTTGTCGTGCGTGGCTGAAGGGCATGGACGCAAGGGGCCCGTTCAGTTCAACTCGGCGATTGCCCTGGCGATGTCCGCGGAACCCTTGACCACCCTCTTCCGGCCGCTGTCGAGGATCACGGCGGTGGGCGTCGAGCGGATCCTGTCCTCGGTGAGGTAGCCCGTCATGAAGCTGAACGTCGGCGTCGGGTCGAAGACCTTGAACTTGATGCCGCTCTTCTTCAGGTGCTCCTCCAGCTTCTCGCGGTCCGTGATGTTCAGCGCGGCCGCCTGGAAGAGTGCGTGGCGCACCCGGTTGGCGTGGTCGATGTCCTTCTTCTCGTTGAGAGCGTACAGGAAGTACCGGGCGTAGAGCGTCGTGTGCGGGTGCACCGGCGTGTCGACAAAGGTCAAGCGGATGGCGTTTTTCTTCACGAGATCCGCGACGGGCCCGGCGATCTCCGGGTCGAGCTTCGAGCAGGGGCCGCAGAAGTAGTCGCTGTAGAGCCGCACGTGGACCCGGCCGTTCCCGAAGACGGGCTTCAAGGGTTCCGCGGCGAAGGAAGGGGTCACCGAGCCGTCGAAGAAGGCCGCGAAGGCGAGCAGGCCCAGGGCGGCGAACACCCCGATGAGCCTGCGCTTCGACCAGTCGAGGTTGAGGGCGAAAAGCAGCAGCAGGACCGCCCCGAAGGTCAGGCAATACGGGCAGAAGACGTCGTGCTGCACCTGGAACCCGATGAGGAAAACCTCCGCCCCCGCGCCGGCCGACAACAGCACAAGCCTGTATTCCCTGAGGCCGAAGAGGCTCAGAGCGACGAGAGTTCCCATGAAGAGGACCCCCAGGACCTTCAGGTCGATGCCGAAGATCGACCCCTGCAGGTAGGAGCACGAGTCCCCGCAGTAGGCGTAGACGACGACCAGCGCGATGCCGGCGAGCGCCAGCAGGATGTTGAGCTTTTCTTTCCCGGTCAGGGCGGGTTTCATGACCATGCTTTTAATCAAGATTCGTACCAGCTTGACTTATTCGATGCGCACCGAAGCCCGCTCCTACCTTCCTTCTTTTTTCCGCAGGGTGACCTGGAAGAGCGTCCGGGGCAGCGACCCCTCCTCGAATTCCTCGACGCCCAGGAGGTCGAACCCATCGGCCAGGCTCTCCACCATGGCCCTGTCGAAGTAGTGTACGACAAAACCCTTCATCTCGTAAAGGTCTTCACCGAGGTGGGTCCCCTTGCCGTAGTGGGCATCCCCCTTGTGGCGGACCGTGTAGATGTTGAGCCCCCCCGGCTTGAGGACCCGGCGGACTTCCCGGTTCAGAAACTCGATCTCCGCCCGGCTGAAGGCCATGCAGTAGAGCATGTGGGAGAAGACCCCGTCGATCGAGCTGTCCCCGAAGGGCAGGGGGTTTCGTAGGTCGTGGAAAACAGGGGTAATCCCTTCGCCCAGGTCCGTTTTCACGCCCTTGTCGATGATGCCCCAGAGCCCGCTTTCGCTGTAATCCAGGGCGTACACCCGAAGGCCCATTCCGGCAAAAAACAGGGTGTCGCGTCCCTGTCCGGCACCCAGCTCGAGGATGAGGCTGCGGCCTTCCTCCAGGAATCGCACGGCCGCCTTTCGTGCGGCCAGGCTGGGCTCGCTGTCGAAAAAATCCATATCGGCCGTGTAGGCCCTGTCCCATTGGATCTGCTGGCGGTCCAGCTCGTCCTTTTTCATATCCCGCAGTCCTTGTCCCGCCGGGTATGCGCCGACAGGGGGAATGCCGTTTTTTTTGAACCGCTTCGCGTAAAAAGTCAAATGGAATTAAGAAAAAGGGTAGAGGGCCCAGGGGGACCGGGTTCAGTCAAGCACGAAGAAAAGAAAAAGGGCCGCCCGGCGCTGACCGGGTGACCCTTGTTGAAGGGGATGTGTGTCTCGAAGAAGGTCCCGTGTTCGCTCGTTACCTCATGCCGCCCATGCCGGGGCCCATTCCCGCGCCCATTCTTGGGCCTGCTCCCGGGCCCATGCCCTTGCCGGCGCCCGGCCCGGGGCCGAAGCAGCGGCCCGTGGTCCTGTTTCTCTTCAGCAACTCCTGCTGTTCCGGGGTGAGGGACTTGTACACGGCCCAGCGGTAATCACTCTTCTTGTCGTCCAGTTGATCCCGAAGCGTCCGCACTTCCTTCTCCGCCGCCCGGATCTTCCCCTCGTCGGGGTTTTTCTCCAGCCACAGCAGCCTCAGGTCGCCCGCCTTGCTGTGCAGCTTGTCCTGGAGGGGCTTGATGTCCTTGAGGTGAGCGGTCCGCAGATCGCCGATCTTCGTCTTCTGTTCGGCCGTCAGGTTGAGGCCCTGCACGCCCGAGAGGTCGTTGCCGTTGCAGAACCCGTACCCGTGGCCCCTGCCGCCTCCGCGGTATGCATCGGCCGGCATGACGAAGGCCGTCAGGAAGAGAAGAGCCGTCATTGCAATCATCAACTTTTTCATCGTGTCCGTCTCCTTGGGGGTTGTTTTCTTGCCTAGACCTAATGGCAACGAGCGTGCCACCGGGAGCGCAAAAAATAAGTGCCTGATATCAAATGGCTTTATTTGATCGTGGCCCTGTTTCTCGGATACCGGGCGAGAAAAAAGTGGCTACAATGTATCCATATGGTGTATACAGGTGGAGAGAAAGTATTCAGGCAGGAATCGATTGAGAAGGGACCGGGTGTCCCTCTGCTCTTGCCCCGGGTTCAATCATTTCTCAACTTCCTGACTTCATGCGCGAATACGCAGAACTGTGCGGGAAGACCGTCCATGGGAACCGCTGAACGAAAAAGACGATGGATGTTGGTGTCGCCGTGGTTCATCCTGGGCGCGGTGGCGGTGCTGGTGCCGCTTTTCGCGTTCTTCACCTGGGAGAACGTGAGCCGCCACAGGGAGATGAGCACCCGGCTCCTCCTGGAAAAGGGGGAAGCCGTGATCCGATCCTTCGAGGCCGGTGCCAGGGCCGGCGAGGGGATGGACTGGGGAAGTTTCCAGCTGCAGAAGCTGCTCATCGAGACGGCCCAGCAGCCCGGGGTGGATTACCTGCTCATCACCGACACGGAGGGACGGATCCTTGCCGACAGCGACCCCGGCATGGTGGGCGGGTTCTACGGGGCGGAGCTGGATCCCGAGGTCGTTTATCGGCAGAAAATCGCCGCCTGGAGGGTCGTCTCCGCCGACGGCGGACCGGGAACGTTCGAGGTCTATCGCCGGTTCGCCCCCCGGGAGGAACCCTATAGGGGGCTTGAAGGGAAGGGCCGGGAGGGCGCCTACGTGATCTTTGTCGGCCTGGACCTGGAGCCCGTTCTGGCGGCCCAGTCCCATGACACGCGCTACACGGTCATCACCGCGGCGGTCCTCCTGCTCATCGGCGTGGCCGGGATCGTTTCCCTGCTGATGGCGCTGGGGTACCGCTCCGCCCGGGCCTCCCTGTCGAGGGCGAAGGCCCTCTCCGACAGTCTCATCGAGAACATGCCCGTGGCGCTTGTGGCCGGCGACCCGGGGGAGCGTGTCATGGCGATCAACGACACGGCGGAGAAGCTGCTCGAGCGGCCTGCGGCAGAGGCCCTCGGAAAACCCCTGCAGGAGGTCCTGCCCCCTTCCTGCCTGAACGTGATGAGGCAGCTCACGGCGGAGCGGCCCATCGTCGAGAAGGAGTTCGACTGTACAATCCGCGAAGGGCGCAGGGTGTCTCTCGAGATGATCGCGGCGGTCCTGAAGGACGACGGCGGGGCGCTGATGGGCCGCATCGCCCTGCTGCGGGATCTTTCGGAAATTCAGCGCCTCAGGAGGGAAGTGGAGCGCAGCCGGAGGCTCGCCGCCGTGGGGCGTCTCGCCTCCGTGGTGGCCCACGAGATCCGAAACCCGTTGAGCTCGATCAAGGGGTTTGCCACCTACTTCCGCCAGCGGTACGCGGCGGTGCCGGAGGACGTTAAGGTGGCCGACATCCTGATCCACGAGGTGGAGCGCCTCAACCGGGTCATCACGGAGCTGCTGGATTATTCACGCCCCCTGACGCTCAACCGGGCGAAGACGAACCTGGCGGAGCTCGTGCGGAACACCCTGCGGACGATCGAGAGGCAGGCGCAGGAGAAGGGGGTCGACCTTCGGATCGATCTTTCCAGGGAGCTTCCCGGGGCCGTGATCGATGCCGACCGGATGACCCGGGTCTTCCTCAACCTGTTCCTGAACGCGCTGGCGGCCATGGACAAAGGGGGCGTCCTCTCGGTGACTCTCGCCCGCCACGACGGGACGACCCTGCGGGCGACCGTCTCCGACACGGGCGCGGGCATCCGCAGGGAGGACCAGGCGAGGATCTTCGAGCCCTACTTTACGACCCGGCCCTCCGGGACGGGGCTGGGCCTTGCCATCGTGCAGCGGATCGTCGAGGCCCACGGCGGCGAGATCCGCCTGGAAAGCGAGCCGGGGAAGGGGACGACGTTCACCCTTCTCCTTCCCGCAGGCGATGAATGACGTGCCGGAACGCACTTCAAGACAGGACCGATGGAATGGACGAGAAGAACAAGATCCTGGTTGTGGATGACGACTATGCCCACCGGACCATGCTCAAGACCCTGATGACCGGCTGGGGGTACGAGATCCGGGAAGCCGACGACGGCGCCGCGGCCCTCGAGGCCGTCGAGAAAGAACCCCTGGACCTGGTGCTCATGGACATCCGGATGGTGCGCGTCTCGGGGATCGAGGCCCTCGAGGGGATCCATCGATTCAACCCTGCCCTGCCCGTCATCCTCATGACGGCCTACGCCTCCGTGGAGACGGCCGTGGAGGCGCTCAAGAAGGGAGCCTACGACTACCTGACCAAGCCCCTCGACTTTGACGAGCTGCGCCTCGCCCTGGAGCGGGCCCTGGAGTACAGGCACCTCAAGGAGGAGAACCGGATGCTCCGGGAACGATTGGGCGCCCGCTTCGACCGGGGCAGCCTCATCGGCCGCAGCGCCGCCATGACGAGGCTCCTGGACCTGGTGGCGCAGGTGGCCCCCTCGGAAGCGACGGTCCTGGTGACGGGGGAGTCGGGCACGGGAAAGGAGATGATCGCCGGGGCCATCCATTTCAACAGCCCCCGGAAGGGCGGGCCCTTCATCCGCATCAACTGCGCCGCCATCACGGAGACTCTCCTCGAGAGCGAGCTTTTCGGCCACGAGAAGGGCTCCTTCACGGGCGCCGACCGCCGCAAAGAAGGCAAGTTCCGCCAGGCCGACCGGGGGACGATCTTCCTGGACGAAGTCTGCGAGATGTCGCTCGGCATGCAGGTGAAGCTCCTGCGCGTTCTCCAGGAGCGCGAGTTCACCCGCGTAGGCGGCGAGGAGGTGATCCGCGTCGACGTGCGGGTGATCGCCGCCACGAACCGCGACCTGCTCCGGGCCGTCGCGGAGGGCCGGTTCAGGGAGGACCTGTTCTACCGCCTCAATGTGGTGAATCTCTGCGTCCCGCCCCTGAGGGAACGGAAGGAGGACATCCCGCTGCTGGCCCAGCATTTCCTGAAGATCTTTGCGGAACGAAACCGCAAGGAACTGAAGGGGTACACGCCCCGGGCCATGGACCGACTTCTCCGCTACCCCTGGCCGGGCAACGTCCGCGAGCTGATGAACACGGTCGAGCGCGGGGTCGTGCTGTGCCGGGCCGACGTTCTCGACGAGGAGGACGTGGCGCCCGTGCTCGAGGCGGAGACCCCGCAGGCTCTTTCAGGGCCGGCCGGCGCCGGAGTCGCCGCCGCAGGCGCCTCCCTCGAAGACGTGGAAAAGGCCGCCGTCCTGAAGACCCTCGACGAGGCGGGCGGCAACAAGAGCGAGGCGGCGCGCCGCCTGGGCATCACCCGCCGCACCCTGCACCTGAAGCTCAAAAAATACGGCCTGATGTAAAAAAGACAAGAGGGAAATGAAGGGGTCCCCTCCGCTCCGGATGGGACCCCTTGTTTGTTTCCGTCCATTCTTCTTCTTTTTTTCCTGGTCCCTGTCCCCTGGACCCTGAACCTTGAACCCTTTCTTTATGCCTTGCTCACCCTGCAGGGCAGGCCCTTCAGGTTCGGCGTCCCGTACTCCTTCCCGAGTTTCCCCACCGACGTGAGCATGTTGAAGTTGGCTGACTGCCAGTCGTACTGGGTCTCCGGGTTGCCCTCGGGGAACCACCAGCCGTGGGCGGCGCACAGGACGCGCGGGTCGAGGGCGTCGGAGAAATAGGCCCTCTGGGTGATCTGCCCGTAGGGGGTCTCGATCAGAACGTTGTCTCCCTCGGCGATGCCGAATTTCCCCGCCGTCTCGGGGTGGATCTCCAGCCGCGGGTCGGGGTTGAGCTTTCTCAATCTCTCGACCCAGCGGTACGAGGAATGGAGGTAGTAGCGGCTCTTGGCGCTCGTGAGGACGAGCGGGTACGCCGGGTCCTCCGCCTCGGGGAGCCCCCTGTACGTGGGGAGCGCCGAAAGCTTGAACTTCTCCGCCGTGCTCAGGCGCAGCTCCACCTTCTGCGTCGGCGTCGAGAAGCCTTTCTCCTCGTATTTCCTGAACCGCTCGGGTCCCTTGAGGTAGCCCTTCTCGCAGAACTGCGCGTAGGTGAGGCCCGCGGGCTTCACCACGTCCTCGGCGAACTCGTTGAAGTCCTCCTTCCAGAGCTCCTTCGGCGTCATGAGCTTGCCCAGCTCGTTCATGATCTTGATGTCGGGCCAGCACTCCTCCGGCGGCTCCACCACCTTGGGCCTTGCCAGGATGTAGCCGTGGCCGATGCCGATGTGGCCGATGTCGTTGAACTCGAACTGGGTGGCCGCCGGCAGCACCACGTCGGCCATGGCCGCCGTGGGCGTCATGAAGATCTCGGCGACGGCCAGGAAGTCGAGCTTCATGAAGGCCTCGTAGGTGAGCCGGCTGTCGGCGTAGGAGAGCATGGGGTTGCAGCACATCATATAGGCGCCGCGGATGGGGTAGGGCTTGTCCTCGAGGATCGCCTTGCGGAAGAAGGCCGGCGCGTTGGTCATGAGCCGCGGGATGACGCCGTGGGCGTTGCCGATCATCTCCTTGCGCTTGTCGGGGATGAGGTCGGCCCGCACCAGGGGCGCCAGGCCCAGCATCTTGGGGTCGCGGGGGTCGACGTTGCCGCCGGGGACGTCGAGGTTGCCCGTGATCGCCATCAGGCAGATAAGGGCCCGCGTCGTCTCGAAGGTCTGCGTGTTGTGCTCGATGGGGTTGCCCCACTGGATGGCTGCGGGCTTCGCCGAGGCGTAGGCCCGGGCGGCCCGGCGGATGAGGTCGGCCGGCACCCAGGTGATGCCGGCGACCTTCTCGGGCGTGTACTCTTTTACGTGGGCCGCAAGCTCGTCGAAGCCGTGGGTCCATTTCTCCACGAACTCCCTGTCATACAGGCCCTCCTCGATGATCACGTGGAGGAAGCCCAGGGCGAGCGCCGCATCCGTGCCGGGCCGAAGCTGCAGCCAGTGCTTCGCCTTCCTGGCCAGGTCGATGCGCCGCGGGTCGATGACGACGATCTCGGTGCCGTCCTTGATCTGCTTCATGAGCATGCTGCAGATCTCACCCTCCTCGTTGGTGGAGGTGATGTTGCTGCCCCAGAGGACGACGAGCTTGCTCTGGTAGTGCAGGTCCGCCACGGGGTAGAAGCCGCAGGTGTGCACGCCCGTAATCTCCCGGGGCGCGTGGCAGACATCCTGGGAGGCGATGACGTTGGGGGAACCGAAGAGATTGGCCAAGCGGATCTGGATGAAGTGATCGAGCCCCTTGGGCATGCCCACGCCGAAGGCGACCCCCTTGGCGCCGTACTGTTCCTTGACCTTGAGAAGGCCCTCGGCGACCGTCTTCAGGGCCTCATCCCACGAGATGCGGGCCCACTTCCCCTCGCCCCGCTTTCCGACCCGCTTCAGGGGGTGGCGGAGCCGGTCCGGGTGGTTGAGCTTGTCCGCCGAGGCGAGCCCCTTGATGCAGGTGTAGCCCTTGCTGAGGAAGCCCGTCGGGTCCCCCTTGATCTTGACGATTTGATTGTCCTTCACCCCCACGAGGAGCGTGCAGCCCCCGTGATCCATGCGAGCGCAGTGCGTCCTGACCCATCGGATGTCTTCTGTCATCGATCTTCTCCTTGATGCTGTCTCCCCGCGGGGGCCTCACGTCACCGCCGCGGTCAGGGGCACCATACACCATTTGCCCGGGGGCTGCAAAACCATATTTCCCGAATCCAGCGATAGGAGGCCGGGAGCACGGTTGGAAGGGTCATTGCGAACACCCGCAGGCTGCGCGGCGATCTCGGGCAAACGGCGGGATCGCCACGCGCCCCCCACGCTGCGCTCGGGGCTTCGGCTCACCGCGATGAGGCGGTTTCTCGCTGCATTCGAGTATTTGGCAAGGTTACCGCGGAACCCCGGAGATCTGCCCGGAAAGTTCCGCCAGGTGGCACGGATTGTGCTAGCTCTCCTCGTCGGGATCCATTCCCGGCCCGCATGCGGGCGTCAACCGCCATTTTCCCCAGGGAGGTAGATCGATGAAGAGAGTACTTGTTTCGGTGCTGGCGCTGTCTTTCGTTCTTGGGCTTGTGTTTGCATCGGGTGCCGCGGCGTCCCAGAAGGACGCGAAGGCCCTCGTCGAAAAGGCCGCCGCCTTCGTGAAGGCCAACGGCAAGGACGCGGCCCTCAAGGAGATCAGCAGGGCCAAGGGGCAGTTCGACAAGGGCGACCTTTACGTGTTCGCCTATGACCTGAACGCAGTGGTCATTGCCCACCCGAAGAACCCGAAGCTCATCGGGAAGAACCTCATGGACGTCCCCGACACGGACGGCAAGCTCTTCCGCAAGGAGATCGTGCAAGCGGCCAAGACGAAGGGCTCCGGCTGGGTGGACTACAAATACCTCAACCCCGAGACCAAGAAGGTCGAGGCGAAGACGACCTACGTCCTGAAGGTGGGGGACATCGTCCTGTGCTGCGGGACCTACAAGTAAGCGACCTGCCGCCGGCGGGGCCTGCCGCCCTGCCGGCTCTTTTCAACCCGATGAAAGGATCTGCGGGATGAAACACCTGATTGCCAATTTGTCCATGACGAAGAAGCTCCTCGTCTCGCCCCTCGTCGTCCTGGTCTCGATGGTCGTGCTCGTCGTCATGGCGTACGTCGGTTTCTCGAGCCAGTCTTCGGCGATCGACGACCTGTACAACAACCGGTTCGTCGGGTACCAGAGCTGTGCGAGGATCATCAACGACGTCAACGTCGTCCACAAGAATCTCTACAAGGTCGTCAGTCTCGCCGGGTCAAACGCCGACGAGAAGATCATCGACGGCCTGGTGAAGGAGCAGCTGAAGATCCTCGCGGAGGCGCAGCAGTTTGCCGAGGGGCTTGCGAAGCGGGAGAACCTCACGCCCGAGGAGAAGAAGCTGCTCGAAGCGGCCCTGGGGCAGTTCAAACCCTACCGGGAGCAGGCCGCAAGGGTCCTCGACATGGCCATGGCGGACTACAGCGTCGCGCTGACCTTCATGGGGCCCGTGGACGGGAAGTTCCAGGCCGTCTACAAGGCCCTCTCGGATCTCCAGGCTCTGGAGGACCGGCTGGGCCAGGAGAATCACGGCGCCTCGAAGGCCGGCTTCAGCGCCATGCTGCGGAACTTCATCCTCGTGGCCGCCGTCGTGGTGGTCTTTTCCATCGCCGTGAGCCTTCTGATCACCCGGATGATCTCCTCGCGGTTGACGGAGACGATGGAGGTCCTCCGGCACGTCGCCGAAGGGGACCTGACCCATGAGGTCGCGTCCACGTCGGCGGACGAGCTCGGTCAGCTCGCGCAATCGGTCAACACCATGCGGGTGAAGATGGCCGAGGCCGTCGGCCACTCGAAGGAGATCGCCCAGAACCTCTCGGAGTCCGCCTCGGAGCAGGCGGCCACCCTGGAAGAAACGGCGGCCTCCCTGGACGAACTCGAGTCCATGACGCGGCAGAACGCCGGGAACACCGGCGAGGCCAACCGGCTCATGACTGCGGCCAACGAGATCATGGAAAAGGCCAACCGTTCCATGGTGCAGCTGGCCGCGTCGACGCAGCAGATCGCCGAGGCGAGCCGGCAGACCCAGAATATCGTCAAGAGCATCGACGAAATCGCCTTCCAGACCAACCTCCTGGCCCTCAACGCGGCCGTGGAGGCGGCCCGTGCGGGCGAGGCGGGCGCCGGGTTCGCCGTCGTGGCCAACGAGGTGCGCAATCTCGCGCTGCGCGCCACCGAGTCGGCCCGGAACACCTCCGAGCTGATCGAGGACATTGTGAGCAAGGTGCGCGACGGGGAGCGGCTGTCCCAGGCCACCCGCAGCGATTTCAACGAGGTGACATCCGCCGCATCCAAAGTAGTGGCCCTCATGGCCGAAATCGCCGCGGCCTCCCAGGAGCAGTCCCAGGGGATCGGTCAGATCAACAAGGCCGTCAACGAGATGAGCCAGGTCACCCAGAAGAACGCCGCCGCCGCCGAAGAGCTGGCCTCCACGATGTCCATGTTCCGGACGGAGGGGCGCACGGCCGAAGTCTTCCATCCCGGCGAAGGGGACCGGGCCTGAGCACAGAACGGACCGGATGAAAAAGGGCTGGGGACGATTCCCCCCCAGCCCTCGTTCACGGTCCCACATCCCCCGCTACCCCGCCTTGGCCTTCCTTCCCGTCACGCAGCTCCGCAGGGCCCGCCGGAGAGCCCGCGCCGCGTGCAGCGCGCAGTGGCGGTCCGGCCCCGGCATCCCGCCCAGCTCCTCGATGATGGCGCTCTGCGTGATCCGAAGGCACTCCCGGAGAGTACGTCCCTTTGCAAGCGCCACGGCCGCCGCGACGGAGGCATGCGTCGGCAGGCACCCCGTGGTCTGGAACGTGGCCTCCTCGATGCGGCCGTCCCGGAGCCGCAGCCACACCTCCACAACGTCCCCGCAGTCCGTGTCCGTGAGCTTCCCGTATCCGTCGTGCTTCTCCAGGGGCCTTGCGTTGTCGAGGCTCGTCCCGTAGTCGATGAGCCTCTCCGAGTAGTTCGTCCCCGTGGCGGCAAAGAGCTTCCTGAGGATCTCGAGCGTGATGTCCCTGTCTTCCTTCATGCGCCGCACCGCGCCGCCCGTTCCCCGGGGAAGAGCCCGGCGGGTCTTTGATTGAATTCCGCGGCGACAGACCCTATAATCCGCGGCGGGGGATCCTGTCAAACCGTTTCTCCGCAGCGGCGATGCGGCAGCGACGGTGTCCACGGAGGACGACATGCAGACCGAATCGCTGCCGGCCGGCGTCCTGGGACGAATCCGGGCCGCCCAGGAAAACGAGATCACGGAATACCACGTCTATCACAGGCTTGCGGGGCTCGCGAAGAAGGAGCACAACGCCCGCATCCTGCGGGACATCGGGGACTGCGAGCGGGCCCATTACGACATCCTGCGGGACCTGACGGGCCGCGATGTCGCTCCCGACCGGCTCAGGGTCTGGTTCTTCTACCTCGTCGCGCGGTTCCTGGGGCTCACCTTCGGGCTCAAGCTCATGGAGAAGGGCGAGAGCGGCGCAGCAGCGGCCTATGCCGAGCTGTCGGGGTCCGTCGAAGGCCTCGACCGGGTTTCCGAGGAGGAGGCCGAGCACGAGGAGCGGCTCATCGCGATCATCGACGACGAGAAGCTCACGTATGTCGGCTCCATCGTCCTGGGGCTCAACGACGCCCTCGTGGAGCTGACGGGGGCCCTGGCGGGGTTCACCCTCGCCCTGGGAGAGATCCGGCTCATCGCGCTGGCGGGCCTGATCACGGGGATCGCCGGGGCCTTCTCCATGGCCGCGTCGGAGTACCTCTCCATCAAGTCCGAGGGGGAGGCCCTGCACCCGCTCAGGGCCGCGGTTTACACGGGGGTGACCTACCTCTGCACGGTCCTGTTCCTGATCCTGCCCTACCTCGTCCTCGACAATCCGTACCTCAACCTCGGGTTCACCCTGACGAACGCGCTGCTGGTGATCTTCCTGTTCACGTACTACGTCTCCGTGGCCCAGGACATCCCCTTCCGAAGGCGGTTCTCCGAGATGGCCGCCATCAGCCTCGGCGTCGCCGCGCTGACCTTCGGGATCAGTTACTTCGTGCGCCTGTTCTTCCACCTCGACATCTGAACCGCGCGCGGCAGGGGGAATCCCGTACCCCCGCCGCGCGATTTGTGCTAGGATTCGGCCATCACCCGTTGCGGGAGGTCCTGTATGGCTAAGCAGCGTCTCGTGGTCATCGGCGGGGACGCCGCGGGAATGAGCGCCGCCGCCCAGGCGAAGCGGCTCGACAAGGGGCTGGAGGTCCTCGCCTTCGAGAAGGGACCCCACACCTCCTACTCGGCCTGAAGCATCCCCTACTACGTCGGCAGGGTTGTCGACGATCTCAGCAAGCTCATCGCCGTCACGCCCGAGGAATTCAAGACGGAGTACGGCATCGACGCCCGCGTCCTGCACGAGGTCGAGGAGATCGACCCGAAGAACGGGCGGGTCCTCGTCAAATGCCTGCAGAGCAAGAAGGGGTGGTGGGAGCCCTTCGACCGGCTCCTCGTCGCCACGGGCGCCCTGCCGTTCTGCCCCCGGGTCCCCGGCAGCGACGCCGCGGGCATTTACGGTCTCCACTCGCTGCAGAGCGGGATCGCGGTGCGCACCGTCGTGGATACCGAGCGGCCGAAACGGGCCGTCGTCGTGGGCGGCGGCTACATCGGCCTCGAGATGGCGGAGGCGCTCATCCTGAGGGGGCTGGAAGTTTCCCTCGTGGAGCGGGGGGAGCAGGTCATGGGCACGCTCGACCCCGACATGGGGGCCCTGGTCTCCGGCGCGGTCGCCGAGGCCGGCGTGCAGCTCCACCTCGGCGAATCGCTCGAGGCCTTCGAGGTGGCCGGCGGCCGGGTGGCGGCCGTGGTGACCGGGAAGCGAACCCTGCCGGCGGACATCGTGATCCTCGGCCTCGGCGTGCGGCCCAACACGGACCTGGCGGCAAGGGCGGGGATTCCCCTCGGGGTGCGCGATGCCCTGCGTGTCAACGACCGGATGCAGACGGGGGTTTCCGGCATCTGGGCGGCGGGCGACTGCGCCGAGTCCTTCCACCTCGTGAGCCGCAGGCCCGTGCACATCGCCCTGGGCACGATCGCGAACAAGCAGGGGCGCGTGGCGGGCATCAACCTGGGGGGCGGCTACGCCACCTTCCCCGGCGTCGTGGGCACCGCCGTAAGCAAGATCTGCAAGTGGGAGGTGGCGCGGACGGGTCTGCAGGAGCGCGAGATCCGGGACCTCGGCCTCGAATACGTCGCGGCTGCGATCAAGAGCACCACCCGCGCCGGTTACTACCCCAACGCCGGTCCCATCACCGTGAAGACGCTCGCCGAGAAAGGCTCCGGGCGCCTGCTGGGCGCCCAGATCGTGGGGATCGAGGGGGCGGCCAAGCGGATCGACATCTTCGCCACGGCCCTTCACGCGGGCATGTCCGTCCAGGACATGATCAACCTGGACTTGAGTTACGCCCCGCCCTACTCCAACGCCTGGGACCCCGTCCTCATCGCCGTCCGCCAGGCCGACCGGGCCGTCCGGGAGGGCGGCTGACCCCGTTGCCGTCAGGCGGCTCCGGGACCCGGGTATGGCCCGGGTCTTTTTTTTACCCCGAAGCCGGAAAAGGTGCTTGACATTTTCTGTATAATCAGATTAATCAGTAATTACTGATTAATAAGAATTTTGAAGCGCCAGGGGGCTGATCCATGTCAAAAGCGAAGAAGGGCGAGGGCTGCTGTACCGCGCCGGGGGACGTCAAGGCGCGCTGCCGCATGGAATCCCTCATCAGCGTCGACGAGCGGGGCCAGATGGTCCTGCCCAAGGAGCTGCGGGACCGGGCGAAGATCGGCACGGGCGACAAGCTGGCCCTCATCAGCTGGGAGAAGGACGGGGAGATCTGCTGCTTCACCCTCGTCAGGGCCGATTTCCTGGCAGACAAGGTGAAGGACTTTCTCGAGCCCATCATGATGACCCGATGAAACATCGGAGGCTGAAATGGAAGAAAAAGACATCAAGGACATCGTGCGCGTAACATACGGGACCATCGCCGCAACGTCCGGGTCCTGCTGCCCGTCGGCGCCGCGCTGCGGCGGGCCCGCCGTCGTCACGGAAATCGGCAAGAAAATCGGCTATGCCGATTCCGACCTCTCGGCGGTCCCCGAGGGGGCAAACCTGGGCCTGGGGTGCGGCAACCCCATCGCCCTGGCGTCGCTGAAGGAAGGCGAGACGGTCCTCGACTTGGGAAGTGGGGCGGGGTTCGACTGCTTCCTGGCCGCCGCACGGGTCGGCCCGGCGGGAAGGGTCATCGGCGTCGACATGACGCCCGAGATGATCGAAAAAGCCGGTGAAAACGCCCGGAAGGACGGCATCGACAACGTGGAATTCCGGCTGGGGGACATCGAGCACCTGCCTGTGGAGGACGGGAGCGTGGATGTCATCATCTCCAACTGCGTCATCAACCTGGCCCCCGACAAGGCCCGCGTTTTCAGCGAGGCCTTCCGGGTACTGAAACCGGGCGGGAGACTCATGGTCTCCGACATCATCCTGACGAAGCCGCTGCCGGATTTCGTGAAGAACTCCGTCGCCGCCTATATCGGCTGCGTCGCCGGCGCCGCCCTGAAGGAGGATTATCTGGCCGCCATGCGGCAGGCGGGCTTTGAAAATGTCACGGTTCAGAGCGAGGCGCCCTTTCCCGTGGACTGCGTCACGACGGACCCCATGCTTGCGGGGCTTGCCGAGTCCCTGAACCTCACCATGGAGGAACTGGCCCGGCGGGCTGCCGAGACCGTCCTGAGTGTCCGCGTCTCGGGGATCAAGCCTCACACCCCATCGTCATGGCCGTCTCCGGCGGGCGCGTTCGCGCCCAGTTCCGCGAAGTGCGACGGCAGGTGAAAACGAAAACACATCCCGAGGATGCCTCCTGACGGGAGGGACCCTATTGACGGAAGAAAGGAGCCAGCCCGATGACGCATGAGGAAATGCGCGAAAAAGCAGTCCGGCTGTTCGACAAGGGCTATCATTGAAGCCAGGCCGTTCTTGCGGTCGGGCAGGAAAAGCTGGGCAGGGGAAATGAAGATCTGGTCCGGGCCGTGGCCGCCTACGGCGGAGGGCTGGGGACCGGGGAGGTCTGCGGGGCCGTATTCGGGGCGGTGGCCGTTTTCGGCCTGCAGTTCAGCCGTGGCAGAGACGACGAGAGGGAGGATCCCCGGATGTGGGCCCTCATCCGCGAGTTTGTCGCGCGGTTCCGCGATGAGATCGGTGGGGGGAAGCTCTACTGCCGGGACATTGCCGGCGTGGACTGGACGGACATCCCCGCGGTGAAGGCCTTTTACAAGAGCGAGAAGATCCTGGCCTGCCGTGAGCTTACCGGAGCGACGGCGCGCCTGCTGGGCGAGTTTATGGAGCGCGAGCCGTTTGCGGCGCGCGAGCGGGAAGAGAAAGGATGATGGTGGAGAGTCGGACCTACTTCGAGGCCGTTGCGCCGCAGTGGGACGCCCTGCGAAAAGGGTTCTTCTCCGATGCAGTTCGCGAGAAGGCCCTCGACGTGGCCGGCGTTGAGCCCGGGCGACTTGCCGCCGACATCGGCGCCGGGTCGGGCTTTGTCACAGAGGGGCTTCTCAGGCGCGGGCTCCGCGTCATCGCCGTTGATCGCTCGGAAGCCATGCTCGAGGAGATGAGAAGAAAATTCGGCGAGGGCGGCGCCGTCGACTACCTGAACGGCGGGGCGGAAGCCCTGCCCCTGGAAGACCGGTCCGTGGACTACGCCTTTGCCAACATGTGCCTCCACCATGTCGACTCACCCCCCGCGGCGATCCGGGAGATGGCGCGCATCGTGAAACCCGGCGGCAGGCTCGTCATCACCGATTTGGACCGGCACAATTTCGAATTCCTGCGCACGGAGCACTGCGACCGCTGGATGGGCTTCGACCGGCCGGACGTGGCTCTCTGGATGTCGGAGGCCGGACTTCAGGATGTCCAGGTCGACTGCGCTGGCGAGAACTGCTGCGCCGCCTCGCAGAGCGGCGACAGGGAGGCGGCCGTTGGGATTTTCGTCGCCTGGGGAATTCGCCGCGGGCATGCCCATATGCGCCCCGGCCGAGTCGACAATCGCCATTGGTGACTTTCTTGTCGGTAAGGAGCTGCATTCCCTTCGCGGCGGGATATCGGATGGATCTTCTGATCGATGAAGCTCTGAACTCCGTGCCGGAAAGCTCTTTCGGGTCATGATGGGAAGCGGGCGGGCCTGACAACCGCCTGCAAGAGGTGAAGGAAACATGGATCAGAGTCAGAAAAAAAAGAAAATGAATAGAATTGAATTGCCCACATTGCAGTCCGGAAGCGTCTGCGCGCTCCCCGCTGATGCGGGCTGGAACGAGGAAATCAGGGTTATGAACATCGATCTTGTCGTGATCGATCTCACGGCCTGCGCCCGGTGTGTCCCGACAGGGGATCAATTGGAGCATGCCGTGCGGCTTCTCACCCCGGTGGCCGAGGCAATGGGGATCGAACTGAAGTACCGGGCCATCGTCGTACAATCGGAAGACGAGGCGAAACAGCACGCGCTTCTCAGCTCCCCGACGATCCGCATCAACGGCCGCGACATCGCCCAGGACATCCGTGAATCGGTGTGCGAGTCCTGCGGCGACCTTACCGAGAACAATACCGTAGTCGATTGCCGTGAGTGGCATTACAGGGGGAAGGTTTACTCTTCCGCGCCGCTGCCCATGCTTCTGGAAGTCATTACGGGCGCCATGCTGAACATCGACAAAGAGCCGCCGGTTACCCCAGCACCTCTTGACGAATTGCCCGATAACCTCAAAACATACTTTGCAAACAAGAAACGGGTCGGAATTTGATGCTGTGACCAGAGCTGACGACAGAAGTCAGCAGACTGAAATGCAATGACAAGCGGATGTCAGGGCGCGTTTCTGACGGATTCCACCCGATCTCTTTGAATCAGAGTTTTTTCAGCCCCTCCACGAGGGGCCACCGGACGGCTCAGGTGAAGCCGACGCCGGACTCCCCCCCGAAGCCGACCGTGACCTTGCCGCCCTCGACGATGACGGGGACGGCCATCTTCCCGCCCGAGTATTCGAGCATCTTCTGCAGGTCCTGGATGTCCGCATCGACATCGATGAAGACCGCCCTGTCCCCGTAGGCCTCCCGGGCCTTCGTGCAGTGCGGTCACCAGTTCGTGCCGTAGATGAGTGCCTTCTCCTCCATGAGCCGTCTCCTTTTCGTTCAACTCTGCTACAGCAATTCGGGGTTCACGTCACGGGTCCAGGGCGCACCGGAGTTCTTCCAGCCTGTTGCCGCGCCCCCGCCGCCGTCGCTGCCCTCGAAACCGTCCACGACGTTGTAGACATTCCGGAATCCCGCCCCGGCCAGGCGGTTGACCGCGTCCGCACTGCGGTATCCCGCGCGGCAGATCACCAGGATGACATCCCCGGGCGCGAACCGCTGCCGGGTCCTGGCCTCGAACTCGGGGTTGTCCCGCAGGGAGCCGCCTCGCATCCTCAAATGGGCGGGGATGCTGTACGCCATGGTCGGGTGCCCTTGACTCAGGTATTCCTCGCGCGTGCGGCAGTCGAGGATCCTGACCCGGTCAGGGTCGGCCTTCCACATCTCGTAGGCCTGCCGCGCCGTCACGTACTTGCCGATGACCGTCTGCTTACGCTTGTCCTGCGGGACGGGCGTTTCGGCAATCCCCTGCGAGGCAAGGAAAACGAGGCAAAGGATTCCCATGAGGAATCGGACTGCCATGTTTTTCCTTTGGCGGACGCCTCGAGCGCTTCCCCCCTCTGCGTCACTTTGCCGGCACGTTTTTGTAGTCATTGTCCCTTCGCTGCCCGAGATCCTTGCAGACGGGTGCCGGCCAGGCAAACCCCGGGATCTCCTTCACGAGAAAGGACTCCGCCAGCGGCCGGCTGATCATGCGCTTCGCGTAGGCCCACTGCAGCTCCTGGAAGCGGTCGATGTCAGCCGGGGCGAAGGTCCCCGATTCGATCTTCCGCATCTGCGTCTTGACATCCGAGGGGTAGACGGCCGGGTTGAGCTTGACGTGGATCGTCCTGCCCGTCGAGACCTGCTGGACGAAGAACTCGCTCTCCGTGAGCGTGTTGTCGATGTGATGGGTGCCGAAGCGGAGCCTCGCCCCCGTGAGGTAGGCCGCCACGTCGCCCCCGCAGGCCGAGTTGTTGGAGACGATGCGCAGGTCCGCGCGGTCGACGATGCCGCCCGCAAAGAGCCTGTCGAAGGCGACACGCAGGGCCGCGGCGCTCTCCACGAGCCCGCCGCAGAAGTGGCCATGGTACTTGATGAGATCCTTGAGCGTGATCGTCTTGGTCATTTGGGCATACCGGCCGTACTTGTTCTCCGTGTCCCTCACCAGGAAGGTCGGGGCATGGGGGCTCGTCCCCAGCCATTCGGGGAAGTACCACTCCGGGGATACGTCCGTCGTGGGCAGGCAGATCCCGGAGGCGTCGTCGGCCGCAAGAGCGGGCGCCGCACTCAGGGCAATCAGAAGCAGGATGGAGATCAGTTTCTTCACGGTGGCACCTCGAACCGCAGGGTGTGTTTCATCTGAACAGAGTGATGATCTTGTAGGCCGTCATGATGACGATGAGGACACCGAAAAGCTGCTTGAGGCGCCCGCTGGGCACATAGAGGCTCGTGAGTCGTGCCCCGATGAAAGAGCCCACGGCGCCGACGATCAGCAGCGTGACGGTCAGGGTCGGGTTCCAACGGGCCGTACCGATGTGGGGGATGAGGGACGAAAAGGAGGGCGGGCAGACGGCGAAGGCGTTGATCCCGGCGGCCATCTTGGTGTTGAAGCCCACGAGGATCAGAGTCGGCATCAGGAGAAACCCCGGCCCGATGCCCAGAAACCCGCTCAGAACGGAAATGGGGACGGCGAGGATAAGGGCGAGGCGGAAGTTCTCGTTCCCCGGCCGCTCCTGCACGGGACGAAAGAGCCTGTAGGAGAGGTAGAGAACCGACGCGAGGTAGGCAAACCAGACGTACACCTGGTCCACGTACTGGACCAGCCAGGCGCCCGCCGGGGCCGTCAGGGTGGTGATCAGCGCCAGTGTGATCGCCTTTCGCCAGTCCACGAGCCTGCTCCGGGCGAATCCGAAGACGGCAAAGAGGGCCGTGATGCCGTTGAGCAGGAGGCTCAGGGGCTGGACCTGGTGGACGAGGTCCGGAAGGAAAAGCCCGAGGAAAGGGACGGCGGAGAAGGCCACGCCGAGGCCCAGCATCCCCGAGACCACGGAAAGGATGAATAGCCCGATTGCCGTGATGACAAGCGCGCTCATGATGCTTCCCCCTTCCGGCTCGGTGCGCCACGCACCCGCCGTCCTGTCGCCGGTTTATCCGGCTTCCTCCTTGCACTCCCCCGAGGCTTTCAGGTCGAGCAGCCACTGCCGGATCCGGTTGCGATCCGGGACGGCCCCGACGGAGACGATGCGGCCGTTGATCACGAGGGCCGGGACCCCCAGGACCCCGAATTTCGCGATCTCGGAAGGATCCGTCACGTGGGACAGATCCCCCGGGATCTTCAACTCCGCCATCACCTCCCGGACGTCCCTCTCGATCCTGTCGCAGTTGAAGCAGCCGGGGCCCAGGACCTGGATCCGGACGCCGCCCGAAGGGGCCTCTTCCTTGATTTCCCCCGTGAAGACCCTGAACGCCCGCAGAAGGGCGTCCTTGTACTCATCGGCCATCTTCGGCGGGATGTAGTTCCGGCCTGCAATGCCCTTGTAAAGGATCTCCCGGCACTCCGCGTCGGTCTTTCCCGAGGCCGTTTTCGCCAGGTCCTCCATGACCCTCCTGAGCCCGATGATGCCCAGCTTCCGGTCGCCCATCGTGATCTGCACGACATCGCCCGCCATGACGCACTCCTTTCACGTTTGCTCCCGCTCGTTTCGATCCATCTCCTGCCGGCAGAAGGCCTCGACGGCCTCGCGGATGGAATCCCGGATCACCCGGACCCGCGCGAGTTTCTCCTCCTCCGTCCCCTCCAGGCGCGCCGGGTCCGTGAAGCCCATGTGGACGTGCCTGGCCGGTCCCGGGAAGATGGGGCAGGCCTCCGCCGCCGATTCGTCGCAGACGGTGATGACATAAGAGAACAGGGTCCCCGCCTTCAGGACGTCGAACACGCTCCGCGTGGCTTTCCCGGAGATGTCGATCCCCACTTCCTTCATGACGGCCACGGCCAGCGGATTCAATGTCCCCGGCTCGAGGCCCGCGCTCTCGGCCTCGAAG
>Ga0067045_1002799_pt1 | contig 45325 bp, 42 predicted proteins | sample TerdegcTABiofilm_FD_59184 | JGI IMG/M metagenome (GOLD analysis project Ga0067045, IMG submission 59184) | Combined Assembly of (Gp0054472, Gp0054536) Wastewater bioreactor microbial communities from Singapore -Terephthalate degrading...
GTCGGTGATCAGGTCGTAATACCTCCGGTATTCCGGCCTCGGTGACACCACGAAACGGTACCTGTCGGTACCGAAGCTGCTTTCTTTCAAGGCGGCGTTCAATTCATCGATCTGCGTTCTAACCAGGTCGATGTTTGATTTCAGCTTGGCTAAAAAATCGTCCCTGAACTGTTCAAAGGCCTTTTCTTTGGCTGCCGTTATCCTTTCTTTGTAGGCGGGCAACCTGATGTCCCGCAACTCGGCCAGCTCCCTGTCGTAAGGCGCGTTGTCCTCCAGGTTGATATCGTAAGACATCTTAAAGTCGCCATTGTACCGCGCGCGAACCGCCGCCAGGTCATCCCTCTTTTTTAGAGTCTGGCTCCTCGTCCTCTCGAGCTGGGAGAAAAAGCTGCGATAAACCTCCGCCGCCCCTTTCCTGGCCTCCAGCTCCTTTTGGAACCTGGGCTCGCCCTTTTGGGCGATCCAATCCTCCGCAAACCGCTCCTTGATGGCCTGTCCCCGCTGCTCCAGTTTGGCTTTTTCCACAGGTATGCTGTCGTTGCGGGTGATCTCGTTCGCTTTTTCCAGCCCCGCCCGTTCCCTGATTAAGGCCTTCTCCCTGTCTTCCAGTTCCCGGATGCGTATTTCCAGCTCCTTGATCCGTTCATCCAGCTTCATCAGCCAGGATAGGTCCAGCGCGTGCATTTGCTCCAGCGTCCCCTTCAGCCTCTGTTCCAGATCCGGTAGTGCCGCCGCCTGCTTTACCACCTGGATGACGCTTTCGGCTTCGTTGGAGTTCATAACCTCCATCCCGCTGACACCCCGCACCGCTCCCAGCCAGCCCTCATAACAGGCCAGCCTTCCCTCAAGCCGCGCGATCTCCTGCCTTTTCAGCCTGAGCTGCTCTTCGGCCGCCCTCCTGCCGATGTACGGGTACTTCCAGCGCTCCGGGCTGAGCTGCCTGGCTGTATAATTCTGGTATAGCATACAGCTATCCGTAATGGCCCGCTCGTGCTCACGCAGTTCTTCCACCCGCTCGCATTTGATCAGGTTCCCCAGAACGTGATCTGCGAATAAACGGGCGTATTCGTTGTCCGTCAACACTTCTTCCGCCAGGCTGCCTTTTTGCCGGGAAGGCCTCTTCTCAGCCAGTTTGCCGGTGTCCACCAGCCCCCAGTCGTAAAACCCCCTTTCAAATTTCAGCCGGTCGTAAACCCGCAAAGCATCGAGAAAATACCTGGGCTCCACCAGCAGGTAGAATTTTTGGGTGTGGAGATAAGCCTCAACCGCATTCGCCCAGCGCGCCTCTCGGATCTCCAGCAGATCAGCCAGGATCTGGACAGGCAGGTCACGTCCGTACTTTTTACGCAGTTCCGCGGCAATTTCTTCCTTCAGCTCCATCAGCTTTGGGGCATAGGGCTTGATGCCTTTTTCCAGATCGGCTGCAAGCCGGGCCGCTTCACGGCGCCTTCTCTCCGTGTCGTCCCGCAAGCGGCCCAGGGAAATCTCAACCCCGGAGGCCGCTCCCTTGAAACGGTCTATACCCTCCCTTATCCGGGCGAACCCCCTGACGTCAACCTGGGAAAGGTTCTCAGCGCTTGCCTCCGCCAGCATGCCGGCAAATTCTTTGGCCTGCCGTCCCAAATCGCAAAGGTTCTGCCAGTCCTGCCATACTTCTGCTTCAACCGGGCTTGGGTCCCCGGCGCTGCCTGCCGCAGCCGCCTTCTCCAGCCGGCGGGCGCACTCGCCCCAGACAAGGCCGTACTTCCTTAGATTGTTGACCACCCGGGCCAGCGCAGACCCGGTTTTCTCCATTTCCTCTTCCAGCCTCTTTTTTTCCGCCTCCAGCTCCTGTTGTTTCCTGTACAAGTCGGAAGACATCTTGTCAGCTATAAGCCGGTCCTTATCCTCCTTGAGCTTCATGATTTCCGCCGCAAGCCGGGCTTGTTCCGCTTCAAGCCGGGATATCTCGGCATTGTTGCGTCCAATCTTCTCTTCCAGGGCTGCCAAGGCCTCTACCGCCGCCTGGTGCTGCGCGCGCTCAACTATGTAAGCCTGGATTTCCAGCCGCTGCCTTTCTTCATTCCAAGAAGCGTACTTCTCCGCTATCTCTTCCAGGGCCTTAATCCGGGCCTCCATCAGCTCAGCGTCGTGCTCCAAGCGCTTATAGTGCCGGATGTTTTCCTGCATCAAACTTATGTCCACGGGGCTTCTCACATCGCAGACGTACTCGGTGATAAACGTCTCGATATCGGTGATCGGCGAAAAGGGCACCGCTTTTTTAAACAGGCTGAAGTACTTGTTCTTCAAGCCTCCCAGTTTGCCCTTCAGCACCTCCTGGTAGCCCCGGTTCGTTTCGGGGAACTCAAACCTTCCCCGTTTATAATTCTTGTACACATAATTCCTCAATTCCCGGTACTCCATCGGCACCCGATTGACGATAAACCTGTTTTCCGGCAAGGTGGAATCCAGCACGAAAAAGCGGTGTTCGTTCGTGCCGTCGGCGTAGCTGTCAAATACTACCCCCGGGGTAAAAGCGGTGTTCTTTACGGTATCTTGGAATTCACAGGCTATATAGCTGGTAAACCTTCCCTCCCGCAGGTACCTGAAGCCGGCGTCCCCGTCCTCGCCGATCTCTCCCCGCAGGTAGCCTTTCAAGGTGCGTGAAGACCTTTCGTTGGCTGCCTTGTTAAAAAAATGGCCGCTGGTGTCGCCCAGCAACAACAACTGCAGGGCGTCAATAATTGTTGATTTGCCTGCGGCATTGCGGCCTGTAAGGAAATTGATTTTCTCGAATTCAATCATTTCGTTCCAGAAATAATGCCAGTTTATGAGCAACAGTTTTTTCAACAGTTTCATAACCCGTTCTCATCCCCCCTGATAACCTCCTCCTCAGCCTCCGCTGCCCCGCCATTTTCAGCCGTATCCTCGGCCGCCAGCAGGTCATAAAGGCGCGCGATGCCCTGGTTGGTGACAATAAACAGGACGGTAGGCAAGATGAGTAGCTTCGTATCAGCCCTTTCCCAGGCCCCTTCCACCCTCTGGATGACATTATGGTACGCCAATTGCCGCAGCGACATGGCCATTTCCCTGTCGGCAGGTTTGCGTTTAAGCAGCCCCAGGGTAATCATCTTATGTACCACCTGGCCGGTGGTAGTCAAGATTTCATTGCGCAGGGCCACCTTTTCCCTTTCTTCCTCAAATATCAGCCTCAGGATAAACAGCATCAAGGTGGTAAGGCGGTCCAGCCGCACGCGATTATACTCATAGGCGTTTTCCAGGGCAATGACTCCGTAGTTGCTGTCCTTCATCAAGGTCCATCCCGAATAACTCAAATAATCCATGAACAGCTCGAAGTTCCTTTCCACGAAGCGGTATTCCGGGTTGACCCTTATCATCCCCTCTTTCGGGTCGTATATGTCCCTGACGATGAAAGTGCGGGAAAGGATAAGGTTCACGATGCGTTTGAATTCCTCCTTTTCCGAATTGGAAAGTTTGTCGTACAGTTCAACCCACATTTTTTCTTCCCTTTCTGATAAACCTCATCTTTGGTATCCGGTAACCATTAATTTCATAGTATCCATCCAGGAACTCGACCCGGTAGAACGCCTGCCGGTCGCTCCCTTTCAAGGCAGCCAACAGCAACAAGATGAACGACTCGTCGTCGCAAAGGTTTATCTCGGTGCTGTCTACTGCCTCCGGGCCGGCCAGGAGTTCCTGCATGAAGACCATCACCCGGCTGTGGCTGAAGCTTTTTCTGGCCTGCTCCATGAACTCGGCCATGGATTGCTCGCCTGCGCCCTCCTCCGCAGCCCTGGCTTCCAAGGGAGTCTCGTCCTGGCCACGGTTGGAAGCGGCTCGCAGGTAAAGCGATTTTTCGTCAAGGCATCCCTGCCGATAGGCCTTCACCAGACCGGCCATGCGTTCCAGCAAAACGGTTTGTCTGCCCGGCCGGCTGGAGGCTGTCCTGGTCAACAAATCGACGATCTTGCCTTTAATACTCCGGTCGCTGTTTAAAAGGTAACGCAATTTTTCGATGGAAGCCCTGGTATAGGCCGAGTTTTTGCGGTCTATTTCCTCCAGCATCTCATCCAGCCGCTCATAAATATCCATTATCTCTCCGATTTTCAGGACGATGTCTTCGGCCGCTTCTTCCCTGGTCCGGTACTTGCCGCGCAGCATGGCCTGTTCGCACATCCGCTCTCTGAGGGAATGGTCAGCCAGCCAGCCGCTAAGGATGTTCAGGATGGGGGTCTTGAAGCGCGGGACCGAATCCAGGGTCTTCAAGGGATGATAAAACCTGTCGATGACCAGGCTGCTGTATTCATCAAAGTGTCCTTTCAGAACGTCGTTCACCGTGGCGTACTCATTAAGGCTCTGATGATAACGCCGGATGTTGTTGTGCAGGGTCTTCAGCTCGTCTACCAGCTGGACAGTCTTTTCATAGGCACTGGCCAGCGCGGTATATGTATATTCGTCGCGCTCCTGGTCGGCCAGCCTCAGGTCGGAATAGGCCGAGTATACATAAGAGTTGTATTCCCGGACGCTCTCGTCCGTGAAGGAATGCAGCAGGTTGAGCAGCTTCACTGCGTAATCCGGCAGGGTGATATACTCTTCGAAAGAATCCGGCTGGTACTCCACATCGATCCAGCCTGTCTCCTTCAACCGGCGCAGGATAAAGTGCGCAGCGGCGGAAAGGCTGGGGCCGCCCGCTTCTTCAGCCGAAAAATCACCCTCCCCGTCATCCGCTTCCGCAGCAAAATCCATCTCCGCCATCATCTCATCCAGACTGGCGATGAGCATGGACACCAAATCGGCCTTGCTGATGGCCATTTCCTGCTTGAAAACCTTTCGCAAGGCCATCAGAGCCTCGACATAAATGTCCTTGTTCTTGGAAACCAGTATGGAAAAAAGGTTGTTCGGCAGTATCGCAAAGAGCTTGGCCAACGCCCTCACCTCCCCGGTCACAATTTGCTTATCCCGCTTCGTCCCTGAACCGTTTCCATTCCCGTGCCAGTTCATGCCGCAAGGCCTTTTCTTCAGCCGCCAGCAGTTGTTCAACGCAGCCTGCTTCGGCGCAGATGTCCGACCGTGCCGAACCGGCCATAATCCGCGCCAGCAGGTCCCGGCCCCTGCGAATTCGGCGCACGACTGACAACCGGTCTTTGATTGCCTCGAGGGAAGCTAAAAGCCCAGAGGCGTCTTGTCCGGCGGAAGCGCCGGACCGCTGAAAAGCGGACAGCAGTTCAAAGGCTCCGTCAATAGGCAGCCAGCTCTGGAACATGCCGTTTGCATAATCTGGCAGCTGTAAGGTAACATTCTCTTGCACCAGCGAAACAAGCTTCCTTTTTACGAATCCGCCGATTTCCCCGTTCTCCGCCCGCTTGCTGTCGCCGGGGAAATCCAAAGCCCAACCCCACAAATCCAGCAAAACAGGCGTGAATCGACCGCCAGCAGCTTTCTCGGCGGTGTTTTGCCGCCATGCCTCCAGCATCCCAAAAAGAAAATCCTGCAAACGCCTGGTTTGATCTTTTCCAGCCCGTTTGGTCGCTTCCGTTGTTCTTGCTGCTGCAAGCAGATCCTCAACCTCCGACAGCCGCCCCGTCTCAAGCATTAAATCCAGCAAGGTTTTTCTCCTTGCTTCATAAACGCTTTCCGAGACAAGCTCCCGGCTCAGAGCCAGGACGGCTAGAAAATCGAGCAGCGCATTATTTAAGCGGCGGGCGGCCTGGATCTCGCCCGACTTGCCGGCAAAGGCCTCCAGTTCACCTGCCGCCGCTCGAACGCAAGCAGACAGCACAAGGCTGAATGCTTCTCCCGCCGCCGTCGAAGGATGTACCGCCGGTTTTTCCACCGTCGTTTCCTCGCGTCGCGGCTCAAGGCCCGCAAGCTCCAATCCCCTGTAATACTTGCTTTTGGCTTCCGGTAACAACGGGTATTTCCCGGCCAGCGACGCCGCAAACCGCAACAGCCCCGCAATGCTCCCTTCCTTCAATTCCAGCTCTATCTCCCTTATATCCCTTCGTCGGTCTTTGGCCCTTATCTCTCCCCGGTCGGCAGCAAACTCGGCGCGACCGCCTCCCGGTGGTATTAAATCGACGCTTGTCCGCCGAAAATAGGTCCTGAACAACTCAGCTAAAGGCTCTCCCCCCACCGCCTTTTCCAGCCGCTCCCCTACCGGCGTTGGTAAGAAAGGGCTGATATCCGGTTCCGGTCCGGCCGCCACCGCGCTCCATTCCTGGCGCTGGTGCAGCCCGCCTCCGGCCAAGCCGTCGGCCTTTACAGTAGCCACCCACTCTTCCCCTTGACGGCGGAGGCGGTATGCCAACCCTTCCGATTGCAAAGAATGTGAAGGGGTGTCATAATATATTGTTTCCAATTCGACCGTCCGCCTTGTTCCCGGAACCTCCCTTGCTCTCAACAGCGGGTCCCGGCACATTATTTCCCACTCTTCCTCGCCGGCAAAACGAAGCTTTAGCTCAGTCTCCAGCCCTGCGGGCATATTTTCACCCCCACCTGTTGCCGGTTTTTCTTCAACAAACGTTACAGCCAACGGTCACAGGCAATGCCCTCACTTCAAGTATTCCTGAAACCGTTTGAGGGTAATATACGGCGAAATGCCGTACCTTTTTAATTTAAAGGGATTGTCGCCTTTTCTGACTTTACCGTTCTGGGTGGTGAAAGCCATTCTGAAACCGGTTTCCTTAAGTATTGCGATAACCCGTTCATTGTACTGGCCGTAAGGATAGGAGAAGTATTTAGTATGCAAGGCCTCAGCCGATTTTTGCAGGTCGCTCTTGATTTCATTGCCCGGCTGCCAAAGCAGATCTGCCTTCTTCCCTGTAATATTGTGCATCGCGTGCGTGTGGCTGGCAAACTCAAACACGTCCCTGGACATCTCCATTTCCTCCCTGCTCAAATACGTCAGCCTGTCGGGAACGAACGGCTCCGGCCTATCCTTGATTTTTCCGGTGATAACAAAGACACAGGCTTTAAAGCCGTACTTTTTTAATACCGGATAGGCGTAGACATAATTTGACTGGTAGCCGTCGTCAAAAGTCAACAGCACGCTTTTCCCGGGCAGGTCTTTTTTCCCGCCAATGAAATCTTCCAGTTCCTGTAGGGTGATGGTATAGTAGCCTTCTTTCCTCAAAAAATCCATCTGCTGCTCGAACCTTTCCAAATCCAGTACTACCGGATTGTTCTTTAACCTGTTCTCCGCGCTCCTCAGGATATGGTGATATGTCAAAACCGTTATTTGCCTGGCTGGGCCGGAGACCGGCAAACCGGCGCACCCGCTGCGGTTCACAGCAGCCTGTGGCACGGGACCTGCCAGGCAGAGGCCGAGCACTGCCACCGCTGTCGCCGCCAACGCTTTTTTCCATGCTGCCGCTTGTATTGCTTTCATATATCCACCCGCCATTTATAGCCCCTCTCGATCATCGGCCCTCTGCTACCCCTGCTGTTTAACAGTTTTGAAATCGACCAGTTTAAGCGCGTCTCCCTCTTTCACATACTTAATATTCACCGCGCTCCCGGATTCAACCTCATTGTTTTCAAAATACGTCCGCAGCGGATCCGACAGCCTGAAGGCGCGCGGAACTCCCTGTATCTTAATCTCCACCGAATTGGCGTCAATCTGTCCCACATATTCGCCAGACGCCTCTTCTTGCTGGATGAAACCGGAGAGGTTTACCATCTTTGTTATTTCCCACTGTCCGTCTTTGGTCCTGACGCAATCGAAACTGACCGGATCGTTTTCCTTAAACTCCTGGTATTCAGGCGTTCCCTGCTCCAACATCTTTTTGGCTTCATCCGACAGTTTAAACACTACAGTTTTGGAGTTTTGGGGGAAGCCTGCGTTTTTATCCACGCTGATTTCCACAAAGTTATTGTCGGCCAGTCCTACATAGACCCCGTTGATGCCGCTCAGCCGCTCAGGATATTCAACCCGGTTAATTTCCGCTCCGCCCATGTCCAGCTCGACCCGGACCGTCAGCTCCCCTTTTTCCTTCACCCGGAAAAGAAGGTGAGGGTAAGAAACCGCCTGGCCGGTTTTAACGCCTCCCCTGGGCGGTATCAGCCTGGCATAAAAAAGCGCCATACCGTTTTCCCGGCGTGCATTTGCTAATTCCACCTCATAACCGGCCGAAGGCATTTCCCCGGCGCAAACCAGCACGTATTTGTAGCCGTCCGTAAAGCTGACGCTGTGGCTGAACCGCACGCGGTAATTCTCCTCGTACCATTTTCTTAGCTCCTGGTTTTTTAACCCGGCAGGGTCCAGCACCTCGACCTCCACGTCGCCAACCATCTTGGCTTGGATCCCTTTGGAGCTGCAAGCCGCCAAACCGGCCATCAATACAACCGCTATAACCGCCAGCGCTGTTGCCGCCAACCTGTTTCTCATACCCAACCCCTCCTGCCTGCGCGCAATACTAAACCTGTATTTGAAATATTAAATTAAAATTATACGCAAGCGGGCAAAAAACCTGCTTGTTTTTTGCCCGCCAATGGTTAAATTTATGGTATTTCTGGCATCATCAGCAAAGGGCCCTGATCATCCGCGCAGGCGACTTTCACCCCCCTAGTATCTCCGGAAAGACTTCAACCCTGTCTCCCTCTTTTAAAACTTGCTCCGGGTCGGCCTGGCCGCCATTCACCACTACAAGCATGACCGCTTCGGCCGGCAGCCGCAACACTTCTGCTAGCCCGGAGGCGCTCAATCCCCGGGGGGCTCTTATTTCAAACCACCTGTGCCTGAGCTCCGGTTCAAGGTAAACATTTAAAGAAGAATGGACCCTGACTTTTAATCCCATCATATTTTCCAATACTCATCATCCCAAAACCGTCTGTAATGCTCTTCCGGTATGTCGGAAACGGCGCCGTGGGGCGGAATGGCTTCATACGTCATAAACTCCGGCATCCTGTCGTCATACCCGTTGAAACCGGTCCGGGTGTTGAACTCCCTCTCGGTGAGGATAACGTCCTTCCCCAGCCGGTCGATGAACTCCGCAGCATGTTCCGTCCCGTAGACGGCGTTCAGCATCTCCACCAGGTACAACAGAGCCTTCATCCCGGCGGTCGAGACAAACAAGCATACCCCCAGCGTATCAACGGCCGCCATTCTCACCTGGGTGCTGCGGGACAGTTCCATCTGCACGTTGGGGTCAAGCTGGTTTACCTTGGCCCTGGTCGTCACCCCTGCCGTATGGTCCGCACCCATCGGCGAGGTGGCATAGGTGACCGACATGCCTTTGATGGATCGCGGTTCGTGGGCGGCAATGCTCTGACCCTTGGCGACCGGTGCCCGCAGCGACTTGAAAATCCTGGCTGTTACGGCAGCGCCTTCGCCCAGCACCTTCCCCAGCAGGGTGCCGCTGCCAACCTCTCTGATCAGTCTGGCAGCCGCCGCGGCATCCCCGAACCTGGCCAGCCCCAGGTCCATATACACCCCGAGCGTCGCGCCCATTTCAATCGTATCAATCCCATAATCATTACACAAATAATTAAGTTCGGCTATGGCGTCAAAATCGCCGATCCCCAGGTTTGATCCGAGCATGGCGATGGTTTCATACTCGAAGGAAGCCACCTTCTTCTTTCCATCCCGGCCGGCAAAAACATTGGAGCACCTGATCAGGCAACCTGGCATGCAGGCATGGGTCGGCGTTCCCTCGCCGCCACGCTCGTTTATCAATTCGTACAGCTTTTCGCCCGTTATTTTATCGACCTGGTCGAAGGAACCGCTCCGGAACGCATAGGATGGCATCCCTCCCAGCTCGTTGATGGTGGAGATCAGTCCCGCCGTCCCGTATAGCGGATAGGCTACGCTGGTCTGGTGGCTGGTCCGCAGCAGTTCAGCATATGCCTTAATGGTTTCATTGAACTTTCCGGGGTCCTTAATCTCCTGCCGGAAACCGCCGTTTTCCACCACCACCGCCTTGATCCCCTTGGACCCCATCACCGCCCCCAGCCCGCCGCGCGCGCAGCAGCGGCTGGGATTGCCGTCCTGGTCCGCATTTATTATCGCCGCCGACGACATCAACATTTCCCCGGCCGGGCCGATCATGGTCAGGCTAACGTCCCGGCCGTACCTGGCGAACAGCTTTTGGGTCAGTTCGTGAATTCCCATCATCCTGTACTCGGCGGCGTTATCCAGGTTGATTTGGTCCTTGCCGATATGCAACACGTAAAGGTCTTCCCTGTTTTCCGGTTGGCCCTCAATAATCACAGCCCGTAAACCCTGCCCGGCCAACCTGAGGCCGGCGATGCCGCCGGAGTTGGCCTCTTTGATGCCGCCGGTCAGCGGGCTTTTGCCACCGGCGGAAAACCTCCCTGCGCTGGAAACATTGGGAAAAGCCAGCGGCCCGTTGGCAAAGACCAGTTTGTTGAAAGGGCCCAGCGGTTCGCATGCAGGAGGCACCTCTTTTAAAAGCACCTTGGCCACCAGGCCCCTGCACCCGTACAATTCCCATTCCTTCGGCAGTTCTTCCCTGGTTGTTGTTTTGGTTTTCATATTCACCCGCAAGATTTGCATGAGTTCGCCTCCTCCTCCAGATACAAATATCGCACCGCCTATTTCAAAAACCCCTGCAGGATTGTCTCCTCCGCTTCCTTCTCCGTCAGGCCGAGAGACATCAGCTTAATTATCTGCTCGCCGGCGATCTTGCCGATCGCCGCCTCATGGACCAGCCTGGCGTCAGCGTGATGGGCCGCGATTTCCGGAATGGCCCTCACCACTGCCCTGTCCATGATGATCGCATCGCACTGTACATGCCCCCGGCATTTGGCGAAACCCGCCAGGCGCGGGTAAAAGACCTGGGTCGAGTCCTCCTGGGCCACCGAACGGGATATGATCTGGGCAGCCGAGTTCTCACCGGACAGCTCCACCAGCATTTCGGATTCCGCATGCTGGCTGCCGTGCGTCAGCAGCCTTTCGGTAATTATGAGATGGGCGTTTTTATGCAACACGGCTTCGGTGCGTCGTTTGGTGGAATCGACGCCCCTGATCTGCACCAGTTCAAACTCTGCATACCCGTCTTCTTCAATTTCTACCACGGTTTTGGGATTGAGCACCCTGCTGCCCGCACCGTCGCCTTCGCCGTAATGTTTTTCCACATAGCGGACCCTGGCTCCCCGGCGGATGACAAAGTTATGAATGCCATCATGCTGGGACCTGCGGGCACCGGGATTGTGAATGCCGCAGCCGGCGACGATCAGGACATCGGCTCCTTCGCCCACGTAAAACGTGTTGTATACCAAGTCTTCCACCCCGGTTTCGGTGATGATCACCGGTATGTGAACACTTTCCCCTTTCGTCCCCGGTTTGACAATCACATCAATTCCCGGCTTGTCCTCCTTGGGACGTATTTCGATGTTGGCCGTCGAGACGCGCCCGATCCCCTCCCCGTTTTTCCGGATGTTGTATGCCCCGTGGGGGACCTCGTGCAGGCCGGCAACTTCTTTCAGGATCCTTCGTTCAACGGCATTCATTTGCTCCGACCGCCCTTTCCAGGCAATTTTTGCTGCAATCGCATTCCTGCAGGATGCGGGCCATGAGCCTTTCCTTTTCTCCTCTTTCCTGCACCCGTCCCTCAGCCACCAGGATGATCTCGTCGGCCAATTCGAGTATCCTCTCCTGGTGGGAGATAATGACCGTCGTTTGTTCATTGCTGGCGTGAAGGCGGCGGAAGGTCTCGGTCAAGCGGCCGAAGCTCCACAGGTCTATACCGGCCTCAGGTTCGTCAAAGATGGCTATTTTCAGCTTACGGCCCAACAGAGTGGCGATCTCCACCCGCTTCAGCTCCCCGCCGGACAGGCTGCCGTTGACCTCCCTGGCAGCATAGTCCTTGGGGCACAAGCCAACCTCGACGAGCTGGTTGCAGCCGGCGGCAGCCTTCTGCGAACCGCTTGCCAACTGCAAAAGCTCGCCCACCGTTATCCCTTTGAACCGGGGAGGCTGCTGGAAAGCGAACCCGATGCCCCGCCGGGCCCTTTCCGTTACATCCAGGTCGGTGATGTCCTCCCCGTCCAAGAAAATCCTCCCTGCCGACGGGCGGTAAATCCCCATAATCACCTTGGCCAGCGAAGACTTCCCGCCCCCGTTTGGCCCGGTGATTACGTAAAACTTCCTGTCTTCAAGCCGCAGGCTTATATCTTTCAACACCGGAGTATCATCTTCGCCATAATATGAGATGTTTTTCAGCTCCAGCATGGTTCCTGCCTCCTTTATTGTCCATTTCTGCTGTTGTAATTCTGCCCACCTGTTACCTACACGATTATTTTCTCAAAAAGATAAAAATCAGTCCAGAGCTAAGAAAAGTAATTGCTATATTTATCTATTTAGTTTATCATAACTGTAGCGAATATTTTATGAAATTTTATAAAAAAGTATTAAACGCCAAAGGGGTTGAAATCATGCCGTTGACCATGAAAGGGAAGCAAAAAAAGCTTCTGGAAACGAAAGCCGAACTGCTGAAAGCCTTGGCTCACCCGATTCGACTCTGCATTGTGAAAAACCTCATCGACAGCGGGGGCTGCAACGTCACCAAAATGCAAAGCTGCCTGACCATGCCCCAATCCACCATTTCCCAGCACCTTAGCAAGCTGAAGGCTTACGGGATAGTTGAAGGGAAAAGGTCGGGGACGGAAATAACCTATTACGCTATTAACCAGGACGCCATCAATGTGGTAACCAACCTTCTCCCCGACGTTTCCGAGTGAATGCCCGACAAACCGCAAGACAGCGCTGCAACAGCCACAGCCCGGTATAAACCGGGCTGTTTTCATTTCAAGCTCAGGGCCAGGATTATTCCCATCACGATCCCGGTGTTCGCAAAGTGGCTGTGGGCATGGTGGCTCACCGGGATCAGCTCGTCGCTGACAATGTAAATCATCGCGCCTGCGGCGAAGGCCAGCGAAGCTGAGATGAACAGCCCGGAAACCGATATCAGGCTGCTGCCCAGAACGGTCCCCAGCAGGGTGGCCAGACCGGTCAACGTGGTGATCACGACTATTTTCGTCTTGTCCATCTTTCCCATACATAGGGGCATGGCTACGCTCAACCCTTCGGCAATGTTGTGGACGCCGATGGAAAAGGCGGTGTAAAAACCAAGCTGGGGCGAAACCTGGTTGCTGGCCCCGATAGCGATGCCTTCCGGCAGGTTGTGGAAGGCAATTCCCAGGGCAATGAAACTGCCAAGCTTGACATAAATGTCGCATTCGCTTTCCGTCTTATGGATATGCGGCAAAAAAATGTCGACAAGCCATAAAAACCCCGCTCCCCCGATAATCCCGGCGAAGCATACGGCCAAACCGCCTGCGGCCAGGCTTTCCGGAATAAGGCTCAGGGTGGAAATGCCCAGCATGATCCCGGAGGCAAAACCGAGCAAAAAAGAAAGCAGTTTATTGGAGGGCTTTTTAATAAACACGGCTATAACGGCCCCCACTCCCGTAACCAACCCGGCCAAAAAACTAAGCAGCAATATTGAAATGGTTATCATCTCCTCCCCGTTTAACCATACGCCGGCTTTACTCCTGCAGCCTGTTCAGGTCTTCGTTCTTGCCCGCCACGATCAACACGTCCTTTTCTCCCAGAACGGCTTCGGCCCCGGGGGCAATCACCACCTCATCCGGTTTCTTGATAGCCATTACGCTGACGCCGCGGCGAGCCCGCAAATCCAGCTCGCCCAGCGATTTTCCGGCAAACCTGGCAGGGGTCGTTGTCTCCAGCACGCTGTAGCCGGGCGCCAGCTCGATATAGTCCATCACGTTAAAGGTTACCAGGTTGCGGGCCAACCTGATCCCCATCTCCTTTTCCGGAAACACGATCTTGTCGGCGCCGATCTTTTCCAACACTTTGCCGTGCAAGGCGTTCATGGCCTTGGAGACCACAAACTTAATCCCCATTTCTTTAAGCATCAGGGTGATCAGGATATTGGCTTCGATATCGTTGCCGATGGCCACAATAACGGCGTCGAAATTGCGGAGTCCCAAAGCCCGCAGCGTCTCTTCCTCCCGGGCGTCGGCCCGGACGGCATGCGTCACCGAGTTGGCGACCTCCTGGACGTTGCTTTCTTCGTTGTCAATAGCCAGCACATCATGTCCCATCTCGCTCAGAGCCAGGGCCACGCTTTTCCCGAACCGGCCCAGGCCAATCACGGCAAACTGCTTGCGCATCAGGTCTCCTCCTAACCTAACCTATTAGAATCTTTTCTTCGGGGTATTTAATATGGGCCGGCGAAATCCTCCGCTTTTGCGCCAGGGCAAACGCCAGGGTCATCGGTCCTATACGCCCGGCATACATGGTAAACATGATCGCCGCCTTGCCGGCCGCCGTCAACTGCGGCGTGAGGCCGGTGGAAAGACCGACCGTGCCGAAGGCAGACACCGTTTCAAACAGCAGGGGCAGAAAACCTGCCTTCTCCGTCAAGGTCAACAGACCGGTTACGGTCAAAACCAGGGCCATGGCGGTCAACATCACCACCGCCGCCTTCTGGACAATTGCCGGCGGGAGTTCGCGCTCCCCGAGCACAGCTTCCGTTTTCCCTTTGAACCCGGCAGCTACATATGCCGCCAGTGTGACAAGGGTTGTGACCTTTATCCCGCCGCCGGTGGAACCGGGAGCGGCTCCCACGAACATGTAAACGATCAGCAGCAGCAGCGTTGTGTCCCGCAGGGCACCGACCGGCAGGGTGCTGAAGCCCGCTGTCCGCGCGGTGACCGCCTGGAAAAAGGATGCCAGCACCTGGCTCCCGGCATTCATCGGCGCCAGGGTTTCAGGGTTGTTATGCTCCAGGAGCAGTATGGTGGGTGTTCCGACAGCGATCAGGACGGCGTAAGCGGCTAACACCACCCGCGTGTGAAGCGACAGCCGCCGGCCATTGCCGCTGGCATGCAGCAGTTCGGCAAGGACCACAAACCCCAGCCCGCCTGAAACGATCAGGGCCGCCACCACTAGATTCACCACCGGATCGCCTCCATATGCCTCCAGGCTGCGGAAATCTCCGAACAGGTCGAACCCTGCGTTGTTAAAGGCAGACACGGCATGGAAGGCGCCGTAATATACGGCGCGACCCGGTCCCAGTTCGCCCCACCAGCGCAGGCTCAACGCCAATGCGCCAGCGGTCTGAATGACCAGGGCGATTTCCACCACCTGCTTGGCCAGGCGGACAATCCCTGCCAGCGAGTTCTGGTTGAACGCCTCCTGCAGCAAGATCCTTTCTTTAAGCGTGATCCTTTTGCCCAACAGAATGGCGAACATCGTGGCGAAGGTCATGAAGCCCAGCCCGCCGATCTCTATCAGCAGGAGGATAATCACTTGGCCGAAAACGGAAAAATGAGTACCCGTATCCACCACCACCAGACCGGTAACGCATACCGCCGAGGTGGCTGTAAACAATGCGTCGATGTATGGCAGACCGTTGCCCTCCGCCGACGAATACGGCATGGCTAACAGCAACGCCCCGGCCAGGATGGCAGCGATGAATCCACCCGCCAGCACCCGGGCGGGCGTGAAGAACCCTGGCCTGTCCGGCTTGTCTTTTTGCAGTTTAATCCGCATTTCGCGCATAACGGTTCCTCCAAGGCATCACCATGTCCTTCAAGCCTACGACTTATTATACCCCAGATGCTCGGCCCGTCAAATGATTTCTTGTTTGACATTCCACCCGGGCTGGACGCCCGAGGCCCTATGTTTGATGTTTAATGTGAACGATGAAAGAGGGCAGGCTGCCTTCAGCCTGCCCTCCTGGTCAATTTACGGTTCAGTCCGCTGTTGCTCTTGCGGCGCGGGCCTTGAACCGCCCGGTTTACAAAGCCCTGGCATTACCCCGGTAAATAACGCCGGTCGCCGGATTAATCGTGATGACCTGCTCCTGGCTTAAAACAGCGGTGGCCTTCTCCACTCCGACCACGACCGGGATGCCGAGTTCCAGCCCAATAATGGCTCCGTGAGAAGTCAGCCCCCCTTCTTCTGTTATCAGGGCCGCGGCTTTTTCCAGCGCCGGTACGAAGTCCCTGTCGGTAGCAGCCGTTACCAGGATGTCGCCTTGATTAATCCTGGTCCGGGCTTCGGCGCCGGTCTTGGCCACCAAAACCCTGCCGGAAACCGGTCCTCGGCCTATGCCCATGCCCCTGGCCAGCACTTTGCCGGCAGTGTGCACTTTGATGAGATTGGTGGTCCCGGGTATGCCGGAAGGAACCCCGGCCGTGATCACCACCAGATCGCCCTCCTTGATCAGTTTCGACTCCAGCGCGACGTCAACCGCCGCAGAGATCATTTCGTCGGTCGATTTGTGTTCGGCGGCCACCAGCGGATAAACGCCCCACACCAAAAGCAGCCTTCGGCATACGCGCTCATCCGGAGTCACGGCGACAACCGGCATCGGAGGACGGTATTTGGAGACAAACCTCGCCGTAGATCCCGACTTGGTTGCAGTTATTATGGCCGAAGCCCCCAGATCGGCGGCTATTCTGCAGGTCGCAAAACCTATGGCTTCCGTCGTCGACCCGGCAACATCAGCGTCTCTTCGCTGGTTTCGGCCGCTTATGCCCAGCGACTCTTCAGCCCGTGCAGCAATGCGGGACATGGTCTCCACCGCCTGGACAGGGTATTTGCCGCTGGCCGTTTCCGCCGAAAGCATGATGGCGTCGCTGCCGTCGCAGATGGCATTAGCCACATCGCTCGCTTCCGCTCGTGTGGGTCTCGGGTTCCTGGTCATGGAATCAAGCATTTGAGTCGCCGTGATCACCGGTTTGCCGGCCCGGTTGCATTTCTTAATCAATATTTTTTGAACAACGGGTACCTCCTCGGCAGGTATCTCCACCCCCAGATCTCCTCTGGCCACCATGATCCCGTCCGCCACCCTTATTATCTCGTCTATGTTGTCCACTCCCTGCCGGTTCTCGATCTTGGCTATAATCGGAATGTCGGACTGGAGGTCTTCCAGTATTTTGCGGATGGCCAAAACATCGGCTGCAGACCTGATGTAGGAGGCGGCGATAAAATCGACGCCCTCTTGGACGCCGAAGATGATATCGGCATAATCCTTCGCCGATAAACCGGGCAGGTTAAGGTTGACCTGGGGGACATTGACCCTTTTCCGGTCGCTGAGCTCGCCGCCGTTCTCCACCAGGCAGACGATTTCCGTACCGCCGGTGCTCTGTACCCTCAGGGAAACCAGGCCGTCGTCCAACAGAATTCTGTCACCCTCCTTGACCTCCCGCGGCAGGGCGGCATGGCTCACACTTATCCTCTCAGACGTTCCGAGGACCTCTTCGGTGGTGAGCACCAACCGCCTGCCTTCTTCCACCCGGACTGCCCCGCCTTCCAGGCGCCCGATCCGTATTTCGGGCCCTTTGGTATCCAGCATGACAGCCACCGGTATCCCGGTCTCCTGGGATGCCCGGCGAATGTCGGTCAACCGTTTCTGGTGCTCCTCGTGAGACCCGTGGGAGAAATTCAGCCGGGCGACGTTCATACCCATCCTGAGCATTTCTTTAAGTATTCCAAGCTCTTCGCTGGCCGGTCCTATAGTGCAGACTATCTTCGTCTTCCGCATGCTAACCTCCTCGAATAACGTGCAAGAAATACGCCCCACAGGCCTTTTGTCATTCATCCCGCCTTTGCATGGTCTTATCATCGGCCGGTTTCCTTGATTTTATAACTGTTGCCCTTTAAAAAACTTAACGCTTGGCTCAAAATCCTAGAAATTGACCTTATCCAACCCTTTCAGGCCCAGGATCTGGCGCGCTTCGTCCGGAGTCGCGGGCTCAATGCCCAACTCCCTGGCGATCCTGACGATCTTGCTCACCTGTTCGGCATTGCTTTTGGCCTTAACGCCTTTTTCCAGCCATAGATTGTCTTCCAGCCCAACGCGGACATGGCCGCCCATCGCCAGCGCCACCGCGCCGAGCTTGAACTGGTTCCTGCCCGCCACGCCTACGGACCACTGGAACTCGCCGATGGTCTTGCGCGCGGTTTCAGCCAGATAAACCAGGTGTTCAACCGTGGCCGGTATCCCGCCTAAGATCCCCATGATGAACTGCAGATAGACCGGCCTCTTGAACAGCCCGCGCTCCAGCAGGTGAACCAGGTTGTTGATCTGTCCCACGTCATATATCTCAAATTCCGGCTTGGTTCCATTTTCATAAAACGTTTGGAGGTAGACCCGCAGCGATTTGAATGTGTTGGGGAAGATCTGCTCTTCCGTCCATTCCAGGTGGGGTTTTTCCCAATCGTATTTGAACTCCTTGATTTTTTCCGCCAGGGGATGAAGCGCAAAATTTATCGTGCCGCCGTTGCAGGAAGCGAGTTCCGGCTGCAGCTCCGTTACGGGGGACAACCTCTCTTCCACCGGCATGGTCGGAGCCCCGCCCGTTGTAATGCAAATGACCATGTTGCACCGTTTCTTAATGCTGGCAGCCACTTCCCTGAACATGTTCAAATCCGTAATTGGTTTGCCGTTCTGAGGGTTCCGCACATGGATATGGGCGACAGCCGCGCCTGCTTCGTATGCCCTCACGGCCTCGTCGGCTATCTGCTGCGGGGTAATCGGCAAATACTCGGACATGCTGGGAACATGGATGGCTCCCGTAATCGCTGCGGTGATTATTCTTTTCTCGCTCATCACAGATCATCTCCTCTTGTCCGCATGGTGGTTGAACGGCCCGGGGAAAAGCCCCGGGCCATTCTCCCGCCCTGTTTTTCTTGTGTTGCTTGTGCTTGTGTTGCTACTTGATTTCCCACTTGCGCGGGAACTTGTGCCCCATTTCTTCGAGGTGTTTGATGTAGGAAGCCCAGATCTTCTTGCCGGGGTAGCCCTGCTTCTCGGCTTCTTCCGCTTTCATCTGGGGCACGTCGGGGATAACGGCAGCCCACTTGGCCTTTTCTTCATCGGAGAGCACGGTGACTTTAACACCAGCCTGCTTCATCTTTTCCAGGGCGTTAATGTCGTATTGCTTGGCCATTTCCGCGGACTTGATCTCGTATTCCTTGCCCACCTGAACGAAAATGTCCTGCACCTCTTTGGGCAGCTTGTTCCAGACGTCCAGGTTGATGGAAATGCCCTGGATGGCGTCAGCCCCGAAGCCCACAATGGTATAATACTTGCCGACCTCGTGCAGCTTGAACCTGTAAGATGAATCCGGCCACATGATCCAGCCTTCATACACCCCGGTCTGCATCGCGGTGTACGCCTCGTTTAAGTTAGACTGCACGGGGATGGCGCCGGTGCCTTCCAGCAGGGTGAGGTTCGGGCCGGCGGCGGCTATCTTGTGGCCCTTCAGGTCCGAGAACTTGTTCACCGGGAAGGTGGTGATCAGTTCATAACTGCCGGTGGGACCGAGTCCCAGGAACTTCTGGTTGTATTTTTTCCACAGGTTGTCGTATACTTCTTTGTTTTCGTCCATGACCATCCTGGATGCTTTGGTCACCAGCACCGGGTCCGGGCTGGCGAAAGGCACGTAATAGTTCATGTTCATCAAAAACAGCTTGGCCGGTTCGAAAGCGAAGGAGTTGACGCAGACGTCCAACAAGCCAGACTGGGTGGCTCCCAGCGCCTCGGCCAGTTTAGCCACCGTACCGCCGTAAGCCTCGGTCCACTTGATGCGGTAATTGGTCTTCTCCGCCACCCGTTTTGCGATTTCGGGCTGGAAAAACTCCACAGCCGCCTGGGTGTAAGTCATGCCGTTGGCCGGGTGGCCGCCGCCGATTTTCAGTTCGATGGTCTGAGGGCCGGCCGGTTCAGCCTTCTTCTGGCCGCCGCACCCTGCCGTCAGGCTCGCGACGAACAGCAGGACCGTCAACAAACATACCGCTTTTTTCCATTTGCTCACAATACTCTCCTCCTCAAATTTTTATTTGTTATGATTGTTTAATCACATCAAGCTTGGCAACCAGGTTGACAAGATGGGGAAGGCAATGACGATCAGTACGCCGATGACCATCATCAACAGGAAGGGGAGCGACCCCCGGAAGATGTCCTCCAGGGCCACCGCGTCGCCCAGGGTGGCCTTCATGGCAAATACCACCATCCCAAACGGCGGCGTCAACAAGCCCATTTCCGTCACCATGACCATCACGACTCCCAGCCAGAGCAGGTCCCACTGAAAATGGGCGGCGATGGGCAGGATCAAGGGCACGGTCAGCAGGAGGATGGAAGTCGAATCCAGGATGCACCCCAGAATCAGCAGAAGCACGCAAAGCAGGAACATCACCACTCCAGGCCCGATGTTGGAGGCCGCCACCTGGTCGCCCAGCCACACCACCAACCCGCTCATGGACAGCATCCGCGAATACATCTGGGCCGTAATGAGCAAGAAGAGTATGGTCGAGCTGGTGGCCGCGGTTTCCAGCAAGACCTCCTTGAACTGTTGAAAGCTGATCCGCTTATAGAAGGCAACCAGCAAGGCGCCGAGCGCTCCTACCGCGCTCGCTTCCGTCGGCGTGAACAGGCCGCCCCAGATCCCGCCCAGCACCAGGATGACCAGGAGAAAGACCGGCAACGCTTTAATCGCGGTGAGCGCAAAACTCTCCCTGTTGTCCGTCTCCCCAGCCGCCAAGGTCTTGGACTCGTGCGGGGCATAGGGCCCGTTTCCGCCTGCAGCTCTTTTTCTCCCGGCTATTTCCGGCTTCATCAGGCTCATGATGATGATCCCGGCGCTGTAGATCAACGCCAGCACAATCCCCGGCACGATCCCGGCCACAAACAGCTTGCCGATCGACGTCTCGGACAGCATGCCGAAAACGATAAGCAGCACGCTGGGCGGGATCAGCATGCCCAGCACCGAGCTCCCGGCCACGGCTCCCACGGCGAATTTCTTGTCGTAGTTCAGGCGGACCATTTCCGGCAGGCTGATCTTGCTGAACACGGCCGCGGAAGCCACGCTGACGCCTGTTACTGCGGCAAACACCGCGTTGGCGGCCACCGTTGCCACTCCCATTCCGCCAGGCAGCCTTCGCAGCAGGAGGTTCGCCGCGCTGAACAGGTCCTTGGCCGCGCCCGATTTGCTCATAAACGCGCCCATCAGGATGAACAGCGGGAGGACGGCGAAAACATAATCCCTTACGGCCTCAAACGAAGTGGTAGCCAGGATGGCCAGCGCCACGCTGAGCTTTCCGGACATCAGCCATACGCCGATGAAGCTCATTACCGCCAGAGAAAAGCCGATCTGAACCCCCAGGAGGATCAGTATGAACAGGAACACTATTGTTATTGCCGCTATCGAGATCATACCGGTTCCACATCCCCTTTTTTGTCATCTGGCCGCGGGGCTCTCCCCAGAAAATACCCGATGAGCTTCACGACCTTGCTGAAGCAATGCCAGCTTGACAGCAGCGCGCCGAAGATCACGACCCACCACAGGGGATATGTGGGAACCCTCAGGGCGCCCTCGCCCTGGAAATCCTTGATCTCCCAGGCCAGCAGCATCGGTTTCCAACTGGCGACCAAGACGCCCAAAAAGAGTATTCCCCCGATCAGGTAAGAAACAAGTTCTATTACATCGCCCGCCTTCTGCGGCAGCTTGTCCTTGATCATGGTCGAGCGCACGTGGCGCCCCTGGTAAGTTGCCCAGCCCATCATCAAAAACGCCAGCGCAGCGATGGAATTTTGCACGATTTCCGGCGTACCCTTGAGCGGGCTGCTGAACAGCAGCCGTCCCAACACGTCCGAATTCACCAGCACCATTATAACGAAGATCCACACCGCCCCAACGTAGCTTGCAACGGCTGCCACCTTTACCATCAACCGGTCAATATGTTTCAAGCCCAAGCGATTCCCTCCCCCCATCATAATCGGTTGCTGCCCCGGCAATTCCCGCCATGGTTCCGGCCCGTCCAGCCCCTCATTCGTCCAAAATGGCCACCGCCCGGATCGGCGAACCGGTGCCTCCCCTGATCTTCAGCGGGAACCCGATAAACTTGAACCTCTTGCCGGCAACAGGCCTCAGGTCTCCCAGGTTTTCCATGTTCAGCATGGACCTTTCCCGGCAGGCGACATGGGCCGGGAAGGTACGGTCTTTGGGCGTATCGATACTGGGCGCGTCGATCCCGATGTTTACGACGCCCTGGTCGCAAAGCCACAGAGTGCCTTCACGGTCCAATCCGGCATAATTGGTCAGCCATTCCGGAGTATTGTATCTGTTGGGAAAATGCCCGGTATACAGGAGCACCGTATCACCCTTCTTGATGGTCAATCCCGCTTTTTCACAAGCCCGTTGCAGGGCTTCTTTGGTTATATACTTGCCGGGTTCCACCCCGGAGACGTCCAGGCACACCCCGTCGGTATAAAACTTCTCCAGCGGGATTTCATCGATTGACGGCGCTCCGGGCCTGGGGTCGATGTGGTTGATAGCATCAACATGGGTGGGGCCATGGTCGCACATCATAATGCCTTTGGACATCCACGAATAACCGTTGGCCGCTGTGCTTTCATGAGTATCATGGTCCCAAATCACGGTTTTGATGTGGCCTGGCCACACAGGCATCCCCTGGTAAATTTCCTGTGACAGATCGATTATTTTCACTGCGCTCAATCTCCTTTCAAATGATGTTGTACAAATATAAGCGTTGCAAATACCGTGCCAACTCGTTGAAATATATACACAGGCAGACTCCCCAGGGCAAAATCCACCCGGCAAGAGCAGCAACAGATACCCCCGCCGTCAATGATTGTATACTTTTTGTGGCTCCTCAAACATCATGTTTACTTTTTGTAACACAGCATCGCTTTATGCCGCGTTCCCTCCGCCCTGCGGCCTGAGCAGTCCAGGCCGGGCCTCGCCGGCCACGGTCACAAAAACACCACTCCGGGGCATCGGGTGGTGTTTACTGTTTGTTACACCGGTCTGCAACTGTCACCGCACAAAAATTTTGCTAAAGGATCCCGTGTTTCTTCGCTTTGTAATAAAACGCCCGCCGGCTAAGATTCAGGATTTTCATCGCCTTGCTCTTATTGTTCTTGGCTTCGTGCAATGCTTTGATTATCGCCTGCTTTTCGCATGCCATTAAAACCTGCTCCAGGTTGGAAGCGCCGCCGAGAATCAACACCGGGTTGTCAACCTCGGACCCATGGTTTTTTCTCAGGTAAGAAGGCAGATGGTACGGCTGGATGGCGCCCTCCTCCGCCAGTACGGTGGCCCGTTCGATGACATTGCTCAGTTCCCTTATGTTTCCAGGCCAGCTGTAGCTGTTAAGGATCTGCAGCACCGCCTCGGAAACCTCTAATTTCCTGTTATACCGCTGTGAATACTGTTCGAGGAAAAAGTTGACCAGCAGCGGGATGTCCTCCCTCCGGTCCCTCAGGGGCGGAATGGCCACCGTCACCACGTTCAGCCGGTAATACAAGTCTTCTCTGAATTGCCCGCTCTCGATCATCTTTTCTAGGTCCCTGTTGGTGGCGGCTATGACCCGGACATCAAGCTTCCGGCTTTTGGTCCCGCCTACCCTCTCCACTTCCATCTCTTGCAGCACCCGCAGCAGTTTGGCCTGCATGTAGCTGCTCATGTCGCCAACTTCGTCCAAAAAGAGCGTCCCGCCGTTGGCCAGCTCGAATTTTCCGGGCTTTCCTCCCCGCCTGGCTCCGGTGAATGCCCCCTCGTCATATCCAAATAGTTCGCTTTCCAGCAACGTGTCCGGCACGGCGGCGCAGTTCACGCACACCAGCGGCCCCTTGGCCCGGGGGCTGGAATAATGAATCGCCTTGGCTACCAGCTCCTTGCCTACCCCATTCTCGCCGCGGATCAGGATTTTGCACGAGGTGGAAGCGGCTTTGGCGGCCACGGCCAGGGCCTCTTTCAACGCCCTGCTTTGGCCCACAATATTGTCAAACGACGGCGGCAGCGGCTCCCGGCAGTACAACTGGTCCTTCAGGTACTCAGCCAGCCGAGTGGTATGCTCCAGCTTTTCATTCAATCTCTTCAACTGGGTAACGTCCTGAATTATGCACACCGAACCGACCAGCGAATCGTCGACGATCATGGGCAGGCATACTACCTCCAGGTATACCCCGGCCGGGGAGGAAATCTTGTCTTTGCAGGGTTTGGATTCCTGAAGGGTTTTGTCGATAACCGGCGCCAGCCTGTCAATGGAAACATGCTGACCCACCAGTTGCCCGATCTCCCTGCCGCACAGTCTGGCATAGGGCGAATTGGCGTAAACCACTTTCCCGGCCAGATCGGTAGCCACTATGGCTTCCGCGAGATTGTTGAACACCAGGGAAAACTGTTCATAAATGCTGCCCAGGCTGCGCAGCTCCAGGGCAAAGTCCTTGATTTTCGACAGCTCTCTGACCAGGGCCACCGACCCCATCAGGTTGTTCTCGGAATCCCGCAGGGGTTTGTATTTCGGTCGCACCTTGGCCCCGGTCTTTTCAAAATATATTTCGTCGATGCAATCCTGCAGCCCGGTTTCCAGCACCTTGAAATGGCCGGTTCCCGGGAACAAATCCCCGACCGGCTTGCCGATAATGTCTTCTTCCTTGAGGTTGTGGATTTTCAAAAATTCTTTGTTGGCAAAGGTTATTTTCTTGTCTTTGTCAACAAAGCAGATACCCTCATTAATCGAATCCAGGATGCTTACATATATCGCGTTCTTATAGCTCAGCTCCTGCAACAGGCCGATGAGATCGGGGGCAGCGGGGGAAAGCATCACCACGTTGTTGCCAGGACCGTTGTCCGGCCTGTCTTTTTGAATACCGTTTCTGGTCACGCCGTCGATAAACATGGCCGTCTTTCACCCCGTTTGTCGCGCTTCTAAAGTTTGAATATACCATAAATGATATATGTTTATATTCGTTTTTATTTAATTAAGTCCTGCATTACCGGATAAATTTATTTTATGGCCAACGGATTAACCGGCGAGCCAGCCCCGTTGGTAAACGGCAACGGCGGTGCCACAAGCAGGAACTCGTACCTGCCGTCCGCGGCGCAATCGGCAGCCAGCTCATCAAGATAAAACATTTCGCCCATCGTGATCCCCAGCATCGGGATGGCCAACCAGTGCCACGGCTGGAGGTAATCGTCGCTCCGGTTCGGGCGCACCTCCACGCCCCAGGTGTCGGTGGCAATCGCCGCGACTTCCTGTTCATGAAGCCAGGTCAGCGTTTCGAACTCCAGGCCGGGGGCGTCCCCGCCCGCGTATTTCCCCCACACCCCTGATTTGAGATGCTTGCCCAATTGTCCGGTCCGAACCAGGACAAAGTCCCCGCGTTTAATTTCCACGCCAAAGGCCCTGGCGCAGTTGTCCAGGTCCTCATTGGTTATTCCCTGCCCCGGTTCCATCGACTCGCACTTCAAATAACGGGCCATGTCCAGCAAAACTCCCCGGCCAACCATCTTGTCTTTAGTCTTTTCTATTCCGCATTTCTGGCAGCCGAAACTGTTCACATGCCTGGCCGAATAACCGTTCCACATCACCACTTGGCGGTTGTTGTGCTCATCATAGTATTCATAAAAGATATGGCCCAAGGCATCCCAGTGGGTGGCGCACTGCAGCGGCATGGTTACCATATCGTCAGCATAGCGTATTTTCAGGTGGTCCTGCACCCCCAGCATGGCGTCGGTCCCGGTAAAGATCATGCTCCTGACAGGATTGTTCCTTCCCCTTTCCCCCCACTGCGGGCCGTTGGCATCCAACGGTATGGCCAGCGAAAACACTTTCCCTTTCTGTACCAGGGCGGCGGCCGAAATTATGTCGTTCGGCGTGATGTAATTCAGGGTGCCGATTTCGTCCTCCGGCCCCCACTTGTTCCAGTTTTTCACCTTTTCGGCGTATTGCTCCATTTTGGCCCTGTCAATTTTATTCATGACGCATCCCCTTCTGCTTTTTTATTTGACTTTATCCTCCGGCATTCAGTTCGCGGATAACCCTGGCCGTTTCCCGGCCCACGATCTTGCCCTCGTTGGCCGGAATAACCAATACCAGGACTCCTGAATCGGCGGTGGAAATAGCCCCTTCTTGTCTGAAGCCCTTGTTCTTTTGCGGGTCGAGCTTTATTCCCAAATAGCCAAGCCCGTTTAACACATCTTCTCTTATCCTCCAGCCGTTCTCGCCTATGCCGCCGGTGAACACCAGCACGTCAAGCCCGTTTAAAGCCGCGGCATACGCTCCGATATACAGTTTTAGCTGGTACTTGAATACCCTCAGCGCCAGGCCGGCCCAATAATCGCCTCTGTCCTGCGCCTCCTCCAAATCCCTTATGTCGCCGCTCAAGCCGGAAATGCCTTTCAAACCGCCGTTCTTAACCAACACATTGGCCAGTTCCTGCGGCTTAAGCCCCGTCCTGTCCAGCAAGAAGAAAATGGCGAAGGGGTCCAGGTCCCCAACCCGGTTCGACATGGGGAGCCCGCACTGTGCTGAAAAGCCCTGGCTGGCGTCGATGGACACCCCGTCCTTTATGGCGCACAGCGAGGAGCTCCCGCCCAAATGGCAGGAAATCAGCCGCAGCGGCTTGCCCTGCGGCCACCACTTTTCGGCGACCCGTTCGGCGATAAAGCGGTGTGAAGCGCCATGAAACCCGTATTTCCTCACCCCAAGCTCTTCGGTCCATTCCCGCGGTATGCCGTAAGTCCGGGCATAATCTGGGATGTCCTGATGGAACCAGGTTTCAAATACCGCCACCAGGGGTTTGCCCGGGACAATCTCCCGGAACAGGTTGATGGTATCGATATACGGCCTGTTATGTGCCGGTACGGCGATGTTAAAGTCCTCCATCGCTTTGATCACGTTGTCGTCAATCAGGACTGCCCCGGTAATTTTACCGGCGTGGACGGCTTTAAACCCCACTCCGCTGATTTCGTCCGTGCTTTTTACAACCCCAAGTTCGCTGTCCGTCAGCAGTTCCAGCGACATTTTGACAGCCTGGGCATAATCCTTAATGCTGCGGGTTGTGGATACCGTTTTTCGGTCCAGGCCGTCGTTTTTTACATATTGCACGGTGGCGCTTTCGCTGCCGATGCGGTCCATCTTCCCGTCGGCTGTAAACTCTCCCGTCTCCGCTTCATACAACTGGAACTTGTAAGAAGTGCTGCCCACGTTTGCCACTAACACCTTCATGCCATCGTACCTCCTTAAATCTCTTGCCCCTTGCCAACGTCCTTGTCTGGATCCCAATCAATCCATGCAGGCGGACAGGAAAACCCCCAGGGCCATGGAGTTTATTTTTGTATCGGCGTTGTCGGCCCGCGAAAGAAGAATGATCGGCACCTTAGCTCCGACCACCACCCCGGCATTCCGGGCCTGGCCGAAATAGATGATCGCCTTGGTCAGGATGTTGGCTGCTTCGATATTGGGAGAAATAAAAATATCCACCCGGCCCGCCACCGGCGAAGAAATGCCTTTTTTCTCCGCCGCCGCAGCATCCAGGGCCACGTCCAGGGCGATGGGCCCCTCGATAACCGCTCCGGTGATCTCCCCGCGCTGGTTCAACATCTTCAATTGATGGGCATCTACTGTCGCCGGCATCGACTCATTAACCGATTCATGAGCCGTAAGGACGGCGATTTTCGGTTCGGCAATCCCCATGGCGCGCGCCACAGCAATGGCGTTACGGCAAATGTACGCCTTTTGCTCAAGCGTGGGCGCAATGTTGATTGCTGCATCGGAAACGAACATGAACCGGTTAAACACCGGTGAATAATGCACATTTACCTGGCTCAGGAGTTTGCCGGCTCTTATCCCCGTCTCACGGTCCAAGACAGCCCTGATCAGGTCCGCTGTCTGGATTTTGCCCTTCATGAGCAGGTCTGCCTTGCCCTGCTTTATCAAATCGACCGCTGCCCTGGCCGCTTTACCGCTCTCCGCTTCATCGATAACCTCGTCATCATCCAGGTCGTATGCAAGCGTCCGGGCGATTTCCCTCAGTTTTTTCGCATCTCCGATCAGAACAGGCCTGATTATCCCGTTCTGTTTACAATGGTCCACCGCCCTGAGAATCACGTCGTCATGGGCCAAAACTACTGCCACCTTTTTCGGCCCCTTCTGCCGGGCCAGTTCCTGCAATTCGTCAAAATCACGCATCAACAACAACTCCTCCTTCACTGAACAATTGTTTCGGGTCAAAGCCCGCCGTACGTAAACTATTCCCGCAGCGACTTCACCTCCTCATGAACCAATACGCCCTCTTCCGGCCATGGGGTCTTCATCCTTTCCGCGAGGCCGCACCAGCATGATAGTCACCTTTTATTTATTGCAAATATCATGCCAACCAACTGGAGAAACCATATCTCTTGCTGCAAAAAAGGAACGGGAACAGGCTTTCAATCCTGTTCCCTCAAATAAAATGTCCCCTGTGCATAATATACGCGCTGCAAGCCCATATCAGCCCGGCCGGGGTCATTTGGCGGACGGCGTAATTCTTCGACCGATCTCGTTCAGCTCATCCATAAAACCAGAAACCGGCTTGCCCGCGGCAATGTCGCGAGCAATGTTTCTCAGACGGGTCACCGTATCAGCGTCAGCAGTAACAAAAACCGTTTCCACCGACTTGTCTTCCGCTTTCACCACGCGCGTTATTTCATTCTTCATCGCATCGGTGAGCTTATCAGTGACCCCCGCTTTTAAGTCTACGCCCACCCAGGCCTTATTGCCGGCTAAAACCACCGTTGCCGCGTTTATTTCCTTCATCGCGCTGATTTTATCCGCGATTGTTCTAGCCTTTGCCGTTTCCTCGCCGGTGCGGTCAGGCGCCGGCTGGGCAGGCGAGGGCGCCGGCGTCACCGGCCCCGGTCGCCTGAGTTTGCTGCAGGCCGCCGATGAAAAAATGAGGAAAGCCGTCATAACCAACGCAACAATTATGAACGCCACCTTTTTCCTGTTCACCTGAGTCTGTTGATTCTCCTCTCCTTCATTGTTTACAATTAGTATGAACACCGGCCGTCAATTATATGTGGACAGGAAGCAAAAGAGGATTTTCGCCGGCGGATACAGAATACTGTTGTTAGTCTATCCGGAGGAAGTGCAAACATGGCAACCAAAGGGAAATTTATTGTCCTGGAAGGTGTGGACGGCGCAGGGATCTCTACCCAGACCGCCCGCCTGCGGGAATGGATGGAAAACAACGAGGCCCTTTTCGGTCGCACTTATTTTACCAAAGAACCAACCGACGGCCCGGTCGGCAGCCTGATCCGCCTGGCGCTGTCCAAGCGCCTGAAGCCCCTGGACGAAAGGGTGATGGCCCTGTTGTTTGCCGCCGACAGGATTGATCACCTCTTCTGTCGCGGCGAAAACGGGCAAAAGGAGGGCATAGTCTCCCTCCTGGAAAAAGGCATCAATGTGGTATCTGACAGGTATTACCTGTCCTCTCTCGCTTACCAGTCGCTGCAGGTGGACCTGGAATGGATCCGGCAGATCAATTCCTATTGCTTGCAACCGGACCTGACCATCCTCCTGGATGTTCCCGTGGAGGAAACCGCCCGGCGGAGATCTAAATCCCGCATCCACGAGGAATTATATGAAAGGGCGGAATCCCTGGCCAGGATCGGCTTGAACTATATGGCGACAGCCAGGCTCCTGCGGTCGGAAGGGGAAAACGTGGTGATTATCGACGGTTCCCGCAGCCAGGAGCAGGTTTTCCTTGACGTTAAAGAAGCTGTTTCCGCCCTGTTTTCCTGAACGCTCCTTATTAGTTATCATTTCCTTTCCCCGATGGTCACCGTTACGTAAATGGTGGTTTTGTTCCGGTACACCAGTAAAACGGCCTTGTCTCCAACTTTTGACTCGCTAACAGCCTTCTGCAGGTCCTGGGGCGAAGTTATTTTCGTCTTGTTGAACTCCAGAATCACGTCCCCTCTTTTCAGGCCGGCTTTTTCGGCTGGCGATCCCTCCTGAACCGCCCCGACCAGCGCGCCTTCAGTGCTGCTAAGCCCGAAATACTTGGCCAAATCCTGGTTCAAGGGCTGCATGTATATTCCCAGCCACGGCCGTACAACCTTCCCTTTTTCCAGCAACTGGTCCAGGACCTGCGCTACAGTTGAACTGGGTATGGCAAACCCTATCCCCTGGGCCTGCGCGTTGATCGCCGTGTTGATCCCCACCACCTCGCCGTCCAGGTTCAACAGCGGCCCACCGCTGTTGCCGGGGTTAATTGAAGCGTCAGTCTGAATCAGGTCTTTATATTCGTTCCCGTCGATGGTAATGGGCCGGCCCTTGGCGCTGATCACTCCCACGGTCACGGTGTGATCCAGCCCGTACGGGTTGCCGATGGCGATTACCCAGTTCCCCACTTTCACCTTATTGGAATCGCCCAGCTTAAGAATGGGTAGGTTGGATCCAGCCTCAATCTTCAGCACGGCCAGGTCCAGTTCGGAGTCGGACCCCACCACTTTCGCCTCATAAGGCTCCAACCGGCTGGTAAGGTACACCTTCACCTCGTCGGCCCCGTCCACCACGTGGTTGTTGGTCAAAATATACCCGTCGGTGGAGATTATGAACCCGGAGCCCAAACCTTGCTGAATGCGGGGCTGCGGGTTGATGCGGAAGCTGTCCCCGAAAAATTGCCGGAAAAATGGGTCGTTGAAGAAGGGGTTGCTCCCGCTGCTGGTTTTGACCGTGGTCTCAATCTTAACGACCGCCGGTCCAGCCTTTTCCACAATCTTTTCGATGGTATCGGCCCCGAAAAAGGCCGGATAATTCTGAGCAGGCGGAGAAGAACTTCCCGACTGCTGCGTTTCGGCCAAAGCAGGCTGCGCGGCAATCCAGGGGACATCATAGCCTTTCACGGTCAAGACCGCTCCGGTGATCAAAACGCCGGTAAGAAAAACAAGGAGGGTGTAGACGACAAGCAGTTTGTTGACACGTAAGCGTTCCATGCTATCAAGCCTCCAATCCTTATTTTATTTTCTGTCCACAACATATTATATATCACAGCATCCTTAGAACAAACTGAGAAGCGGAACAAAAACAGTGAAAACCGTTCCCCGGCCATACTCGCTGTCCACGGTTATTTCCCCGCGGTGCTGTCCGGCTATCCATTTGGCAATGGCCAATCCGAGGCCGGTCCCTTCGCCGGTCCGCGATTCCTGGCCCCGGTAAAACCTCTCAAACAGGTACGGTATGTCTTTTGACGGTATGCCCTGGCCTTCGTCCTTGAACACGAGGGCCAGTTTTTCCCCCCTGGTTTCGGCTGAGAACGACACCTTTTTCCCGGCCGGGGTGTACTTGAAGGCATTGTCGAAAAAAATCAGCAACATCTGCTTGAAATAATCGGCGTCCGCTGCAATAACCGCGCCTGCCGCTCCGCTGGTGTCCGCCTCAAAGACCTGTCCCTTCACCAGGTGCCTGGCTTGTCTGACGCTGTCCTCCAACAGCGGCGCGGCTTCAACCGGTGCAAGTTCCAGGTTGAACCCGGCATCGGCCCGGGCCAGGGTCAACAGATCCTTTACCAGGCGAGAAAGGCGCCTTGTTTCCGAATCAATATCCGCCAGCACCTCTTTTTCCAGGTTGATGTCCCGTCCTTCCTCACACAATTTGCGCAGAAAATCTACATTGCCCCGGATGGAAGTGAGCGGTGTCCTCAACTCGTGCGAGGCGTCAGCCACAAACCGCTTTTGGGCCTGCAACGAATCGTTCAAACGCCCGTACGCCTCTTCCAGGCTTTCCAGCATGGTGTTGAATGTCACCGCCAGTTCTCCGAGCTCGTCTCTGGGCCCCTCATATTTCACCCGCCGGCGGAAGTCTTTCTCCTCGCCTATCGCCCTCGCATCTTTCGTCAGATCTTCAATCGGCTTCAAGGCTTTGCCCGACATAAACCATCCCAGCAGCAGCGAAACGAACACAGAAAACACCCCGCCCACCAGTATTATCCCGCGCAGCCGGGCCAGGGCCAGGGTAACCGGTTTCAAAGGGCGGGCTACCTGCAATATGCCGACTAGCTCACCGCCAAGCGACAGCGGTTTTACCACCATCCGCAGCTTTTCATTCTGCACGCTCAAAGTGACAAAGACCCTTTTCTCCCTGAGCAGTCTTTCCTTGATGTCCGCAGGGGCAGGCAGCGTATAACCGCCAAGGTTTTGAGACTTTACGGCAATCTCCCCGTTCCCGGCCATCACCTGGAGATAAACATCGGGGGCGGCGAAAACCTCCACATCCGGCAGGACGATCTGCCTCAAGAAAAACGGCAGCGTGCCCACCACCCTGGTGGATTTAAGGACTTCGTTGGCCTTGCTGTCCAGGTTGCGATCAATTTCGGCGGTGAGCGAATAATCTAACAGCAAATAGACGGCGCTGCCCAACACAATTAGGATGGCAAGCAACAGTCCGGTGTACCACAAAGTTAACCGCCAGCGTACAGGCATTGGTTTTCCCCTCTATTCTTTCAGTACATATCCCACTCCGCGAACGGTATGAATTATTCTTTTCTCGCCCGCTTCTTCCAGCTTGTTCCGCAGGTAACCGATATATACCTCCAGGACGTTTGATTCGCCTTCGTAGCCATAACCCCAGACAGAGTCCATCAGCCTTTCCCGGGTCAACACCTGGCCGGGGTGTTTCATGAACATGAGCAGCAGATCGAACTCCCGGGCGGTCAGCTCAATATCCCTTCCCCCGCGCCGGACCCGGTATGTTTCCGGGTTGACCTCCAGGTCGGCGAATTTCAGCACCATGCCGTTGTTCTTGCTAAAACGGCGCAGGAGGGCTCGGACCCGCGCCAGCAGCTCCTCCAGGGCAAACGGTTTAACCAGGTAATCATCGGCCCCGCAGTCCAACCCCTTGACCCGGTCTTTCACCTCGTCTTTGGCCGTAAGCATCAGGACCGGTGTGTCCATGATTTTTTTCCAGTGCTGGCAGAATTCATAACCGTTCATTTCCGGGAGCATAATGTCCAGGATGATTAAATCCGGCTTTTCCTTTTGCGCGATGTCCCACCCTGTTAACGCGTCTTCCGCCGTAAACACCCGGTAGCCGGAATAGGACAGGCTCCTGTGAAGCATACTCCTGATCTTGAGATCGTCGTCAATGACCAAAATCCTGTTGGCAGCCAGCCTGCAACACCTCCCTTGATTCATGCCCTCCCGTTCACATGAATCCCCTGTAAGCGTGCCTTACAACCGCAGAATAAACGTAGTTGATCAATGTCACAGCGTCAAAAACAGGCAGGTTTACGGCTTCCTGCACATCCCTGGCAAAAGGTGGCATGTTGGTGCATTCCATAACGATGGCCCCGACCAGCGGGTGTTTTCTTTTCAGCCGCCGGGCTGCCTCCACTATTTCCTGCCTGCACTGTTCCACGTCAAGCTCAGGCTTGCCGTCAACAAACGCGCCGGTAAACTCCGCTGCATCATCCATACCCTCCACCGCCACAGGAATGCCATCGATGCCAGCACCGGCAAAATGCCTCTCCGTTAGGGACTGGACCCTGGCCGTCAGTATTCCGACTGGCCTGGCTTTACCCAGCATGGCATAGGCCAGAGGGACCTGAAGCAGGCTGGAGGTGAACACCGGTACACCAACCGCTTCGGCCATTTCCCGCTGGAACATGGCCAAAAACCCGCAGCTGGTGGTGACAGCCCTTACGCCTTCCTGTTCCAGCTCCCGGGCCGCCTCGACGAACGGCTGCAAGAGAGCGGGATCGCCTTCTTTAACCACCCTGTGGGAAGACGCGCCTTTTACCACCTTGTACCTCACCGGGAAAGAGAAGGTGCTGGCGTTCCCCACATCGCCGGGAAGCCTGGGAAAGAGCGTCTCCAGCATTATTATTCCGATAGCCTCACCGTAATTGGTTCGGCCTCCATATGCCCTGGCCATTCCTTTCCTCCTTTCGGGCGCAAACGGAGCCCTTGTGGCTCCGTTCCTCAGTTCACGCCTCAATCAACATCATCTCATAACCTGGCAAATCCTTTATTGGTCATAGAAAATAACTCCTTCATTCATTATTTTTCCAGGGTGCTGGCTATTTGTTTATATTATACTATTTACTGGGACTAAAATCATTCTGTTGCTATCTTTCCCCCGCAAGGCTTTTAACGCTTGAGGTGATTGTTATGTGCGGCCGGTTTACCACGACCATCGACCGGGAACTAATCGAGCATTACTTTAAAGTGTCAAGGATCGACGGCGAATATACCCCTCTGTATAATGCCGCCCCGGCTCAAATGATCCCGGTGGTGCTGGAAGACGGCGTGCGAAGGCTGGCCTTTTACCGCTGGGGGCTTGTACCCTCCTGGGCCAAAGACCCCGCCGTCGGGAACAGGTTGATCAACGCGCGGGCCGAAACCCTCCTGGAAAAGCCGAGCTTCAGGCGCTCATTCGTCCAAAGGCGCTGCCTGGTGCCTGCCGACGGTTTCTACGAATGGAAAAAAACGGGGTCCCATAAAACGCCATACCGCATCGTCATGAAAGACAGGTCGCCCTTCGGCATGGCCGCCCTCTGGGATGTCTGGTCTCCTCCAGGGCAAGAGCCGCTGTACACCTGTACCATTATAACCACGAAGGCCAATTCCCTGCTTGGCGGCATCCACGAGCGAATGCCCGCCATACTCTCTCCCGAGGACTACGACCTGTGGCTTGATCCCCTCGTCCAAAACCCTGTTCTCTTAAGCCGGCTGCTTGTGCCTTGCCCAGCGGAGCTGATGGACTTTTACGCTGTATCCGACCTGGTCAATTCTCCGCGCCACAATACTCCCGAAGTCATCAATCCTGTTTAAAATATGCTTCATTTAATAAAATTATATATGTTTCCATTTAATACCATTTGCATTTCTCATTAATACATGATAAAATTTATATAATTTAATAGCAATACCTCACTCTCTTTCCAGGGTGAGGTAGAGGCGCGGTGTCTATGAGTAACTGCCCGGAGTCCGGGAAACAATGAAGGGCAGAAAAAGGAGCCACCGCCGAAGTCCCGCAAGCCCGACTTGCGGAGGCTGGGCCTGTATCGAACAGGTGCAGGACTGTCACCGGGGTCATACTCCGTGCCCTCGGTGGAGAGCTATCTCACAGGAGAAAGGAGGGACATGTGGCGCTAAAAGCTTCAGTTCCTTGAAGCTTTTCTTGTTTCCGCATTTCAAGGGAGGAGGTATTCATGATGTGCGCTTACTGCGGTCATCCCCTTAACGGTCATGCCTTCGAACTGGTGATAAACGATACGGTGCTTTCACTCTGCGATGAAGAGTGCGCTATTTTATACCACCAGGAGCAGCAGCAAAGATATTTTCGGACATGGATAAAAATCCGTTGATTAACAGCCAACAATAAAAACCGCGCCGTTTAAACCCGACTGCGCGGTTTTATTTTTTATGATTATTTTCTGTTTTTTTAGTATAATAGAATTGAAATATAAATATTGTGGAGGAGGGTTAACATGATGAGCAAGAGAATTCCCGAATTGAAACCCGGTTTGTCCGCCTCGGTTCAAAAGCTTATCAACAGGGAAGACACGGCTTTGAATTTTGGAAGCGGCGCTTTGAAAGAACTTCTTGCCACACCAACCCTCATTGCCCTTATGATCGAAGCATCCGTCAAGGCAGTGGACCCTCTATTACCCGACCGCTATATAACAGTGGGCAAAAACGTCAGCATAACCCATTCCCATCCCACTGCCAGCGGGATGACGGTCACCGTTACCGCCACGCTGAAAGAGATCAACCGCAACCGGCTGCTCTTTCACATCGATGCTTTCGACGAGCTCGGCCCGATAGGTTTCGGTAACCACGAAAGATACATCGTGGACTATGATGCTTTCATGGATAAAGTCAAGGAAAGGTGCAAACCCCTGGAAACCAAAGTAAAATAAGGCCCCTCGGGGCCTTGTTCTTTTTTTTTATTGTTCCTTTCATTCTTTATTTTACTTTCTTAAGCCGTTCATTGGGAATTATGCCGGGAATGCGGCCACGCTTGGCAATAGGTCGGCCGTCCACCTCTTTCAAATCCATGGTCATATCGATGGGCGATGCTCCCGATATGTAACTGCCAACACCGAAGGCGTCTGCGCCGGCTTCCTTCAACCGGACGATCCTTTCCGGATCCAGCCCCCCTGAAACAAAAATGTTTACATATCCGAACCCCGCCTGGTCCAAACGGCACCGCACTTCCCTTACCAGAGCCGGCGTAACGCCTCCCCGCTCGCTGGGCGTGTCCAGCCGTATGCCGTGCAGGTTCCGGCCCAGTGCCGCGGCCACCAAAAGCGCTTCTTCCGCTTCGTCTTTAAAGGTGTCCACCAGCACCGTCCTCGGTTCTCCGGGCGGCATGATCTCGTGGTAGGCTCGGGCAACCTTGACGGAATCGCCCATGATCAGAAAGACGGCATGGGGAACGGTTCCGGAAGGTTCTGCGCCGGCCAGTTTGGCCCCCAGGATGCAGCTAGCGCCGTCAACTCCCCCCACCATTGCCGCCCGCTCCATCACCGGAGCAACGGCCGGGTGCACGTGACGTGCGCCGAAGCACAACACCCTTTTTCCGCCGGCGGCCTCTTTCACCTTTCTGGCCGCGGTCGCCCAGCCGCTGGAACTTGCCAATATGCCAAGCACAGCGGTTTCATATATCCCAAAATCGCTGTACTTACCCGCTATGCGCATAATCACTTCTTTCTCAGCAAAGGCCTGTCCTTCTTCCAGGGACCACACTTCCACCGGCAAATCGCGCAGGAGACCGAGCACTTCCGGCACTCCGGCCATGATGCCCCCGCTGCGCGGAAAAATCTCCGCCACCGCCCGGGTGTCTTCTAGCCCTTTTTTTGCCAGTATTTCCTGGGTTTTGATGAAATAGATGTCCGTTGTGGCCCCGTTTATTATTTCCTCATGTTGGGCCGAGAACAACCTGCGCTCCTTGTTTACCTGCAAACTCTTGACCTGCTCCAGGGTCTTCAGCTTTTTGTCCATCGTTTCCCTCCGGCGCCAGTATAATTCCCGCCAGCGATGCTCGGCTTAAACCGCCCGCCTTTTTATATATTCTCTTATAAATATGATAGTCAAAGAGCACTTTGTCAATATATTCCCTGGTTTCGGCATAAGGGATCTGCCCCAAATCCTGCTGCCGGCCTGTCCATACTTTTTCCGCCAGCCATTTTTTCACCGTCCGCTCCCCGGCGTTATAGGCGGCGAGCACAAGAACCAAATTACCGTCGAAGGTCCTGTCGAGATAGGAAAGATACCAGATGCCCATGGGAATATTATAGGCAGGCTGATACAGTTTTTCCTGGCTGTATCCTTCCATCTTCATCTGTCCGGCGATCCAGTTCCCCGTGTCAGGCATGATCTGCATCAAGCCCCTGGCTCCCACCCTGGAGCTGGCCAGCGGATAAAACCCGCTCTCTGTCCTAATCAAGGCCAGCACCAGGTAGGGGTCAACCCCATGCTCGCTGCTGTGCTTTAAAATGAGCTCACGGTGGGGAAAGGGATAAAACAGTTTGAGAAACCAGACGCTGTTGATCAACAAGATCAATGCAAGTCCCAACACAGCCAATCCCGCAACTTTTTTCCACAAGCGGTACAGCAAAATATATCCTCCTGCTATGGACCAGTCTTATTCCCTGTGTATATCTTTATTCTTTTTTCTACCGATTTAGACCAGCTCCTGCCAAAGTGCCCGCACCCTTTCCAGGGTTTTATCCGCCTCACCGCTGTTGTCAATAACGCGGTCGGCGTAACGCAGTTTCTCGGCCAGCGGCATTTGCGACCTCAGCCGTTTTTCAGCCTCGCCCCGCGTCAGCTTATCCCTCTTCATCAGCCTCTCCAGCTGTATCTCTTCCGGCACCGCCACCACCCACACCTCGTCCACCAGCTCGGTCAACCCGGCCTCGATCAACAGAGGGGCGTCCACCACCACTACAGGCGGAGCGTCTTTCCCTTTCTTCCGATACTCGTTCAGCGCATCTTCCACCGAGCGGATCACCCGCGGGTGAACAATGCTGTTCAGCATTTTGCGTGCAGCCTCGGAACCGAACACCATCTTCCCCAGCTTTTGGCGGTCAATGCGCCCCTGCTGGTCAAGCACCTCATCCCCGAAGCACTCCCTTATTTCCTGCCACGCCGGCGTACCCGGCGCCACAAGGTCTCTGGCCAGCTTGTCGGCGTCGATTATTTCCGCTCCCAGCTCTTTCAAGCACCGCGATATCATGCTTTTACCGGAAGCGATGCCCCCGGTCAACCCCACCACCAGCACGTTACTCTCTCCTCTTTGTCCATCTCTTGCTTTATCCACGTGGATCATCAACGCTGGCACCGCGGGCAAAAAACGGTGCCCCGCCCCGCTACAACGCACTTTACAAGCGTTGCGCCGCAACGCTGGCAAAGTTTGCCCGCCCGGCTGTACACCTGTAAATGCTCCTGGAAATCTCCCCTTTCTCCCTTCCCGTCAACATAGTCCCGGATGGTGGTGCCCCGATGTTGCAACCCTTGTCCAAGCTTGTCTCGAATAGCATTATAAATCCTTTCCCGCTCAACCGGATCCAGGCCATTGGCAGGCCGGCGGGGATTTATGCCGGCCGCGAACAGTATCTCGTCGGCATATATGTTACCGATCCCGGCGATCCTTCGCTGGTCCAATAACAGCGACTTTACCGCACACTTACTGTTTTTCAGAAGACCAACAAATGCCTCCAGCGTGAATCCCTCCTCCAGCGGTTCCGGCCCCAGCTCTGCAAGGCCACCAGCCTGTTTCCAGCAGCCGGTAGGCACCAGGTGAACGGTCCCCAGCTTGCGGGTGTCCATAAACCTTAATTGGCCTCCGCCTGACAGAAAGAAAACCAGGCGGGCGTTTGGGCCCGGTAAACCTCCCGGTCCTAAAAAAACAAGTTGCCCGGTCATGCGCAGATGAACAACGAGCGAATACCCACCGCTCAAGTGGAACAACAAATACTTGCCCCGCCTGTTCACATCCTCTATTCTTTGCCCTGTAAGCGTCTGGCAGAATTCAAGCGCGGGCATGTTCTTAATCACGCCGTCATAAAAGACCTCCACCGTCTCGATCGTCCTGCCCCGCACCAGGGGTAACAGGCTTTTTCTGGTCGTCTCCACTTCCGGTAATTCCGGCATATCCCACCCTCCTTCGCCTCAACCAAAGAACCCGAGGTGCACATAAACGGCTCACCGCCTCGCGGTACCGGCCTCAGTCAAGTTCAATGCTCTCCAGGTCATACCAGTTTGGCCCGGCCTGCAGGTCAACCTTGAGAGGTACATTAAGCGGGAAAGCGTTGGCCATTGCCTCCCGTACTTTCCGGGCCACCCTGGGCACATCTTTGGCAGGCACGTCAAGTATCAGCTCGTCGTGCACCTGGAGGATAATCGCCGCGCCCTCCTCCTCTTCATCCAGCACCTCCTGCAGCCTGAGCATCGCCAGTTTGATGATATCGGCCGCGCTTCCCTGCACAGGCGTATTCATGGCTGTCCTCTCCGCAAAACTGCGCAGAGTGTAATTGCGGCTCAAAATATCGGGAATATACCGCCGGCGGTTGAGTATGGTCGTCACGTAGCCCTTTTCTCGCGCCTCCTCCACCACCATTTCCATGTACCTTTTAACTCCTTGATAACGTTTAAGATAATTCTCTATGTATTCCTTGGCTTCCGCCCTGGAAATACCCAAATCCTGGCTCAGCCCGAAATCGCTGATGCCGTATACGATGCCGAAATTAACGGCTTTTGCCGCCCGCCGCATCTCCCTGGTGACCGCTTCCATCGGCACGCCGAACACCTCGGCTGCCGTACGGGCATGAATGTCCTGTCCCTTATGAAAGGCTTCCGCCAGCACCTCATCCCCGGCAATGTGCGCCAGCACCCGCAATTCGATCTGCGAATAATCGGCGGCCAGCAGCCGATTGCCGGGCGAAGGCAGAAAGGCCTTGCGCAGCCGTCGCCCTTCTTCCACCCGGATGGGGATATTCTGGAGGTTGGGTTCGGTGCTGGAAAGTCTGCCCGTTGCGGTCACCGTCTGGTTGAACGTTGTGTGCACCCTCCCGGTAAGCGGATCAGCCAAGGCCTCAAGCCCGTCAATATACGTCGTCTTAATTTTGACCAACTGCCGGTAATGCAGTATCTTGGCCACGATCTCGTGTTCTGCAGCCAGGGCCTCCAATACCTCGGCGCTGGTAGAATAACCGGTTTTGGTCTTCTTGCCGCGGGCCAGCCCAAGCTTGCCGAACAGGACCTCGCCCAACTGCTTGGGTGAATTGATGTTGAATTCCTCGCCGGCATCGGCATGTATTTCTCCCGCCAGCCTGGAAATCCTTCCTTCCAATTCCTCCCCGATTTGGCGCAGGATTCTCCTGTCCAGCAACACTCCTCTTTGTTCCATCCCTGCCAGCACGCGGGTTAAGGGTAGTTCAACGCTCCGGTAAAGGTCCCACATATCTGTTTCGATAAGTTCTTCTTTCAGGCGCGGGGCCAGCAGTTCCATAATCGCAAGTAAAATACAGGCCTCACCTTCCCGGTCGCTGCGGTAAACGCCCTCTCCAAGGTAATCAACGCTCAGTGAACCGAGGTCGGTTTGTGCCCGCGAAGGGTTGAGCAGGTAAGCCATCAACATGGTGTCGTACTCGACTCCTTTTAGTTCAATCTCCAATGCCCTGAAGGCGAGCAAAGCCGTCTTGGCGTCGTGGACAATTTTTTTCACGTTTGCCTGTTCCAAATACGGCTTCATTATCGACGCCAAGGCCTGCAACTCCCCTGGCGATTGCCAGGACAAGCGAATAGGATAAGCTGCGCCTGTTTTTCTCCCGTACGCTTTGAGCCCGAGTTCAGTTATTTCCGCAATCGCCGGCCTTTCTTTTTTGGCCCGCAAATATAGCACAAGCCCTTCCATGTCTTCCGCCAGGTACGCCGCCAGTGCTGCAGGGTCCCCGATCACCCTTCCGTCGGTCGCCGGGCGTTCAACCAGCGCGCCTGCAGCGCCAGGCGGGTTGTCTCGGCTGAGTATGTTTTCCAATATGCTTTTAAACTCCAGCTCCCGCAGGATTTCAACAAGCCTGGGATAATCCGGCTCAGCCCGTCTGCATTCATCAAGTTTAAATTCGATCGGGACTTCCCTGTCGATCACGGCCAGCTTCCTGCTCATTCTGGCCTGTTCGGCGTAGTTCTTCAGCAATTCGCCTAGTTTTTTCCCTTCAAAATCCCCGTAGTGGGCCAGTACGTTCTCCATACTTCCGTATTCCTGGATAAGCTTCAAGGCAGTCTTCTCTCCCACTCCCGGGATACCGGGTATGTTGTCGGAGCTGTCCCCCATCAGCCCTTTCAGATCAATCATCTGTTCCGGAAAAAGCCCGTATTTCTGTCGCAAGGTTTGTACATCAAAAGATTCCAGCTCGGAAATCCCTTTTTTAGTCAAAACCACCCTTGTCCGAGGTGAGACCAATTGCAGGGCGTCCCTGTCTCCTGTAACTATTAACACTTGCAACCCTTCGTTTTCTCCCCGGCGGGCCAGCGTGCCGATAATATCATCGGCCTCGTATCCCTCGCATTCAAACACGGCAATCCTCATAGCCTTAAGCAGTTCCTTCAAAACAGGAAACTGCGGCCTGAGTTCATCAGGTGTGGCCTTTCGCTGTGCCTTGTATTCGCTGTAGTCCTGGTGCCGAAAAACGGTTCGGCCCTTATCGAAAGCCACCGCCAGGTATTCCGGATTTTCCTCTTCCGTTATCCTGAACAGCATATTGCAAAACCCGTAAATGGCATTGGTGATAAACCCCTTTGAGTTTGAAAGCAGCGGAACGGCATAAAAGGCCCTGTGGGCCAGGCTGTTGCCGTCAATCAGCATAAACTTTCCGGTCAAGGCGCTCAACTCCGTTTTCATGAATTATTATTATTTTACCCTCATAAAAAATTCGGTGCGCGGGATCATTTTCCCTGCACACCGTAACGGATGGATTATCCACAATACCCTGATTCGCGTTCATCCTACCTGCTATCGCCTCTCCTTGCTCTGCCAGTCAACCACCAGGCAACCCCGATCACAACCGCTATAAGCGCCAGGTAGGGAATGGCTGAGCCAATGAACACCAGCAAGGCCCCGGCACCCAGGATGATGTTGTTGACGGCTTTGATAAAAGCCTCTTTTGTCTTTTTAAAGACATCCTTGAACCCTCCGCCGGAAATCTGCTGGGTAGAAGCCGCTACCTGCTGGATATTAATGTTTACGGTTGAAAATTCCGTCCTGTTGTTTAAGTAGCGCAGTCTCCCCTGCATCGCTTCGATCTGGGCGCGCGTATTGGCCAGCTCGTTCTCCACCGCCAGCACATCGCTCAACTGGCCGGACTTTGTGAGAATGGCCAGGAGCCGTTCTTCCTTCGTGCGCATGGCTTTGAGACGGCTCTCGATATCAATGTACTCTTCCGTGACATCCTGAGTATAAATATTGCGGGACTTGAGTTTTCCAACTCCTTCCATGCCGGCAAGAAAACTTTCAAACCTCGCGGCCGGAACCCTGACCTGCAGGTTTCCGCTGACAACTCCGCCGGTTCCGGCGACATTCACGCTTTCGCTAGTAACATAGCCTCCCGCGGCTTCCACCTGCCTTTTGATGGCCTCTGATGCCGCCTGGTAATCATCGACCTGCAAAGAAACATCGGCATTTTTTATTATCTTGCGGGTATCTTCCGTCACGGAACCGTCCATGGCGCCTGCCGTCATGCGGGCGTCGTTTGATCCTTGTCCGACGCTGCCAGTCGGCGCGGGAGCCTGTAACATCTTTTCTTCCGTTTTACTCGTCGGTATGACGCTTATTTTCTCTTCAGACGCCAGTTGAGGCACTGACCTGCTTTTTGTTTCAGCCTGCGAATTCTGGGTCGACAAAACCTCCTTTTGCTGTTCCGGACCCGCCATGCGGCCTCCGGCCAGCGGCAGCAAAATCAGCATCAACACCAGCACTGCCGCCACCGGCGCAAGCTGAACCCCCGTAATCCTTTTCCAGCGCCGTGGCAAAAAGGACTTCCACGAAAACCTCCCGCTCAGCTTATCAAGCACTGTGTCCTCCAACCGGCGGCGAAGCTCGCGGCGCAAGCCGGCCGGAGGCACAACTTCTCCCAACGAGGAAAGCGCTTGAACTGTCTGCCGGAGCTGCTCATACTCATCCCGGCACTCCTGGCAGCTTTCCAGATGAGATTTTACCCAGGCAGTTTCTTCAGCGGAGAGGACACCGTCCAGGTAGTCCGACAGGACACTCTTGACATGTTTGCAGTCCATTTTCCTCCCCCCCATTCTTACCCGTATAGACGCTCGTGGCGGCTGTTTTGTTCCTTCTCTGCCAGCAGTTTGTCTTTTAAATAATTCCTAGCCCGGCTGAGCCGTGATTTGACCGTGCCGGGGGAACAATCCAACTGCTTGGCGATTTCTTCATAGGAATAGCCCAGGATGTCCCGTAAAACCAACGTCAGCCGGAATTCGGGAGACAGGGCGTTAATGAATCCCTGGATTATTGACTGGAGTTCTCTCCGTTCACAAATTTCATCCGGGCCGGGTTCGTTCGAAGCAAACTGCCTGCCGACCTGGCTCTCCTCAAGGGTGAGCCTTTCATCAAGCGAATCCGCCGCCAGACGGTAACGCTTGCGCAGCTCATCACGGCATACATTGGTTGCAATCCGGCAGATCCAAGTCGAAAAGGAAGCCTCCCCCCGAAAGCCGCCAAGGGACTGAAAAGCCCTCAAAAATGTCTCCTGAGCCAAATCGCTGGCATCTTCGCGGTTCCCCATCAGCCGGTAGGTTATCGTATATATCTTTCGCTCATAAAGGCTGACCAGTTCCTCAAACGCGTCAATATCACCGTTTTTGCTCCTGGCCACTAACTTTTCTTCCCGCTGCACAGTTAGTCGCCCCCTTTCGCCTATCGTTTGTATTGACGTTAAAAATCTCTTAAAGTTCCTGTTTAGGACATTTTATCACAACAGAAAAAAATTAAGGATAGTGTTTTTAAAATTGGGGAAAATACCCATGTAAGGAAAGGAGGGAGCCAATAAATAATCTGAAACCGTAAAGGCTAAAAACAAGGCCAAGTTAATAGCGCCTACAATCGTGGCGGCGGAACAAACTTTACACGGAACTGAAACGGCATAAAGTTGCACAGAGCACCTAAGTGAAAAACAAACCGCAAGGAGGTCCAAAACAATGGATAAAAATAAACCAAATCCCAGGGTAACTCCTAAAACCGATAAGACCTACACATCCGACCTGATGAACGAAGAAATTGCCAGTGAATACGACATTTCGCCCAACAGGGGAGATGTCGCCAGGGGAAGCCAGCGCGGCAAAACAAGCGTTGCCAAGACCCCAAGCGCCGACGAAAACCTAAAAAACAAGTGATCTACACCATCCGCCGCCTAAACAGCATGTGGCAAGAGAAGGCCTCGCAAGCCTTCTCTCTTTATTTTCCGCCAATCATCTGTTAAGTTGGCTTTATCCTAGAATGAACGCATACACCATAAGTGAGCACATCCTAGTTTTGGCATATGCATCCTGCTTAGGGCTGTTGACAGCAAATACTCCGTCTGGTAGAATAACTTTTGCATCCGAAACAATAGTTTGCCGCGGTGGCGGAATTGGCAGACGCAGTAGACTCAAAATCTACCGCCCCTCAAGGGCGTGGGGGTTCAAGTCCCTTCCGCGGCACCAAAAAGTTTGAAAGCCTTGTGCTACAAGGCTTTTTTGTTGTGCTTTTTTAGTTACCCCAGCTTGAACCCAATAATTGATATTATATTCATTAATAATAACTTTCTATTTTCCAAAACGAATTTTAAATTATAATAATATCAGGGTTAAATTGAAAGGAGCCATTATGATGGAAGAAAAAATACTTGGGTTAATGGAAAAAATGTATAAAGAATTTAATGACATAAAAACACAAATGGCTACAAAAGAAGATATTACTAAGATCGAAACTAAAATAGAGAATGACGTAATTGATAAAGTTCGTGCCCTTTATGACAATAGAGAAATACAAGCTGAAATAAATGATAAATTGTTAAACACATTAAACCGTATAGAAACCAAAATAGATGTATTGCAAATGGAAACAGCACATATACGTAGGATCAAATAATTAGTATTTTTTTATTGTTATTATACTACCTTCACCAGTGCATAGTATGTGTGTCCCTTCCGCGGCACCAGTAAAATTAGGACCTGTAAGGGTCTTTTCTTTTTTAAGCTCAAAGGAAAAGGTATTTATACCGCACAAAAATTATAATAATAATAGTTATAAATACATCATGCTGACAATTGTAACATCAATAACACAATTTAACAATATCGCTATTTTCAAGGGTTTGACGGTATTTAAATTGTAAGGGAGTGTCCTGCGAACTGTGTAAATGGTATAATCTAGCAATAATTTGTGCATAATAATGCTTTTATTCATACGCAGGATAGGGCAACGCTGAGGAGCGACCCGAGCGGCGTATGAGGTTTGGCAGGGCGGCAGATCCCAATGGGA
>Ga0067045_1003141_pt1 | contig 45315 bp, 30 predicted proteins | sample TerdegcTABiofilm_FD_59184 | JGI IMG/M metagenome (GOLD analysis project Ga0067045, IMG submission 59184) | Combined Assembly of (Gp0054472, Gp0054536) Wastewater bioreactor microbial communities from Singapore -Terephthalate degrading...
GGTGCGCCTCCAACGACATCGCTTTGATGATCGGGGTGCCGGGGACGTAGCCAAACTGGACATTCTCAAAGCGGACATCGCCGGCCACTGCCGGCAGGCGCGCCGCCTCGGAGGTATCGTCTACCTCAGCGGGGATATCAAGGATCTCAAAGACCCGCTCGGCTCCGGCCAGCGCCGCCTGGATGGAGTTGTAAAGGTTAGCGAGCTGGCGCAGCGGGTTGACGAAATTATGGCCGTAGTTGATGAAGGTGGCGATCATCCCCACCGTGACCAGCCCTTGCAGCGCCAGCCAACCGCCAAACCCGGCCAACACGATCACGAAAAAGTTGCCTAACACGTTGGTCAACGGCATCAAGAGCATCGCGTAGGTGTTGGCGTAAACGCCCGCCCGGTAGACCTCCTGGTTGTGCTGGCGGAAAGCGGCGATCACGGTGTCGTTGCGGCGGAACGCCTTGACCACGCGCTGCCCACTGATCGCCTCCTCCATCACCCCGCTGAGCTCGCCGAGCTGCTTTTGCAATTCACGAAAACCCTTGCGCGTATAACGAGCGACAAAGTTGGTAAACCAGGCCATGATGGGAACGACCAGCAGCGACGCCAGCGCCAGCCAGTAGTTCAGCACGAACATGGCGATGAGCATCCCCCCCAGCGAGAGGACGCTCGCCACCAACGAGACCACGTTTTGCGAGACGGCCTGGTTGATGGCGTCAATGTCATTAGTCAGGCGGCTCATCAGTTCGCCGGCCGTGTGGCGGTCAAAGAAACTGATAGGGAGACTTTGCAAGTGGCCGAACAGATCGCCGCGCAGCCGTTGGAGCGCGCTCTGGGAGATGCGCGCCATCGCCCAGCTGGCAGCGGCCTGACACCCGTTATCCAGCAGGTAGACCCCCAACATCAACAGCGCCATGTGTCCCAACCCGGCGGCGTTCCTGGTAGCGATGAAACGGTCAATGGCGACGCCCATCAGGTAGGGCTCCAGCAACCCCAGGAGGGTATAGAACAACACCAGTCCCACGACCAGCACCAGGGCCGCCTTGTACGGACTGAGATAGCGCACAAGTCGCCGCAATGCCTGGCGGGGGTCGCGGGCCTTCTCAATTTTGCCGGGCCGCGCCGGCCCCCGGCTCGCCATACGCGCGCGGTAATCGGGGGACGCTTCACGAGAGGGCATAGATGATGATGAATGTGACATGGCCTACTCCAGGGTCACGCCATTGCCCAGCTGGGAGGCGTAGATCTCTTGATAAATCGGACAGGACTGCAACAGCTGACTGTGCGTCCCCTCAGCGACCACGCGGCCCTGATCCAGCACCAGGATTTTGTCGGCCCGCAAAACGGTGCTGATGCGCTGTGCCACCACAAAACAGGTCCGGTCGTGCATCCACGTCACGAGCGCATCCTGGATTTTCGTCTCGGTCTCCACGTCTACCGAGCTGGTGCTGTCGTCCAGGATAAGGATGGCCGGGCGCATGAGCAGCGCGCGGGCGATGGCCAGGCGCTGCTTTTGGCCGCCTGAGAGGTTGACCCCGCGCTCCTCAACGTGCGTGTCGTAGCCTTGAGGCAGATTCAGGATAAACTCGTGGGCCTGGGCCGCCTGGGCCGCCGCGACGACCGCCGCGTCGTCGGCGTTGGGGCAACCGTAGCGGATGTTATCGCGCACGGTGCCGGAGAAGAGCACCGTCTCCTGCGGCACAATGCCGATGTGGGCCAGCAGGCTATCCTGCTGCAGCCGGCGGATATCCACGCCATTGAGCAACACCCGGCCGGCGGCCACGTCGTAAAAGCGGGGGATCAAATTGACGAGAGTGGATTTCCCGGCCCCGGTCGCGCCCAGCAGGGCCACCGTCTGGCCGGGTTCGGCGGTAAAGGTCACACCGTTCAGCACCGCGCTGTCGGTCGCGCCGTTATAGTGAAAGGCCACATTCTCAAAGACCACCTGTGGCTTTTCCAGCGCCGGGAGCGTGAGGGCATCCGGGGCATCCTGCACCTCCGGCACCATCTCCAGCACCTGGACAATCCGCTCGGCGGAGGCAGTCGCCGCTGCCACCACGTTGGAGAGCATGACCATGATGGTGAGTGGTCCCAGTGTGGTAAGCAAGTAATTGGTGAAAGCAACGATCTGCCCTAACGAGAGCCGGCCCTGGATCGCCTGGAGCCCGCCGGCCCAGATGACCACCACCACCCCCACGTTCACGAAAATGCTCAACGCCGGGCCCAGCGTCGCCATAAAACGCATCACCTGAATGGAGCGGTCAGTGTAGGACTCATTGGCCGCAGCAAAACGCGCGCGCTCGTGGTCCTCGCGCACAAAGGCCTTGACGACGCGCACGCCGGCAATGGCCTCCTGCAACACCGTATTCAACCAATCCAGCTTTTGCTGGGCGGTACGGAAAAGCGGCCCCATCTTAGCAATGAAAAAGGTGACAATCCCCAAGGTGATGATCAGCAAAGGGATCATCAGCAGAGCCAGCCGGCGGTCGGTATTAAACATCAAAATCAAACTGCCGATCATCAGCAGCGGTGCGCGGGTACCGATGCGCAAAAGCACCTGCACCATCCGCTGGAAGAGCGTGGTATCGCTACTGAGCCGGACCAGCAATTGCCCGGTGCTCAACTGATCCAGGTTGCCAAAGGAGAAGGATTGGATTTTGAGAAAAAGCGCTTCCCGCAAATCGCGCGCCACCCCTTCGCCGGCCCGGATGGAAAAGATGTTGTTGCCGACGGCAAAGAGTGTGCTCAACACCGAAAGGCCGAGCATGATCAACGCCGTGTTGACCACCGTCGGCAGATCCTGGCGGGCGATCCCCTGGTCAATGATGCGCTGAATCAACCGGGGAATGGCAAGATCCATAAACACGAGGCCGACCAGCAGGACCAGCGAGAGCAGCGCCAATTGCCAATACGGCTTGACAAACGACTTGAGTTTAAAAACATAGGCCATGAAATTGCTCCGTTAAGAGGGGGCAGGAAATAGAGAGCAGGAGCGCCCCACCCCCGTATTGTGGGATTCTTATGCCGCTCATTTTCGTCAGAATGAGAACCCGCGCCCACGGCTGAACTGGGTCTCGTATAGTTGGGCGTACAGCCCGCCCAGGGCCAACAGGTCTTGATGCGTGCCGCGCTCCACAATCCGGCCCCGGTCAAAGACCAGGATCAGGTCGGCGGCCAGGATGGTGCTCAGGCGGTGCGCGATGACGATGCTGGTGCGTCCGGCCATGACCCGCTTGAGCGCCTCCTGAATCAGCGCCTCAGATTCGCTATCCAGGTGGCTGGTGGCTTCATCCAGCACCAGAATGCGGGGGTTCTTGAGGATGACACGCGCCAGCGCAATCCGCTGCTTCTCGCCGCCGCTCAACCGGTAACCGCGCTCGCCGACGATGGTATCGTAGCCGGCGGGCAGGCTCATGATGAAATCGTGGATGTTGGCGGCCCGGGTAGCGACCTCCAACTCGTCCTGGGTAGCATCCAGCCGGGCATAGAGCAGGTTCGTGCGGATCGTGTCGTGAAACAGATACGCTTCCTGGGTGACCATGCCGATCTGGGCCGCGAGCGAAGCCAGCGTCACCGCGCGCAGATCGTGCCCATCCAGCAGGATCCGCCCCGCGGTGGGATCGTAGAGCCGGGGGATCAGATAGGTCAGCGTCGTCTTGCCCGCCCCGCTGGGTCCGACCAACGCCACCAGCTGGCCGGGTGCGACGCGGAAATCAATGTGTTCCAGGGCCATCTCGCGCGCCTGGGTGCGGATGGCTTCTTCACCGCCACCGTTGCCCTCCCGGCTTCTCCCCGTACCGGCCCCTTTGCCCCCGGAGAGCACCGCCGTCACGGCTTCCATCTGCCCGTAACGATGCACGTCGCTGAGCAGCGCCTTTTCGTCCACATCATATTTGAAGGTAACATCCTCAAAGACCAGTTCGCCGCGCACCTCCTGGAGCACGATGGCGTCGGGCGACTCGGGGATGTCAGGCGGCAGGTCAAGCACCTCAAAGACGCGCTCAAAGCTGACCACCGAGGTCGCAAATTCCACCGGCGCATTGGCCAGCGAGTTCAAGGCCCGGTACAGGTTGCCCAGATAGGTGCTGAAGGCCACAATTGTGCCAATGGTGAAGACCCTCTGAATGACAAAATAGCCGCCGACGCCATAGATCAACGCGGAGCCGGCCGCGCTCAACAGGCTAATGCTGATGAAAAAGAGGGTGCCCAAGACGGCGCGCTCCACCCCCTTGTCGCGCACCAGGGCAGCGCGCCCACTGAAACGTTCTACCTCTACAGCAGAGCGGCCAAAGAGCTTCACCAGCAACGCCCCGCCGATGTTGAGCGTTTCGTTCGCCATGGCATTCATCTGGGCGTTGAGATCCATCTGCTCGCGGGCGGTGTCGCGCAGGCGTACCCCCACCCGCCGCGCAACGACGACGAATAGCGGCAACAAAATCAGGCTGAGCAGGGTCAGCCTCCACTCCAGAGAGAACATCACGACCAACAAAACAATGGCTTGCACCAGATCGTAAAAAATGTTCACCAGCGTGTTGCTGATGGCATTTTGCGCGCCGACCACGTCGTTGTTCAAACGGCTCATCAGCTCGCCGACCTTGGTGTGGGTAAAGAAGCGCAACGACAGGCGTTGCAAATGGGCGAAGAGCGCCACCCGCAGGTCGTAAATCACCCCCTCGCCGGCCTGCGCGCGCAGCCGTCGTTGGATCACATCCAGCCCGCCATTGGCCAGCGGCACGAGAAAAATCCCTCCGGCCAACAAGACCAAACGCTGGAGGTCACGGTCCGGCAGCGTGTGGTCAATCAATTCCCGAAAAATCAGCGGGGGCAACAGATTCAGGAACGCGGTGAGAAAAATGATCACGGCTACAGCTGCAATTTGCCAGCGATAGGGCGTGGAGTACCCCAGGACGCGCTTCAGCAGCCCCCAGGTGAGCTGAGGCTTTTCGGCAGGTGCCCGCAAAAACCCGGGCCAGGGGCCCCCCCCATGCATTCCCATCATCTTACCCCTCCCCTCGCGCTTTGCCCACCTGGAAAACCATCATTCGGCCGACCAGCGGGCCTGTACCTTTTTCAGCGCTTCCAGGGCCCCCAACAGCTCCGCTAACTCCCCCGGAGTGAGCCCTGCCAGCTGCTCCTTCATCCAGGCGTGGGTGTTTTCAAACACCGCTGCCAGCAAAGCGCTGCCGGCCGGCGTGAGTTCCAGCTGCACGCAGCGCCGGTCGACTAAGTTGGGCGTGCGGCTGATCAGGCCGCGCTGGACCAGCCCATCCACGGCCTGACTGACGGCCGGACGGCTGATCTGCTTGGCGGCCGCCAGCTCGCTCACCGAAGTCACGCCCCGGCGGATATGCCGGAGGATGTGGAACTGCTCCACCGTGAGGCCAAACTCGGCAGCGGCGACAGCGCGGATGTGGGCACGGACCTGGTTCCACAGCGGCGGAACCGTCTCCCAGAACCGGTCAATCACCTGCTCCAGCTGCTCTGCCGGCAGCGGTTCATTTAACATAAGATGTCTCCTGACGAAGGGCGATTAATAAAGAATCTTAACAGTTAACAGATGAAACTATTTTATACCGGATGAGGATTCTGTCAAATCAACCGCAGACGACAAATCTTTATCTTTATAAGCTGGTTTTTGCGCGCGGCTTCGCCGCGCGCAAAAACCCTTCTTCCATACGGATTGCATCACGCCGAGAACAGCCTCAGCTCATCAGGGCTGCAATCAAATCGGAGGCCTCCTCGGGCGTGAGCCGGCCCGCTTCCACCAACCGCAACACCCGCAGCCGCTCCTCGCGTGTGATCGTGTCGGTCGCAGAAGCCGGCGGCGCTGGAGGAGCCGGTGGCGTCGGCGGGGCGGCCGGCCGGTGACCACTGGCCCGCTGCCAGCGCCGCTCAGCCTGTTCCGCCTGGATACGGGCCCGCTCGGCCTCCCGTTCGGCCGCCCGGCGGGCCCGTTCGGCCTCCCGTTCGGCGGCCTGACGGGCGCGCTCGGCCGCCTGTTCGGCAATCTGCTCCACCCGCTGCCGCAACCGGCCTTCATCGGCCATGAACCAGCCCTCGTTTTCCAGCCGCAGATTAAGGTCAGCCATGGCCTCAGCGACCCGCGCCTCAACCAGCGGGCCAAGGTCATCCAGGACGCTCAGGTCAAGATCGTAGGACTCAGGGAACTCGTCGCCCTCCAATTCACCCGCTTTGAGCACGGCTCGCCCGCCGACCGAGGCCTCCAGCAACGCCTCGCCGGTCCCTAAATCCCCTACCAGCGCTCCCTCTTGCTCTTGCAGGGCCAGGTTGGGGACACGCACCTGAACGTTTCCCCTGGCCTGGAGTTTAAAATGGACGCTGGCCTCTCCATTCAGTCTGACGACCAGGTCCCCGCCGGCACTGAGGCGATAAGCAGCCCCCGGAGCAAAGGGCGGGCCTAAACGCACGTCGCCGCTCACAGCTTCCACGGCGATCCCTTCCTGCACAGCGTCGGCCCGCAGGTCGCCGCCGACCTGGTTCAGCGTGAGTTGTCCGGCCACCGCCCGGACGCGGGCGTCGCCGGACACCCCTTGTCCCACCACGTCCCCGGCCACACCCCGCGCGCGCAAATCGCCAGAGACCTGTCCCAGGGCCAGCGAGCCGACGTCCCGCAAATCGGCGCTACCATTGACCTGGCCTGCGGTGATCGCCCCGTGCACCATGCGCACCTGCAAGTCCCCCCGCACGGCTTTGAGGGTCAGCATAGTGCCAGGCGGGCAGGTAAGACGGCAATCTCCAGGCGCCCGGAACGTGAGGACGTCCCCTTCCTGGGTCAGCGCGCTGGATTCGGCGTCACCCGACATGCGGATACGGACTTGCCGGGTTTCCGTCCCCCGCACGGCCAGGCTACCTGAACATTCTTCAACCACAATGTGGGGCGCGGCCCCGGTTGCTACAGTTTGGTCAAACATCTCCTTCTCCTTTTGCTCCTTTTGATTCAATTAAGCCAGCTTCGTCACAAAGTTTCCAGCAGGGTCAAGGCCTCTTCGGCGGTGATCTCCTGGCGGGCCAGCCGCGCCAGGATCTCCTGACGTGACGCGGGCGCGCCCGCCGGCTCCGGGGCCCGGGGTCCCAACGCCCGGATGACTTCGTCCAGCCGGCTGCGGACGGTGGGATAAGAGATCCCCAGCGCATCCTGGACGCAGTTGAGTTTCCCCTCACAGCGGAGAAACACCTCCACGAAATGGCGCTGTTCTGGTATCAGACGCGAAAGCGCGTCCAGCTCAAACCGATTTTTGAGCACCGTACCGCAGCGCCGACAAACCAGCCGGGTGACTAATAAATCATCGTGGCAGACCGGACATTCCGTAGGAACTGGATGCATCACAACCTCCCTGGTTTATGTTGATAATATCAAGTCGTATATTGATAATCTTAACATACAACTTAATTTTGTCAAGTACTTTATGCCGCGCTTCAACGCACAGAGCGGCGCTCAAGCGCCGCTCTGTGAATTTTGTACGTGACCTTGACTGTTTGTCTGTAATGATAGAGAGGGGAAAACCCAATCCCGCTAATGGCGTTGGACGAGGGGCAGGAAAACCTGTTGAGCGTTGATAGTGGTTGTGACGGTAATGACGGCCGAGGCCGGCCCCAACTGCCCCATGGCGTCGTAAGCCGCCACGCTGATGCGCCAGTCGCCGGCCTGCGGAAGCAAAAGCATCAGCGCGTTCTTCCGGCCGGCATCAACGGCAAGAGCTGCTCCCCCCTGCGCCCGTTGCTGGCTGACCCGATAGCCCCACAGGTCCGGCTCGGTGTTCTCATCCCAGCGCACAGACACCAGCGGTCCGACCACCGGGCCCGCTGCAAGCCCTGTTGGCGTCAGCGGGCGGGCATACGCGATCGCGCCTTGCGCGGCGACAAATCCGCCGTCGGTCGTCACCTGCGTCTGGCACTCGGCCCCGCCGCCGAACAGCACGGCAAAGACCCCGGCATCCACCAAATCACGCGGGTGCTGGAACACGTAAGCCGCACGGTTATCGCGATAATGGTCGCAGGTGTTATCCAACGCCATGTTGCCGACGGGCATTTGCCACAAGATCAACCGCTTGTGCGCCGCGGCCGAGAGCGCATTTTCCCACAAGATCGCCCGTGTGGGGCGCGGCAGGGTGAGGTTCGTATCGTCCCACCAGGGACGCAGGCCGCTACCCGCGTCGCGGTCGCTCCACTCTACCACCAGCAGGTCCGCCTGCGCCCCGCCCATCGCCTCCAGAAAGGCCGCCGTGCGTTGCCCCATGCTGGTCACCTGCGCGACGGGGACCGAGTTCGGGTCGCCGTTGGTCGCCCACATGCTCGCGGCCGGCGCGACCAGCGCATTGGGCGCGGTAGCGTGGATCAGATCCACCATGCGCCGCCCGAATCCGGTCAGGGTGTTGGGATAGCCGGCCACGTTCAACGCCACGGGGTAGGAGCTGGGATCGTCGGGCTGGACGCCGGCCGGGCGCTCGGCGCTGTTGCTCAATTGTTGCATGTAGCCGTAAAAATCAGGCTCCAGGTGAAAGATGACGGGATGCGGGCCCTGGGCCTGCCGGGCCGCTTCCTGCAGTGCGGCCAGATAAGTGCTCACCGTCTGGGAGTTCTGCAACTTGGCGGCGTAACAGGTGGCGCTCTCGCCACAGTTGGGCGGCACTTCCAGGATCATGTAAACCGATATCAGCGGGACGTAGCCCTTGTTCCAGGCCTGGTTCACAAAGCGCCCGACAAAGTTGCCGCCCCAACCGTTCACGTACCAGTCGTAGGTGATGTACTGGTAAACGTAGTTCCAGGGGACGCCGCTATTGACCTGCCAGTCCTGGCCGGGCGTCTCACTCCAGGCGTTGGAGCCCCAGCCCAGGCGCTGCGGCAACGCCGAGGGGATCCGGCCGCCCGCCGAGGCCAGCACGGCCAGCGCGCCCAATTGCAAACTGGCGCGATGTCCGGCCTGGTCTTGCGCGGTGACAAGCAGCTGGGGCTCGCCGCTGGCCGTGCCCGGCGCGACCGTGAACACGGCCCCGTACACACCATCGCCCGGCGCGCCGTCGTTGCTCCAGCCGTCGTCGCGCAAGGGGATCGCGCCCCGGCCCAGCGCGCTGCCGTCCAACGTCACGCTGGCGATGTCAGACAGGCCCTGGGGATCACCGACCCGGACGCGGACCACGGTTTGCGTCCCCCCATCGGCGGGCACCGCGCGCGGCCGCAGGTAGCCGGCGCTCAGGGTGGGACCGTCGGGGCTTTCGTCCGCCACCAGGGCGATATCGTCCACGTAAAACGTAGGCTGCGCGCCGCCGGTCGTATTCTGCCAGATCAGGCCGGTCAGCGCGACGTTCGCCACCCCCAGGTCGGCGAGGGCAATGCGCACTTCGCTCCAGGTATTGGCCGCCGGCGGCGACACAGCGACCGCCGGCCCATTCTGGTCGGAGCCGTTGACCGGATAGGTCGCGTACACGTGGAGCTGCTGGCCACCGGCGCTGCCGCCATGGATGAAAAAGCGCAGGTGTGTAAAGCCGGCCGTGGCAAGTTCAGGGTAATGCAAATAAAGTCCCTGCCAGGCGCTACAGGTCACGGCGATGCTGCGGCTGCCCGAGTGGACCGGCGCGGTGGCCTGCAAATTCACTGTGGCCCAGGACCAATTGCTCCACCCCACTGCCAGCGCGTCGGTATAAATCTCCTGCACCGCCAGCGCCGGCTGGGGCGAAGGCACGGCCTTGAGGCCCGGCAACAGGCACAGCAAGGCCACGAGGAGTAAACAGGGTTTATGGAGCGCCATGTGTGATCTCCCTCAAATGAGTTACTGAGGTCCAGTATAGGGTTGCTGTACGGCTTGTCAAGCAAAAATCAAGATGCGTTTCAACTTTCAGGTCACTTCTGCCAGTCCTGGATCAGGCATTTACCTTAGCGCCGGTTGGATCCGCTTTGGCTTTCCTCTGACGGTAGGGCAAGCCCACAGAGCACACGTCAGGAAAATTTTTAGCTAGACTCTAAGTTATCTCTCAGCTCTTTCTTGGTTTGCTCTCAGATCAATGTTGTAAACTGCACATAAAGTTTGGAGGTACGGGAAATTCTGAAGGCTAAGGAAAAAAGGAAATAAGGAAAGTAGAGCTATGTTGACCCAGATACGACATGAAGAACCCTATCTGCCGGCAGCGAGAACGCCGGCCTCCACGTTAGCGCGCCAGTCGTTGGCGCACACATTATCATGTTTTGCGCCCGTCAGCCTGGCGGAGATGCAGGATGTCGCGCTGCTGCGACGCATTGACACGAAAATGGTGCTGAGCGAGGGACAACTGGCCCGTGCCCTCGCCCAGCTCGGCGACGGTTACGAGGTGCTGGATATTGACGGGCGCCGGATACACCGTTACCAAACCCTGTACTTTGATACTCCAGATTATGCCCTCTATCACCAGCATCACAACGGGCGGCGCGAACGGTACAAGGTGCGCGCCCGGGCGTATGCGGACTCCGGCTTAGCGTTCCTGGAGGTGAAGCGTAAAACCAATCAGGACGTCACCGTCAAGGAACGCCTGCCCATTCCGGGGATCACACCCCAGATCAGCCGGCGCGGCAGCGACTTCCTGGCTGCCGTCTTCCCCTATCCCGCCGCCGGCTTAGTCCCCGCACTCTGGAGCCACTTCCAGCGGATCACGTTGGTGAGCAAGCACCGGGCAGAACGCCTGACATTGGATATCGGCCTCTCCTTTCGCGTCGGGCAAACGGAAATGGCGCTCCCCGGCGTCGTCATCGCCGAGATCAAGCAATCAGTTCACGCTTTACGGTCCGAATTCATCGGGCAACTGCGACAATGGGGGATACGGCCGCTGAGTTTTAGCAAGTACTGTCTGGGGGTCTCCCTGCTCGTGCCGCAGGTCAAGCATAACCATTTCAAGCCACAACAGGTGTGGCTCAATCGCATCATCCAGGAGAGCAAGTAATGGACGATTTTCTGGTCTTTGGCTTAAGTTTTCTGTTCAACGGCGGAGTAACACTTTTGATCGTGCGCTACATCTATGCTCCCGCCAGGCGCGATAAGAACTATGTCCTGATGTTTCTGACGTTCAATACGCTGGCTTTCTTGACCACCAGTTTGCTCAGCGACGTAGATTTCAGTATAGGGTTGGGCCTCAGCCTCTTTGCCATCTTCACAATCCTGCGCTTTCGCACCGATCCCATCCCGATCCGCGAGATGTCGTACCTGTTCGTGATGCTGGCGCTCCCGGTCATCAACGCGGTGTTGATCGCGCAGGAAGTTTACGCCAGCCTGGTCATTGCCGATCTGGCAATTGCAGTGATGTTGCTTTTGATTGAGAAGGAATGGGGTCTGCGCAACGTCAGCCAGAAATCCATTACGTATGAGCGTATTGAGTGGATCAAACCGGAACACTACCAGTCCTTGCTCGCCGACCTGCGCGAGCGGACAGGGCTGGATATCCTCCGCTGCGAAATCGGGAAGATTGATTTTCTGCACGACGTCGCGGAGATCAAAATCACCTATACTGAACCGCAGGACGAAGTCGTGGTAGTCCGTTCCACCGAACCGTCCCTGGACTATACCGGACTTTTTTCCACGCAGCGGTTGGATGAAAATTAACGCCGGGCCTGTGACTACACAAACCATCAAGGGGATAAAGTGACATGAAAAAAATCATAGCATTAGGATTGCTCTTCGTTCTTATCTTGACCTTCACCGCTTGTTCCGGTGCTGCCGTTGGCAGCGCGGGGACTTTGGCGGCGGCGACCGGCCAGGCCGGAACCGTAGTCAATCCCGCGGGCGAGACGGAACAGGACGCGGCGGTAGTGTACGCCCCCATCACCGTAGAATACGAAAGCGAGGACCTGGATACCAGTACCAACAGTTCCGGTATGTCCTACATCAAGTTGGAGGGCAATACCGTCACCGTTGAGGGGGACGGCGTCACGGTGAACGGCACGGTCGTCACCATCTCGAAGGCCGGCCGGTACAGCCTCAGCGGCGTCTTGAATGACGGGCAGATTGTCGTCAATACAAAGGACAAAGAAACCGTCAGGCTTGTGCTGAATGGGGCGAACATCACCTGCTCCACCAGCGCGCCTATTTACGTAGCCAATGCGGAGAAGACGGTCATCACCCTGGCCGCCGGGACTGAAAACTATGTCGCCGACGGGAGCGCTTATCGCTTGGAGAGCGCGGAATCAGATGAGCCCAATGCGGCGATTTTCAGCCATGATGACCTCACTTTTAACGGCAACGGTGCACTCACCGTCAACGCCACCTATAACCACGGCATTGTCAGCAAAGACGATCTGAAAATTACCGGCGGCACGCTCATCATCAACGCCACCAACGATGGTATCAAGGGCCGGGACTCCATTGCGGTCAAAGCCGGAACAATCACGGTCAACGCGGGGGGCGACGGGCTGCAAGCCAACAATACGGACGATGCTGAAAAGGGGTACATTGTCATTGAGGGCGGCACTTTGAACATCACGGCCGGGTTGGACGCGGTGCAGGCCGCGACCAGGCTGGTGGTCAGCAGCGGCACTCTTGCCCTCGTCTCGGGTGGCGGCAGCAGCAACGGCGTCAGTCATCAAGCTGGCTGGGGCAATCAAGGCATGGAAAGCAGCGCCAGCGACGCGGATACTACGGCCAGTGCCAAAGGGCTGAAGGCCGGCGTGGATATCGCCATTACCGGTGGTATGATCACCATTGATTCCGCAGATGACGCGATCCATTCCAACGGCAGTTTAACGCTAAGCGGCGGGGAACTGCTGCTAACCTCCGGCGATGACGGCCTCCATTCCGATGCTACCCTGACTATCAGCGGCGGCCAGCTGAACATTACCCAATCCTATGAGGGGATTGAAAGCGCCATGATTACGATCAATGGCGGGGAGATCCACCTGCTGGCCAGCGACGATGGGATCAACACCGCCGGCGGCGTGGATGGCTCTTCAGTCAACGGGCGCCCGGGGCAAAACGACTTCATGGCGGCCGGCAACTATCCACTTTACCTCAACGGAGGCTACATCGTCATTGATGCTGGCGGCGACGGCATTGACGCCAACGGTCCCATTGCCATGACCGGCGGGACGGTGATCGTCAACGGGCCCACCGACAGCGGGAACGGTCCCCTGGATTATACCGGCGAGTTTAAGGTCACCGGCGGTCTTCTGGTGGCTGCGGGCAGCGCCGGCATGGCCCAAGCCCCCAGTGCTTCCTCCACGCAGTATTCAGTGCTGTATAATTTCGCCAGCCAGCAGGCTGCCGGGACGCCGGTCCACATTGAAACTCAAGATGGCGAGGGCATTCTAACCTTTGTACCGACCAAAGTGTACCAGTCAGTCGTGTTGTGCTCACCTGAACTCAAGAATGGGACAACCTATCTGGTCTACACTGGTGGAAGTTCAACCGGTACAGTGACCGACGGTCTATATTCTGGTGGAACCTATACCGCCGGCACTCAGATTACCAGTTTTACGATTTCCAGCATGGTCACCAGCGCCGGCTCGGCTGTGGGGGGCGGCCCTGGCCGGCCAGGCGGCAACCCAGGTCTTCCCGGCGGGCAGCGACCCTGAGGGAAAACAATCCCAGCAGAACTTCCATTGCCGTCTTTCCCCATCCAGGGGCTAAAGCGGCAGGGCCAGGAGAGCCTGCCATGCGCAGGCTCTCTTCAACGTCGCTGCCCGACCGCTCAACCCGCGCACAAAATCTCCCCTTTTTAAAAAATCCCCTTGACTGGCAAAAATGGCCCCAAAATTGAAACGCACCCGGATGGCGCCCGGCCAATTGCCGCCCCCGGCAAAGTCGGATATAATGAATTCACAATCCTGCAGATAACTCCTATCTGAGGTAATCCGATGAACCATGATAGCGAAAACTCGCCAGCTCCCTGCACTTTTCCCGTATTGACCACTCAAAGACTAATTCTGCGTGAGTTTAGTCTGGACGACGCCCAGGCAGTATTTGATATATTGCGCCGCGCGGATGTCAACGAGTGGCTGGAAACCGAGCCGCTGCAATCCATCAACGAGGCCGAGGCACGTGTCAAGAGCCGGATAAATCTGTTCAAGGACAAGATGGGCTTCCGCTGGGCGATTGCCCTGCGAGAAAACCCGGCCCTTGTGATTGGTTCATGCGGCTATTTCAGCGTGCGGCGCGGGACGCAGACTGTGGAGGCCGGCTACGAACTCCATCCCGATCACTGGCACAAAGGCTTCATGACCGAAGCCTTGCAGGCGATAATCCGTTTCAGCTTCGGCCCACAGGACCTGATGCCTGTCCACCGCATTGAGGCGCTGGTCATCCCCGACAATGGCGGCTCCATCCGCGTCCTGGAGAAACTCGGTTTTGACCGGGAAGGAGTACGGCGCGAGTTCGGCTTTTGGAAGGGACGCTATCAGGATGTGTATTTGTACGCTCTGCTAAATCATGATACATAGAAGACCGCCCCGAAAAAATCTCCCGCTGAGTACGCAGAGAACACTGAGTTTTCAGACAATTCTCTGCGTACTCAGCGCATTCAGCGGTAAAAGAGCTTTTCTCTGCAGAGCCATGGAATTTGCTACACCAACGGGCGCTCTTTCCGCAGGTCTCAGCTGGGCGTTGAGCATAAAACCGGCCCTCATCAGCGAAATGTGGAGTGACAGGTCCTCCTGGTAGACTTAAATAGCCGGCTAAATCCTCATTTTAGACGATGACAAGCGCTCCAAGCCTCAGTATACTGAAAAAGGCTCCTGCTCTTTGACAGGGTGGAAACGACCAGCCACGGCGGCATGGGCTTCAGTGGGACAAATTCTCTGACTTACTGCCGGAGAAAAAAAGCGGCGCGGTTATCCTGGGCCACGAGGAATCTTCAGCAGGTGTTAGCCAGGCAGGGAAAGTGATCCCAGAACTTAGAAAAAGGAGTGAAAAGGAGTGAAATGGAGATTCAGCACAAGCATTTAGCAGCCAGTCTGGTGGCCACAGCCAGGTTTGTGGTACAACGGCGCAGCGATATCGGGCCGCTCCTGGCTCAAATGGTTCAGGAGTTGCCAGAGGACGTTATCGCCGGGGCGCCCTTCGCCCTCTTCCAGTTTGTCACCAGCGTCACCGATGGGTACGACGCCGAAATTGGCTTCCCTGTCCAGCGCGAAGTCACGACGCCGACCCTCCGCACCAGGGTTTTGCCGGCCCTGGAAGTGCTCGCCCTCGTCCATCAGGATGCGCCCGAAAAGCTCCGGGAAACTTACAGCCAGCTCTACGCCTACGCCGCCGAGCACGCCCTCATCTCTGACGAGTTTGGGCGCGAAGTGTACACCGACGCCGCCCATCCAGGCGGGCCGGGGACCGAAGCACAGTACATCATCCACGACTGGAACGGCAAGCTGGCCCACGGTCTGGAACAAGTCCTGGGGCAAGAGGCGCGCGCCGTGGTGATGCAAGGGAGCGAAACGTTGAGCATCACCTCTCGCCCAGAGGAGCGCTTTCTGTGGGTCAAAGGAATGCTGGAACGGCTGGAGGGCCTGGCGGACGAACAGCAAAAGTATGACATCCTCTCCGGTTGCGCCCACGTTTTCCCGCCGGGCCAGGTCGCCAAACTCAAGGCCGCCTTTGATGCAGCATATGCCCAAACCCACGACGGTCTCCAGGCCGTGGACGCCGTCCTTGACTTGATGGAACACGACCCGGGCTGGGGCGAGCACCCCACGCGCGCAGGCCATACGATCTACGCCACCAAAGGTCCCCGCGACCCGCAGGCTTACGCCGCGGCTAAAACCGAGCTAGAGCGGCGCAGCGCCTATTGCTTCTGCCCGCTGATCCGCCATCAGCTGGATCAAGGGATGCCGGTGGCCTTCTGCTACTGCGGCTCGGGCTGGTATCGCCGGCAATTTGAAGGGGCGATTGGCCGGCCGGTAACGATTGAAATCGTCGCCTCGGTGCTCCGGGGCGATGACGTGTGCCGGTTTGCCATCCATCTGCCGGAGGACCTGTAAAACGGCCCCCTGCGGGGGAGACCCGGTGAGAGCCAATCCCTTGAACGCTGGCGCCGCCAGCTCACCGGCGGCGCCAGCATCATGATGCGGCTGGACTTTTGTATCCTGCTTTGCTACCACTGCGCCAGGACCAGCGGCACATAGATCGTGTGCGCGGTCACGGTCACGGCGGCGACCTGGACCACCGGCCCGCCGATATTCTGGACGGTCACGGTGAACGTCTGGATACCAGGGGTGTCCCACGTCCAGGCGACGGTGTCACTCAGTTGCGCGTGCGTGTGCGTGACCGGCAGTTGCCCGGTGGCCTGCCAGATGTACGTGAGCGGCACGGTTGCGTCGGGCGGCGTGACCGTGGCAGTGAACGTGGCCCCGGTTCCGACCAGCACCTGGGCGGGACCGCTGAGCCACATCCCGGCTACGGCCACCCCGGCCACCGGCTCCGTCACTGAAACCGGTTGTGTCGCGGTAGCGCTCCCCTGGATATTGACCGCGGTCACGGTGACCTCCTGAGTCCTGGCAAGCAGCCAGGGAAACGTGACGGTGCTGGTCAACCCCTCGTTGGTGCAGGTGATCGGCGGCTGCCCGGTCACCGCCCAGACATAGGTGATAGGCAACGTCGCTGAAAGCGGCGTGACCGTGGCCGTGAAGGTCGCCATGCTTCCCACGGTCCCGCTGAGCGGCCCGCTCAAGGTGACACCCTCAACAGCGACGGCAGTGGAGGCCGGAGGTGCTACGACCACCATAATCTGGCTGGCCTGGACACTGGCGGCCGCGTTGCGCGCGGTGACCGTCACCGGGTAGGTCCCCGGCATACCCCAGGCCAACATTGCCGTATCGCTCAAGCCACCGGTATGGGTGAGCGGAGCCTGTCCCACTGCCTCCCAGACGTAAGTGATGGGCAACGTCGCCGAGAGCGGCGTAACTGTGGCGGTAAAGGCTGAAGTCGCCCCCACGGTCCCGCTGAGCGGCCCGCTCAAGGCGACACCCTCAACAGCGACGGCGGTGGAGGCCGGAGGTGCTACGACCACCATAATCTGGCTGGCCTGGACACTGGCGGCCGCGTTGCGCGCGGTGACCGTCACCGGGTAGGTCCCCGGCATATCCCAGGCCAACATTGCCGTATCGCTCAAGCCGCCGGTGTGGGTGAGCGGAGCCTGCCCAACCGTCTCCCAGACGTAAGTGATGGGCAACGTCGCCGAGAACGGCGTAACTGTGGCGGTAAAGGCTGAAGTCGCCCCCACGGTCCCGCTGAGCGGCCCGCTCAAGGCGACCCCGGCCACCGGCACGGGGGCAGCCCCGTTGACGGTCAGCGGTACGTCGGCGTGCGCTGGATCGTACCAGACCGGGGCCGACCAGGCCAGGTCGGTTGTCCGGCCGGTGGTCGCTAATGTACTGCTGTCCTGAAATTTGACCACGAACCAGTCCCCCGCCGTGGCGGTGACGGTAACTGCCCACGCCCCGCTTACCGTCCGCGGCTGGTAGCTCGCTACCGGCGTGCTAAAGCCGTTTTTGTAGAGCCAGATATTCTGAATGGCGTCACTGGCGGCCTCAGCGCGGGCCGTATTGTTGTTGAGATTGTAAATCGTAGCCGAGGGATTGTTCCACCAGACGACGAAGGCCACGTTTGGGCTGCCGCCGATCGTCTGCCCCATGCTCCAACCGTTGGCGATGAAGCCTAATTGCAGGTTGGCATCCTCGGTGGCGTAGGTCATGTGCTCGCGCAGCCCCTGCATGACGTTGGTCGGCGTCAACGCCGTCCCTTTGGGCCGCACGATGACGGTGTACTCACTGGACGAAGCGCCCCACGTGGCGTTGTGATTGTCCTGATCGGCCGCCGGGGCCAGTTTCCAGCCCAGACTCAGGAAATGCGCCCAGACCGATTCGTAATTGCTGCCACTGTCGCTGAAATCGGTAGCAGCAGAGAAGGCCGGCCCGCTGGAGACGGCGAGCGTGCCAACGTAGGGCGCGGCATTGGCGTCGTAGCGGTTGCCAAAGTCAGTGGTGTTGGGATGGTTGAATTGCGCCGCGACCAGCTCCCCGGCAGCCCCCAGCCCGGCGAGATGATCGTAGTAGTCATCGGCGTCGTTCCAGTCACCGTCGGGATGATCCTGTCCCACCAGGTCCTGAGCGTTGAAGAGATTCCAGTGACCACCTTTGGAGATTGTACCGACCTCCACTCCGGCCACGGCCACAAAGTCGGCGGTAGTAGCGCTGGCCGCCTGCGCCCGGATGGTATCATACGTGCTCTCATACCAGAGGGTAGCGTCGCCACTGCGGGAGGCGTGCAGGTGGGGGCTGACGGCGAAATACTGGAGATGGGGCAGGTTACGGGCGTAAGCGAAGGCCTGCGCGGCGGTGGAGCCATTCGCGCCATCGTCACCGTCCATGCCGACGTGGGAATGCAGCGAGCCCACCCAGCGCTCGTAGTCCTGGAGGCCGGTGGGCGTGACGCCGGCGGTCTGAGCGCGAGCGATCTGGACCGGCCCGGAGCCCGGCCGGACGCCGGACAGCCAGAAAGCGCCGAGGAGCGCCAGCCCCACCAGGGCGCACACGATGCGGGAACGGTGCAAGTGCATGTTAAGCCTCCTGAACAGAGTCTGCAAAAATCATACGGTTGAGAGCGCCGGCAACAGCAAAGCAGGGGCACATTATAACACAAATGTGGATACAGGTATGTTTTGCGTAAGATAAACTCCCCGTGGAGGCGATAACGGAGACATTACGTGCTGGGGGTGGTTTTTCTTGAGCCACGCCAGCGGGATCCAGGCGGTGGCACCCGCCGCCGGACCGGCGCCAATGCCGGGATCGCCCGCCGCCCATCAACATTGCCGCCGGGGGATAATTTACCCCCGGCGGCAGATTTCACTGTTCTCAACAGTCTTGTCTACAGGTTGACCTGGGACCGCGCAAATCCTAATTCCTACCATGGATGATCATACCCTCGTCCCCTTCGCCAGCCCTGCCCCCACCTCAACGCGCGCACTCACCGCACTGAAATAATGGGATGAGTGGAATTGGTATGCAGGACCATACTGTTGTTCGCAGCGCTGGTAAGCACCGGGGCAATGAAGGGGTTGAAGAATTCAAAAGAGTGCTCAACCGTCACCGTGATCGGAGCACCGGGGACTACCGTCGCCGGCCGCACCACCGTCACCTGGGCCGGATCAATGGTCACTAATGAGCCAGAAGCATCCGCAGTTCGCAATTGAATTCCCTGGGTATCCAATGGTCGGATGGCAGCGTAGGTAGCTCCTTCGTCGGCAGCGTCTTTCAAGGCTACCAAAACGTAAAAAACACGTCCCAGGTCAAGCACTCCCAACAACAAAATCAGCAACAACGGCAACAAAAGTGCAAATTCCACCAGACTCTGTCCCTGTTCACGGCGCTGGGCAATTTTAAACATTTCACGCCTCCTGATTGCTAAGCTTCAAATTTCCGGTAGGTTATATCTTACCTAAATAATACCATTTTCTTACGTTAATAACATGAGATAACCATGAGAATTCGTTGCTGTGTCCTCATCATTAACCCGGGATGTAACCACCCGGGTTGGTGGTTTCAACTACTGCGCTTTCAGCGGAGCGACCGGTGGTAGAGGCACGAGGGATAAAAACAAAAGTTCTTCGCCGGCAGACAAGGCCCGCCCGCGAAGAACCTCCTAAAAAGTCAGCTCTGAACGGCCTTGAGGCCACCCGCTGGCCGTGTCAGCAAGGCCTGGCCTGAGCATAGCTCAGGATTGGCGTAACTACGCGCCGCCCTTAGGGGACAACCTGGCCGGTCTGAGCATCTAATCGTACCTGCAAAAATTGTCCCTCCCGAAATGCTACGGCTTCCCAGAGGGGTGTGCCCTCAACCTGATGCAACGTCAGCCGCACGGTAGTTTCGCCATCTTCCTGCAACAGTTGATCGCCACCGGCGGCCCGCAGAGAGAGCCAGGCCACGTTAGCGCCGTACACGGGCGGGAAGGTGGACAACACCTCCGGCGCGACTGTGACTTCCAGAGGGGGAGACCAGAGCAGAGAATCTCCCTGTACCGTCACCGCCGCGACTGACCGCTGGATGGCAGAGTAGTAATAAAACGTCCAGGCCAGCGGCGGCGTCTCCACCTGGATCCAGTCCGGGGCCGGACGCCAGGCCCCCTCTACCTCCACCAGAACAGCATCCGCGGCCCAGGCCGTCGCCCGCTCCGCGCTACGCCCGGCAGCATCCGACAACGCCACGGGAGCGCTTAGCCCGCTCCAGGCCAGGGTAGGCTCCGGGAACGCCGTGGTCAACCAGCGCCGGCCCTGCCAGCCTGCGACCAGCAGAACCAGCAAGACAACCAGCCCCCCCAGCAATAAAGCCAACCCCTTTATAGCGCGCATGGTCAAGATCTCCGCAATACCAGAGGCAAGTAGACATGCAACATCTGTGCCGGGCCGCTGCGGTAATAAACATCATAAAATTTCCGCTGTTCCTGATCCATGGCCACTTCGGTCCAGACCAGCGCTACCCGCCCACTGGCGTCCAGCTCCACCCGGGGATTCAAAGAATAAGTGGCCGGGCTCTCGGAGACATTTACCATCTCCATCCAGGTCGCTCCGCCATCTTTGGAACACCGCAGCCAGACTTCCTCTTTTCCCTCCCCGGAGGGGAGGCCAGGGGCATTAGCGTGCCAGGTGAAGCAGACCTGCTGCCCCTGCGCATCCAGCGTTGAGGCCGCCCAGGTAGGTTGGACGTTGTTGACATAGAAATCAGGGGAGACCCGGACAGCCGGCTTTCCCAGCTGCCACAGGTTGATATACTGGGTATTGGAATAGGCCACCCCCCCCGCCACCTCAGTCCAGGTGACATACACCTGGTCCGCCGTCGCAGCCACATCCGGCAACACCGCTACACTCTGATCGGGTGGCGAGACCTGTTGCGGCGATCCCCACATGACACCGCCTGGAGTCCAGGTACCGGAGAGATACCAGACCGTGCGGGTGATGCCCACTGTCTGCTGCCAGACCAGGTGCAGAGTCAGTCCATCCGGGCTGAGTGCCAGGCGGGGGTTCCATACGCCCCCGCCGGTCTGACCGGGGATCACCTGCGTACGAGTCACTACAATGGCGGTAGCCCAGGCCGTAGCCGTCAGCGGTCGGTGGCTGAGATAGAGATCGGTCAACGTGCGTTCGGCGTAAGAAGTGCTGGCAGCAAAGGTTAGATATTGTCCGGTGGGGCCACTTTTGAGCTGCGGGAAGGCCTCACCGAACATATGCGTAACCACAGCTTGCGCCAGGCCGTCCTGATCCTGGCTCATAATCGTCACATCTGAAAGAATGCCCTGCGCCCACACAGCAATCCAGCGGGTACCCGAATAAACAACGACCGGATGATGGACCTCGGCAGCCGTCGTCAGAGTGGTTGTCGTCCAGCTGCTCCCGCCCGCAGTGCCCAGGTAAATGCCCGGCGTACTGCGGCCGGCCCAGACTACTGCCGTCTGCCCGGTTCTGATCGCCAGGTCGGCATGTTGTCCATCGCCGTTGGCAACCAGCTGGAACGCCGGATCGGCCCCCACCCATTCGGCTAAGGCCGCCGCCCCAACGATGACCGGCACCAAAGCTAACACCATTCCAATAACCAGGCCCCAATAACGTGGTCGCATCTCATCCTCTACAGATCAATTAGCAGGAACAAAAGTGAAGTCAACCCCGGTGGTAGTCATCCCGGCATAGACCGGCGCTACGGCCTGATCCACGTACAACTGGTCACCAATCCGCAAGACGGCGCGCACGGTATAGCCGGTGGAGTTGGGCGGCAAATCGCCGATATGATACGCGCCGTTGTTATCCGAACGGGTAGAACCATAAAGGCGACCCTGCGCGTCGTAAACGTAGACACTGACCCCGCTCTGCGGCCGCAACCCGTCGGTGTACATGTACGTGGTGCCCTCAATCGCGCCACCGGCTCCCGGCGTCACCTCCGGCGTCGGCGTGGGCGTGGGCGTCGGGTTAGCGCTCGCGATTGTAACCGTGTAAACCCGGCTGAGGTTATCCAGTTCACTGGTCTCGGCGATCTGATCCCAGGTGTCCACCATAGCCGTCAGGGTATGCACCCCCGTGGCAGCAAATCCGTCGGGCACATACATGGTAAACGAAAGGGTGCTGCCAGCCAGGAGGCCATCCACTGCCACATAATCCACGCTGCTGAAAGCCAGGGGGTCGGCAGGTGTATCAGCAAACAAATCCACCCAGAACAGCGAGGCCGCGTCGAGAGCCCCCTGGTTAGAGATCCCCACTTCCAGATGCAGCTTCTGGTAGGTGCCCAACGGCGGCGTATCACGCAACAGCATCCCATTGATGATCAGGTTGGGGCGCGCCTGGGGCCTTGGCGTTGGGGTGGCCGGGCAAGGAGCCGTTACCTGGAAAGTGACTTGAGCACCTCCCGTGTAATTACCCTGGTTGTCCTCCGTCCGGGCTATGATGGTATGCGTGCCGGCCGTCACATTGACCTGAATGGAGGTATTGAAGGACACCGCGGCACTGATCCGGGCTTCCGGTGAACTATCCACCGTATCCCAATAGATGGCGATCCTCTTTTGAGCGCTGCCGGTCGGCCAGTTAGATCCGGTCACCTGGAACGTTTGGGTTGCGCCCACCGGAGCACAGCCGGGCGTAACGGCGATAAACACCCCGCTTGGGGTGGGAGTGGGAGAAGGGAGAGGGGTCGGGGTCGCCGTCGGCGTGGCCGTTCCGGTCTCCACCACAACCAGGTCCTGTTGACCGTAGCCCTGCACAATCACGGTGTACCCTGCCACCAGAGGCGGAATGCCCGTGAACAAGAACTGTCCGTTGGAATTTACAAACACGCTCTGCTGAAAGCCGGTTTGCACAATGCGCAGCGTCACCATCTGCCCCGGCTGCCCAATCCCGCCCACCTGGGTACTCCCCGGCAGCAGCGGCCGGACAATGCGCAGGGGGACCGGCGTAGGCGTGGCCGTCGGCGGCCGTGGCGTCGCGGTTGCCGTCAGGGCAACCGGCGTGGCGGTAGCGGTTGGCCCACCCCCGGGCGTGGAGGTCGGCGTCGCTCCATCCCCAGGCGGCTCGTTCGGCGGCGCCGGGTTGGGATTGTCGCTCACGACTGTGCCCAAGGTCTGAATGGTGCGCGCATTCACTGTATGCAACGGAAAAACCGGGGCAAAGGGTTGGATAAGCGGCGTCACCGGCTCCAAATCGTAGGCAATTTCCACCACGACCCGATCCCCCACGGTCACATACTGGGGATTACTAAAAGTGGCCGTGCCGGGACCTTTATCATACCAGACATTGACGGTCACCAACGGAGCCGGCACCAGGTCAACTGTACTGCGCGCGTGAGTATCAATCCCTGTGTAATCGCGCGGATTGACCAGTCCATAGCGGGTGCCCTCGCGCGCGGCATTGGTCAGGTTGACGTAGACAAAAAACGCGCGCGAAAAATCAATAATCCCAAAGATGATCAACAGCAAAAGAGGCAGTATCAACGCAAATTCTACCAGTGCCTGCCCCCGGTTGTGTCTGCCAGATTTTATCATCCCCCACCCCCTGCTGCTGATCCTTAACTTTGAAATCAGAACCCTTCAGGACCCTGATGAAATGGCCTACCGCCACAAGGTCACGGCATAGGTCAACATGCGACTAGAACAGGTTCCCAGACCGTCACCCGGTTGAATCTGGCCCTCACCAATAATGGAAGTCTGAAAGCTGGTGCGCAACTTATCCTTAGACACCCCCGTGGGAATGGCGGCCACGTACCCGACGATGTGGTACATAAAGGCGTTCTTTTTCCCGATGATGGTATTGGCCCATCCCCCTTCTGGCGCCTGGAAGATGCCGGGATACTGGGCCAGGTACTCGCCCGAGTAAACCATATCATAGACCGGGAAGTAAATCGTCTCTCCCTCATAGGTATCGTAAATCTCATCCATCGCGCCGGCGCGCTCACCCGTATCTCCGTAGATGTAATCACCGTTCGTCGCCCCGACGTTGCCGGCGAGGATGACCGGCACCCCGATTCCTTGCAGCCAGTTTTTGATATCAGCATTGCTGCGGCTGGTGGTAATCGTCCGGTATAGGGGATCCGCCTTAGGCAGGTGCTCCAGGTTGTAGATGTAGTTAAAGTTGAACCAGCCACGGTACGCCGCCGAGTCACCGGTATCCAGACACTCGCTCCCCGCGTTGTCCCGGCAATAGCGCCCATCGTCAAAGATCCAGAGCGTATCATTCGGATTGATCTGCCCAATCACCTCGTCCGGGACGCCGACCGGCATCAGATTCCCGGACATCTGGGTGAGTCGCCCGGCCATCGCCAGCGCCTCGCCTGGGGCGACAATATCATTCTGCCCCACGACCCGGAGGAAGGCCGTCGGATGGGTCACAACCATGGAAACCTCCACGCCGGTGGCCCCGTTAGGCACGCTTCCCAACCCCACGCTGCTCAAGCGAGCCTGATTTTTGTCGACGTACCAGGCCCAAATGCGGCCATTCACATTGTCGTGAATGACGCCGTTGAGCGCGGCATACTCTACAATCGCATCCCGGACCAGGCGATCCTGGGCGCTGCCGCCGGCACTACAGGTGACGATAGCCTGGGACAGTTCGCGAGTCCCGGCCAGGGCCGCAGCGTCGGCCGCGGTCTGAACGTCACGCCGCGCCTTGTATAACTGCCCACCATCAATCGCCAGGCCCACAATGACCAGTAAGGCCACCATTGCAAACAATACTACAAACAATGCTTGCCCGCGTTCCCCTTTGATATCCATGGCCCCTCCTAAAGTTGACCTCTGAAGCTCTGACTGCCATTCGCTTTCTTCTTACTAAAATAATACCATTGATCCTGGCGGGAAACGTGAGGTTATCATAGGACTTCATTGGCGCGCTCTCATGATTATTATTTGAGGTAACGTCCGGAAGAAAAACCCGGTGGGGTTATGCCACCGGGTTTAAGAACTCGCTAAGTGGTAGGAGCTCTTTTGAACCAATCAAATGACTAAACGGTACCCTATCCCCCGGACGGTATGGATATACTGGGGTTGGCCCGGATCGCGCTCCAGAGCCTGGCGGAGTTGATGGATGCGCCAGCGCGCCAATTCCTGCGCTTCGTGGCGGCTCACCTCGTATCCCTGCGATTGCATCACCAAGGCGGTATAAGTGACCGGCTCCGGGGCATGGCGTACCAACGTCACCAGATAATCAAACGCTCCCGGGGGTAAAGTTACCGCCGCGCCCTCCCACAACACACTGCGCGCATGTAGATCCACCGTCAAGGGGCCACGCTGCAAAAAGCGACTGCTGGGGACGGCCGCCTGCAGGCCGGCCAGCAGCAGATCGGACGGAGTCTGTTCCCCGTCAGCCTGATCCAGTTGTTGTAGTTCGGCCAACAACGCCTGGATTTGCGCCACAATCTCGCGCCGTCGCTGGGCATGGCGCTGGGTCTCCAGCATCTCCTGCACGCGGCTCAGAATCTGCGGGGGATCCAGCGGTTTCAGCAAGTAATCCCTGGCTCCCAACCGCACGGCCTCAATAGACGATTTCAACGTAGCGTGGGCCGTCAAGATCAGGACCGGCATTTCCGGGTACAACCGGCGCAGCTCGCCCAAGAGTGTCAAGCCATCCATGTCGGGAAGCTGCAGATCCAGAAAAACCAGGTCAAACGGACCGGCCGTCAGGCTTTGCAATGCCTGCGTTGGGTGGCCCACTGCTGTGACGGTATAACCCGCCCGCTGTAGAATGGCAGCCAGGGTCACGCGCAGATTGACTTCGTCATCAATGATCAGAATCGTCTCACCGGCCATTGTTACCTCCCCATCCCTGAGTCGCTTACAAAAAGCCTGAGAGCTCACGCCAAAGTGCAAAGTCCGCGCAGGTTTTCGTCTTCAGCCAGCTATTTCTTGATGTCTGGATGACTTTGCACGAGCCTCTTTGCAGTGAAGTCATCCGTCCGGGGAGGCCAGGGGTAGCCAAACCGTGAATTGCGCTCCCGCCCCCGGCGGACTGGTGACCTCTATCCGCCCCCCATGGCTCTGCACAATGTCATAACTGATCGCCAGGCCCAGGCCCATGCCACCCTCCCGGGTTGTAAAAAACGGCTCAAACAGGTTAGCGAGCACTTCCGGTGCCAGGCCGGGTCCGGTATCACGGAAAACCACCCCGACGCTATCGCCCGCGTCTGAGAGCACAAAAGCAACGGTAAGGACGCCGCCGCCCGGTTGCATGGCATCCACCGCATTTAACGCAATGTTCAGAAAGACCTGCTTCAGTTGATCTGCAATGCCCACTACCTGGAGCGGAACGGCGGGCAGGGAGAGCTCCCAGCGGACCCGGTGCTTATCCAGGTGCGGCAGCATCAACGTATGGACCACGTCCAGGGTCTGTACCAGATCCAAAGGCTGGCGCTGCTCGACCGCGGGCGTGCGATATACTGCCCGCAACTGCGTTACCAGGTCGGAAAGCCGCTGGATTTCCGACGTGGCCGTGTGCATAAACTCGTTCTCTGCCAGTGCCGGACCGATGTCCTGTTGCACCAGGAAAAGGCAATTCTTGATAGTCTGCAACGGGTTATTGAACTCGTGGGCTACCGAGGCCACCATGCGTCCCATCGCACTCAGTTTGCCGGCCTGAATCAGCTGTGCGCGCATCGTCTGCTCCTGGCGCAGCGCCAGCTGGAGATTGGTGTACAGCTGGGCGTTGTTGACGGCAATTGCCGCGGCCGCAGCAATCGCTTCCAGGAGCTCCTGGTCATGGGCATCAAACAATTGCCCGTCCTGGCTGACCACTTCAATCACCCCACTGACCACCGCATTAAACAGCAGCGGCACAGATAAAACCGAGCGGCCGCGATACCATTCCATGAAGGGTAACAACGCTTGAAAGCGAGGATCGTCTGCTACCTGCGTCACCAGAGCTGTTTGTTGATGCTGGGCCACCCAACCGGCCAGCCCCATCTGGTCAGGAATACGCCGGCCCACCATCTCCGCCTCGCCCGGGCCGTGCGCGGCAACGCACGTCAACAAAGCGGTGGCCGGTTCATAGAGAAATATGGCTGCGGCGTCCGCTGCCAGCAAGTTCATGGCTTCTACCTGGACCAGCTGCAAGAGATCCGGCAACTCTAAAACGGCGGCCATAGAACGTCCCACCTGGTTAAGCGCCGACAGTTCCTCGGCACGCCGTTGCAGGCGCGCATTGAGCCGCAGAATCTCCGCCTGGGCCCGCTTGCGCTCGCCGATATTGCGCACAAGCATACTCACGACCCGCTGCCCGCTCAACCACAACACGTTGGCACTTATTTCCACATCAATTAACGAGCCATCCTTGCAACGAAACTGGCGCTCCCCCAGCAAAGACTGCCCGGATTCCATGATCGCCTCAACCGTCCAATCAATGGCCTCCCGATTCAGGGTATCCACCTCATACAGGGTCAGGCAACGCAGGTCCTCCCCACTGTACCCCAGCAGGCGCTGAAAAGCCAGATTGGCCTCCAGGATCTGTTTGGTCGCCGCATCGGCCACGACGATACCTTCTACCGATTGCTGCACCACGGCCCGATAGCGCACTTCGCTTTCTTGCAGGCGTCTCTGAGAAACCTCCAACGCTTCCAACATGCCGTTGAGCGCAACCGCCAGCTTGCCCAGTTCGTCCTTGCCTGGAACTGTCACCCGCAAAGCCGGGTCTTCCTGCCGGGTCACCGATCCGACCTCAGCGCTCAATCTTAGCACCGGCGCTAACACCAACCGCTCTAACAGCCATACGGTAATCAAACTGAACATCAATCCCAGGATCAGGAGTGAGAAAAGCAAATAGGTCAGGCTGAGTTGACCTTGCCGATAGACGTCCCTGGCCGCCACCACGCGCAACAATAACACCGGCTTGCCAAAAGCGTCTGTGATCTGACTGTAGCCGGCGATGGTTTCGTCGCCCAATGTTTGAACTACAATCGTCGCGGGATCAGAGAACTGTCCCTGAATCGCCCGCACATCGTCGGGCAGCTGGGGATCATCCAGCCGCCGAATGGTCAATGTCAAATTAGTCAGGTCAGCCAGCTGCTGCACCTTCAACGCATCCAGATAGCGCCCCAACACCAGCGTCCCGTGAATTGGGCCCTTATTCTGGCTGGTAAGGATAGGGCAGGCCGCCATTAACAGCGGCCCTTCAGGGAGCAATAAAATGCCACTGTAGCGGGTTTGCGAATCGGGATGATACAAAAAAGCGCTGCCAGGCTGAAAATAGCTCAACAATCCTTCCGTGACCGGCGCCACCACGGCATCATCCAGATCAAACCCCTTGGCAAAGACCAGCTGGCCAGCGTCGTCAAACAACATGAACACGTTGATCTTGAGTTCGGAGAAAGTGGAATCAACCAGGTTGGCCTCAACATAATCAGGATTCCGGTCCTGGACAAAGGCATAGGTGTCATCCCACTCGGCATAATCCCGCGCCGTGGAGCTCAGGTTCGCCAAGTCGTTGGCTACGGTTTTCAGCGCCCGCTCCACATCCTTACGGATGCTGGTTTCCTCAACCCGCTTAAAACCGTCGGCCAGGATAGTGGAGAGGGCCAGGTAAAGAATACTGACCAATCCCACCAACAGCACTCCCATGATTAACAGTGTCTTCAGGCGTAATGTCATGGATAGCTCCACAGTAAATGAATGATAGAGTGGCCCCAACAGGCAAGGAGGCCGGGAAAACCCGAGCAACAGGCCGTGGACTTCGGTGAGGCAAGCGACTCAAGGCATGGGAAGGAGCACTTCCACGGCCTACCCCTGTTCCCCAGAATACAACGAACGCCCGACGTTACTGATCAGATTAACCGGGGCGGGCAAAACACAGCGCCCGTCCCCACCCCGCCCCCCTTCAAAACGCCGTCAGACAGACCGGTTTCTCCGGCACGGCAAAAATGGCGTTGACGACGGGCAGGTAGGCCGGGTCGGAAATCTCCGCCAGATTGTAAGCGTAGAGATGCTTGAAATCCACCGCACCGACCACTAACGATGAGAACTCGGCGATGTCTACCGTGATTTCCACATCGTGCGGGCCGGTCGCCGGCAGACTGACGCGGCCCTGTTCAAAATAGAGCAGCGTGCTCCCGGCATTGACCGGGAAGAGCGAATCGCGCACGGTCAACCGCAGCCGGCAGGTCTGCCCATTGAAGTTATGGCCGGCCAGCGCGGCGAACAATCCCGGCACGTCAATCACCCGGTACATCAGCCCCACCCCCTGGACGTTGCTCTCGTGGTAAACTGAAGGGATGAGCGCCTCGTACTCGTTGCGCGGGTCCACCAACAGGTGGTGGAAGTTCTCATCGTGCGTGGTCAGCACAATCCGGTCAACCTGGTCGGCCTGGGAATGCAGAAAGGCCAGCAACTCGCTCAGCGCGGCGGGGCTGGTATAGACGAATTCCTTGACGATGAGATCGTTACGCAGCGGGCTATCCACCGGCCGGGCCTTGAAGCCGAAGATGAGGTAGCCCTCCAACCGGCCCGCCGGCCCGTAACCTGCGATGCGATTATCCAGACCCAGGTTTCTGAACCAGCCCTCCCACTCCGGCGGGTACCGCACGATCATGCCGTGCGTCTGGGCCTGATAGCGGTCGTAGCACTCCATCAGGGCCGGCTTATCGTCGGCGGTCAGGAAGCGCACGCGCGCCTTGGAAGCGTTCCCGTGCAGGCCCGCCGGCCGGAAACGGTACTGGCTGATCTTAGGGCCATAGCCAAAACCCATCCTGTAATAAAAATCGGGCCTGAAGGGATAGAGCAGGGCCAGCGTGACGCCCTGCTGCCGGTAGTGCTGCAAGAAATAAACGATCAGTTCGCGGGCCACGTGCTCCTTCTTGTGCACCAGGTCCACGGCGACCATGCCCACGCCGCCGGCACCGATTTCAACCCCCAGCATATTCATGCGGAAATCGTGCAGGCGCATCCCGCCCAACAATTGGTTATCCCGGTAGAGGCCGTACAGGTGCACCGTTGGGACATTGGCCTGTAGATCCACCAGCCGGTCAATGAGATGCTGCCGGTCCTCCTCCGAGGCAATTTTGAACCCCGGATAAGCATTGATGACAATATCTACGTAGGCTACGATACCCGGATCGGATAACAACCGAATGTCGTTCATCATAATAATAGCTCCTCTGAAAATAGAAACCAGTTAAGGAGTGAACAGAGAGCAGGAGGTAGAAGTTCCTGTTTCCTGCTCACCGCTCACGGCTCACATTTTCATCCCCCGGCTGGTGTGAACGCCAGGTCATGGGAAATTCCTCTGAAAGCAGGCAATCAGGCAGTCACTTAGTTGCCCAGTCAGTAGCCAACGTGACGCGAACTTTGGTTCGCCGTCTTAATTGAGGGTTCAATTTTCACCCACCACCTCAATTATATAGTCATCCCCTCAAGGTCAAGGGGATAAACATCGGGTTGACGTGAGGAGGCTCTGTGCCTATAATGATTAGAGCGGTCACCCCACCCACACCGCACTCAGAAACTCACTCATCCACCCCGCGCTTCTTTATGCGCCACTAATCCGGACCGCTGAACGCCCGCCATTGACTATTTTTATCAAAAACTTCTGCTAAAACTTAAGGAGGTACCTATGTCTCGCCCGCGCTTTGTGATCCTGATGGCCATGATCGCCGTTGGCCTCGGCCTCAGTCTGGGGCCGGGATGGCTGCCAGCCGCTGCCCGCACCGGCGCCCAGGTGGTTGTGACGCCGCCGCCGGCCCTCCCGGTTCTGGAAGAGCCGACGGCCTCCGCGTTTTCCCTCCCCGGCCCGGTCGGGCCTCACGAGGCGGCCAGTCCCGCGGCGCTACCGGTCACCCCCGGTCTCGCGTACCGTACTTTTTCGGGCCTCGCTTTCCAGGTCTACGATAGCCGGGATCAATTGGTGTACAACTTTGGCTACAGTGGGCGAGCCCTGCTCACGACCACCGCCCTCCTTCCCGCGGAGATGACCATACCGCTGCAACTGCCCCAGGGGGCGCGGGTCCAGGAACTGCTCTTCTACTTTCGCGACAACTCCTCAGCCAACCTTACGTTCGGCCTTGTACGGATCCCCCTGGATACCACTACATTCGTCACGGCTTTGACCACCACCACCAACATTTCCAGCACGGAGATCTTGAGCCGGAACCTGGTCATATCACCGGCCTGGGTCATTGACAACAGCCAGAATGAATACGTCATTCTGGCATCCCTGAATGATTTCGACCCGCAGCAGCTGATTCGCGGCGTCCGGGTAGGCTACACCGTGGCGACAGTGATGCTGCCGCTGGTACTGCGGCAGTGACCCAACGTGACGCTGGGGATCATGTAACTTGAGCCTCAATAAACTCTCAGCGTCCTCTTGGCAAATTCTCAGGTACCCTGTTTATACTGACTGCATATCCTCAGCATGATTTTTACGTCATAGTGAATACAAACGGCCTGGACTATTGTACCAGAGTGGTCCATCGCGGCGGGATGAGAAAAAACCGGCACCCAGAGGCTAAGAGGGCTTGTGAACGCTCTGTCGCTGAAATGCCGGGACACTAAGGCGTCCCCAACCGAGCCGTCATTAAATATCTCTTGCGCGGGAGGAAACAAACTGTGAAAAAATTCGTCGCTCTACTGCCGGTGCTCTTTCTGCTGTTAGTTCCAAGTATGTGGCTCGCCCGTTTCGTTGAGGCCAGGGCAGCGCCTGAAAACGGCAGCAAGGCTCCTGTGACCGAGGTCGCAGCTCACCACTGGTCTGCACCTGCAATTGAGGTCACTGCCGCCACGGCCCCAACAGGGAACTGGCTGCCCGCCTCCCCCCACGATGAGACAGTGATCACCTTAGGCGATCCCATTACCGTGACCGGTTCCGGCGTGGTGATTTCTGGTACCACGGCCACCATCACCGCCGCTGGCACTTACCGCGCCAGCGGCGCCCTCGCTGATGGAATGATCGCCATCAACACCACTGGCGAAGTGGTATTGATCCTGGACAGCGTCGCCCTGACGCATACCACCGGCCCGGCCATCGGCGTCGTCAACGCTGCAAAGCTGTCACTGGTGCTGGCCGACGGCACCTCCAACCGGCTAACCGACGGTACCACCTACAGTGATACCAGTTTCAAGTCCACCTTGTTCAGCAATGATCCGCTGGAAATCTCCGGCAACGGCGCTTTGGCGGTCACCGGCAACTACAAGCACGGCATCGCCAGCGATGACAATCTCACCATCAACGGCGGCGCTATCACCATCGTCGCGGCCCTGAAAGATGGCTTCCACGCCAACGACAACATCACCGTGAACGGTGGTACCATCCATGTCACCCAGGCAGGGAGCGATGGTCTGGAAAGCGAGGGGGACGTTGTGCTGGCCGGCGGCGCGTTGACCCTGACCGTGACGAATGACGGCATCAACAGCGCCAACACCGTTACCCTCACTAACAGTACGCTGGAGGTGCTCTCCGGCAAAAGAGGCATTGAGAGCAAAGCCAGTATTCTCGTTGACGGTGGAGCGCTGACGCTGGCTACCAGCGTGAGTGGGTTGGTCGCCACAAATGCCATCACCATCAACGCTGGGCAGCTCTACCTGAATGCGGGCACTTATGCGATGTACTCCTATGGCACGCTGGATGTCAATGGCGGCGTCATCGTTGCGCTGGGCAGTGACAGCTCGGGAGGCGGCCTGGTCTGTGCTACCTGCGAAATCGCGTTCAATGGCGGTACGGTAGTCGCGACGGGCGTCACCAACAGCACGCCCGCCAGCAATTCCACGCAACATATCGTGGTCCTGGGCAGCGCACCCGTGGATTCCATCCTCCATCTTGTGCGTGATGATGGGACCGGCGTGCTCACCTTCAAAGTATCCAAAACATATCAAAGCATGATCTTCACGTCACCGGCGCTCCTCGGCGACAGGACCTACGTCGCCCGCACGGGCGGCAGCATCTCCGGCGGGACCGAGTTCCACGGGCTGTATACTGGCGCGACCTGCTCCGGCGGGAGTGTGCGGAGTATCTTCACCACCAATGCCATGGTGACCTATGCGTCTGACGCTCATGTAATCTATCTACCCCTGGTGCTGAGAACGAGCAATGGCTCGGCCACCGTCACACCCACGCCGACCGAAACGCCGACGCCAACCGAGACAGCCACCCCCCCGCCGACCGAGACAGCCACACCGACCCCAACCGAGACGGCTACCCCTACAGCCACGCCGACAGCTACCCCCACCCCCACCGGTGAAACCATCATCACCTTAGGCAATCCCATCACCGTGACCGGTTCCGGGGTGGTGATCTCTGGCACTACCGCCACCATCACCGCCGGCGGCAACTACCGTGCCCTCGGCACTCTCACCGACGGCATGATCGCAGTGAATACCACCGGCGAAGTGACGTTGACCTTGAGCGGCGTCACCCTGACGCACACCACCGGGCCGGCCATTAATGTAATCAGCGCTGCCAAGCTGTCGCTGGTACTGGCCGACGGCACCTCCAACACCCTGAGCGACGGGGCTACCTATAGCGACACCTCCACCAAGAGCACCCTGTTCAGCAATGATACGCTGGAGATCTCTGGCAATGGCGCTTTAGCGGTCACCGGCAAATACAAGCACGGCATTGCCAGCGATGATGACCTCGTCATCAACGGCGGCAATATCACCATCGTCTCGGCCGCTACTGACGGGTTCCACGCCAACGACGCCATCACCGTCAACGGCGGGACAATCAAGATCACTCAGGCGACAAGCGACGGCTTTGAGAGCGAAGGGACCTTCGTGGTGGCGGGCGGGACGTTCACCCTGACCGTGGCAGATGATGGCCTCATCAGTGCCGGCACTTTCACCATCAACGGCGGCACGATCAATGTCACTTCCGGCGTGGAAGGCATTGAGAGCAAGAACAACCTCGTCATCAATAACGGCTCTATCACAATCGCGGTGAGTGATGACGGGCTCAATGCCGCAAACGACATCACCATCAATGGCGGGCAGCTTTATATTAACGCAACGGCCGACGCCGTGGACTCCAACGGCACACTCAACATCAATGGGGGTGTTGTGGTTGCCCTGGGCGGCAATGTCCCTGAAAGCGGCCTGGATTGCGACGCCTGCAAAATTGCGCTCAACGGCGGCATTGTGGTGGCGACGGGCGGCGCCAACAGTACGCCCTCCAGCACCTCCACGCAGCGGGTCGTTGTGCTGGGCACCAGGCCGGTCGGTACGGTCATTCGCATTGCGCGGAGTGATGGGACTGATGTACTGACCTTCAAAGTGAGCAAGGCATACCAGAGCATGATCTTCACGTCGCCGGCCATCCTGGCCAACACGGCCCACACCGCCTATTCGGGGGGCACGGTCTCCGGCGGGACCAACTTCCACGGGCTGTACACCGGCGCGACCTACTCCGGCGGGAGCACCTGGGCGACCTTCACCACCAACGCCGTGGTGACCTATGTCGGAGGGATGCCAACCCCGCCGGGTCCATAGCCAGACGGAGCACTGGGGAACCTCCCCCCACCACCAACATCCCCCCACGGCGCCACTCCATAGGATTGGCCGGTGGGGGGATGGGATGGTTGCACAGCAGCACTACCTGGCGCTCAGCGCACCTTGATGGGCTTGAAGACTACCTGGGCATTGCCGTCCAGGTCTTCAATGATAAAGCCCACAACATACTGCCCCGCCGCCGCATCCAGGACATCCCAGGTGAACATCCGGTCGCTAAAGGTCAGCGTGTTGCCGGCCTGCAAAACGGTCTGCACCACCTGCCCCTGGTCATCCAAATCCATCCATTTCTCCAGCAGCGTGAAGGTATCGCCGGGCCGGGGGAGGATCTCACGCGGCGCGCCGGCAGCGTCTTCGCCGGTAAAACCAAAGACCTGTTGCAGCACACCGTTGACGAAGTACAACCGGGCGTAGCGTTGGTCGCCAGAATCGGCAAAGGTATAAATCCCCTCTACCGTGTAAACGGCCTCTTCGCTCGTTCTACCATAGGTTGCGGGCGCAAACAGGGCGGGATAGCGCGTCGTTCCATCATCAATGGCGTAGACAAGGGGCTCCCAGTCAAACGCCAGGGTGAATGCTTTGACGCCCCAATCAGGGTAATAAATCCCGCCGACTTCACGGGTGTTGGGGCTGGCCAGGTAATCACTATCGGCTACATACAGCGAATTGGCAGTTTGATCCAGATAACCCACCAGCAGCTTCACATAGCCGAGATTTTCACCCTCAAGCGCTACACTCAGATGAACTTTTCCCCCTGGCGCCACTTCCGTCGCCGAGGCGCTGATGGCCGAAACCTGGATGCCGCCGGCAGCAGGAGCACGCAGCGCGCCCGTCGGGGGCACGGCGACCGTTCCCCGCTGCGCCTCAAACGCTTCACCGGTGTAATGATAGGCCAGGAAATCGTCCCACAGCGACTCGGCAGCAAAGCGTTGGGCCAGGCCGGTATAGGATTCCGGCCCGGCCGCCGCCGTGGCATAAAGCTGCGAGTTGGGAAAGTAAATGGACACCCCGGTCGCCCCGGGCACGCGCGCGCCGTGCTTCTCGGCAACGATGGTCTGCTGCAAGACCGCCTTGAGCCGGGCAACGGCCTGAGCTACCTCGCGGTTGCCACTGGATTGCGCCACCAGGTCAGCAAAGTTACCCAGGTCAATGTAGGCCGGTGGCACATTCTGACCGAAAATATTGGTGAAGGATTGAGCATAGCTCCGGGCCTGGGCCACCGAGCGCTGGTTGATCCGCTGCAAAGCAACGGCGAAATCGTTCAAACTGCCCATCAGATCCGGCATAGATTGCAGATCAACGGCAGTCAGGGTGACATTCTGGCTCATCTGGCGCGCAACCTGCGCAGCAGAGGGCAGACCGGACACGCCGAACAAAGACTCCAACGGGGACCCGCGTCCCACCAGATCGGCCCGCGCGGTATCATCCACAATGCGCTGATCGTCCACAATGTAACTATCTACGATCAATTGTCCCAGTTGTGCCCCGGTGATCCCCGGATTGTCGCGCAGCTCGCCCAGGAAAGCCGCGTAGGCCCAACCCAGAGCTGGCTCCGTTTCCTGCGAGAGCACTGCGTATCTGGCATGGGGAGCCAGGGCACTCATCACTTCAATATGGCCCATCAAACAGGCATCCATGCCAATCATTTCAAATTGATCTATGCCACTCTGGGAGCGGATCGTTTCCAAAGCCTGGTCCAATTCGTTCAGGTAAAGGTTGTCTCCCAGCATCCTTTGGAGCGGCAGCTGCCCGCTGTGACCGGTAGCGGTGGCATCGCTCCACCCGCCCGGCCAGCCCATGCCGTGGTCGCTGAGGATCAGGACGTAATGGTCCGCGGGGTAATTTTCAATGGCCCAGGTTGCGAAATCAACCAGGGTGTCCCCGCTCGCCATGTTGACCTCGCCCAAATCCTGCACCAGCTCTGACCCCACCACGCTCAAATCGTCATCCTGGCGCACAAAGTAGCGCCGGGTGCCAACCCAGTTGCCATCTCCGGCAAAGCCAGCCTGATAACGATCAATTTGGGCCACAATGTTCAAATTGGGGCCTGAGCCCACCCGCTCGGCTTCATTCAAGTCAACAAAAATATCCTGTTCCAGTACCTTGTCATCTGCATCCTGGTACAGCATGACAGTCCAGGTTTGCCCGGCGCTCCCGGCCGGGGCCGGCACCAGGGTGGGACGGCGAGTAGGGGTTGGCCCGGGTTGTTCAACCACCCCAGGGGGCGCGGTTTCTTCCTGGTAACCGGAAGGGCTGATATCTTCCAGAGAGAGCGTGCCTCCTAACAGCAAGTAAATGGATAAGACCACAGATGAACAGTAGAATGATCGCGCCAATGCCGATGGGCGAGCGAAGCAGATTTTCCAGGCCCGGGATGGAGGGAACCCCCTGGTAACTGCTACTACCGCTCCCCCCTGTAACTGATTGGCGTTCGCGCTGGCGGGAGGGTGCTTCTGCCCGTTCGCGCTGCGTGGTGGGCGTGCTACTGCCGGGGCGGCGGCGTTCTACGTTAATGGTGGGTTTCTCTTTGTCTTCCATAAAAAACCTCCTGGGTTACAGGCTATGCTGAACAGTTTTTAATTACCCCCAAGAAACTTGCCGGGTCCCGTGGACAGCAGGCCCTGCCGGTTCCGGGGAATTGCCGCGCCTGGCCTGGCGCGCCAGAGAGCTGTTGCCGGCCCCCGGATGTCACTTACTTACAGTATACACCCATTGTGCCAATCCCCATGCCAAAAGTTGCCAACAAGGCCAGGATGTTGGTGCAAGAACGACCCACTCCAGTGATGAGATTGCTCTGCCCCCCATCAACCGTCAACCTTGAACAGTCACCGCGCCGGCAGGATGGCAGAGGCCTTGTGCCCTTGACGAGTACCAGAAAAGCCAGCGCCGGCCTACCCGCAGCCACGGGTAACCGGGTAGGGCCAATTTCAGCCGGCCGCCAGCGGGTACCTCATCCTGAAATCCCAAATCCGAATTCTCCAATCCGAAATGAGGCCGGGCGGCGGAGCTTTCATGTGCGCCGAGGGGGGGCAAAACCACCCCCCTGCCACCTTATTCCTCAGATGCCGGCAACGGCGGTTCCTCGCTGCCGATGGCTTCACTGTCCAGCGCCAGGTCCACCGAGTTAAGCAGCTCTTCGTAGATTTGCTCTGAGATCAATCCATCACTGAGTAAAGTAGAAAGCATGGCCCGCTGGGCCTTGAGTCCCTCCCGTTCAGCGTCACGCAGTTCCGCTTCCTGCAAATCGGGATAGGTATGCAACAACTCACGCTGCGTATTCAGACAGTCTTGCAGCTGCGCCTCCAGGCGTGGGGCCAGCTGTTCCCAGGTGGTGGCCGAAATAACCCCGCTGTGATAAATCTGCCGCAGCCGGTCCAGTGCGGCCCGGGTCGCCATCAGCTGACCGTGACACCGCTCATAGTCCAGTTGCGCTTCGGTGCTGCGCAAGAGCCCCAAGCGCCGCAAGAGAGGACTCATCGTAGTCCCCTGAACTAACAGGGTAAACAAAACAACGCCAAACGCCATCACCCGCAACAATTCGCGTTCCGGCAAACTGGCCGGCAGGCTAAGGGCCAGCGCCAGACAAATCGCCCCGCGCAATCCCCCCCAGAACAACACATGTTCGTAATTCCACGGCACTTTGCGCCGGCGCAACCGCCCCAACCAGCTCAAACCATAGACCACGATGGCCCGGCTGATCAGCACGGCCAGCACAGCAATCACAATAGGGCCGGCGTGAGTGAACAGCTGCGGGAGGTTAATATCCAGGCCGATCAACAGAAAGATCAGCGAGTTGACGATAAAGGCCAGATACTCCCAAAAATTGAAGAGCACTATCCGGGTCGTGGGGGACATATTCCGGGGACCAATGTTGCCGTTGACCAGACCGGCCCCCACCACGGCCAGGACGCCGCTGACATGCAGCCGTTCGGCAACTAAGTAAGCTCCAAAAGCCAGAACGGTCGTCAAAGTAGTTTCCACCAGATAATCGTCAATCCGGGCAATCAGCTTAGAGACAAGCCAACCCAGACCAATCCCTGCCCCCAGGCCGAAGAAAGCAACTCGGAAGAAATTGAACACGGCGACCACGAAAGGGCTGAAATTGGTGCTGACCACCGAGGTCTCAGCCGTCGTTGGCAAAGCCAGCGCCAGAATCAGGTTGAAAACTACGATGGCCGTGCCATCGTTAAACAGGCTCTCTCCTTCCACGATAACAGCCAGCCGTTTGGGAGTCCCCAGGACGCGAAAGAGCGAAACGACGGCTACTGGATCGGTAGCCGAAATTAAGGCCCCAAAGATCAAGCCGGTCGTGATGGGTAACCGAACCCCCCAGGCCACAATGCCTCCGACAATCACGGTGGTCAATAAGACCCCCGGTACGGCCAGCACCAGAATCGGGATCAGGTTTTCCTGTAACCGCCGCAACTGGATATGGAAAGCCGCCTCAAAAACCAGGGGCGGCACAAAGAGCGCCATGATCAATTCCGGGGTCAGGTCAAACGTAAGTGTCTGCTGAAACGTGATCACCAACCCCGCCAGCACCAGCGCTACCGTATAGGGCACGCGCAAGCGCCGTACCGCGACAGCCACCAGCGCCACAATCAATAACAGCTCAATGATGAAAGTTTCTGTCATCAGCAACTCTTCCATCCAGGTTGCGCTCCTTAATTCATTCCATCTCGTTCCCCTTGATCATAAGGCTTATCTTTTACCCTCTAAGAGCTGCCCTTTGAGCCTCTCAGTAAGGCCTGGGCGAGAATCTCGTTAATGAAATCCGCATAGCTCAGGCCGGCAACTTCGGCGGAACGGGGTAGCCAGTAACCCGGCGCAATGCCGGCAATGGGATTCAACTCCAGCACGTAGAGCTCACCATCCAGCGCCAGCCGCATATCCACCCGCCCCCAATCCCGGCAGCCCAGCGCCCGGAAAGCCCGGAGCGCCGTTTGTTCAATCCGGGCTTGTAAAGCGGGGGGGAGTTGGGCCGGGCAAACAGAACGGTGGTGGGCCCGAGGCAAAGCCGCTACGTCAATGCCTTGCTCGCGGTACAGGGCCACCATGGCCGCATCGGGTGCAAACAGCACAATGCCGCGCGGGTCCTGAAAGATGACTTCAGTAATGGGCAACGTGTGCAGCGTTCCATTACCCAAGACCCCCACCGTGAATTCCCGGCCCTGGATGAATTCCTCAACGAGGAGCGGCTCGTGATAACACCGGAAAAGTGTCGCCACCTGGGCCCGCAGGGCTGCTTCGTCATCCACGATGGAACGCTCCGAAAGTCCCATGCTGGAACCTTCCTGGAGCAATTTCACAATCAAGGGGTAACGCAACGGAACGGACAACTCGGCTAAAGGGTCATTCAGCACGACAAAGCGGGGCGTAGGGATTCCATAGTGCAGCAAAATTTCTTTGGTGCGCGCCTTATTCAAACACAGAGCCAGGGTTAAAGGGGTGGAGCCGGTATAAGCCAGCCCTAACATCTCACAAATGGCGGGGACATGCGATTCGCGGCTTTCCCCGCGTAGCCCTTCGGCGATATTGAAAACGATATCGGGGCGCACGCTCCGCAGCCGTTCCGCGATAGCCTCGTCGGCTTCTATATCTATCACGTGATGTCCGGCCGAGGTCAAAGCCGTATGAATCGCCTGGATGGTGGTGGTATCGTCATATTCGGCCAGGGCATCCAGGGGGGCATTGCGCAAAGTCTCAGAGTGAATCAAATTGTAAACTAAAGCGACGGTGACCATTCTCTCTCCACAAAGTTGAACTGGCCCTTACAGGCCGATTTGTCTGGTGTAGATAAACGCCAGCCCGGCCAGATAGAGCACGATGAGCAACAGCGCATCCACTTCTACCAGCCAGAGCCGCCGTTCCAGCCGGGCCTGATTGCTCACCAACCCGACGCCGGTCAAAATGAGCCCTAAGAGTGCCACCAGGGCAAAATTCGGGTCGAGCGCACCCAGGAAACGCCCTTGCAGGTAGAAAAAATCGGTCACGCCTAAGGCAAACATATTGAACAGGTTGCTGCCGAAGAGGTTGCCCACCGCCAGATCATACGCGCCGATACGGGCAGCTGCCACCGTCGTCACCAGCTCGGGGAGCGAGGTAATCATCGCCAACAGGGCTGTGCCCACAAAGCCCGTCCCCAGGCCAGTAATGACGGCGATCTCTGCGCTGCTGCGCACCAGCCACGGCGTGACGAAAATCAGCACGGCCGTTGCCAGCCCAAAGCCCACCAGAGCATGCCCCAATGAAGGCAGCGCAGGCTCTACGGCTTCCGGCGCAGCTGCCGGAGCGCCGGTATGTTGTTTACGCAGCAACCAGACCCCCACCAGATAAGTGGCGATCAGCAATAAGCTATCCACACCCACCCAGCCGATCTGCCACTCCAGCCCGGCCAGCAGGAAGAACGCCGCCATGCCGATCAACAAAATACCCAGGCTGCCGGTCAGCGCATGTTTCAGGGCCACGCGCCGCAAGATCCGAGCCCGATAAAAGATCATGTCCAGCAAGCCGATCATAAACATGTTGAACATATTACTGCCAAACATGTTGCCGGCGGCCAAATTGAGCTGGTTTTGCTGGATGGAGTTAATGGAGGTGAGAAACTCCGGCAAGGAGGTCGCGCCTGCCAACAAGAGAGTTCCGATAAACATCCCGCCCAGGCGGGTACGATAGGCAATCACATCGCCGTATTGGGCCAGTTTCATGGCCGCCAGCACTAAAATCGCCGCACTGCCCAGAAATGTAATCCAGACCATGACCGGCTCCTACTCTGCCCCATGCTTCGGCACACCCCGCAAGAAAGCCAGCGGCCAGGCTGCCAGCACACCGGTATTGGGCTCACGCAAATCACCCACCACGGCTTCCACGGCCTCAGCACACTGCCGGGCGCGCTCTTCACTTTCCACCAAGGTAAAAAGCGTATAATTGCCGGCCTCGGTATGGTCTGCCAACGATTCAAAGAGAAAATGGAGGGGAATCCGTTGCTGCTGCGCGCGGCGGCGGTAGATGCCACTGCTTTCAATGATCGTGACCCCACTCACGCCCAGCTGACACCAGGCATCTAACACTGCGTCTAGCTGATCGGGGTCGTGCAACACAAACATGACCATGTACATAGTAGCCTCCTCCTTTGAAGATAGAAACCAGTTAAGTAGTGAGCAGAGAGCAGCAGGTAGGGTTCCTGTTTCCTGCTCACCGCTCACTGCCCACATTTTCATCCCACCGCCGGTACATGGTGAATTCCTTATAAAGATAGGTTTTAGCGCCTCCGTGGCACCCGGTCACGACTTTCCGCTTGCTGTGGGGCCGCCGGTTCGTGAAAGGCCCAACGGAGCAGCGGCGGCGTGATAAGCGTGGTGACCACCACCATGAGCGTGGCCACCGAGAAAAATTCAGCGGGGAGCAAACCCGCCGCCACCCCCACCGAGGCCACAATGAGCCCCACTTCACCACGGCTCACCATCCCCAGGCCAACGCGCAACGCACTACGGCGGGAAAAGCCCCCCAGGTAGGCCCCCAGTCCGGAGCCAATGATTTTGGCCAGTACCGCTATTCCTAATAAGGCTAAGGCAAACGGCAGACTGGCATTGCGCAAGGCATGAAAATCAGTTTTGAGGCCAATGCTCACAAAAAAAATCGGTACCAGAAAGGCATACGTGAGGACGTGCATTTGGCGGGCAATCGTCTCCCGCGCCCGGCTCTGCCCAAAACCGAGACCGGCGATAAAGGCCCCCGAAATGGCCGCCAGGCCCCCCACTACTTCGGCCGACCAGGCGAAGAATAAAGCCATGACAAAGACCAGCGCCGCCAACCCTTCACTGATAGGCTGACGTTGGATCCAGCCGGCTAACCGGGGTAGCACCCAAAAGGCCACCCCCCCGGCCACCACCAGGTACCCAACCATCTGCAACAGGATCAGGTACAGCGGGCCGCCTGTCCCAGCCCCCGCCAGGGCGACAAAGACGGAGAGCAACAGAATGACCAAGACATCGTCCACGACAGCGGCCCCCAAGAGGGCCAACCCTTCCCGGCTGCGCAGCATTTTTAATTCCAGCAAGGTTTGTGCGCTGATGCTGACGCTGGTAGCCGTCAAGACGATTCCCACAAAGAAGCCCGCCGTGCCGGTGTAACCGCAAAGCCAGGCCAGGCCGCTGCCCAGCCCCAGCGGCAACAGGACCCCACAGATCCCGGCCAGCACCGCCACTTTACCGGATTGCAGCAACTCGCGGGGAGTGATTTCCAGGCCGGCCAGAAACATCAGGCAGATAACGCCCAATTCGGCCAGTTCAAAGATGGTTTCGGCAAGTAAGTGAGGTTGTGCGGGGTTGCTGAAAATGGCCCATTCCAGCTCGTTGAGTAGACTGGGGCCTAAAAGCAGTCCAGCGAGGAGTTCTCCCAACACAGCAGGTTGGCGCAGCTGGACAGCTATCCAGCCCCCAACCTTTGCCGCCGTAATCAACAAACATAAGTTAAGTAACAGTTGTAGAAAAGACGACATCAGCTATACTTCCATTCCAAACGCTACCCCGGTTCCCGCGAACCGAACTGTTCCGGACGGAGCACAGGCGGCCGCAACCTGCGCACTCTCAAGGCCGGCCGTTTCCACGCCGGCACGGTTGACCGGACAATGTGCAGGGTCATGAAGATGGCACAGTTCATCTTAGGCATAGAAACTTCTTTCATTGCTAAGGATAGTCGCCATACGGAAAACAAGCGCCAGTGGAAGACTAAAAATAGCTTCCACCTAAACTCTGTAGAAGCTATTAGCCCACGCGGACAGATTTTAGCCAGGCGAGCTTCATCGCCTATATGGATGGAATATCCTCGCCTATTGTAGCAGAAATAAGCAAGAAAACAAGCCTTTACTACCTTCGTCCATTCAGTAATAAATAACCCCAGTTGCTACCTGCCGTTGATAAGGGTCGCGCTCTCTTGATGACCACAGACGACCATTTTTTGACCGCCGGTGGTCCATGGTCAGTCGTCCGTGGCCTTCCACCAGTGTAGATGGCAACTTGAGTTAAACAGACAGCTCCACCGGCTCGCAGTTGGGTGGTATCAAGGTCCATAGCTGCGAGACAGATTGGCCGGTGAAATGAAGCCGGAGCAGCGCCAACAGAAAACCGTGTGAAATCAGGGCGACCGGGCCTGGTGCATGGCGCTGGACAATATCCTTGAGCGCAGCGCGGGCGCGGGCCAGGGCGAACGCAGCAGTTTCCCCACCAGGTGGGAAGACACTAAACGGGTCTATCCGCCGCTGCACCAGCAGATCGGCATAGCGCGCCTGGATATCGGTTGCCAGCAGCCCCTCCCATTCGCCCAGATCAATCTCCCGCAGGCGCGGGTCTACCTGTACTGATAGACCCACGCTCTGCGCCAGAATCTCTGCCGTCTCTCGTGCGCGCGAAAGATCGCTGCTGTAAATGGCCGCCAGGGGGGTTCCCGCGAGCTGTGACACCAACGCCACCGCCTGGGCCCGTCCCCGTGCATTGAGCGGCACGTCAGTTTGCCCCTGCCACCGTCCGGCTACGTTCCAATCCGTTTCCCCGTGGCGAATCAGCAACAATCGGGTCATCGTGGCCGTTCCTGGTATTCCGGCAATTCCACCATGGGTGGGCGCGGCAACTCCGCGATTTCTTGCACCTCCAATGAGAAATGATCTGGCTCGTAACGGATCAATTTCATGGTGCGGTTGATGTCCTCCAACATGGCGCGCCCGTAGCGCCGCTCCAGCTTGTGAATGACCGCCTGAATGATCGCAAACGACATTTTGCTGAGCGCCACCAGGGATTGGTTGTGATGAATGCGCTCCAGCAAATCTACCTGCCCGATGGCATCCAACCCAAACTTCTCAAAAACATCAATCAGCAGCCCAATCTCTACGCCATAACCGGAGAAAAAGGTAAGCTGTTCCAGGGCTGCCCGCCGCCCGCCGTACTCACCGGAGAGGGGCTGGATGACGCCGGAGAGCTCCGGGTAGAAAAGGTTAAGCAAGGGCCGCGCCGTCAGCTCTGTCACACGCCCCCCGCCGCCAGCCTGTAATTTGTCACCCACGCGGAGTGGACGCTGGTAGAAACCTTTGATAAATTGCAGGCGCGGGTTAAGCAATAACGGCCCCAGCAATCCATAGACAAAACGCGGGTGAATATTGGCGATGTCGGTGTCAATCCACAGAATAATGTCGCCCCGGGTAACATAGAGACTTTTCCAGAGCGTTTCACCTTTGCCGTGCCGCGCGCCATACTGCGGTAACGTTTGTTGGTGAATATAAATGGGGATGCCCAGGCCAGCAGCGATCTCGCGGGTGCGGTCCGTAGAATCCGAATCCATCAGTATGATCTCGTCCAGCAATGGAACTTCATCCATGAGTGCCTGCTTGACAGTTTGGATGACAGTGCCGACGGTTTCCTCCTCGTTAAGTGCCGGTAGCGCCAGACTGACCGTGATATTTTGTTGTCGTTTGAGGGCCAGAAGTCGCTCTAAATCCTCAAACTCTTCGGCATGAAAGGTATTTTCGGCAAACCATTTATCTACCAGCACCGAAATAGCCGTTTGTCCGGCCGATTCACTGGCGTAGTTGACCGGTTTATGAGCCTTGGGCCGGACGATTAAAACGCTGCTGGTGGCTTCCTCCAAAACACGCTGTGCCACCGGGCCGACAGCGATGAACTGCGCCACGGGTGGCGCGGTTGCGCCCATAATAAGCAGCTCATATGACTGGGCCTGGGTCAAAATAGCACCGACCGGGTCAGACGCGGAAAGGTTTATTTGCTCAATTTCCGGCAAGTGAGTCAACACGCGCGCCAGACCACGGAAAGCAAGATTCTCCTGCTCGGTGGCCTGGATATGTAACGCCGTGACCTTAGCATTGGTCTGCCGGCTCAAAGCCAGTGCCACGCGCAGTATCAACTCGG
>Ga0067045_1028045_pt1 | contig 45290 bp, 42 predicted proteins | sample TerdegcTABiofilm_FD_59184 | JGI IMG/M metagenome (GOLD analysis project Ga0067045, IMG submission 59184) | Combined Assembly of (Gp0054472, Gp0054536) Wastewater bioreactor microbial communities from Singapore -Terephthalate degrading...
GAGCTGGATTGGTAGTTTCTCCTTTCCTTCTTACTTCAAAATGAAGGTGGGGTCCTGTAGAAAGCCCAGTATTGCCCACTGTACCTAGAATCATATTAGAACTTATGCTTTGATTCAACTGGACAAAAATAGAATCCAGATGACCATAGAGGGTTTCATATCCATTCGGGTGGGATAATACCACAAGATTGCCGTATACAGGATCAAATCCCCTATCTATTACCTTACCTTCCCGGGCAGGATAAACCTCTGTACCCACGGGTGCTACAAGGTCGATGCCATGATGAAAAGTGAGATCCCCCCCGCCAAAGGGGTTTTGTCTGTATCCATAGCCTGAAGAAAGATTAGCGTTTTTCAAAGGGAATCTGAAAAGGATTCCTAGAAAATAGGAAAGTTCCAGGGTATGAAACCGCTCTCCAGGTAGCAACAGAAATTCCCTCCCCTGTCCCTCCCTGCCCAGAACTGTTATTGGAATTCCCAAAGAAAGGTCCCTCCAGGAATGAATTAATAACTCCAGTTCTGTTTTAGGGATTTTAGGTATTGGAAGTCCGGGAATATTTAAAATTACTATTTCTCTTCCGGGTAGAAGATCCTCTGGTTTATTTATAGAGTTTATAAGGGCAATTGATTCGTAGGGAAGATTCAACCGGGCTGCAAGGGTGTATATATTTTCCCCGGCTTTAACCTGATAGCGAAAAAGCAGGGGAGGTGGGATCGGTTTTCCTGCCTTCTGATTTCTGTAGAAGAGGGCAACATCCTCCTCCAATTGACGAAAAAAAAGGTCATTTCTAGAAAGTTCTTTTATAAGAGGATACCCCTGAAGATTGTTTTCTCCAAAGAGAAAAGCGATTCCTGGGAATAAAAGGATGGCAAAACAGATGCATACCCTCATAAAAATCCTTTTTCAGTAATGATATTTTCCGGCCTTCTTCCTAAGTACAAATCTTTTAAATGGTAAAACGAGGAAAAGAACCATCAAAAGCGCCAACATCGTCCAAGTAAAGGAATCACTGTCCTTTATAGCCCACAGCCCTAGGGGAAAGGAGATAATAGCAGCGGTGAGTGCTGAAAGGATTAATACAAGAATCAAGGTTAAAAAATCCCTGATAAAAGGAATAATCCTTGGAGGTTTGGAATTCTGTTTATGCATAATATTCCCCTGTATGTTGATGATACTTTGTCCTATGCCAGGAAGCAAATAAAAAAATCTTTTTACTACTGCAATTCTCTTCCTGTTAGCTCAAAATAGTAGCTATCCGATATTTTTCTGTGTTTTGATGTAGTTCTACCCAGCCTTCTCTCCGGTTTAGATGTGCCATGAAAGTCGGAACCTGCGGTAATAAAATAACCATGCCTCCTGGCTATAATTTCCAGTTTTCTGCAATAGGTAGGTTTTGCCTTGGGATGATAAGCCTCAACCCCCTCAAGCCCGATCTCTCTCCAGCTGGGTAAAAGTGTTTCTATCTGGTCCAGGGATAGACGCAGGGATGTCGGATGTGCCAGAACCGGTCTTCCACCTCCTTTTCGGATCAAAGCAAGGATCTCCTCTAGGGGGAGTGTCTCTTTTGGGATGTAAAACGGTTTTCCGCTTCCCAGAAAACGGTCAAAAGCCTCCTGGAGGGTTGTTACAATTCCCCTTTCAAGAAGATACTTGGCAAAATGAGGTCTCCCTACAAGGCCGGTAGAATATTTTATTATCTCCTTATATTCAGCAGGGATTCCGGCATTGTTCATTTTTTCCAGGATGGAAAGATTTCTTTGGTGACGTTTATCTTGAAGCGTCTCAATCTGCTTTTCAAAATCACCCTTTCTTTCAGTAAGGTTTAATCCAAGGATATGCAGTTGTCCTGAAGAGAACTCCGCTTCCAGTTCAATCCCTGGGATAAAAGTAATTCCTGCTCTTTCAGCATGGTATTGAGCCTCTTCCAGGCCTTTAATTGTATCATGGTCTGTTAAGGCAAGGGCCTTTAGTCCCTTTTTAAAAGCCAAGGCTATAAGATCTGCAGGAGATAGTTCTCCGTCCGAGGCTTTCGAATGGGTATGAAGATCGATCATTCCTTTAAGCATTCAAATAATACAGTCTTGGTCAATAAGGGAAAAAGGTTGATAATCCCGGAACCTAAAAAATTCCGACTGTTTTCCGTTATCTTTTTTCCAGCCATTATCCGATATTATTAAAAGAGAATCCTGATCCCGTTCTGTTGACAGTTGGGTATGCTGAAAGTACAATTCTCTTGGGTAAGGATCTAGTTTATACTTACAATTATAAAACGGGAGTAATCATGCCGAAAGCGGTACAGTTTAAAGCCAATTCCATTGTCTATTTTAAGGGCGACCTGAATGAAAGTATCTATATTCTTAAAAGTGGAAAGGTTGTTCTTAAATATAATGACATAGAAACAGGGCAGGAACTAAATGAATTAATTCAAACCGGGGAATTCTTCGGAGTAAAATCCTCCTTAGGAAAGTATCCTAAGGAAGAGACGGCTATAGTGCTTCAGGATTCGGAGATGCTGGTCTTTACGGTTCCGGAATTCGAGCTAATGGCAATGAAAAATACCCGTATTATAATGAAAATGTTAAAGGTTTTCTCCAACCAGCTCCGCAGGATCCATAAACAGGTCCGGAACCTTATCTCCTCGGGAGGAGAACAATCCTTAGCAGGGCCTGAAGAGGGTTTGTTTAAGATTGGTGAGTATTATCTTAAAAGAAGACAATACAAACAGGCCCTTTATGTTTTCAGAAGGTATCTGACCTTCTATCCGGCTGGTAAGTTAGCCTCCGAAGCTACCAGAAACATAGAATTGGCGGAGTCGTCCGTCCAGGGGGGCAGTATTCCGAGGGCTGCTGCTCCTGTCCTTGAAAGTCGTGGAAGGGAACTGAATGATGTGGCAAAATCCTTTTATAATGCCGTAAGTATCTTCAGCCAAGAAAAGTATGGAGAAGCTCTTAAGGAATTTAATAAAATCGCAGAACAGAATTCCGACGAGGAGTATCTTGCAAAAGCGTTGTTCGAGATTGGTCGTTGCCATTTTTCCATGAACGACTTCGATAAATGCATAGCTCATTATACGGGTATGATTCAGAGGTATCCAAAGCACCCGGATCTCCTGGATGCCCTGTTTTACGTTGGCAATTGTTACGAAAAGAAAGGGGATGCAAATAAAGCAGAGGGTTTTTATACAAAGATTCTTTCTATGGCTCCGGAGGATGAACCGGTAAATAGGAAGGCAAAAAAAGCCTTGCGGATGTTAAAAGGAAGGTAATCATGGCTCTTGATCTGGCAATGTTTGAACGGTTTGCTGTAACCTACCAAAAGGGAGATATTATTTTTTGCGAGCATGAACCCGGAGACACCTTTTATCTTATCCAGTCTGGTAGGGTTCAGATAGTAAAAATAATGGATGATATTGAAAAGATAATAGATATCCTGAATCCCGGAGAAATCTTTGGGGAGATGGCTATTTTGGAGGAGGCTCCCCGAAGCGCCAGTGCCATTGCCCAGGATCAGGTTAAGGCTTTGGAATTCAACCGGGAGAATTTTGATGTGCTGATGATGGGAAATCCCCAGATTGCCCTTAAGCTTCTTAAGCTTTTTACAAAAAGAATTTACGATCAAAAACGAAGGTTTATGATTCTCACCCTGGACGATATTCAGGCCCGGGTGGCAGATGTATTTCTAATGCTTGGGGAAACCCAAAGCGGGCTCGATTCTTCCTCAGACGAGAGAATCTTTAATACCACAATAGATGACATTGCCCACTGGGCGGGAATGCCCATAGACAAATGCAAGCAGGTGCTTAACCACTTTACCACCCAAAGGCGTATAGAAATCTATCAGGATAAAATTATTGTTAGAAACATCAATGATTTTGTAAGATTTGTTAATTCCCGAAGAAAGAGCAAAACCCAAAGCTGAGGTTTCCCAGAAAAGGGAAGCCAGAAAAGGGAATCGAACCCTTGACCTGCTCATTACGAGTGAGCTGCTCTGCCATCTGAGCTATTCTGGCGAAATATCCTGTCTGCTGTAAAACGATTTAAGCTGTTCCTGATTCCTTATACCATGAGGATAAGATCTGTTTCAACCGGTTTGCCGGATAATTCCTAGACAAATTGACTATGAGAGAAGCTCCTTGCCTATACAATTTCTTCTCCTACCTCCTTAAGAATGCTTTTTCAATACCGATAATCGAATTAGCAGATAGAATTCTGGAGGTAGGGATGCTTAGGGGAATCTACACCGGTGCCAGTGGAATGGTGGCACAGATGCACAGAATGGATGCCCTTTCCAATAATCTTGCAAATGTGGATGTTACAGGTTACAAGCAGGATGTCCCAGTAGGAAAGGCCTTTCCCGAATTGCTCATAAGAAGAATGAATGAACATATCATCACCCTTCCTATGGGCTCTGTTGACCGTTCTCCGGTAGTGGGGAAGCTCGGTACCGGGGTAGAGTTGAATGAGGTATACACAGTTTTTTCCCAAGGCTCCCTCAAGGAAACGGGAAATCCCTTTGATCTCTCCCTTAATGGAAAGGGTTTCTTTGAAATAGAGACCCCCGAAGGCCTCCGGTACACCAGGAACGGTTCCTTTGTAATAGGCAAGGAGGGATTTCTCCTTACCAAAGAGGGGTACCCGGTTCTTGGGGAAAATGGTCCCATACAGCTTAAGCTGAACAATTTTGTGGTGGACAGCCAAGGCAGAATATTCCAGAATGCGGACTTTGCTGAGGATCCTACAAGACTCGTCTCTATGGAGGAGAACTCCTGGGAAAACACCGAGTATGTGGATACCTTAAGAGTTTTAGATTTTTCTCAGCTGCGGTATCTCCAAAAACAGGGTAGCTCCCTCTGGAGGGGAACAGAAGAATCCGGTGAGCCTTTTGCCACCGATTTGGGGAATTCTACCAAGGTTATACAGGGTTTTCTAGAGGCTTCTAATGTGAACCCTGTCACGGAGATGGTTAAAATGATAGAAGTTAACAGGGCTTACGAAATGAACCAGAAAGTTATTCAAACCCATGAGACCCTTGCAGGTAAACTGATAAACGAAGTAGTTAGGGTGTAGTTAGGAGGAAAAGGCTATGATGCGTTCTTTATGGACTGCCGCATCTGGAATGACAGGACAGCAATTTAATATTGATACAATTGCAAACAACCTTTCCAATGTGAATACAACAGGTTTCAAACAGACCAGAGCGGATTTTGAGGATCTTCTCTACCAGACTACCCGTGTGGCCGGGACACCGGCTACAGAAATTACCGTTGTACCGACGGGTGTGCAGGTCGGGCATGGCGTAAGAGTTGCCGCAACCCAGAAGATCTTTACCCAGGGAGCACTCCAATCCACTGGTAATGTGTCAGACCTAGCAATTCAGGGGGAAGGTTTCTTCCGGATACTCCTAATCGACGGGACTTATGGTTATACCAGGGATGGTTCCTTTAAAATTGATTCCAATGGACAGATTGTAAATTCCAATGGTTATCGTCTAATGCCGGAGGTAATCCTACCGGAGAATTTTGTCCGGGATAGTCTTACCATTACTCAAGATGGAAGGGTAACGGTTAAAGTTGCAGGGAACGATGATCCAATCCTGGTAGGCCAACTAGAACTATACAGATTTGTTAATCCTGCAGGTTTACAGGCCCTAGGTGAGAACACCTATAAGGTATCCAATGCCTCAGGGAATGCCATTGCAGGAAGGCCCGGTTTTGATGGTATGGGAAAAATGGTGCAAAAATTCCTTGAAATGTCCAATGTTTCTGTAGTTCAAGAGATGGTTAATATGATTGTTGCCCAGAGAGCCTATGAACTTAACTCCAAGGCGATACAAACCTCGGATAATATGCTTGGAATAGCTGCAGGTCTGAAACGCTAAGGGGGTAGGGAATGATGCAAGGACTGACAGAACTGTCCCTTTATAGAAGGGATTCGCAAAACCTCAATTCCCTGAGAACCGAAAATCAGGATAAGGAAAAGCTTTTACAGGTCTGCAGGGATTTCGAAGCAATTTTTATAAAGCAGATGCTGGATTCCATGCGTAACACTGTGGATAAATCGGAACTTGTAGGTACCGGTATGGCAGAGGATATTTTCGAGGATCTCCTCTATGACCAATATGCAAAGAAGATCTCTCAAACAGCTAATCTTGGTATATCTCAACTGCTTTACAAACAGCTTTCCAATCAGGGATAGGGGGAATTCTCTTTTTACAAGGCTCTAGGATTATTATTTAACAGCAATTGTATAAAAAATAATACATTATTATACCCCTTTTAGTACCTTATGTTTTAAATTACAATAATTACTTATACTGTAAACAAATATCGTGTCATTTTTAATTCGATTTCTTTGGCATGCTTCTTGCATAGTATTATTAGGAGAATTTCTATGGGCAGGAAGCAGGAAGATTATTCAGAGGACTTGTTACAAGCGTATTTTCATAGAATAAAAAAGGCAAAGCTGCTTACATTTGAAGAGGAACTGGAGCTTTCCAAACGTATTGAGCAGGGTGATGAAGCAGCAAAGCAGAGACTGATTGAATCAAATTTACGATTGGTAGTTAAAATCTCTAAAGCCTATGCCTCGGCGGATGTGAATTTCCTGGATATTGTTCAGGAAGGAAACCTGGGGCTTATAAAGGCAGCCACAAAATACGATTACAGGAAAAACGTCAGATTTTCTACCTATGCGGCTTGGTGGATTAAACAATCTATTGTAAGAGCCCTTTCAAACAAAAGGAGATCCATAAGACTTCCACACAGAAAAGAAGAGGCTCTTAAAAAGATTCAAAAGGCCTATTACACCATAAGTCAGAAGTTTCTAAGAAAGCCCACTCTGGAAGAGGTAGCCAAGGAAGTAAACATGAAGGAGGAGGATGTAGCGTCCCTTATGAACATATCCAATTCCGTTGTATCCCTGGATAGTGAAACCAGTCTGGATTCTGGAAATCTTCTGGATCTTTATGAAGACACGACCTATGATCCGGATAAGGAATTGGTTAAAAGGAGTATGCGGGAAGAAACAATGAAATTCCTGGAGATCCTTTTGGAAAAAGAAAAGCAAATCCTTATGTACAGATTCGCCTTTTATGGCGGTCAGAAATACACCCTAAAGCATATTGGTCAGGAATTAGGCATATCCCCGGAAACAGTAAGGCAGATTGAGATGCGGGCTATGAAAAAACTAAGAAAACATGCGGAAGAATTGAGTGAGTACATTTATAATTGATACTCCCTTGACTAAGGTACAGTAAAATCTTACTGTTCCTGAAGTGGAACATGACAAGGGAGGGCGCTCAGGTAAAAAGAGAGTCCATAAAAAAAAGAAATTCAAAAAAAGAACTTCTGTAAACTACGGCATATTGGGAATAATCCTTGCAGTTCTTGCAGCTCTTATTTTTTTATTTCTTCTCGTTTATCAAAGAGGAATTACAGAAAAACCGTCGGAAGAACCTGTAACAGAGGAACCGGTGATTATTGAGGAAAAACCCTTGGAGCCGGAGAAACCGCCTGCGGAAAAGTACTCTCTTTATTTAGTAATAGATGATGTTGGATATAGTCTGGATTATCTAGAGGTATTCCTTGCCTTTCCAGGGAAAATTACCTTTGCTGTTTTGCCCGGGCTTGCAAATACTGTTTCCTCTGCTTGGAGGATCCAGGAAGCTGGAAGAACGGTGATACTGCATCAGCCCATGGAGCCTCTTGGACCTGAGGATCCCGGGACGGGGGCAATTCTTTCGGGCATGACAAGGCAAGAGGTCTTTGAGGTTTTAGAAGAAAATCTAGCTCAGGTACCAGGAGCTGTAGGATTGAATAACCACATGGGATCCAAGGTTACTGCCGAGGAAGAAACGATGAGATATATTCTGGAATTCTGTGCGGAAAAGGGATTGATCTTTCTGGACAGTAGAACAACCCCTCTCAATCCGGTAGGGGAGAAAATTGCAGAAGAGTTGGGTGTCAAATATATGTACAGGGATAGCGCATTCTTGGATAATGATAAGAATAAGGAGTCAATAGTGAAAGCATTCTCCCTTGGTCTTGACCTTGCAAAGAGGAAGGGAAAAGCAGTAATGATTGGTCATGTCACATCCTCAGAGCTGGCAGAGACCCTGCTGGAGTTGTATCCCTCCCTGATTGAGGACGGATACACCTTTGAGGAGATCAGTGAATATATTTTTAGGAAAGAGTCTTATGAAGGTTCTGGGAATTGAAACCTCCTGCGATGAATGTTCCGCTTCCGTGGTGGAGGATGGAAAAAGAATTCTGAGCAATATTATAGCAACCCAGACGGATATTCACAGAGATTTCTATGGTGTTGTTCCTGAATTAGCCTCCAGGACTCATACGGAATGGATTGTCGAAGTAGTAAAACTTGCCCTTAAAGAAGCGGGCCTTTCCCTTTCCGATATGGATGGAATTGCTGTAACAAACAGACCTGGACTTGTAGGAAGTCTTCTGGTAGGGCTGTCTTTTGCAAAGGGTCTTTCCATGGTTTTGAAGAAACCTTTTATTGCTATAGATCATGTGCTAGCTCACCTGTATGCAGTACAACTGGAATATGATATACCTTATCCCTTTTTAGGTCTTCTGGTATCGGGAGGGCATACCTTAATCTGCAGGGTTCTGGCTTTTAATGAAATTGAAGTGCTGGGGACCACGATTGATGATGCCTGCGGAGAAGCCTTTGATAAGGTGTCAAAACATTATGATTTTGGATATCCAGGGGGTGTGGCTATAGACAGATTAGCCCAGAAGGGAAATCCAGAGGCCTTTTCTTTTCCTGATCCCAGCCTGCATAAAGGGGAGCATAGTTTTGATGTTTCCTATTCCGGTTTAAAAACCGCGGTTATAAATCAACTGGATCAATTCTGGAACCGGAAGTACCTCAAATCACCTGAGAACATCGCTGCTGCCTTCCAAAAAGCTGCAGTAGATATCCTTATTAAAAGACTTGATCTTGCTATTGCGCATACGGGAATCAAAACAGTTGCAGCAGGCGGCGGGGTGGCTGCCAATTCCTATCTCCGCAATACCATGGCCCAGAAGGGAGATATAGTAGTTTATTTCCCTTCCCTTAAGCTTTGTACGGATAATGGAGCCATGGTTGCAGGGATCGGCTATCAATACCTGAGCAATGGGATAAATTCTTCCTTCTCAGAAAATGCCTATGCAAGGGTTACGGGGTTAAGAAAAGTCTACCCCTAGCTGGAAGCGGCAAATACCTACTTTATTTTCCCGCAGAGATATCTATCTTTTCCTCCGGGATTTCGTTGCTTAAGGCAGATAGATCCTCGTTAGCTTCGTAAAGCATTGGAAGGAAAGGTATGGGGGATGACAGGATCTTCTGGCTTATCAGGTCTACACTCCTTGAAAAATCAGAGGCAGGGTAGGCAAGGGAGGTTGGGATACGGTCAAATACCGCCCGTTCTGCCAGATTATCCCAGCCAATGTACCCGATATACTCCATCTCCAGACCAATGTTATTTCTGGCAATTTGACGAAGCTTTCCTCCGAGGGTCAAATCTCTGCTGGTTTTCCCCATATTAATAACGACCCTAGGGAAAAATTTATCCATCTGCTCCTGGGCTGTTTCCCCGGAGGCGGGATTAAGCCTTTCCAATTCCTCCACGAGGTTTTTAAAGGAGATCCCGGTTCCTTCAATCTTGTTAATAATAAAACTGGTGATCAGGGATCTCTCCTCACTCCTCGCGGGAAAGCTTCTCAGCATAAGCCTGTACAAGGCGGTTTTTAGGAAGGAATAGGCATTGAGGATCGCAGTGGTCTGCGGGGTTGTCACAATAATTCCATTCAAGGAGGTAAGGAAAAAATCTATGGTATTGTAGGCTGATCCTGCTCCAAGATCCAGTAGAACATAATCTGCCACAAGATTGGAGATCTCCTTGATTATTTTTAGTTTTGTAAAATAGGGAAGGTTTGCTGTTCCCGGAAAAAGGGAATCCCCTGGAATAAGGTAAAGCTGAGGCTGCTGAGTTTCCACAATCAAGGCTTCGAGACTCTTTTCCTGTTTATAGATATAGCTTCCTATTCCCGGGAAACGGTTCTTGATTCCAAGAAGGGTATGAAGGTTAGAACTACCCAGGTCTAGATCAACTAAAATAACGGTTTTACCTCTCCGGGCAAGGGAAACCCCCAGATTGGATACAAGAAGGGTTTTACCAACCCCTCCCTTTCCACTAGCTATTGGTAGTATTATTGCCATAGTTATCAGAATAAAAGAGGTTCATGGATTTTTCAAGGATAATAAACTATTTTCAATGCGATTAGGTTCTTTCTTCTTATAAGGGCTTATCATCCTTTTATATAAAAGATTGACAGCTTTAAAGGTAAATAATATTATCTCTTGTGCCCTCCCTTACTCCTGGAGGGTTTACTATTGCACTAAAGGCAGGAAAAGAGATGGCTAAAGAGGAAAGAGAGTACGATCTGGATCTGGCAATCAGGAAGATCCCCAATTTCCCCAAACCGGGGATTCTTTTCTACGACATCACCAGTATTCTTATAAATCCGGAAGCTTTCTCCTTCTGTATAGATAAGATGGCAGAAAGGTATAAAAATACTGGTTTTAATGCCGTAGCCGCCATAGAGGCTAGGGGTTTTCTCTTTGGAGCTCCCTGTGCTCACCGGCTTGGGGTGCCTTTAATCCCAGTAAGAAAGAAAGGTAAATTACCAGGGAAAACCTTGACAAAGCGTTTCTCCCTGGAATATGGAGAGGATGAAATTCAGATTCACGCAGAGGATGTACCCAAGGGAGGAAGGATTCTTCTGGTGGATGATCTAATTGCCACTGGAGGTACCTTAAAAGCTGCCGCAGAACTCTTCCTTACGGGAGGAGCAAAAGTGACAGATATATTTGCAGTTGTAGGTCTACCCTTTTTAGATTATGAAAAGGTACTGTCGGAATACACAATAACAACACTAATAGAATACCATGGTGAGTGATTAAAAACTGTTTATAAAGGGGCTATTCTACCTTGACAAAAGAGAAAGCTTTTAGTAGTTTAGCCGAGGATAATTGTCCGGTGGTGTAATGGTAACACGCAAGATTCTGGCTCTTGTTTTGGGGGTTCGAGTCCTCCCCGGACAGTCTATGGTCCCTTCGTCTAGTGGTTAGGACGGGAGATTCTCAGTCTTCAAACAGGGGTTCGACTCCCCTAGGGACTAAAGAGATTTTGAATTTTTTTGTTTTCCAAAAAAGGCCTTCGAGGTAATTCCCAAGGGAATATTTTGAAGGCCTTTTGCATTAAATAATCCTAGGATCTCTTTCTACTTCCCATTGGGTTCCCGGCAGAGGAGCCTGTACCTGTTTAGGGCATTAACATAAGCCCTGGCACTGGCCTCCAGGATGTCTGTGGAAGAACCCCGACCGGAGCATCGGCAGGAATCGAATTCCAGGACCACGGAAACCTCCCCCAAAGCCTGTTTACCTGGAGTAACGGCTTGTACTGTGTACTCCTTTAGAATCGGGGAAACCTTTATTGCCCTATCTATGGCTCGGAAGATAGCATCTACAGGACCATCCCCCGTAGCTGCTTCCTCGAAAGATTCCTTTTCTGTTTTAATTCTCACTGTCGCTGTGGGCAGGGAGACATTGCCGGAGATTATATTGAAATAGTCTAATACATAGGTAGCCTGCTGTTTACCTAGCTCCTCACTGATAATGGAGAAAAGGTCGTCATCAAATATCTCCTTCTTACGATCTGCAATCTCTAAGAACCTTTTGTAGGCGGATTTGATTTCTAAATCTGATAAAACAAGTCCCAATTCGGAAAGCCTTTTCTTGAAACCATGCATTCCCGAGTGCCTGCCCAGAACAATATTGGAAGAATCTCTACCCACAGATTCTGGTGTCATTATCTCGTAGGTTTGCCGGTTTTTTAATACCCCATGCTGGTGTATCCCCGATTCATGGGCAAAGGCATTTTCGCCTACTACAGGCTTGTTCCTTGGGATGGGAAAACCAAGGATATTGGAGATAAGACGTGAACTGTTGTAAATCTGGGTTGTATTGATATTGGTTGTATAGGGCAAAAGATCCTTTCTAACATACAAAGACATAATCAGTTCCTCTAAAGCTGCATTTCCTGCTCTTTCCCCTATGCCATTGATGGTTACCTCCACCTGTCGGGCTCCGTTTTTTATGGCGCTTAAGGTGTTAGCCACTCCTAAACCAAGGTCATTATGGCAGTGTACCGATATTACCGCCTTGTCTATGTTGGGAACCCTGTTTTTTATTTTGTAAATAAAATCCCCAAACTCCCCTGGAACCGCATAACCTACAGTATCAGGAATATTTATGGTGGTTGCCCCGGCATCTATTACCTTTTCTACTACTCTGCAGAGAAAGTCCAATTCGCTTCTGGTCCCATCTTCTGGAGAGAACTCCACGTCTGGACAGAAATTCCTTGCCCTCTTTACTCCCTCTATAGCCATTTCTAGAACAGTATCCGGATCCTTCTCCAGTTTGTACTTCATATGAAGTGGACTGGTAGCAATAAAAACATGAATCCTTCCCCTCTCTGCCGGTGCGATTGCCTCGGCTGCGGATTCTATGTCTTGCGGCGTGGTTCTTGCCAAGGCTGCTATAATCGGCCCCTTTACTTCCTGGGCAATCCTTCTACAGGCATTAAACTGATGGGGGGAGGAGATCGGGAATCCTGCTTCTATTATATCCACTCCTAATCTGGACAGCTGGTGGGCAATCTCCAGCTTCTGTTCCAGGCTCATGGCAGCTCCAGGGGACTGTTCTCCGTCCCTCAAGGTAGTATCAAAAACATATACTCTTTCCATTTTATCAGTTCTCCTTCTGAATCTTTTTTGATTTCCTGCCCCTCTCCATTGATACAAGACCACTTCTTGCTAATTCCAGAATTTGGTAATCCTGGAGAAGCTCAAGAAAGTCCTGGATTTTATGGGGTTGGCCAAGTACTTCTAAAATTACTGTATCAATTCCCAGATCCATGATCTTTGCATTAAAAACCTCTGCAATCTGGAAAAGTTCCCCCCTTTGATGGGGTTTGGCTGCAATTTTCAGCAGGGCAAGTTCCCTGTTCACCGTAGGAAGATCGGTAAGATCCACCACTTTTATAATATCAATGAGTTTGTTCAGCTGTTTCTTTATCTGGTCAATGATGGCATCGTCACCCTTGCACACCAGAGTGATTCTGGTGAGGCTAGGATCTGTGGTGGGACCGGATGTAAAGCTTTCAAGGTTGTAACCCCTCCCGGAGAAGAGGCCGGAGATTCTGGAAAGCACACCTTGATGGTTTTCTACAAGAAGGGATATTACATGGGTCATAGGCTTGTTCCTTCTAACATCATATTGGTAAGTCCCGCTCCCGGCGGAACCATAGGCCAGACATTGGCCTCAGGAATAATCGGTACTTCGATAATCACAGGTTTATCTGTAACTGTTTTGGCTTTTTCAAGAGCCTCGGCCAGTTCTTCCTCAGTAGCGGCTCTATAACCCAAGGCATCGTAGGCTTCGGCAAGTTTGACAAAATCAGGCACATAGGGTGGGCACTTCTCCCCGGGATTGGAGCATTTTGAATCACAGGAGGCTCTCTTGCGCAGGCAAGTGGAGGAGTAACGCTTTTCAAAGAAAAGTTCCTGCCATTGTCTTACCATCCCAAGGTAACCATTGTTCAGAATAACCACTATCACAGGGAGACCTTCGGTAACTGCGGTGGCCATCTCCTGAATGTTCATCTGAATTGATCCATCCCCGGCGATCAGAACAACCCTCTTATCCCGGTTGCCGATCTGTGCTCCCAGGGCCGCAGGAAATCCATATCCCATGGTTCCTAAACCGCCAGAGGTAAGCCACTTTCTCGGTTCCTGAAACTTGTAAAACAGAGCTGTCCACATCTGACTTTGACCTACCTCCGTAGAAATTATTGCCTCTGGGAAGTGATCGTTCACTATGGAGATTGCCCTGAAAGGAGAAAGACACCCTTCGGGGGCCTTTTCCTCTGATTCTGTCTTTTCCTTCCACTGAGATACCTCTTCATTCCAGTTTGAGGCCTTTCGTTCATTAAGATTCAGAATAAGTTCCTTAAGAATAAGTTTAGCATCCCCAACTATCGGTATAGCTACTGGAACATTTCTTGCTATAGCGGAAGGGTCGATATCTACATGGATTATCTTTGCCTTGGGGGCAAACCGATCAAGCTCTCCAGTAGCCCTGTCGTCAAACCTTACCCCAATCCCTATAAGAAGATCACATTCCGATACTGCTTTGTTGGCAGCTACTGTGCCGTGCATTCCCAGCATCCCAAGGAAGTGGGGGTCCTCGGAGGGCAGTATCCCAAGACCCATCAGGGATGAGACAGTGGGAATATCTGTTTTTGAAATTATCTCCCTGAAGATTCCGGCAGAACCAGAAATATGCATTCCGCCGCCTATAAAAAACAGGGGCTTCTTTGCCTCATTAATCGCTTCTGCAGCCTTCTTGATCTGGCCGGAATGACCCTGATAAACCGGATTGTAGCCTCGTATCTTAATTCTGGAGGGGTAGGAATCTTCCTTTACCGCCAAAATTATATCCTTTGGAACATCCACAACAACTGGACCCGGTCTTCCACTTCCCGCTAAATAGAAGGCAGATTTCAGAACCCTAGGAAGATCATCCCTGTCCATAACAAGATAATTGTGTTTGGTAACAGGTCTTGTTAATCCTACAGTGTCTGCTTCCTGAAAGGCGTCATTACCGATCATCTTTCTAGGAACCTGACCGGATATACATACCACGGGAACACTATCGAAATTTGCGGTTCCAAGACCGGTTATGGTATTGGTTGCCCCAGGACCGCTGGTAACAATACAAACCCCTACCTTTCCGGTGGATCGGGCGTATCCGTCTGCGGCATGAACAGCTCCCTGTTCATGCCTGGTTAGGATCAGTTTTATACTCGGTTCTTTATAAAGGACATCAAACAGAGGTATTACAACTCCGCCGGGATATCCAAATACTATAGAGACCCCTTCCCGTTTTAAGGCTTCAACTATTAGCTCTGCTCCTGAAAAACCCACAAAAACCTCCTTAAAAAAAACAGCCGTTCTCCCCGGAGGGAAGAACGGCTGATACTATACAGCTTCAGGCTCTCCTACCCGGGGTTAGTAAAAAGAGGAAGGATAAGAATAATAATAACCCCAAGGGAAAAGGAGAGACTTGAATCGGATATGTAATGTAGCAATCTTTTCTTTGCCGACATAATGGGATAGGCTTGCATAATTATACAAACTTTGTCAATAAGTTTTTAAAAATATTTCTTGAAAATCGGTTTACAGAAAGAAACGGGACTGGAATATCCCTTCAATCCTGCCTTGACCCAGGGTATTTAGTTTACTAGAATAAATCCTATGCAGGATGAAACAACCTTCCAAAAACTGGTCAACGAACTTTCCACCGAAGAAAGGATAGAGATGCTTCAGAAGATTGAAGCTAGTGTGAAGCTATCCAATGAACCCCTGAACCAGTTTATCGAGGAGGAAGAGATCAATCTTGTGGATAGTTATACGAGATTTTCCTTCTGGCAAAGGCTGATTATTCTGTTAAAATCGATTTTTTTTAGAAAAGATAAATACCTTCTTGTAGAAGAGTGCCTGCTCACAAGGATTGCCCGGGGCATAGAAAAGGCTTATCCGGGACTAATTTCCTGGAAGAATGGAGAGATCACCAGTTTTCTTTACAAAGAGGTTAAGACTCTTAGAGAATCCCTTTCTGTTTTTTCACCCTATCTAAGGAATGCTCTAGGAGGAGATAAGAGAGAATATATAGCCTTTCTTGCTCGGTTGGAGCTTCCAATGGTGGATGAGGAGCTTCTTAAGAATACCGATCCCTTTCTTATTACGGATGAGAGAGGGCTGGAGTCGGATAGGGACGTAAAAAGAGAGATGGAGAATCGGCTTGATTTTCAGTTAGATTCTTTAACTGAGGAAGAGAGGCAGATTATGTATTCGAATATGCAGGTAATCCATAATCTAAATTCTCTCTGCTTTTTCCCCTTTGAAAAGATACTCTCCTCCTATCCGGGGCATAAATCGGAAAATCCAGGTTCCTGTTCTCTGCTGGAACTACGTCGTCCCTTAATAGACCTAGCGGATATACTGTTTAACCTTTCCTCTCCTCCCAGCATGCACCTTTTAGAGTCCCTATTCCTCTATTCCCAGCGGGACAAGGGGGACGATTACGATCTGGAGGGTAATCTTAAGAACTTCACTTTGGCCTCAGAAAAAGCCTTGACTCAGGTTAGACTTTTCAACCGTAAGGTACCGCTGCAGGATCTTCTTAAACTTATAACCCAGAATGTAAACTACAAGACCGGGAAAAAAACCGGCGGTGAGGATTGGTTTTCCCTTTACAAACAGTATTGGAAAAACAGGTTTGAGCTGCTGTATGAAAAATTTTGTTTGGTACGCAAGAAGAACCGAATCACCGAGGAGGCAAAAAGGTTTCTCCATATGGATAATCTACCGGGTCTGACCTATTATAGATCCGGAGCTCTAGAGAATGTCCCTGTGGGTTATGGACTTTCCATCTCTTTTTTATTGGGTTTTGTTAAACAGGTCTTTTTCAAGGAGATAAATCAGACCCTTAAAGAGATCCTTTGGGATGGGGAGTTTTATAAAGAACAGAACAGAATGGAATTTACCGATTCCTATAATGGAATCGTCAATGCCCTGGAGGAGATAAAAAAACTGGATCTTGATCTTTCCCCAGAGGGTGAACTCGGAGAAGCGATTTTAACTGCCAAGAGGGAGATGATTGCCCCTTCTCTTCTTAGGAAAAGGGTTGAAACTCTTATTATGAAGGCAGACAAGCGGGCAGGGGAAATATTGGAAAGGGTTCTTGTAAACCTTGATCTTTTGAACCTTGTAGTAGGGGGGATTCTTTTTGGAGAGGTAGGGGGAAAATACGACACCCTATCCAATCTTGGTGATTTTGGAAAAAAAGCTGGCCAGAGCATAATGGTAACTCTGGGCATGGTTCATAAAAGATTGGAAAGGGCTTTTCAAATTCTAAAAGAGCTTTTTGACGCTGAAACCAGCATGATATAAGATGGTTCCCAAATGGAAATAGAAAATATCCCATTACGAAGTTTATTTAAAGAATCCTGGCTTTCTGTGCCGATCTATTCCTCCTATGTCTCTTCTGGCTCTGTAAAAGAGATACGATTTCTTCTTACCTTAAAATCCTTAGGGGACATGAGTCTGAAGAAATCCAGGAAGAACCGCCAAAATTTTTTCCAAAAAGTAGGAATAAACGAAGAGAGGGTTCTAGGGCTCAACCAGATCCATTCCCGCAGGATAATGGCTCCGGAGGAGATGAGAGGGTATGAATTCCAGGGGGATGGGCTTATCAGCAACAGGGATGATTTTTTTCTCTCCGTTACTGCGGCGGATTGCATGCCTATAGCCCTTTACGACCCTGTTACCGATGCTAGAGCGATTCTCCATTCCGGCTGGAAGGGAACAGGCATTGTGGAGGAAGCGGTTCTTATCCTGGGAACCCGCTTCGGGTCAAAGGTGAAGGATATAATCACTTTGGTTGGTCCTCATATAGGCTCCTGCTGCTACCGGGTGGATAAAGAAAGGGCCAGGTTCTTTGAATCCTCCTGGGGAAAGAATTCTGTTGTTTGGAGGGAGGATACACCCTATCTTTCCCTTTGGGAATCCAATCTTGAGATAATGAAAAAAATCGGTCTTAAGAGGGTGATAAAAATTGATGCCTGTACCGCCTGTTCTCCCGCTCTTGGTTCCTACCGCAGGGAGGGAGCAGAAGACTACACTCATATGCTTGCATTGATCGGAAATTTCGCATAGCATTGGGCAGAAAATTACAAGGAAAGAGATTATGACTTCTATTAAAAACTACTGGAAAGGGATAATCCATTCCCTTCTTAAAGAGATAGCCTCCCGGAAGGGAATGGAGTTTTCGGTTTTACCGGAAGAGATTGTTACGGAAAATCCTCCTAAACCGGAATTGGGGGATCTGGCTTTCCCAATGTTTCCATATGCTAAAATTTTAAGACAATCCCCTCAGGAGATTGCTTTAGGATTATTGAAACTTGTGGAAGAAGGCTCCCTCTACAAGGAAGGAGGAGAGATAACTGCTACAGGACCCTACGTGAATGTGAAGGTTAATCTTGGTGAGCTCTTCCAACAGGTGCTAAAGAATGTAAGGAATGCAGAAAGCGACTACGGACGTGGAGATCTCCTCTCCGGTCAGAAAATCATGGTGGAATTTTCTTGTCCCAATACCAACAAACCCCTTCATCTGGGTCATTTACGAAACGATGCCCTGGGAGAAAGCGTTTCCCGGATTCTCAAATTCTGCGGAGCAGAGGTTTCCAAGGTGAATCTTATTAATGACCGGGGAATTCACATCTGCAAATCAATGCTGGCCTACAGGAAATTCGGGAACAATACAACCCCTGAAGAGGCAGGAATAAAAAGCGATCATTTTGTGGGGAACTATTATGTAAAGTACAACGACTGGTTAAAGGAGGATCCCACGGCAGAGGAGCAGGCAAGGGAGATGCTCCGGGCCTGGGAAAGGGGGGATGAAGAGATTAACAGTCTTTGGCGGCAGATGAATCAATGGGCCATTGGAGGGATCCAGGAAACCTATAAGAAAACCGGAATCTCCTTTGACCGTTACTACTACGAGAGCAAAACTTACACCCTGGGCAGGGAGGAGGTCTTGAAAGGTTTAGCCGAAGGTGCTTTTTACAGGGATGAGGATGGTTCCATCTGGGTTGATCTTTCGGAAATAAATCTTGATAAAAAGGTTCTTTTAAGAAAGGACGGGACCTCTCTATATTTGACTCAGGATATAGGAACCGCCATCTCAAGGCACAAGGATTGGCCTTTTAATAGGTTGATCTATGTTGTGGCTTCGGAGCAGCAGTACCATTTTAAGGTGTTGTTTTATGTACTGGAAAAACTAGGTTATCCCTGGGCAAAGGCCCTGTATCATCTCTCCTACGGTATGGTCAACCTTCCCGAGGGGAGGATGAAGTCTCGGGAAGGTACCGTAGTGGATGCGGATGATCTTTTGCAGGATCTTGTGGAGATGGCGAGACAGGAGATCTTTGATAAAGGACGGGAAAAGGAAGTAGAGAATGTAGAGGAAACAGCCCGGTCTGTAGCTCTGGGAGCCCTCAATTATTACCTTCTCCAGGCTACCCCTTCCAAGGATATGATCTTTAATCCCCAAGATTCCATCTCCTTTAATGGGAATACTGGTCCCTATCTTCAGTATATGGGAGCCAGAATCTCCAGTATGCTCCGGAAATATCAGGAGAGAAAGGAACAGTATGTTCAGGGAAGTCTGAATCCCTCTCTTCTTATAACCGAGGAAGAGAGAACTTTAATCAAGCTGGCAAGTTCCTATCCGGAAGTGGTAAAACAGGCCGCGGAAGATCTGAATCCTTCAATTCTCACTTCCTTCCTGTATGAAGTATCGAAGGTTTATTCTAAATTTTACCACGACAGCCCTATCCTTCATAACGAGGATACGGATCTGGTGGTAACCAGGGTGGCTCTGTCGGAGATAGTGTTAAGGATTCTCCAGAACACCTTCTCCCTCCTGGGGATTCCCTTTCTTTCAAGGATGTAAGGTCTCAGGTTACTTGACCTGTACAACAACATTATGATATATAAAGACCTACGATACTATTAGTGAGGATATACGGAATGTACGCATTAGTGGAAATAAAAGGAAAACAGTACAAGGCTCAGAAAGACCTGCTGCTGAAAGTGGACAGATTCCAGAAGGAACCAGGAGAAACAGTGGAATTTGACACCGTTCTTCTAACCTCCTCTGGTGAGGATATAAAAGTTGGAAAACCCTATCTTGCCGAGGCCAGGGTAAAGGCTACCGTGGAGGACCACAGCAAGGGTGAAAAGATCAGGGTATACAAATATAAGAGAAGAAAGGGCTACAGAAGAACTCAGGGGCACAGACAGCAGTATACTCTTTTAAGGATAAATGAAATTACCGGTGTATAACCAAGGTGATCACCGGAAGGATCGTTCTTTCTAAACAAGATTATATTCTGGAACTTACAGTTTCAGGACATGCAGTAAAAAGGGGGCAGGGGAGTATTCCCTGCGCCGCTGTTTCTGTTCTTACCGGTACCTTTGCCAGGCTTTTAGAGCAGGAAGAGGGGATCAAGATCCAGGGAGGAGCGGAAAATCCTGGTTCTCTGGTCCTTAAAATCATAAAGGTTATACCGGAAAAACGGGAAAAATACCTTGGCTTTTGCAGATTCCTTTTAGAGGGTTTGTTGGAAACCAAGGAGGAATTCCCCGGGGAATTCCTATTGGAAATTATAACCCGGGACTGATTAATAAAGATAAATTAAGGAGTATCCATATGGCACATAAAAAGGGTGGCGGAAGTTCAAAGAATGGAAGAGATTCCGAAGGTCAAAGGCTGGGAGTCAAGCGTTTCGGTGGACAGCTTGTAAAAGCAGGAGAGATTCTTGTCCGCCAAAGAGGTACAAAATTCCATCCAGGCATCAATGTTGGAAAGGGCAAGGACGATACCCTTTTTGCCAAGGAAACAGGTTACGTTGAATTTAAAAATAAAAAGGGAAGGAACTACATAACCATCGCCCCTGTACAGGAATAGCGGATAAGGGCTTGATCGGTTTTGCTGACGAAACCTACATAAATGTCTCTTCTGGAAAAGGAGGGGACGGGTGTGTCTCCTTTAGACGGGAGAAGTACGTTCCCAAGGGTGGTCCGGACGGCGGTCATGGTGGCAAGGGGGGGGATGTAGTTTTTTTAGTAGCTCCAAATTTAAAAACCCTCTCCCACTTAAAACTTAAAAGAGACTTCAGAGCCGAAAAGGGTGAGCAAGGGAAGGGTGCAAGAAAGAACGGACGGGATGGAAGGGATGTAGAAATCCCCGTTCCCCCCGGTACTGTTCTTAAGGATGTTCAGACGGGCAGTATAATTAAAGATCTGACCGGTCTAGAGAGATGGGTTTTCCTTAAAGGCGGAAGAGGTGGCAAGGGGAATTCTCACTTTGCCACAGCAGTCAGGCAGACTCCCCGTTTTGCGCAACCTGGAGAACCGGGGGAGGAACGTAGGATCTGTGTTGAACTTAACCTCATTGCCGATGTTGGGCTTGTGGGTTTTCCTAATGCTGGAAAATCGACCCTTTTATCAGTTCTAACCAATGCCAAACCGAAAATTGCCGATTATCCCTTTACCACAAAGACACCTAACTTGGGTGTAATGACCTACGGAGAAAGGGAACTGATCCTTGCCGATATTCCAGGGATTCTGGAGGGTGCCTCCAGGGGTGCCGGCATGGGGATCAAATTCTTAAGGCATATTTCCAGAACAAGCCTGCTTCTCTTCTGTATCGATCTTTCCCAAGAGAATACAGAAGAGACCTTTGCAATCCTATCTAGGGAGCTGCAGCAATTCCTACCGGAATTAATAGAAAAACCAAGGATTATTCTGGGAACAAAGCTGGATTTACCGGAAACGGAAGAGAGGTTCAAAACCCTCACAGAAAGATTTCCCAAGGAGAGTGTTTTAGCCATTTCTGCCGTAACTTCCAGGGGGATATTGGAATTAAAACAGGCACTTATTCAAAGGGTTTTTTAAATGAGAATGCTTTTCTTTGGAGGAAGTTTTAATCCTATTCATGTTGGCCACCTCCATCTGGCAGAAGAGGTTAAGAGGGAGTTCGGCTACGACAGGGTGCTTTTTATACCCTCCAATATCTCTGTGCATAAGGAGAACAAAAACCCATTGAATCCTGACCATAGATTGAAGATGTTATCCCTGGCACTTTCGGATACTAGCTTTCTTTTAGAGGACTGCGAGATTCAAAGAGGCGGTTTTTCTTATTCCATTGAAACGGTGGATTATCTGAAAAAACACTACAAACCTACAGGAAAATTAGGTTTTGTCCTTGGGGATGATCTTGTGCCTGGTTTTAATAAGTGGAAAAATGCGGAACTCCTTTCCAGGGAAGTTGATCTTTTAGTGGCTCATCGGAAGTATAAAAAAGAGATACCCTTCGACTATCCCCATAGATATTGTTCAAACCTGCTCTTACCCCTCTCCTCCAGTGAGATACGTTCCCGGGTTGCCCGTGGACTCCCCTTCCGATATCTTGTACCCGAGAAGGTCGCGGAATATATAATTTCACAGGGATTGTACAGAAAGTGAAGAGTTCTGCCATAAGGGATTATATTAGGAAAAATCTTTCAGAAATAAGGTACAGACATATTCTGGGGGTTACAGAGGCCACATTAAGGCTTTGTTCCAGATATAACCTAAACAAAAATAAGGGAGAAATCGCCTCTCTTTTGCATGATGTGGCCCGGGAAACACCCAGCCAAAGGGTGATTGAACTGGCAAAGCGCGATTCCTATGATATAGAACCCTGGGAGATGGAACATCCTGTGCTTCTCCATGGCCGAGCCGGGGCGGTGTTGTCCAGGGAGATCTTTGGTATTGAGGATCCGGAAATCCTTGATGCTATAATTTCCCATACCACTGGGCGGCCAGGAATGGGGGATATTGCCAAGGTTCTGTTTATTGCCGACTATATTGAACCAGGAAGAGAGCATGTTACAGAGGCATACAGAAGGGAACTGGCAGACCTTGATCTTGACAGACAGGTTCTCAAGGTTCTTACGGATCTGATAAAATATATACGGGGGAGAGGAATGTTTATTGCACCACCCTCTCTGGAATTATTAAAGGAACTTCAGGATAAAAGGATAGTAAAAAAAGAATATGGGAAAGAGTAAGAGCAAGGGTTTTGATAAAGGAATAATTCTGATAGTAATTATTGTTATCATAATAGTTGCCACGGGCCTCTTTCTTTTTTTTCAACTCAGGATTGATAAAATCTATGAATTGATAAAGGAGGGGGAGCCTGTTAAGGTTCTATTCCTTCTAAGGGATGACAACACTTTAATTGCCTCTGAACTTGTAATGTACCACCCCTTGACTGGAAAAGGGGCGATTTTTGATATTCCAGGAGATACGGGTGTACTTCTTACAAACCTTAACAGGATAGACAGAATAGATAAAGTTTATAATTGGGAAAAACCAGAGGTCTTCCTTAAGAGTGTGGAGGAACTGATGGATACTGGAATTCCCTATTATATTCAAATAGAAGCGGATAATATTGTAAAACTGGTGGATCTTTTGGAGGGTTTTCCGGTCTTTAATGCCAACCCAGTGGAGATCTCAAAAGATCAGATTCACGTCCTTCTGCCCTCCGGCAGTTTTCTTCTAGATGGCAATAAGGCTTTAACCTTTTTAACCTACACGGACGAAGGAGAGTCGGATATTGAGGTTACAGGCCGGAAGCATAAGTTTATTCAATCCTTTATAAGAACTGTAGGAGAAAAACAGTCCTACCTCCAAGAAGAGGATATACTCCAGTTTTTAATAAAATTACTGGAAACCAACCTCTCAAAACAGTCAATCCTGGCCCTTTTTAGTGAATATGGCAAGATCGATTCCGACAGGATGGTGACTCAAAGGGTATTGGGAGTAAAAAGGATGGTGGAAAACCAGGAGCTTCTATTTCCTCATAGGGACGGAAGGTGGCTGAAGGAAACGGTACGCCAAACCTTGGATTCTTTGGCTAATACTGAGGTGGTAGGGGATGCAGACTACTCTGTTGCCTTAAGAATCCTCAATGGCACTGCGGTTAGTGGTCTTGCCTCCAGGACGTCTCAATTATTCATGAATTTCGGCTATGATCTTATTTCTGTGGGGAATGCTCCAACCAACGACGAAGAGTTTACTATAATATATACCGATGCAAGAAATATAGAGAGAGCTCAAAGAGTAGCAGGGATCATCCGCTGTACAAGGGTGGAACTCCTGGATTTTGAGGAAAAGGAAGAGCTTTTAAACGAGGTTACAATCATTCTGGGGAAGGATTTTGATGGAAGATACTGCAAATAGCATGAAAAACTGGGTTATCCGGATTGCAAGAATGCTTTCTCTGCATAAGGGAGAGGATACTGTAGTTCTGGATGTAAGAAATCAGTGTTTTTGGACAGATTATTTTATTATCAGCACGGTAACAAGCCAGGCCCATTTAAGGGGTTTAATAAGGCATTTAAAAGAGACCCTCTCTAAAATACCCCTAACCCCCTTAAACAGATCCAGAAAGGCACGGGAGGAAGATTGGTTTCTTATGGATTGTGGTGATTTTGTAGTGCATCTCATGACCAAGGAAACAAGGGATTTCTATAATTTAGAAAGGCTGTGGTTTTCCAGCTCAATTCTTTATCAATCGTCAAAATCGTCATAATCTAGACCATCGTCGTAATCATAATCGTCATCATCTAGATAATCATCGTACTCTTCATCATCGTACTCTTCTTCATCCTCGTCTTCGTCTTCCAGATCTTCTTCCAGATCCTCTTCGTAATCGTCCTCTAAATCCTCTTCGTCCTCAAAATCATCATCCTCAAATTCATCCTCTTCGTAATCATCAAAGCTGTCGTCGTAATAATCTTCATCTTCGTCATCGTGATCTAAGTCATCGTATTCATCGCTTAACATATATAAGCGTGGTATTTCTAGTTCCTCAATGTCCTGGTATTTAGTCATAAAAGGCCTCCATAGTTTAAGAATTTCCAGTCCTTAAAACAATCTAATTTGAAGAATAATGGTCTGTCAACTATTTTTATATAGCTTTAACTGTTTTTTTTATACCAATGAAAAGAATGATACTTCCAAAGGAACCTGAAACCTTATGCCACAGTATCTCATCTAGATTCCTGATGTCATAGGTTATTTGTTGGCCTGTAAAAATTGTTGGAGGGGTTACATTACAGTCTATATTAAGCTTGGCTAAGAGCATTGTAGATCTGCCAGAGACCTGGTTAACAATCTCCCCTATGGTTTCCTTATGGAACTGGGAAAAACCAGTTTCCTGATTCATATCCATATTATCCAGTATTCTGGCAACAAACCTCTTGGCACTCTCAAGATCTGAATATAGGATCATATACCCCTGAAGATCACCGGTAATTCCTACATTGGCCATTATCTGAGTTGGGAAGCCATCCCCATGAAAATCTAAAAAGGTAACATCGGAAAATCCCATTTCCTTAAATACTTCCCTGGCTGCATCGGTAAAAAGGTGCATATAGTTATTATTCATAACGAGAGTATAGAAATATCCTTTCTCTGTGTCAAATAACCTTTGACACTGCCCATATTATCTGTATAATACCTCACGATATCTAATAAGGTAGAATCGGTGATTCAGCGAGCAGAAAAAGCATCGGGAAACGCCCCGGCAAAGGTAAATCTTCACCTTTCCATAACAGGAAAAAGGGAGGATGGCTACCATTCCCTCTGTTCGTTGTTTCAGATGATCTCCCTGTACGATGATATTTTAGTTTGTTCTTTGAAAGAAGATAAGATTTTTATCGAAGGTAACGAAAAGGTTCCCATAGAGGAGGACTTAACTGCTAGGGCTGCCAGGCTTTTAAAGCAGGAGATGGGGCTTAAAGAGGGTGTCCATATCAGGATCCTAAAAAGGATTCCCAAAGGAGCCGGTTTGGGTGGAGGGTCCAGTGATGCCGCCTTTGTCCTTAAAGCCTTGAATCTCTTGTGGGGCCTGGGGCTTTCCAGCCAAGAATTATCCCTTCTTGGAGCAAAATTAGGAAGCGATATACCCTTTTTTATCAATCATCCCTGCGCCCTTGTAAAAGGAAAAGGGGAGATTTTAGAACCAGTAGAACCAAGGGTAGATTATTTATATTTGCTTGTAAAACCGGAGCTATTTATCAGCACCAAGGAGGCCTACCAATGGCTGGATCTGGAGGATTGTTTTGATAATCCAGATTCCGAGGTATTGGTAAGAGACTACCGTAGGAAGCCGCCAAGATCCTGGGGTTTTTACAATTCCTTCTACAGGGTATTGAGTAAAAGATATCCGATCTTTTCCGCTCTGATTCAGAAATTGTATGATCTTGGGGCAGAATATGCCTGTATTTCTGGAAGCGGTTCAACGATTTTTGGAGTTTTTATTACTGAGGAAAGTTGTAAAAGAGCACAAGAAGGAATTTATGGCAACTTTTATACAGAAATTATTTCTCCTCTTGCAAGAATGCCCTCTATCATATTAGAATAGTATTTCATGAATCATCCCCCAACAAGGGAAACCTTGTGGGCTTGATACGGATATAGTTATGCCGGAATATTTTTTCGGATTTACGATTTGCCCAGAAAAGCCTAATTTTTGCAGCATGCAAGGAGGTGTTCATGGAAATTACCGATATCCGCGTAAGGAGGGTTGGTGCGGAAGGTAAATTGAAAGCCTATGTAACTGTTACCTTTGATGAATGTTTTGTTATTCATAATGTAAAGGTAATTGAGGGAAAGAATGGGGCTTTCATAGCAATGCCTAGTCGGAAGACTAAAACAGGGGAGTACAAGGATGTTGCTCACCCGATAAATTCCGATTTTAGAACTATGCTTCAAAGCAGAATTCTTGAGGAATATGAAAAAGGGGGAAATTCGGAAGAGGAATAGATCCTTTCTTTTGAATATAGCCTTTTCAACTGTAAAACCTCCAGAACCTTTTGTTAACCCTAGGAGTTGAACAATTTTATTCGTATAACCTTGGGACGTCGGCAAGCGGTAAGCCATCGGTCTTTGGAACCGAGATTCGCAGGTTCGAATCCTGCCGTCCCAGTAAAAGTATCCCATGGAGATTGGACTTGGGGGCAATGGGAGCTGCTGTTTTTAATTGCCAAGGATAAAGATTTAAGGAGAAAAAGATGGAACAAAAAACTCTTACCATCCAGCTTAAGGAAAAGAGCGGGAAAAATGAGGCCAAGAGAATAAGAAGAAAGGGCGGAATCCCAGCAGTTGTATACGGAGAGATGAAACCTCTTTCTATAATAGTGGATCAGAGGGAGTTTAATAAAAAATTTCATACGGTTTCGGAAAACACCATTATACAACTGAAGGGTGATTCTGAAACTATCGATGTCCTTGTAAAGGATTACCAGGAGGATATACTCTCCGGGAAGATAACTCACCTGGACTTCTACAGGGTTGTTAAAGGAAAACAGTTAAGAACCTTTGTTCCTATTCATCTGGAAGGATCTCCTAAGGGTGTTAGAGAAGGGGGTATTATGGAGCATATGCTGCATACCCTGGAAGTGGAGTGTCTTCCTAAGGATATTCCTGCTTCCATAACCGTGGATGTAAACAGCCTGGAATTAGGCGCTTCCATTCATGTGGGAAGTATAACACCTCCAGAAGGCGTAAAGATCCTGAACCAACCGGATCAGGTTGTGGTGGTTATTACCCATCATGCTAAGGCGGAAGTAGAAACCGAAGCTCCGGAAGCAGAGGCTGAAACTATGGAAGAAGAGGAAAAAACTGTATAGACTTTAGCTAGATATGATCCTTCTAGGTCTAGGTAATCCGGGAGCCAGGTATTCAAAAAGCCGGCATAATGTTGGTTTTAAAGTAATAGACGAGGTTTCCCGGTTATTATCTATTCAATTGAAAAAACCTCTTTTTAAACCCTTTGCCCTAGGCAGAGGAGAGATAAAGGGGGAAAAGGTTTTTCTTGTTAAACCTCTCACATACATGAACAACTCCGGATCAGTAATTCTCCCCCTTCTGGATGCTACAAAAGAACCTGTAGAAAATCTGATCGTGGTCTGTGATACCCTTGACCTGCCGCCCGGGGTGTGCCGTTTCAAAAGGGGGGGATCCAGTGCAGGGCAGAGGGGACTTAATTCAATCCTGCAAGCCCTGGGAACGGACCAATTTATACGGCTTTTTATAGGAATAGGCAGACCGGAAAAACAGGAAGAGGTTGTGGATTATGTTTTAGGCAATCCCATGGGGGAGGAGGCTGCCTTGATTGATCAAGCCTGTATCAGAGGCGCCCAGGGGATAGTTAGACTTCTGGAAACGAATCTAGAGCAGGTAATGAATGAAATCAACCGCCGGTAGAGACCCGGTTTCCTCTGTTATCGAAGATTATTGGGAAAGACATAAGCTACCGAGGGATACCTCCCTGCTGGTTGCCTTTTCCGGTGGTCCAGATTCTACTGCCCTTCTGCAGGCTCTCTGCGAATTCAAGGAAAAGAGTTCTATCTCCCTGGCGGCGGTGTATGTGGATCATGGAATGCGAAGCCAGGAAGAGAGGGATCTGGATATCGCCTTTACCTCCGCCTTTACTTTAGACAGGGATCTCCCTTTTTTTGTTCAAAGGATCCCCGAAGGGAAGGTTCAAAGTCTTGTTGATTCTTCTGGCAGAAGCCCTGAGGAAGCAGCCAGGTTCCTAAGGTACAGGGAACTTTACTCGATTCAGAAGAGGATAGGCTGTTCCTATATTGCCCTTGGGCATACCTTTGATGATCAACTGGAAACCCTGATTATGCGGTTTTTCCAGGCCGCCGGGCCAAGGGGATTACGGGGAATCCAGGAAAAACGGGAAAAACTTATCCGGCCTCTACTATCTGTGGAAAGGGAGGAGCTTCTTCAGTTTCTCAAGGAAAGATCTCTTTCATACAGAACGGATAAAACAAATTATGAAGAGCGTTATCTAAGGAACAGGGTTAGAAAACGGATTGTGCCTGCTGTAAGGGAGCTGTTTCCTGGGTTAAAAACCTCTCTCCCGCTTTTTACCGAAAGGATGGGGCACCTGTGGGAACTCTTAAAAAGAGAGACCGCAAGCCTATCCTGGGAATCTACAGAAAAGGGTTACCGCCTGGGGCTGAAGGAGTTCACGAGCCTTTCCCCCCAAGGCCGAGCGGAGCTGCTTTTTTCGGTATATCCGAAACTACGGCAAAAGGCTGACAGCTATTGTCCTCTTCCTTACCGGTTTATTCATAAAATACTGCTTCAAGAATCCTTTATTAATGGAAAGGAACTTTTAAGGGGTCATGGCGTTACCCTGTACACAGGGGGGGGATATATTTTTTGGGAAAGGGATGTTGTCCTAAGTCCAAAAAAAAGGTATCTTATTTTAGTAAAATCAGATACAATCTGTTCTTTTGGAGGTCTTTCCTTTAGAATAGAACAGGGTTATAAGGTGTCTCAGGATGCCAATGAAATATGGATTCCCAAGGAGCTTGTTGAATATCCCCTTGTAATACGATCCAGAAAGGAGGGGGATTATATTATCCTGCCGGAAGGAAGGAAGAAGATAAAGAAACTCTTGAATGAGTGGAAGGTCCCAGTTGGGAAGCGGGAAGAGATTCCAATCCTGGAGGACAGAAAGGGGGTAATTGCTGTTTTAGGCAAACCCCTAGGGTTTAAAAATAGAGTAGCAAAAAGGGTAAAAGTAGAAATTACCGGTACACAACCCCTGATAATTGTATCGTTGATTCGGAATGGAGATAAAAGGTGAGTATACAGAATAATGATGATGATAAAAGAAACCCCAACGGAAACAAGGAACCTAACATGAGGTTCAACTTTAATAATAATCGATTTGCCCTGTTCTTTTTAATCTCTCTTATAGTAATGTTTGTCCTTATGTTCATGATAAATCAGACAGGACCCTCTTTAGATATTCCCTATTCTGTTTTTTTAACCTATCTGGAGGAGGGAAGAATCGATTCTGTTAAAATCCTCGATTTCAATGAAATCCAGGGCACCTTTAAGGGCGGGGATTCTTCTAGCAATACCTTTAAGACCATGATTCCCTATTATGATAATGAACTGATGCCTATGCTTAGGGACAAGGGGGTCACAGTAAAGGGAGGTGTAAAAACCCCATCTCCCTTCCGGGTTGTTCTGGAGTTTTTACCCTGGGTAATTGGTTTTATCTTCATCTGGTTCATGTTCCGGCAGGTTCAGGGGGGCAGCAATAAAGCCTTCAGTTTCGGAAGGAGCAGAGCTAAAAGATACCTAGATTCAGGCAAGAAGGTCACTTTCGCCGATGTAGCGGGGCAGAAGGAGGCAAAGCAGGAACTGGAAGAGGTGGTGGATTTCCTTAAAAATCCTGGGAAATTCGCTAAAATAGGAGCAAAGATTCCCAAGGGTGTTCTACTAGTGGGTATGCCCGGTACGGGGAAAACCCTTCTAGCCAAGGCAGTGGCTGGAGAAGCGGGTGTATCCTATTTCCATATGTCCGGTTCAGATTTTGTGGAGATGTTTGTCGGAGTAGGGGCCAGCAGGGTAAGGGATCTTTTTGAACAGGGAAGAAGGAATGCTCCCTGCATACTCTTTATCGACGAATTGGATGCTGTGGGTCGTACCAGGGGTGCAGGTTACGGAGGCGGGCATGACGAGAGGGAGCAGACCCTGAATCAGATGCTGGTAGAGATGGATGGTTTTGACACCAAGGATGGGGTTATCATTCTGGCAGCCACAAACAGACCGGATGTTTTGGATCCTGCTTTGCTTAGGGCCGGAAGATTCGACCGCCAGGTAGTGGTGGATATGCCAGATATCCAGGAAAGGGCTGATATCCTTAAAATCCATGCAAAAAAGATCCCTCTAAGTAATGAAGTAGATCTGCAGAGGCTCGCCAGAGCTACCCCCGGAACCTCCGGTGCTGATCTTGCAAACCTGGTAAATGAAGCAGCCCTGTTTGCAGCCAGAAATAATCAGGAACTGGTAAATATGAAGGATTTTGAAGAGGCCAGGGATAAACTTCTATTAGGGATTGCCAGGAAATCGCGGGTAATATCAGGAGAGGAAAAGAAGGCCACTGCTTATCACGAGGCAGGGCATGCCCTGCTACATTATTACCTTAAGAATGTCGATCCCCTGCACAAGGTTACGGTTATACCCCACGGCAGGGCCCTGGGTCTTGCTCTTTCCCTGCCGGAGAAGGATACCTACTCAAAGAATAAAAGCTGGCTCCTGGACAGGATTAAGATTGCCATGGGCGGATATGCCGCAGAAAGGATCTTTTACAGCGAAACCACTACCGGAACAAAAAATGATATTGAACAGGCCACCACTATTGCAAGAAAAATGGTCTGCGAATGGGGTATGAGCGATATAATAGGACCAGTTGCCTTTGGACAGGAGGATGAACCAATCTTTCTGGGAAAGGAGATAGCTAGGCACAAGGATTACTCTGAGGATACGGCGAAAAAGATCGACGAAGAGGTGCAGAATATACTTCAGCAGTGTCTTAAGGAGACTCTAGAGATTCTGACAGAGCATAAAGAGGAACTGAACACCCTGGCGGAGGCTCTCATTGTCAGGGAATCCTTGGATGACGATGAGATAAGAGAGCTCCTTGGTTTTCCTAAAAGAATTAAGGAGCACGATTAGGACATTAAAGCCCTATGAAAAAGAAAACCGGATCTCTTCCCGGAAAAAATCTACTCCTTGCATCAGTCCTGTTTGTCTACCTGTGGAACCCGGCTATGATCTTTGCTGCTCAAGACAGAAGCATAAGCGATCTCTATATGGCTTATGCTCAAGAAACTTACCTGGCTGGAAAAATTGAGGAAGCTCTTACACTTTCCAATATTGCCCTTCAATTTTATAAGGATAATTCCGATGCCCTTTATCTTACAGGATTAATTTTAAAGGAAAAGGGATTTTCTGTTTATGAAGAACTTGATTACTATCTTCAAGCCCTGAGAGGGGGGGGATTCAAAACCTATTCTCTCCTTACAGTTACACTTTCCGCGGCAGAATTGTTGCTACGTCTAGATCTTTCTAAGGAAGCACTGTTTTTTCTTAATAATCTCGAGGACCAGGAGATCCAGGAGGAAAGCTATTTTCTCCTTAAGGCAAAAGCCTTAATCTGGGAGGGGGAGCAATCCTACGCCCGGGAGATTCTTTCCAAGGCTTTAAGGTTATTTCCCGAATCCTTAGAGATCCGAACCCTGCTTATGGAACTGGACCAGGATTATCTGAACAGTTATATCACCAGGCTAATAAACCATTCTCCGGGAACTCCTCAAGATCCTGAGCTTATACTTAAAGCTTTAACTCTTATCGAGGATCTTGAAAAGAAGAGGATCCTTCTCAAGGATCATGAGGATCTCGTGCTAACCAGGGCAGAATTCTTTTTGGAGTATTTAAAAACCGTGCCCTTTGTATATTATCAGGATGTGGATACCTTCCTGGAATTACCTGGAAGCTTGGAAAAAAGGAATCTCCAGGAACTTTACCATCTTCTTCCCTCCCAGGAACAGAAGGGATATCTTTTCTATAAACTTGCGTCATTTTCTGGGGATCTTTATTATGATTATAATGGCGATGGTTTTTATCAGGAAAGGATCCGGTTTTTTGAGGGGAAAGCAGAGGAGATCTATATAGATTCTAATCAGGATGATTTACCGGAACTGGAGCTGTATCTTTCTGGAGGAAATCCAAGGGAATCTGTAATCCGAAAGGAGGGGATGGTTTTCCAGGTCTTTTACAGTGAATACCCCTGGGTGGAAAGGGCTGCATTGTATACCCAGGAGTTACTAGAGATTTATGACACCGATCCATCCCTTTTTCAGCTTCCCTTGGAAAACAGCACAGGAACGGAACTTTTCTATAAACCCTTCAAATGGTATCTCTCAGAAAAACTCTCCAAGGATCTTTTTACCAGATATGGTCTCTCTAGAGTAACCTACAAAAGGGGTTCCTACGAATACCCCTACGAAAAATGGGAAAGGCTGTACAATAACTATGGAAAGCTCGAGGGGGATCGTGATTCAAGGGGTAATTACAGAAGTTTAACCCTGGAAAAGGGTGGAGATCGGGTGTGGGTGAAGAGGGATTTAGATGGGGATGGAAGATTTGAGGTTCTTGAACTAATCCGAGATAACAAGATTGTATCCATTGCTTACGATGAGAATGGTAATGGGGTGCCGGAGTATATAATCAGTCCCGGAGAAAGGGTTTTGGAAATATGGGATTTTGATGAAGACTGGATTCCCGATTTTATTCAATATACTAGTCCGGCGGGAACCAAGGAAATACTAGAGGTAAAACCTTGAAGTTAAGGGTAATTGTTCTTTTTCTTTTTCCCCTGTTCTTTTCCTGCACTTCCTCTCCTGGCAAGGGAGTGGAAATAAATCTAGAAGATGTGGCTTTAAGGCAGTCGGAAAGATATTTATCCCAGCAGGACCCTGTAAGAGCCCTTGCTGCAATCCATGGCTACCGGCAGAAAGGACTGGAGAGTGAACACCTGGAATCGTTATGGGAGGAAGGGATTGCCTTGCTGGAGACTCGTTTTTCTCGATTACTGGAGGAAAAGGACTATCAAGGCGCCCTGGCTCTGTCTCATAGTTTTGCTGCTCTTGACCTGCCCTCGACCTCTCGGCCCTGGGGCTTTGAAGAATACTGTAAGGCCAGGGCAGAAGAGGAGCTGGAAAAGGGTAACACAATCCCTGCCCTGATTTTTATAAATGAAATTATTGATGGTAATACTCTCTCTCCGCCGGAGTTTCAATCTTGGGGTGATATAGCTTATCAGGCTAACTGGACGCGGCTCCTGGATAGGATAATAAAAAACCTTGAGAATCTTAAACAAAGCTTTCCAGAAGAGTGGAGAGAACTGGGGAATAAAAAAGATTCCCCAGTGGATCTCCTTCGCGGGACTGTTACTGTATGGGTTAACCGGGGTATCCGGCTTCAGGGAGGGCTTGGAATGCCTGACCGGGTTATAGGAAGCGGTTTTTTCATAGACCGAAGGGGCTATCTTCTTACCAATTACCATGTAATCGACAGCGAGGTTAATCCCACTTACGAAGGTTTCTCCCGACTATTTATTCGGTTGTCCGGGGATCCCTATACACGAATACCAGCCCGGGTGGTGGGATACGATAAGATAATGGATCTTGCCTTATTAAAAACAGAAATTGAGGCACCCTATGCCTTTCCCCTCTCTTCTGAGGATACCTTTAAACCTGGAGACAGGATCTACGCTATCGGATCTCCCTTGGGACTTGAGAGTACAATTACCTCGGGAATAATCTCTGCGGTAAACAGGAGATTCCTTCAGCTTGGGGATACAATTCAGGTGGATGTGCCTATAAACCGTGGAAACAGCGGGGGTCCTCTTTTTAATGAGACAGGAACCTTAGTGGGTATTGTTTTTGCCGGTATAGAGCAGTTCGAGGGCCTCAATTTCGCCATTCCAGCCCAATGGTTCGTATCCCTAATCCCTCAATTGTATGAGGAGGGGCCTGTTATCCATTCCTGGCTTGGTTTTGCGGTATCAGAAACCCAGAAAGGTTTGGAGATAATCTACAGAATGCCTGGAGAATTGTTGGGGAGTTCCGGCTTGAGGATGGGTGATACCATCTCTGCTTTGAACGGCAATCCGGTTAAAACCCTGCGGGATACTCAGAAACTGTTGATGAAATACCCTCCCGGTACTTTGATGAGGATCAATTTTACCCGCGGAGGGGAGGAATTAAATACCTATGTGGTAGTGGAGGAAAGGCCGGAGAATCCAATCCTGGAGGCCCTTAAAAAGGATTCCAGGGAGAATATAATCACTCCTCTCTTTGGAATGGCCTTGGAACCAGCGGGATCTCCCTTCTGGAAGAAAGCTTATTCCGTTTCTAAGGTTTTTAAAGGTTCCATCGCAGAAGAGACAGGGATATCAGAGAGTGATCCTTTGACAATACTGAACTGGATGGTGGATGAAGAGGAGATGTATGCGGCTATTCAGATTTTTATTAAAAAGAGAAAGGCTGGCTTCATGGAAACCGCCATACAATTGGCAGCCTATCTGGAAATTGATAATTTTATCTGAGTAACCCTCTACAACAAATTTTATAAAGGAGCCCACAGGAATGCAGGATAAACAATCCCAGGAAAAGATATTCTTTTTCGATTCATTTTGTACAATAGAGCAGGCACAGGATCTTAAGGTAAAACTTATGGATTATCTGGAGGTCCACGAAAGGATCTGCTGTGATTGTTCCAGGATTAAGAGAGCAGATCTCTCCTTTATTCAGATCCTCTATGCCTTTAAAAGAGAATGTAAGAAGAGGGGCAAAGAGTTTCACCTTACAGGTTTTGTTCCTCCTTCCGTGCGGGAGGCTTTTTCTCTGGGAGGATTCTGTAACGCCGCTCCGGAGAATGGTGAGGAGTTGGAGCATTTTCTTTACGATTTTTAATTAGGGAGCTGTCCTGATGATTGATAAATTTGTAGAAACCTTCAGAGAGGAAAGTTATGAACTTCTTGGGGAACTGGAAAATCAGCTTTTAATGTTGGAGAAGAATCCAGAGGATAAGGAGATAATCTCTGCAGTTTTCAGGCTTATGCATACCATTAAGGGGTCTGCAGCAATGTTCGGCTTCGATCAGATCTCAAGCCTTGCCCACCAGGTGGAATCGGTTTTGGATCTTATGCGGGAGGGCCGGGTAAAGATTAACCGTAAATTGATAGATGGAACCCTGAAAGCTCGGGATCTTCTTATAAAAATGCTGGATACAGGCCAGCATTTTGTTGAATCCTTGGAGGAGGAGGCTAAAGAGGCAATAGATTTATTTAAAAACTTCCTCCCCCATACAGAAACTTCTACCACGGAGGATGTCAAGGTTGGAAGGGAAACCAGTGAATCCCTAGCAGAAGCCACCTACAGAATAAAATTCATTCCCCAAAAGGAGATCTTCTTAACTGGAACCAAGCCCCTGCATCTTTTAAAAGAGCTTTCCGAACTGGGGGAATATACCTGCGTTGCCTATCCGGAAAGAATACCACCCTTAAAGGAATTTAATCCTGAAGAATGCCTTACCTGGTGGGAGATAATTCTTACCACTGCCAAAGATTTAAATACCCTTAAGGATATTTTTATCTTTGTGGAACCCAAGGCAAAGGTTGAGATAACCGCCATAGAGAACTTTTCCAACCTTATTCTGGAACTGAAGGATAAACGGCTGGGAGAGATTCTTCTGGACAAGGGGGTTATCAATGAGGAAACCCTTAAAAATGTTATACGGTCTCAAAAAAAGATTGGGCAGATCCTGGTTGAAGAAAGCATAGTTACGGAACAGGAGCTTAAGTCAGCCTTGGAGGAACAGCAGCATGTAAGGAAGCTGCGGGAGAAACAGGAGAGCACCCAGGTCAGCGCCACCATAAGGGTAAGTTCGGAAAAACTGGACGATCTTGTGGATCTAGTAGGGGAACTGGTTACAATCCAGGCTCGGCTTTCCCAATCGGTAATGAATCTGGAAAACTCAAACCTTACCTTTATCTCTGAGCAGATCGAACACCTTATCTCGGAACTTCGAGACACCTCCATGAGCCTTAGAATGCTGCCCATAGGAACCACCTTCAGTAAATTCAACCGGCTGGTGAGAGACCTTTCTGCAAACCTTGGAAAAGAGATAAGCATGCAGACCGAGGGTGGGGAGACTGAACTGGATAAAACAGTCATAGAAAAATTAAATGACCCCCTGGTACATATAATCCGCAATTGTATAGATCATGGCATTGAAACCCCCGAGGTACGGGAGAAAAAGGGTAAATCAAGAAAGGGTTTAATAAAACTGTCTGCCCTCCATTCAGGAGGCCAGGTTATAATTATTATTGAGGATGACGGGGAGGGCCTGAATACAGATAAGATCAGGGAAAAGGCGATCCGCAAGGGGTTATTGAACTCAGAGGCTGAGATCTCCGACGAACAGTTACAACAATTCATATTTATGCCTGGTTTTTCAACTACCGAGAATGTTACCTCTGTTTCTGGCCGCGGTGTAGGGATGGATGTGGTTAAGAAGGAGATAGATTCCCTAAGAGGTTCTGTGAGTATCCAGAGCATTAAGGGTAAAGGCACAAAGGTCATTCTTAGTATACCCCTGACCTTGGCGATTATAGAAGGTCTTCTTACCAAGGTAGGAGAGGATTACTTTGTCCTTCCCCTATCCGCGGTGGAGGAATGTGTGGAATTGATAGAAAAAGAGAATACCAGATCCTCCACAAGAAGCCTTGTAAATATAAGGGGAGAGGCTCTTCCCTATTTGCGGCTTAAGGAGCTCTTCGAGATACCCAGCCCCAAGACAAAAATTGAACAGATTGTGGTGGTAAAAGCGCGAGATTTCCGGCTGGGGATAGTGGTGGACCAAGTCCTAGGAGACTATCAGACCGTGATTAAGAGTCTGGGAAAGATGTTTAAAAAGGCCGAAGGGATCTCTGGAGCAACCATTTTAGGGGACGGATCCTTGGCTTTAATTGTGGATATAAACAAACTTTCCGAAATAGCGATAAAACAAGAACAGAAAAGCCATGGACAATAATCTGCCTACAAACAGATTCTCCCTTTCGGAACGGGATTTTAGAAAACTTTCCGATTTTATCGAGACAGAACTGGGAATAAAAATGCCGGAAGCCAAAAAGATAATGCTGGAATCCAGGCTTCAAAAACGGCTTAAAGCCTTAAACCTAGATAGCTTTCGCACTTATTGTGAATATCTGTTCAGCGAAGAGGGGCAGCATAACGAGCTTCTCAATATGATTAATATTGTAACCACCAATAAAACCGATTTCTTCAGAGAGCCGAATCATTTTGATTTTCTTTACTCGTATGCTCTTCCTGCCCTGGAAAAATCCTCCCTTTCCTTATGGTCTGCAGGATGCTCCACCGGAGAGGAACCCTACACCTTAGCCATGGTTTTAAGCAATTTTTCGGAAAAGGTAAGGAGGATAGATTTCTCAATCCTGGCTACAGATATCTCTACAGAAGTTTTAAGGATTGCAGAAAATGGAATTTATCCCTTCGAGAGGATTGAGCCTGTTCCCCTGGAGTACAGACACAGGTATATGCTAAAAAGCAAGGATTCTAAGGTTAACCAGATAAGACTTAAACCGGAAATAAGGAGTAAGATCGATTTCAAGAGATTGAACCTTATGGACAAAAATATCGATCTTAAAAGAAACTTTGAAATAATATTCTGCAGAAATGTGATAATCTATTTTGACAAAACCAGACAGCAGGAGCTGTTAAAAAGATTCTATAATTATCTTAAACCCGGTGGTTTCCTCTTCCTAGGACACTCGGAAACCATGGCGGGTTTTAATTTGGGATTCAATTCCGTAGCACCTACGGTGTATCAAAGACCAGTTTAAGAAGTGGCAGAGGAATGAAAAAGATAAAAGTGATGATCATTGATGATTCCGCGGTAGTTAGGCAGACTTTAAAAGAGATCTTTTCCACAGATCCGGAGCTCGAGGTTATTGCCACAGCAGCGGATCCGATTATTGCCATAAAAAAACTTCAAGATGAGGTGCCTGACGTAATTGTTCTTGATCTGGAAATGCCAAGGATGGATGGATTAACCTTTCTAAAAAAGGTAATCAGCCAGAATCCGATCCCTGTGGTTATTTGTTCCAGTAAAACCGAGGATGGCTCTCAAAATGCTATAACTGCCCTAGAATACGGAGCTGTGGATATAATCCAAAAACCTAAAATCGGAACAAAGCAGTTTCTGGAAGAATCCAAGGTTAGAATCTGTGATGTGGTAAAGGCAGCTTATCTTGCCAAGGGAAAAAGAAGATTCCAGATTCCGATACTTCAGGAATCAATCCCTCCTAAGTTAACCGCCGATGCAATGCTTTCAAAGCCCACGGGAATTATAAATATCGAGACTACGGAGAAGGTTGTGGTGGTGGGGGCTTCCACAGGAGGAACCGAAGCCTTAAGAGTCTTCCTGGAAAAACTTCCGATTACAGTGCCAGGAATTGTAGTGGTTCAACATATGCCGGAACATTTTACTGCCGCTTTTGCCAGAAGGCTCGATGGGCTTTGCAGGGTTACGGTCAAGGAGGCAGAGGATAATGACACTGTTCTTAAGGGACAGGTGCTTATTGCTCCAGGGAACAAGCATACCCTTCTTAAAAGAAGTGGGGCTAGATACTATGTAGAGGTAAAGGATGGACCCTTTGTTTGCCGTCACAGACCCTCCGTGGATGTGCTTTTTCGTTCCGCCGCCAGGTATGCAGGGAAGAATGCCCTGGGTGTTATAATGACTGGTATGGGGGATGATGGTTCCAGGGGAATGTTGGAAATGAAAGAGGCTGGAGCCTTTACAATAGCCCAGGATGAGAAAAGTTGTGTTGTTTTCGGTATGCCCCAAGAGGCGATAAAAAGGGGAGCTGTGGATCTTGTGGTTCCCTTGGAAGAGATCAGTAATGTGATAATCTCTAAAGTAAAAAAGGAATGGTAGATGTCTTCAACCACTGAAAAGTCTTATGAGAAGATACTAGTGGTGGAGGACGAGGTTATAGTAGCGCTGGATATTGCTCAAACACTATCCAGTTACGGATATCAGGTCCTTGGAACAGTTCCCTCCGGCGAAGAAGCCCTGAAGATACTTTCCAAAACCAGGGCTCACCTGGTGCTTATGGATATCCACCTGCAGGGAGAGTTGGATGGAATAGAAACGGCAAAACTTATAACCGATTTTTATAATATCCCTATAATCTATTTAACCACCTATACAGACATCGACACAATTTCCAGAGCTAAAATAACGGAACCCTATGGGTATATTACAAAATCCTTCGATTACCGGGATCTACGCTCCAATATTGAGATGGCTCTTTATAAGCATAAAATGGAGAGCAGGATAAGAGAGAAGGAGGAATTGCTTTCCACAATTTTTAAAAGCATAAGCGACTCTATAGTTACTACCGACAGGGAAGGTAGAATAAAATTTATAAACGAGGCAGCAGAAAAGCTATTGGGCGTTTCCTTTAAGGATGTAGAAGAGAAGATGATCACCTCCCTGAATTTTTCCTCCTACAGGTTTGACAGGCAGGATAAGCAGCTGGTTTTTCCTTTTATCGATGAAAACCTAAATTCCGGTGAAACCGCCTTGGAAAGGTTTCTTCTGGTTCTTAATAAGGAAAGATCTATTCCAGTGGAATGCAGGATCTCCCCTCTGCAGGAAGCTCAGAAGGAGATATCCGGCTATGTCTATGTTTTTCACGACATTACTGGACAGCTTAAGATGGAGGAGACCTACTCAAGGCTGATCTCTATTGTAGAATCCAGCGAGGATGCAATTATCGGAATATCCGAGGATGGTGTAATCATCAGTTGGAATCAGGGTGCCGTAAAAATCTTTGGTTACAAAGAAGAGGAGGTATTAAGGAAAAACATCTCTATTCTAACTCCCCTGTATTTCCCTAATGAAATACCCTATATCCTTGACGGTTTAGGGAAGGGCGAGGTTTTTGATCATTATGAAACAATCCGACAGCATCGGGATGGTCATATCCTTAATATCTCTATGAAAATCTCTGCCATAAGAGACCGGGAGGGATATATCCATATGGTATCTGTGATAGCCCGGGATATTACCAACAGAAAAAAATTGGAAAAACAGATTCTGGAAATTGAGGACCGGGAGAGAACCAGGATAGGCCAGGATTTGCACGACAGTTTAGGTCAACAATTAATGGGGATCTCTCTTAAATTAAAAGCACTGGAAACCTATCTAGACCAGGAAAACCGATCCTCCATAAGACGAACTGTAGAGGAGGTTTCAGGATTAGTAAAAGAAGCAATTCATGAAACCAGGAAGATCGCAAAGGGTCTTATTCCCATTGCCTTGACCTCTGAATGCCTTGGGTCCGCTCTTCTGGAATTGGTAAATCTTTTGAAGGGTGCTTCCAGAACCAAGATAGAAACTAATATAGATGAGGAGATCTCCTTTCCCGATCCTGTTATTAATGTTCAGCTCTATCATATAGCCCAGGAAGCCCTTAACAATGCTCTGCGACACAGTGGGGGAACAAGGATTACCATCTCCCTGGAGAAGGAGATTCACGAGATTATCCTCCGAATAGCAGATAATGGCAAGGGAGTGGAAGAAAACAATCCCAAGGGATTGGGCCTTCAGATAATGAAGTATCGTGCCAATGTATCTGGAGGCCAGTTAACGATTTTTTCAGATAAAGACCGGGGAACTACCGTAATCTGCAGAATCCCATTGGAGAATATAAAATAACTAGAATGTGGTAATACAGGAAATTGATACCTTAAAGGGATAGCAAGTGGTATAATTCAATCAGGAGAGGCAGATGAAAAAAAGGGTAGCAATCGTCGAGGATCATCCCATAGTGAGGGAAGGGTTTGTCCAGCTTATAAACCAGGAGAGGGATTTGGAGGTGGTGGGAGAAGCTTGGGATATAAATACCGGAATAGAGGTATATTATTCGAAAAAGCCAGACATTATGCTGATAGATCTTTCCCTGAAAAATGCCAATGGATTGGAACTTATAAAATCCTTAAAAGCGATATCCCCCGATCTTCCGATGCTGGTAGTATCTTTGCATAACGAAAGGATTTATGCCGAGAGGGCTTTGAGAGCCGGAGCCAGAGGTTTTATAATGAAGGAAGAGGCAACAGAAAATATTATGGCCGCCATAAGAGCTGTACTAAATGGGACAATCTATCTTAGCAATTCCATGCGGGAATTGCTTTTACAACGTATAACCGGAAAAAAGAGAACTGACTTTGCGGAAATAGAACTATTAAGTGACCGGGAATTCGAAATCTTTCAGCTTATTGGAAATGGTCATAAAACCAAAGATATTGCTCATAAGCTAAATTTAAGCATTAAAACAATAGAGACCCACAAGGCCCATATAAAAGGGAAACTTAAATTAAAGGATGCCACGGAGCTCATTCAATACGCGGTGGAGTGGACTATAGATAATGTTAAGAAAGTATACTAAAAAATGGATATGAGTCAGAAAACGATTTTAATAGTAGAGGATGAAGCGATTGTCTCCATGGATCTTGAAAAACGGTTGACTGCCCTAGGATTCACCGTACTAGATAAGGTTACGAGTGGAGAGGAGGCTATAACAAAGGCAGATAGGTTTATTCCTGATCTGATCCTTATGGATATTCACTTAAAGGGAGAGATGGATGGCATAACAGCTGCGGAAAGGATTAAGGATAACCAGGATATACCGATTATCTACCTTACTGCCTTTGCGGATACCGAAACCCTGGAAAGAGCAAAAATTACTGAACCTTTCGGATATTTGATAAAACCCTTCAAAGAACGAGAACTATTCAGCACCTTGGAGATGGCCCTTTACAAGGCAAATACAGAGAGGAAAATCAAGGAGAACGAAGAACTACTTAACCGGATCTTTCAGAGCATCTCTGACGGAATTGTTATAACGGACGAAAAAAATAGAATCACCTCGGTAAATAGTGGGGCCTTAAAACTTTCAGGATACAAAAGGGATGAACTTCTAGGTATGGATCTGGATTCCTTCTATTTTGAGCTAAGGAGTGAGAACGAGACCCCTCCTCCAGGCAACAGGTATTTTTTAAAGCAGAAAAGCGGAACCTCTATTCCTGTGGAAATATCAGAGGCGCCCCTAAAAGGCAAGAAGGGAGATACAGCTGGGTCGGTTCTCGTATTCCGGGACATCTCGGAAAGGGTACATTACGAGGAGGAGCTTGTAAGAGCCAGGGAGGAGGCTTTGGCAGCCTCAAAGGCAAAGAGTGATTTTCTTGCCACCATGAGCCATGAATTACGAACCCCCCTGAATAGTATAATTGGCTTGACTGAGCTGCTCCTGGAAAAAAAGAGACCAGAAGATGAAGAGTCAGAGGATCTCTCCATCATATACAATTCCGGTAAAAACCTTCTTTTTATGATAAATTCCATCCTGGATTATCAGAGGTTGGAATCGGGTAACCTTGTTCTGGAAAAAAGAATCTTTTCTCTGCAGAGCATAATGGAAGAGGTGGTCAAAGAATTCCGCCCTTGGGCGGATAGAAAAGGCCTTTCCCTTTCCCTAAGCACTTCCTTTGGATCGGATCTTTGGGTTTCGGGTGATTCTAGAAAAATATCCCAGATAATCCGTAATTTAATTCATAATTCCATCAAATTTACTGTTCAGGGTTCTGTAAAGGTGGAAGCCATACTTGAGGAGGAAAAAGGAATTGATCTTTTTCATATCATTGTAAAGGACACGGGAATCGGAATTCCAAAGGAGAAACTGGAAATCATTTTTCAAGCCTTTGTTCAGGTTGATAATTCCTATACAAGACATTTTGAAGGATCCGGCCTGGGTTTGACCATTGTTAAACAGCTTACAGAACTCATGGGTGGAAAGGTCTGGGTCCTTTCATGCGGGAAGGGAGGGAGTGAGTTTCATATAAGAATCCCTCTGGAATATGTAAAACATGGATCTTCTCCCAAAGGAGAGGGTTCCATAAACCCAGGAGAGGATTCTATTGAGGTAAGGAGCCAAAATAAGGTTCTGGACCTAAAGGAACCGGAGGGATTAAAGGCTTTAGAAGATTTTTATATTTGTTTCAAAGATCTATTAAATAAAGAAGAATATGAGACTATAATTACTAAGGCAAAAATCCTGCGCAATTCACTTAAAAAGGAAGGATCCAAGGATCTTTCCGATCTGCTTTTAAAAATAATTCTATCCTGCAGGAACAAAACCAGGGGGAAACTTGAATCTTGTCAGGAACTCCTGGAGGATCTGATAAAAGAATAGGAATTTAGGGGTGCACCGGGAAATGGGCGCAAGAATATGCATTGTGGAAGATGAAGGTATTGTTGCTCATGATATAAAGACTCATCTGGAAATCGCCGGTCATGAGGTTGCAGGAATCTTTTCCAGCGGGGAAGATCTGCTTTCCAGGATAGAATCAGTAAAGCCCGATCTTATACTAATGGATGTAAAGCTACGAGGGGCTTTGGACGGGGTTGAAACGGCCAGTTTAATCAGATCGAGGTACAAGATCCCGGTAGTTATCCTAACAGCCTTTGCGGATGAAAAAACCATTCAGAGGGCAAAGGAAACGGAACCTTTTGGTTATATTTTAAAACCCTTTGAGGAAAGGGAACTAAATACAGCCGTAGAGATGGCTCTGTACAGATACTCCCTGGAAAAACGGCTCCAGGAAAGCGAGGAGAGGTATAGAAGATTTTTTGAAGAGGATCTTTCAGGGGATTTTTTTGCCCTTCCTGATGGAAGAATAATCGAATGCAACAGTGCCTTTTTGGAGATCTTTAACTTTCCTAACAGGACTTCTGCCCTGGAGGCAAATCTTAATGATCTGCTTCCTTCCCAAGAGGATAGAAACCGGTTTTGGGAGAATCTTAAAACAAAAAGGAAGCTTCATTTAACAGAAACTGAGTTTGTTTCAACAAAAAAACGTCAGGTGGCTATCCTTGCCAATGTAATCGGATCCTTCAATCAGGAGGGCGAACTGACCATGGTTAAGGGTTATCTGATCGATATGTCAGAAAGGAGGGAATTGGAAAAACAGCTTCGGCAATCTCAGAAGATGGAGGCTGTTGGAAGATTAGCCGGGGGGGTTGCCCACGATTTTAATAATATTCTTACGGTAATTCTGGGATACAACAGCCTTATTGAGGAAAAGATCAGGGAGGGGATCAGCATAGAGAGCGATATTGAGGGAATAGGAAAGGCAGCAAGAAAAGCCACCGCCCTAACCAGGCAATTGTTGGCCTTCTCCAGAAGGCAGGTCCTGAATCCTACGGTAATAGATATAAACGTCCTTGTCAGGGATATGGAAAAGATGGTTCGCCGAATACTTGTAAAGGATATTGTGATGATTCTGCGGCCAGGCGAGGATATCCCCAGGGTTTTTGTGGATCCGGGACAAATTGAACAGGTTCTGATGAATCTAGTGGTAAATGCTAAGGATGCCATGCCTGAGGGGGGAAAGCTTCTCATTGCCACAAGGAAGGAGTATATCCCAGTACAGAAGTCTTCTGTTATGGGAGAGATACCGGAGGGCCTCTATGCGGTTTTACAGATTACAGACACAGGGGTAGGTATCTCTGAGGAGAATATGCCCCAGGTTTTTGAGCCTTTTTTTACCACCAAGTCTGTGGATAAAGGGACCGGTCTGGGTCTTTCCACTGTGTACGGAATAATTAAGCAAAGCGGGGGTTATATCTGTGTAGACAGTTCTCTTGGGAAGGGAACTACCTTTAATATCCTCCTTCCTGCTACGGAACAGATTCTTGAGGACAAGAAGCAGGAAAAAGAGCCATTTTTTGCCCTAACGGGTTCCGAAACAGTCCTACTAGTGGAGGACGAGGAAGATGTGAGGGCAGTCATCTCCCTTCTTTTGGCAAGGCACGGCTATTCAGTTTTAGAAGCCAACAATCCGGGAGAAGCTTTATTGATCTGCGAAACCCATGAGAGACCCATTGATTTGCTGATCAGTGATATAATTATGAAACATATGAGCGGAATACGTCTGGTTGAGAGACTGCGAAAAATAAAACCGGAACTGAAGGTTCTTCTCCTTTCCGGGTACCCTGACGAAACCCTTAGGGACA
>Ga0067045_1028046_pt1 | contig 45286 bp, 46 predicted proteins | sample TerdegcTABiofilm_FD_59184 | JGI IMG/M metagenome (GOLD analysis project Ga0067045, IMG submission 59184) | Combined Assembly of (Gp0054472, Gp0054536) Wastewater bioreactor microbial communities from Singapore -Terephthalate degrading...
GGGCGTCGACCAGCAGGTCGCGGCATCCGGTCTTCCCCTGATCCTGGTCGCGCCGGCGGCTGTCGTGCCGGAATGGACCGGGGTCGGCGCGGGCAGTCCCGCAATGGTCCTGGCCGGCCAGGGCGCGGGGATTTCGATCGGGCAGGCGGCGCGCGCCGCGGGCGGGATCGTGCGCGCGTCGTGCGGTCCGGCGGCCGTCGGCCTGGATATGGCGGTCCTGTGCGCCGCGACGGGAACGATGGCCCTTACGGCCCATTCGGCGGTGTTTCAGGACGCCGCCTGGAGGGAGTTTCGGGGCGGACGCAGCGTCGCGGCCGTCTCCTGGCGCGCGGCCTCGCGCCCCACGACCGGGACGGCCCTGGATTCGGCCCTTGGGCGGCCGGTGAAGACGGCATGATGCGGACACGCGGGAGGGAACATGACCGGGAAGATATATGTGGGCGACGTGGGTACCTCCGTGGTTCTGGAATGCGGCCGGGAACTGGCCGGGGTCGAAGATCCGGCCATGCGCGTCAGGCGTCCCGACGGCACGACCAGGATCTGGCCGGCCACGGTGGACGGGACGCGCCTGACCTACGTGACCAGGGAAGGCGATCTGTCCATGCCGGGCGTCCATCGCCTGCAGGCCTCGTTTTCGCTTGGGGGCTGGACCGGGCGCGGGGCCACGGCGGAACTTTTGGTGCATCGGGCATTTGACTAGTGTCGCGTCCCTTAAAAAATACGCCAGTATTTTTTAAGAAAAAGTAATTATTTCAAGTAGTATTTTTAATATTCGTATGCGCGAATTTTGTGGACACCACACGAGGAGGGAGTCATGGCCATCGCGGCGAGCTACGTTTCAGGGACCTCGTTCACCGTGTCCGGCGACCGGGCGGCCGAGTTCGCCGTGGGCGTGCGGGTCCGGGCCGACTGCGGCGCGGACGGCACGATCCTGGGCACGGTCACGGCGGCCGGCTACGCCGACCCGTCCACCACGGTCACGATGGCCCCGGACTCCGGGGCGCTCACGGCCAACCTGACCGGGGTGGAGCACGGCAACGACGTGCCGGCCTCCCTGTGCGGCCACGCGGCCCAGCACGCCCCCGGCGGCCGGGACCCGGTGCCCCCGGCCGTGCCCGGGCTTTTCGGCCGGGATGTCCGGTTCGCGGCCAAGGCGGTTTCCGTGGCGGCGGACCGGTACACGCTGCTTTCGCCGGGCCGCATGGCCGTGGACGTGAACGGGACGATCCTGACCCTGGCCGGTCAACAGGCCCTGGACCTGTCCGCGTCCGCGACCTGGGACGGCGCGTCCCCGGACTATACCGTGGCCGCGAACCGGGCCGGCAAGGATTTTTCCGTCCACGCCTGCAACGACTCCGGCGCACTCAAGCTCCTGGTGTCCGCGAATGCGACGTATCCGACCGGCTACAGCGCCTCGACCTCCCGCAGGATCGCCGGATTCCACTGCCTGTGCGCGGCCGTGGGGACCATCTCCGGGCACCCGCTCACGGGCTACGCGGCCGGGGACATCCTGCCCGCGTCGGTGTGGGACCTGAAACACCGGCCCGCCTGCGATCCCGGAGGCATGACGTTCGTCGCGGGCATCGGCAGGTGGGTGGACATCTACCTGGCCTCGGTTTCGGGCGGCGTTCTGGTGTCCGCAAACGGCGGGACCATCGCGGACGGGACCAGCTCGCCCGCGTTCCATTGGTACAAGTTTTCGCAGTGGTTCGGCGCGGTCGGCAAGCGGCTGCTCACGCAACACGAGTTCGTGGCCGCCTCGCTCGGGGCCAACCAGGGCACGAACATCACCGGATCGGCGGACCCGGGCACGACCGGAGGCCACACCGACACGGCGGGCCGGCGCATGATCTCGAACGTGGGCTGCGAGGACTGCTGCGGCGTCCTGTTCCAGTGGGGCGCGGAGCCGGGCGGCGGGGCGTCCTCGGCGGCGTGGGCGAGCGCCTGCGACGCCAACGACGGCGGCGTCGCGGGCCAGCATTATCTGGCGCCCAACAGGGCCATTTGGGGCGGCCGGTATGATGGCGGGACGCTGTGCGGATCGAGGGCATCGGGCTGGCACATGACGCCGCTGTCCCTGAATTCGGGCATCGCCGCGCGCGGTGTCGCGGACCACGTCGGGGAGGCGTAGCGGTGAAAATCGCCACGAGGCATGATCTTGAGACCTATGTGGTGGACGGGGCCACGCGCGACGCGGCCCTGGTGGCCCACGCCGGGGCGCGCCCGGGGGGGCTGGCCGCCCTCGGGCTGCCGTGGAGGTCAAGCCGGGCCGGGTGGTGCCGATCCGCAAAGCTGTAGCCACATGAGGCGTTGCCGCCACAAATAGACTTTTCGCGTTTTCGGGCGGTAAATCCGGCCAGGGAGAACAGCAACCATGGCCCTTGTCATCAAAGACATCATCGGAGAAAGCCGGGACTATTACCGCAATATCAAGCGGGAAAACGTCGGACGTCTGCTCATAAATCCAAGAGGCTCTTTATATCAAAAGAAAGATGGCAAAACTCATTTCTTTATCTGCGGCGGATTGAGAACGAAAAAAAGCGACACATCTACATCGGCAATGTTGAGGATGCCACGTTTCCCTTGTACAAGAAGGCGTTGCCTTGCGCAGCAAGGCCGTTCAGTCCCTACGTGGCGCCAAGGCGGCCATGAAGGAGCTTGTGGTCGAGTCAGAACATAAAAACGAAGACGCATTTCCGCTGCTGCGAGAACTGTTTCAGGTAATGGCCGATGCCGGCCTGTGGGGTGAAGGGCTTGTCCTGATCGGTCCCTGGTGTTTCAAGGTGTACCAGAATTTTTGCGGCGTGGGATACTTCCCGGATCGGACCCTTGATGTGGATTTTGATCCTTTCTTGGAATCCGCAGTGAACCAAAGAAAAAGGCCCCACGATTTTACTCGCAAGGCCTAAATTTGTCTGGTGCCGAGGGACAGAATCGAACTGCCGACACGGGGATTTTCAGTCCCCAACTTGCCTTTCACATGGCCTCACGCCGCATCATAAAATACTTGCATTTCAGGTAGCTAGCTGATAGCAATTTTCACACCAAATCACATCGAACCCCCTTGCTTCAGGTTTTTTGGTGGCACAACGGTGGCACAAAATCCGGGCAGGGGATTTTTAAGCCAAGGTGGCACAGCATGTCAGAACGATGGGAAAAGCTCGCCCCGGGCGTGCGCTGTCGGCTGCATCCGACCCGGCGACATGGCGTCAGGCTGGACCGATATTTCGTCCTGCGCTTCACCGTGGACGGCCAGAGACGGCAGGAGGCCCTCGGCTGGGCGTCCGAAGGCTGGACATTGGCGAAAGCCCAGGCGGAGCTTGCCCGACTGAAAGAGGCGGCCCGAACCGGGCAGGGGCCTGTCACCCTGCGGGAGAAGCGCCAGAAAGCCCAGGAACACCGGATCGAGGAGGCGGAGCGCAACATCTCCCTGGCCGACTACTGGACCGCCCACTATGCGCCCTACGCGTCCCAGGAGAAGCGCCCGGAGACATGGCGTGGAGAGGAGAAGGGCTATCGCGTCTGGCTGGCCCCTCGCTTCGGGACGCTGCCCCTGCGGAACATCCGCCCCCGCGACCTGGAATCCCTGCGCCAGGATATGCGGGAGGCTGGAAAGAGTCCTCGCACCATCCAACACGTTTTTGCCACCTTCCGCGCCATATGGGTTCACGGCAGGCGGTGGGGGCTTCTGGACGGGGAACCGCCCACCAAAGGCGTGGAACTTGGACGGATCGACAACGGGCGGCATCGCTTCCTGTCGCCTGTCCAGCTTAAAGCCCTGCTTGCCGAGGTGGAGCGCCGCGATCCGAACGCCTGGGAATTTGTCCTGGCCGCCGCCCACACCGGGGCGCGACTGGGAGAACTGGCCGCCCTGACCTGGGGGTGCGTGGACCTCGACGAACGCACGCTGACCCTGGTGCATACCAAGACCGGTAAGCCCCGGGCCTTCCCCATGACGCCGCAACTGGCCGCCATGCTCGAAAAGAAACCGCGCGGAGAGCCCGGCGAACTCGTGTTCAGGAACTCCAAGGGCGGACGGTGGAAGCTCATGCCCGCGAGTTTTCGTAAGGCCCTGGTGGCGCTTGGCTTCAACGATGGACGCGAGGACCGCCGGGAAAAGATCGTCTTTCACTCCCTGCGCCATACCGCCGCAAGCCTCATGCTGGCCGCCGGGGTGGACATCCGCACCATCATGGCCCTGTTCGGCTGGTCAACCATGGCGATGTTGGCGCGCTACACGCATCCCGGGGACGAAGCCAAGGCCCGCGCCGTGGCCGCACTTGGGGTTGCCGTGGAGGCCAAGCCCGGCAGGGTGACGCCATTCCGAAAAAGGGTTGAAGGATAGCCCGCACAGCATCTTGACTATGTACTAAAAATTAGTACAGTCATCTTCAAGGGGAGGCCATGGACTGGACAGTCACCATCGCGGCCAAGACCGAAAAGCGGGTCACTCGCCTGCCGGGTCAAGTTCAAAAAGCCCTGGCCCTTTTGATTGCGGACATCGAGGCGGGCGGGCCGGTGCGCGGGGACTGGCCGAACTATTCCAGGCTGCCCGGCAACCGGCATCATTGCCACCTGAAGAAAGGCCGTCCCACATATGTGGCCGTGTGGGAAGACGTGGCCGGAAAAATCAAGGTCATCGAGGTGGTCTATGCAGGCACTCACGAAAAAGCCCCTTACTGACGCCGTGGAGCTTTGTTTTACCGGCCCGGCGGCCAAGCGCCAGGAGGCGGTGGACCTTTTGCGCGGCCTTGGCTTCGAGGCCCGGGAAACGCCGTCCAAGCCCTGGCGGGAGGTGTTGCCCTTTGTGGACGCGGAATTGCCCGGCGTTTTCCTGGCCGGGGCGCGGTACCGCGAGGACATGACCCAGGCCGCCCTTGCTGCGGCAACCGGCATCCCGCGCCGCCACATTTCCGAGATGGAAAACGGCAAGCGCCCCATTGGCCGGAAAAACGCCCGCCTGCTTGCCGAGGCCCTTCATATCGACCCCCGGCGCTTGCTGGCCGTGTAGCCCCACAAAGGCGAACCAAGCATTTCCCCCGGCTAGGCCCGGCCTCATGAACCGGGCCGAAAAGCGGCGTCCCTGCGCCGTCTGCCGGGGGAGTTTTCAGGGAATCCAACAGGGAGGATATATGTCCGAAGGCAAAGCAGACTGGCGTCATTTGGTCAATGTCACCACGTTGGCGGCAGATCAAGCCATTGCAAGCCCCGCCGAGTCGCCCGAGGAAGACTCGTTCCCAGACGAAGAGGAACGCCTTGCTTTCGTCATCAGACAATACGAAAAGGACGCACTCGCTCTCATAAAGTCAAAAGGGTATTCTGACGACTATGTAAAAATTGTCAACATGGCTGAAGAATATTCTGAATATCAATGGCGCATACGGTATATAACAAGGCCAGACGGTGGAACGATTGAGCATAAGACAGAGTGCAAAGTGTGTACGCTTCCGGAAGACGTACTTTTTGCACGCGAAGTTGTTTTGCAGTGCGATGCAATTAAGGGATACATAGCCGAGGGTTATACAACAAAAGCCATATTGGCGATGGTGCGAATTGTGACATCCGCGATGGGGGCGCATACCCGCCGAACTTTAGCTCAGGGCGTTTATCGACGGGCCGGGCAGGCCAAGGGGGCAAAGGCAACCAAGCGGCTCAAGGGCGTTCAGCTTGCCGTGGAAGCCGCGATTGCGGAAACAGGAGACGCATCCTTTAAGGGCGTTTGGCGCTGGCTTGAGGAACACACTTCTCACAATCCGTATAGAGTGGGAGGCTTCGAGATTTACGTTGACGGCGACACAGTTTGCCAGGCCGAGGACGCGACTCATGCGGAACGCGCTATCACGTTTGAAACCCTAAAGCGTTACGTCATCGAGGCAAGAAAAAAATGCAATGCTAAGTAACTGCATTGCAAGGCTGAGCTGCTGCATATCCCCCTCTTTATCCCATAGGGAAACCATTTCGGAGGTTCCCTATGGAATCAGGAATTTCCCCTCTTGATGACCTCGTTGCCGCTTTTGAGCGCGAGGCCCCGGCAATTGTCCCCCGCGACCACCTTGACCGCTTTGGCTGGCCCTGGACTCGTGGATACATGGCCAATCTGGCTTGCTCCAAGCAGGGGCCGCCATGTTTTCGGGCCGGTGCCCGGGCCGTCTACCGCCGCGAAGACCTGGCCGCGTTTTTACGGGAGAAGCTGGTCCCGGCCGGAGGTCGTGCCGCATGACCACCACGCCAAGGCGCCGCCCCGATCCCTCAGACCCGAGCGGCGCTCATGAAAACCAGCACGGCCATTTCATACTTCCCAACCAGGGAATCGTCAACCTGGAATCGCCCCGCCTGTGGGCTGCGTATCGCCGCTACGCCCGGAATCATCGGAAAATCGCCCGGCTGACGGCTGAAAGCGAAGCCCTGATTGAACGTATGCGCTACTTCCAGGGCGGGCCGGAGGTGGACCATGGCCGGGCATGACCTTAACGCAATCCGCGCTGCCGTCGAGGCCCGCGAGGCCGCCGAGGAAGCGGAATACGGGACCGGGCAGGAGGCCGAAGAGCCCGGCGAAGGTGCTCGTGGCCTGCGCCTGATCCCGATGGACGAGCTTCTGTCCGAACCCAGGCCCACGGACTGGTTAATCCGCAACTATCTGGACAAGTGCTCGCTGGCCTGCCTGTTCGGGGCAAGCGGGACCATGAAATCCTTCGTGGCCCTCGACGTGGGACTGAGCATCGCCGCTGGCCTGCCCTGGCATGGATGCCGGGTGAAGAAAGGCCCGGTCATCTACGTCGCCGGGGAAGGATTCGGTGGCCTCGCCAAGCGTGTCCAGGTCTGGACCCGGCAACACGATGTGTCCGGCCCGATCCCCTTTTACGTTTCTGACCGCGCCGTGGGCATCCTGGACCCGGATTCCCTGGCCGAAGCGCAAGGGGCCATTGACACCTTGGCCGGACAAGTCGGGAACCCCGCGCTGGTCATCATCGACACCGTGGCCCGGAACTTTGGACCCGGCGACGAAAACAGCACGAAAGACATGTCCTCGTTCGTCGCGGGCCTCGACGCCATCAAGAGCCGCTACGGGTGCGCCGTGCTTGCCGTGCATCACACGGGCTTGTCCGCCCAAGAGCGCGGGCGCGGATCGTATGCCCTGCACGCGGGCTTGGATTGGGAATACCGGCTTGGGGTGCAAGGCGACATCCGCGTGTTGTCCTGCACGAAGCCCAAGGACCATGAGCCGCCCATGGACGTGGCCTTCATCCCGGAGGTCGTCCCCACGGGGTGGACGGACCCCGAGACGGGCGCGGACATCACGTCCGTGGTGCTGAACCGGACGGACCTGCCCGGCAAGAAAGAGCGTGGCCTGTCCGGTGCGAAGCGGATTGCCATGGATGCCCTGCGGGCCTGCCTCGACGAAAGCGGACAAGCCCATATCAAGGACTGGCGGGCCGAAGCCTACGGGCGATGCGTGAGCGCGTCTGAGGACATACAGTCACAAGGAAAAGCCTTTCGACGGGCCGTGCGCGAACTTCTGGACATGGGCTTGATCGAAACCAAAAACGACCTTTTTTGGGAAAGCGGACAGGCGGACATCAAGCGGACATGTCCGGACATGTCCGTGGGACAAAAAGCGGACGGACACGGACACACATCTTTAGATGTGTCCGTCTGTCCGCCGTCCGGTCCGTTTTCCTTCGCCGGGAAAAACCAAGAAGGGGGTGCTGTATGACCCTCTTGGACCATCCTTCCCTCGCTGGGAATCTGAAAAAGACCTCGGGCACGTCCGGCGGCGAGTGGGCCGGACCCTGCCCATGGTGCGGCGGGCGGGACCGCTTCCGGTGCTGGCCCGATCATCCGGCCTCGCCCACGGGGCGGTTCCTGTGCCGAGGGTGCGGACGCCAGGGGGACGGGATTCAATTCGTCCGGGACATGTCCGGCCTGTCCTACGCCGAAGCGTGCCACCAACTCGGGACCACTCCCAGGTCGAGGCCCACGAGGAGGGCCCGGCAGGCGGAAAAATGGACGCCCAAGCCTTCTGTCCTGCCGGGTGAAAAGTGGGTCACTCGCGCAACCGCCTTCGTGGACCGCTGCGCCGCCGCCCTGGCCGATGGTGGGCCGGGCTTGGACTACGCCATGGGCCGGGGCTTGACGCCGGGCACCTGCCGCAAGCTGAAAATCGGCTGGAATCCGGCGGACGCATACGAGGATCGGGCCTTGTGGGGCCTGTCGCAGGAGATCAATCCCGACACCGGGCGAGGAAAAAAGATGTGGATGCCCGCCGGGCTGGTCATCCCGACGATCCGCGACGCCCATGTGGTGGCCGTGAAAATCCGCCGGGCCGCATGGACCACGGAGGACCGGCTTCCCAAATATGCCGCCGTGGTTTCACCCGGCTGCGGGCCGCTTGTTTTGGGCAGGGGCGAGGGAAAGCCCGCCGTCGTGACAGAGGGCGAACTGGACGCCATTCTGGTGGCTCAGGAGGCCCGGGACTTGGTATGCGCCATCGCGCTTCGCACGGCCAAGGGCAAGCCCGATGCCGAGGCCCATGGGTTGCTCATGGGGGCGCCGCGCATCCTGGTGGCCCTGGACTTCGACCGGGCCGGGGCCGAAGGTTGGCCTTGGTGGCGGACGACGTATCCCAGGGCCCGACGGTGGCCTCCCCTGGCCGGGAAAGATGTGGGCGACATGATCCACACTCCGGGCCTGATCCGGGCATGGATTCAGGCCGGTCTGGCGGATGATCCCGCGCCCGCTGCGGCCCAGGCAGAAGCCCATGGGGTTTCACCCTGCCGGGCATCAGAAAGCGCCCCTGCGCCGTCCAGGGCCGTCTGCGAGGGCAAAGGCTGCGCGGTGTGGCTGTCGAATGGTCCGGACGATCCGACGTGCTCATGGAGATGCGCCGGGGCTGTCGTCCATGGGGAGGAAAGGCCCGAGGTGGCCGCGTTCCCCAGGCTGGCGGGCCTCAGCTATTGCCCGTGGATTGTCCCGGGGGCGGCCCATGCCTGACGCCCCCCTGCAAATCATCGTGGACACCAGGGAACAGCGCCCCTGGACCTTCGAGAACTACAACGTGACCGTGAAGCGGGCGGGCTTGCGATCCGGCGATTACTCCCTTGCCGGGCATGAAGACCAGATTGCCCTTGAGCGCAAGTCTTTGGATGACCTGGTGCAATCACTATCCCATGGACGGGACCGCTTTGAGCGCGAGGTGGAACGCCTGAGCGCCCTTTCATTTGCTGCCGTGTTGGTCGAGGCGTCCGCCGAAGACATCGCCCGGCACAGGTACCAAAGCATGATGAACCCGGCGAGTGTAATGCAAAGTATGTTCGCCTGGACGGTGCGCTACAAAGTCCCCTTCCTGCTGTGCGGTTCCCGGCGGGCGGCAGAATATGCGGCCCACGGGCTTTTGCAGAAGTACCAGGCCCATGTCCAAGACCAGCAAACAGAAGCCCAGGCCGTCGCCTATTTGGAAGGGCTTGGGCGCAAACGGGCGGCATCCCGAGCGCGGCCCAGGCCATAGGTGGTTGAAATGTCTAGCGTTTTCGATTCCAGGAACCGAGTGGGCTCATTTGTATGCACCATTTTAAGTAAAACCTTGTAAAAAGGTAGGGAATTATGAACGCGATCCCGAAAGCGCCCAGGCATTTGTCAACCGAGGCCAAAAGATGGTGGGCGGCGCTCATGGCTGAGTACGACCTTGACGATCCTTCTGCAAAGCTGATCTTGCAATCTGGCCTTGAGGCCCTTGACCGACTGCGGCAGGCTCAGGCGATTGTCGAAAAGGAAGGCGTCACACAGGTTGACAGGTTCGGGCAGGCCCGGGCGCATCCGGCGACAACCGTAGAGCGGGATTCTCGCGCTGCCGTGTTGGCCGCGCTCAAGGCGTTACACTTGGATGTTGAACCATTGCAGGCGAGTGTTGGACGGCCTGCATCAAACAAAGCGAGGTAAAGAGATGCCCACAAACCGGAAGTACAGGACCAGGAAGCGTTGCAACGACGATGTGGCATGGCAGAGGGAGTATCTTTTGCATGGGATAAAAGAGTCTGATCCGCCCATAGAGCGCCGACGCCCGCTTATGTACCGGGACGAGTACAAAGGTTGCTTTTCTGGCTCGCAGGCGGCGCGGGAACTTTGGAACGAGATAAAGGCCACCGAACTGGCGAAGTGGATTAAAGAGCGTCCCGGCACGCGGCCCTTCGCATGGTGGGAGTTCGACGCCCCGGAGCGCATCCCCTGCGACGCCCCCGAGCGGGTGGACCCGGCCAAGAGCGCTACATACCTCGCGGGCCACGGCCTGCTGGCCCCGGGCGAGCAAGCGGCCCTCGACCTGTAACCCGGCAGGCGAGATGACTACGGCATGGCCCCGGGTGTTTGCGGGCCTCCACGGGGCGGATATGAGGCCGTCGCAATTTTCCCACTTCACGCCCAAATCCGTCCCTGCCGGGGGCTTTGCCTCCCACATTTCAAAAAACGGCCCGTAACTGGTGTTATGTAAACTTTGTGTTTACCACTTTGAATCCGATTAAAACACTTGACTATCACTTTCATAACACTTAGACAGTGGGAAACGTCAAGGGGGTTGTCATGGATTCAGAGCCGCAACGGTACGTCCTGACTGTGGACGAGGTGGCGGAGCGCCTTCGCATCCACCGGAACACGGTCCTGGACATGATCCACGAGGGGGCTTTCAGGGCGAGGCTTGCGGGGCGGTCTTGGCGCATCCCTGTGGCCGCGTTCGGGGAGTTCTTGGCGGGCAGGGACAACCCGGAGAAGGTGTTGTCCATGGATGAACTGGCCGCTGCCCTGGCCGTCCACCGCAACACCGCCACGGCCATGGTGCAAGCCGGGACCATTCGCGCTGTCCGCACGGGCCGGACCTGGAAAATCCCCCTGTCTGCCCTGGATGAATACCTGGCCGGACGGGACAACCCGGAACCCCAGGCGAAGGAGGACGCCGACGAAAGCTGACCACGGAATTGAAGCGGCCCCGGCAGGAAGGTGAAGCTTCCGGCCAGGGCCTGACCACAACCGCACTCAGGAGGTGCAAGCAATGGCTACCAAGTCCACTAACCATCTTCCCTACTCGCTTCAAGTCCTCGCCAGCAATGTAGCCCATATCCTCGCCTGGGACGTTCTCAAGCGCGTCCTGGGGTACAAGCGTGGTTTCCTCGACGGCTTGCCTCAAGGCCCCGTCCGTCCGTCCAGGGAGGCACAGGAAGGCCAGGGGGTGGCCCATGAATAACGCGCAACTGATGGATGCCTTCAACAGCGCGACTCGGGTTCTCCGCTCGTTCGCGGGGGTTCTGTCCGATTCGGACCTTTTTGGCGAAGGGAACCCGCACGCGGACATCAGCGACGTGCTCAAGGCGTTGCTCGACGAAGCCCGGGGGAACTTCCATTCTGAGATTTACGGCAAACCTAAGGACGATCCGTCATGACCGCCCAGGAGCGCCAGGAGATTGCACGCGCCGCCTTGGCCCCTGCCGGGAACGTCCAGGCGGATAACCCGGGAACATGATCCCGGCAGGATGATGACCTTGCGGCCCGCTTCCGGGTGGGGGCGGGCCGCTCGCTTTGCCGGGGGGATGCAACAGGGGGTGGCCGGGCCTCGACGATTTCACATGGATTCATGCCCCGTCACGCCCTGCGGTGGCACAGAGGTGGCACAAAATCGTCTGAAAGCAAAAAGGGCCTACGGTTGTTTTGCCGTAAGCCCTAGAAATTTCTGGTGCCGAGGGACAGAATCGAACTGCCGACACGGGGATTTTCAGTCCCCTGCTCTACCGACTGAGCTACCTCGGCGCCGGAATGTGGGTCTTTACAAAAAGCGCCCGTTGTTGGCAAGAGATTTTCCCGAGGCGTGCCCCGCCCAAAGGGCCGCCCCGGACGGCTTGAGGACGGAACGTCCGGTCGGGACTTCCCGGGCACGCGCATGGAGGGAAAAGATCATGACCAAGGCCGATACGATATTTTATTCCGTCGCCCTGGCGGTGTATTTTTTCGTCCTGCTTTACCTGTAGCCGGCCGGGTCCCGACCCTCCGCCGGACAGCCGCCACGGGCCGAAAACCACACCTCGCACAGGAAAAGCGCGCTGGCCGCGCCGAGAATGAATCCCAAAAAAAGCATCCCGAGCATGACGATCCTCCCTGGCCGTTTCCCGTGACGTTTTGTTCCCGGCGCCCTGTCCGGATGCGGTCCGGGAAAGGCTCCCATTCGGTGATATTGCAAACGCCGGGCCGGAAAAAAGGGCAATCCCTGCCGCATGCGGCCGCGCGGGACGGGGAAAATCCGATCGGTGATGTACTTCGGGGAAAAAACGGCGTAATCATGGAAGATCGTCACTGAGGAGGGCGGACGCATGACCAGGGTGCTCATCGCGGATGACAACCGGCTCGTGCGGGACATGCTCAAGCGGCACCTCACCACGGAGCCGGGGATCGAGGTCGTGGAGGCCGAGGACGGCGCGCGCGCCGTGGAGCTGGTCCGGGCCAGCCCTCCGGACGTGATCCTCATGGATCTCGTGATGCCGGGCATGGATGGCCTCGAGGCCATTCGCCGCATCCGCGAGGACCCCCGCAACGCCGGCATCCCGATCATCTTTTTGTCCTCCGAGACCGACCGGGCCAAATGGGTCGAAGCCTTCGAGGCCGGGGCCAACGATTTCGTTCAGAAGCCTTACGAAAGGCGGGAGCTTCAGGCCCGGATGGGAACCCACCTGAAGCTGGCCGCGCTCACCCGGGAATTGCGGATGAAAAACGCCCTGCTCGAACGCGAGCAGTATCTCGCCGGACACGTGCAAAGCCAGCTTTTGCCCCGCAAGCTCGATTTCGCAGGATTGGAGATCAGTTCCGTCTATCAGGCCCAGGAGCAGATCGGGGGGGATTTTTACGACGCCTGGGAAGACGGCGACATCGTCAATATCGTCATGGCCGACATCAGCGGCCATGGGGCTTCGGCGGCCCTGCTCATGGCCGTGTGCAAGGGGCTTCTGTATTCCTTGTCCAAGGCCCGGTTAAGCCCCGCCGGCATGGTGGCGGAGATGAACCGCATGCTGTACGCTATGCTCGACGGCGGCGATCTGGACATGTTCGTGACCCTGGCCTTCGCCGCCGTGGACAGGGCCGCGGACACCCTGCGTTTCCTTTCGGCCGGGCATTCCCCGGCCTACCTCCTGGGGGAATCCGTCATCCCCCTGGGGCCGACGGGTCCCGGGCTCGGATTTCACCGGGAGTTCACCTGGGAAACTCTGACCATGCCTTTTTTGCCGGGCCAGACCATCTTCCTGCTCACGGACGGAGTCGTCGAGCTTCGCGCCCCGGATGGCGAATTTTTCGGCGAAAAGCGGCTGACGGCCCTGTTGTCCAAGGACCTGCCGCCGCGCGAACTGATCGGGACCGTCATCGACAAGGCCCTGCCCTTCTGCAAGGGCCGGATCACCGACGATCTGGCCATGCTCGCCGTCCGCCGCGTCGGCCAGCCCTGATCCCCAGGGCGGGCTTACGGCATCTTGCAGAAAACCCGCAGCGCCTCCTGCCTGTTGACAAAGACGTCGAAAATGGTCCCCAGGGTGACCACGTCCACGATTTTCTGCACATGGGGGTGCAGGTCGCAGATGGCCATGCGACACCCCCGGCGGTGTACGGCCTTGTTGATGGACACCATGGCCCCGATGGCCTTGCTGTCCATGAATCTGACCTGCCCGAGCCCGAGCAGAAGATCACCGGCGGGGTGCTTCCCGTATTCCTCGAGAACCGAATCCTTGAAGTCGTCGGCCACGGCAAGGTCCACCTCGGATGCGGCGACATCCACCACGACGCAAGTACCTTTCTTTTCCGAACTGACGCGCATGGGAGCTCCTCGTTCCAAGGTGGGGAAAGGACGCCGACGGCGCCTTGCCCGCCCCTTGGGGTTAGTGAATGGGGGCCAGAACCACGATGGGTTCAACCACCTCGAATGTTCCTGAAAGACGGATCAGGCGTTCGAGAACCAACTCCGAAAGTCCCTGCCCCTTGGCCAGCAGCAGGATGCCGGTCGTCGTCTTGACGTCGGCGGCCAGGACCATGCCGGGGAGAAGTTCCCGAAGCGCCAGCCGGCGCGGCACGAAGCCCATTTCGGAGAAGACCGCCTTTTCGAAGGCGCCGAGGACATGCGGATCGTAGCGCTGCAACTGCGTCTGCAACGCGGACATGGCCTCCTCTTTGGACATTCCCTGTTGTTCGAGGTCGTCGAAATCCAGGCATATCTTGAGGATGCGCGCGCCGAGAGGCAGTTCCCCCTCGGAGGTATAGGCGTCGGACTGATGGGCGATGATGGCTGTTATCTCTTCCATGCGCGGGATGTTTTCCAGAAGCTTCACCGCGATGGAGGCGTGCATGCCGTATATCTGCTCCTCTTCCGGACCGAGCTTCTGCCCGGAATATTTTTTCGACAGGATATCCTCGGGGATGGAGACACAGCCGATATGGGAGAGCATGGCCGCCAGCTCCAGCCGCCAGACATGCTTCATTTTGAGTTGTTCGGCCGTGGCCAGGGCCAGACGCTTGATGCGTTCGCTACGGCCGAAGGCCTCGGGATTGACCAGGGAGAGGATCTCCACCAGGACCTTGATGCTGCCCCGCAGGGTCCCGTGCAGCAGTTCCTTTTCGGCGGTGATCAGCCGGTATTGGGCGATGGCCGCCTCCAGGGTCGTGATCAGGGTGCCGGTGTCGCAGGGCTTGGTCAGGAAGCGGAAGACGTGGCCCTCGTTCACCGAGGCGATGGCCGCCTCCAGGTCGGCGTGGCCCGTGAGCATGATGCGCACGGTGGCCGGGGAGAGTTCGCGCACCTGGCTTAGGAACTGGATGCCGTCCATCTTGGGCATCTTGAGGTCGGAGACGACGACGGCGAAGGGCCCGGAGTGCTGCAGGGCGTGCAGCCCCTCCTGGGCGCCGAGGGCCGTCTCCAGCGTGAAGCGCTTGCGCAGTCCCCGGCGGAAGGTGTCCAGGATGTTGGCCTCGTCGTCAACGAAGAGGATCTTTTCGCTCAAGACGGTATTCCTCCGTGAGCTTTTCCGCACAGGTCGTCTTCCAGGCCTCCACGCGGTCGGCCAGGCCGATCCGGGCCAGATACTCCATGTCCATGGGGTGCGGGGCGTATTCGGCGTTGAACACCACCAGGTCGTGCTCCAGGGAGTTGGCCGCATGCACCGCCATCAGGGTGGAAAAGCCCGGCGGCGGATCGTGCGGAGGCGCGTGATGGAAGAAGATGGCCGCGACCACGTTTTCCGGGAGTCCCCACAGACCCAGCAGATAGGCTCCGATCTCGGCGTGGGTGGCCTGGAAGATCTCCTTTTCCATGTCGTGCACGGTGCGGCCTTCGGCCCGGCTGCGGCGCAGGACTTCCTGGTATTTGGCCTCGAAATTGGTGGCCAGGAGGAGTTTGCCGACATCGTGCAAAAGGCCCGAGATATAGCAGTCGTCCACCTCGGAGCCGGGGCGCCCCTCGGCCAGGGCGATGGTCTTGGCGAAAAGGCCCGTGGTCAGGCTGTGCTTCCACAGCAGTTCCAGGGAAAAGCCGGGGAAGCGTTCCATGTCGAAGCGGGAGAACAGGTGCAGGGAGATGATCAGGGCCTTGATGATCTCCGTTCCCAGGAGGGTCACGGCGTGGATGGGGCTGGACACATGGGTCCGCAGGCCGAAGAAGGCCGAATTGACGAGTTTGAGGATGTTGGCGGACATGCCCACGTCCTGGTTGACCAGATCGCCGACGACCCGAAGCGACGGCTCCTCCCGGCGCAGCTCGGCCATGAGTTCCAGGTAGGTCCGGGGCAGGGAGGGCAGGGTGTCGATCTTGGCCACCACGGTCTTGACCGCCTCGTTGAGGAACACGTCCTTGAGGTTCACGGTCCGGTCGACCGTGGCCTTGAGCTCTTCGGCCCCGCAGGGCTTGAGCAGGTATTGGTGGGCGTGGCGCACGGACTGAAGGGCCATGTTCGTGTCCGAATGCCCGGACAGGACGATGCGGATGACGCCGGGGAAGCGTTCCCGGACGGCATTGAGGAGCGTGACGCCGTCCATGCCCGGCATGCGCATGTCGGCCACGATGACGTCCTGGGGCTGTTTTTCCAGGACATCGAGGGCCTGTTCGCCGGTCTGAAGAAAGGTCATCTCCCAGTGGTCGCGCATGGGACGGAGCATGCGGCGCAGGGCGTCCAGGACATGGCGCTCGTCATCGACGAAAACGATGCGTTTCTTCATGGCGCGAGCCTGGATGTCTTGGCATCCCCGCCGAGGGGGACGCGAATGAGGAACGTGGTTCCCTTGCCCACCTCGGATTCCACGTCGATGGCGCCGTCGTGCTTTTCCACCACGATGTCGTGGACGATGGCCAGCCCCTGGCCGGTTCCCTTGCCCACCTCCTTGGTGGTGAAGAAGGGGTCGAAGATCTTGTCCCTGTGCTCTTCCGGGATTCCCGTGCCCGTGTCGGCGATGGACAGCAGGGCGTATTCCCCGTCTTGCCGCGTGGTGATGGTGATCCGGCCCTTTTCCGTGGTGTCCCGGACCGCCTCGCCGACGGCGTGGGCCGCGTTGATGAGCACGTTTAGGATCACCTGGTTGAAATCACCCGGCAGACAGTGCACCGGGGGCAGGCCGGGGTCCAGGTCCGTGACCACGTCGGCCACGTATTTCCACTCGTTGCGGGCCACCAGGACCGTGTTTTCCACGGCCTTGTTGATGTCCACGGCGGTTTTTTCCTCCCCTCCCGGATGCGAGAACTTCTTCATGGCCCGGACAATGGAGGCCACCCGCTCCACGCCCTCCAGGGACTGGTCCAGGGACTTGGGGACCTCCTCTTCCAGAAATTCCAGGTCCGCGTCCGTCTTCGCCGCGTCCAGAGCCAGAACGGCCTGTCCGGCCGTTTCCCGGATCGCGGGGGTGTCCAGAACACCCAGGGCCAGGTCCAGGATGCGGCGCAGATCGGCGTAGGCGCCCTGCAGATAGTGCAGGTTGTCGCCGATGTACTGGATGGGGGTGTTGATCTCGTGGGCCACGCCGGCGGCCAGCTCGCCAATGGATTCGAGCTTCTGGGCGATGGACAGACGGCGCTCCAGGGCCTTGCGCTCGGAGATGTCGAAGACGATTTCGTAGAGCGCCGGTTTCCCCCGGCGTATGGCCGGGATGACGGTCATGACCACCGGAACGATCCTGCCGTCCGGCCTTTTGAGCCGCATTTCCTCGTTGACCGGCTTCGTGTCCAGAAAAATCCGCATGTCCGCGATGTCCCGCCCTCGGCGGTCCTGCCAGGCGAGGTCGTGGCAGGCCTTGTGCGCCAGGCTGCCGCACGGTGCGCCGACGAGCTCCTCGGCCAGGGGGTTGGCCTCCATGATTTCGAACGTCTCGGGATCGACGATGAAGATGGCCGCCTGGATGCCGTTGAGGATCTTGCGCAGGGCCTCCTCGCTTTCCTTGATTTCTTCGGCGGCCCGCCGGCGTTGGGTGATGTCCTGGACCACGGCGATGCAGTAGGCGATCCGCCCCGCCGCATCCCAGGAGGGGGAAATGGTGATCAGCGCCCACAACAGGGAGCCGTCCCTGCGGATCAGGCGTTTTTCCGCGGTGAAGGTCTCGATCTCGCCCCGCAGCAGCTTGGGGAGGGGACCGGCCTCGCCTTCGAGGTCGTCGGGATGGACCACGTCCCCGGGGGTCATGCCGACCAGTTCCTCCCGGGTGTAGCCCAGGATGCGGCACAACTGCTCGTTGACCCGAAGAAAACGGCCGTCGGGAAGAAAATGGCACATGCCCACGGCGGCCTGCTCGAAGGTAGAACGGAAGCGCTCGGCGCTGTCCTGGAGGGCCTCTTCGGCCCGCTTGCGCAGGGCAGTCTCCACGGCCACCCGCAGTTGCGAAAAATCCACGGGCTTGAACAAGAGGCCATAGGGATTCACTGCGGCGGCCTGGGTGGTGATGTCCTCCTGGGTGAAGGCGGTCACCAGAATCACCGGAACCTGATGCCGGCGCTGGATGACGTCGCAGGCCTCGATGCCGTCCATCCCCCCTGGAAGGTTGATGTCCAGGAGAACGAGATCGGGATGGCCGCTCCTAACCATCTTCAGGGCGGACCGGGCGTCCTGGGCCACCCCGGCGATGTCGAAGCCGAGCATTGCGACGCGTCTGGCCAGGACCTCGGCCGAGACGGGATCGTCTTCGACGATGAGGATGCTTTTTTTGGGGGTTCCCACCTGGAGTGGGGGCGCGGTCCGTGGCGGGGTGGGCATGTGCGTTCCTTGCTCCGGAGCGTTCGTGTGGACGGCACCGAGGTCTCATATTGGAAAGACCACAAAAACAAAGGGATGACAAGACCGACACGGGCGAAGATGGGCAAAAAACGAACCGAAACGGGATGCCGGAAGCCGTGGGGCCTGGCCTGGGCGGAGATCAGTCGCCGAGCAGCCGCAGCAGGCGCGCGGCAGCGGTTGAAAAATCCATGCCCCCAGAGAATTCAAATGCCGGGAGGGACCGAAGTCGTTGGGAAAAGGTTCGGGCGTCGTGGTCGGCGACCGGGGGTGCGGCCAGAAAGATTCCCGGACGCTTGATGATCGCGGCCAGGAGGTCCGGGCGTTGCCCCAGGTCGACGGGGGCCATTCTGGTCGGTCCGCCGCCGCGGCGCCAGGTGAACACGGCCACGGCCCACAGACCGGTCGAGAGGCAAAACCGCCCGGGGCCGAAACAGTCCTCGATGACCGCGTCGTATTTGCGTTCGACCCGCCACAGTTCCTCTTCGGGCAGGGAGGCGTACCGGGACCGTTCGGGTTCGGGCACGACGCGGTTCAGGCAGGGATCGGCCAATGCCGTGCCGGGGTTGATTCGGGGCTGTTTGGCCAGCCCGTACAGGCGGGGCCGGGGCGAGTCCGCGCTGACCAGAAGGCGGTCGTTGGACACGAAGTCCAGGCCCCGGCCCACCAGGCGCAGGGCCAGGGTGGACTTGCCGGCCCCGGCCGTTCCGGCCAGCAAGAGCCCGCGTTTTCCCTTGGCCACACCCGCGGCATGGGCCAGCAGGCTGCCGTTGGACAGATGCCTGGCGGCCACCCGGAAATTGATGAAATTGACCACCTGGTCGGCATGTTCCAGACAGGGGCCGGCGGCCAGGTGCAGATCGGCCCCGAAGACGAAGACCATACCCGTGCGCTTCTTGCGCACCACCCGGCCGTCCGGAAGGTCCGCCCACTGTTCCTTGGAGGTTTTTTCACGGGGATCGAAGGGCCGGTCGGCGAGAACGAGGCCGGGGCAGAAGTCGGGGGGCACGGGCGGAGCGGTCCGGAGCCGGATGACGATCCCCGTCGGACCCGGGGCGCGCGAAAATTCCCGGAAATATCCGGAAAGAGAATCGATCAATGCGGGGGAGTCGGACGAGACCGTCACGTCGGTTTCGGCCAGACGCAAAAAAAGACTGGCGGCCGGCGAAAAATCCTTAAGCAGCCGGTCGGCCGCCTCGGACAGACGGGGAAGGGGCGCGGCCCCGCTCACGGTCGGCGGCACGGTGATCTCCGGTGTCTGGCGGCGGGCGCCAGGGGCTCAGTAGTACAGCACCCGGTCCGGGAGCCGGAATTCGGCCCACGGGGAGCCGGCATGGGCCAGGATGCGGTTCATGAGATAGACGCCGCGCAGAAACATGTCCTTGGCGAATTCCCGGTTGAATTCGAAGCGGGTGGAGGTCACGAAGGAGCGGATGACGCCCAGGGCCAGCCGGGCCTCGAAGGTGTCGTCCCCGTGGGCCGCGGCGAACTCCCGGGCGAAATCCAGGAAGTGGGCGATGACCCGGTTGGGCCTTTGGCGCAAGGCCTGGTCCATGATCGGCAGGCGGTAGTTGGAGACCAAAAAGACCGAGACGTCCTGAATGTAGTCGGTATCCTTGGAGCGGTAGAGGTCGATGTAGTGGATGCGTTGCCCGATGTGGTCGTAGATGATGTTGTTGATGTTGCAATCGCCGTGGATGAAGACGGAAAAGGGGGCGGGGAGCTGCTTTTCGATCTCGGCCGTGGCCTCGAGGAGTTCGGCGAAGGACCAGATCTCGATGTCCCCGATGGTCCTCGGCGGGGTGTCGAATTCGGAATGCAGCCGGAAGACGTCCTCGAGCCGGGCGTGGAGCTGGCGGATGAAGCCGGCCGAGACCGGCCCTGGCTTCATGGTCTTCTCCCACAAAAGGCCCATGGTCTGTCCGGCCAGGAACACGGCGTTGCCCGCGATTTCCTCCTCGGCGGACAGGACCACCTGCTGCAGGGTGCAGCCTCCCAGGTATTCCAGAAGCATGGAGGCCGAGTCCCCCTCGCTCTGGAATCCCTGGACCCGGGGCGGCAGCCCGGGAAGGATGGTCTCCCAGCGTTCGATGTTGTCCTTTTCCTGAATGATCTTGCGGGCGTTGCCTTCCTTGAAGAGCACCCCGTGGGACGTGGACCCGGGCTTGTCCGGCACCTTGCCGATGCGGCAGCCGGAGCGGGTGCCCCAGATGGACTGGAATTCGCCCTTGGAGATGGGCACCTCGGCCCCGCGCTGGGCCAGGGTGTCCTTTAAGGCCTGGTACTGGTGGATCTTGAATTTCTCGCCCACGGCGGAGAAGATGATGGCCTCCCCGATGTTTAAAATGGAATCCCCCATGCGCTCCAGGTAGCGGAAGATGTTGTGGCTGGTGATGCAGTTCTCCGGGGACTCGCCTTTGCGCAGGTCGATCAGGATGCGGTCGAAGTTGTCCTTGAAGATGGCGTCCAGGTTGAACTCCGCCCGGCAGATCTTGAACGCCAGGGGGATGTCCTGGGACAAGAGGGCCTTGACGATGATCCCCAGGGCCTTGTCCACCTCGTGGAAGCCCGCCAGGTAGTCGTAGCGCTTGATGAAATCCGGATCGGACAGGTACTGGACCTGCATGACGATGTTCACGGCATGGTCGGCCACCCGTTCCAGGTTGGAACTGACGATGTTCACCGCCCTGGCCATGTCCACGGCGGGCTTGTAGGCCCCGTTCGGGCCGTGGATCTTGGAATAGCAGACGTTCTCGATGACGCTTTTGAGGTTGTCGATATAGTCGTCGCGGCTTTCGATCTTGGCGATGAGGGAGGGGTCGGGGTTTTCCAGACACGCCAGGGTGCTTTCCACCTGCCGGGTGACCTCCAGGACCATGAACCGGAGGTTCTCTTCGATGCCTTCCAGAAATTTCATCGGAATTCTCGCGTGAAAGCCGGGATGTTCGTGACGGCGCGGGCCGGAATCACCGGGCCGGGTCCACGGTCAGGATGTCGGTATCGGTCCCAGGTTCGTCCTCGCCTTCGCGCCAGGCGAACTTGAGGGCCAGTTTCATCCGGCCGCGCTTGGCCTTGGCCTCCACGGCAAAGTGGATGAGCCCCGACGGATGCAGGACGATCTCGTCCTCCTTGACCGAAAAGCGCATGGCCCCGGACTCGAAGCCCTGCACCAGGGCCTTGAGGTAGGTCAGGAGGGCCTGCGAGTCCTGCAGGGATTCGTAGGAAAATTTGCCTTTATGAACCATGGGGGACAGTTCTCCGTGTTCGGGAGCGCCGCGTCCGGGAGGCCTTTCAGCCCAGCCTGGAGCGGTACTCCTCGATGACCTTTCTGCGGTTGACGCCGTTTACGATCAGGCTTTTGCGGATGGCGTAATCATCCCAGGCGGGTTGCAGGCCCACCTCGCGCCGGGCCTTGTCGGGGTCGCGTTCCGTGGGCCTTTTGAGCTTTTCGCTCAGGTGGCAGTCGTCGCCCATGGTGATCAGGATGGGGCGTCTGCCGTGCCAGCCCATGCGGTTGCGGCGGTTGACCACGTTGATCAGAAATTCCGTGTACTGCTGGGATTGGGGATTCCAGACCTCGATGCCGTCCACGTCGTAATCGGCCAGAAGGATGGGCCAGAACTGTTCCGGGTGGGGGATGACGATGCCCGCGCCGAGGCTTCTGGCCTCCTCGATGACCTCCGAGGCCCGGTAGAAATAGTCCAGGGAGAAGTTTTTCTTGACGATTTCCTTGACCGCCTTGAGAAACACCTGGGCCTTGTCGATCAGGCGGTCGTGGTAGCGGTCCCGCATGGTGTCGAAGAAGTTGCGCACCAGCTTGTTCTTTATGGCCTCGTCCGGAACGGTCTCCTCGTTTTCCAGGAGCAGATCCTTGAGCTTGCGGGCCTGGATGCGCACGAAGCCGACGATGTCCTCGTCGGTGTTGGTCTGAGCCGCGGCGTCCTGGAGGCGATCCTCGAGGGAAGGCTCCAGGAGGGTGTTCAAGTATTCGAAAAGCTGCGAGGAGCGGTACTTGAAGGTGTGCTTGAGCATGCACACGAGCACCTCGGCCCGCGCCATGTCGATGTTCTTGAAGTGCAACAAAAGCTGCACCTTGCGGTTGAACCCCCGGGAATAGCAGTCCACCTCGACCCCGGAGTATTCGCCCCGGTGCAGCAGCACGTTGTGCTGGGTGGGAATGACCAGTTCGCCCTGGCGGTGCGGGTACATGGCGTCGAGACGCTTGTCCGCGAGCTCCATGGGCACCTGTTCGGGGTGCCAGTGCACGGCCAGGACATAGTCCTGGCGGGGATAGGTGTGCTCTGGGGCGACGATCCGCTGGACCTGTTCCGGGGTCAAGGTCAGGGACACGATCCGGGCAAAGGCCGTCCGCTCCTCCTCGGTGGCCTCGCGGGGCACCTCCCGCAGGTCGATTTCCCGGCACCGGGCCTGTCCGCCGATTTTTTTCACCGCTTCCATGGGTTCCGCCTCGGATTTCACCTCAAACCGCGCCATTTCAGGCATGCCGGGCATGGCAGCGTTTTTTTCCGGCGGCCAGCTCCCGGTAGGCCGGGACCATGGCCTCGACGTCGCCGGCGGCGGCCGCCGCCGCGAAGGCCGAGACCGCCTCCAGATAGGCCGGATAGGCTTCGTCGCCCTTGCCCTTGTAGGTGGTCATCAGGCGCGAATCGGCCGCGAAGGCGGCCACCAGCTCCGGTTTGGGGGCAAACCCCGCGGCCAGGGCCGCGCCGATGTCCTTGAAGTCGCGCTTCATGCGTTTTTTCAGCGACTTGTATCTGGGACGCCCCGGGGACGCCTGGAGCGCGGGAGCGCGACCCTCCCGCGGGGCGTCCGGCGTTTCGGGCTTGGGGAATCTGATCCGGACCTTGGCCTTAAGGCCCGGCCCCGCATCCTTGATCGTGATTTTCAGGGCCTTCATGCCCGAAAGGCCGACCGACCCCCCGGGGAACGAAAGAGCCCCCTTTTGCGCCTCGTCGGCCAGTTGGCGCAAAAACGCCGCCAGCTCATCCCTGTTCAGGTCCTTTTCCAGCTTCGCCTTCGGAGAGGGGTCCATGCGTCTTCCTTTCGTCCCTGTCGACCGACATTTTCAAGATGTTACAGTAAGAATGTTACGGTCGTTTGGCAAAGTCAATTTTCGGCTGAAAAAGGCGGCTCGGGAGTTCTCAGACCGTTTCCTCCCGCCGCGCCCTGATCTCCCCGCGCCATTTCCTGACCAGGAACACGAAGGGCACCAGGGCCAGGGCCTCGGAGGCCTCGCGCACGCCGAACAGGCCGGAGACGAGGTACAGGGCCGTCCCGGCCGTCAGGGCCAGGCCGATGGGCAGAAGCGCCCGCAGGCCCACGATGCGCATCTTCACATGGCAGTAGATGGTGGTGGCGGCGGCCACGGCGGCCTTGGTCACGACCATGGCCAGACAGGCCCCGAGCAGGGGATCGGCCGGGATGAGCACGGCGCACAGGGCCAGGTTCAGGGCCAGTCCGGCCACGTAGATGAAAAGCAGGAGCCGCTCCTTGCCCTGGCTCATCATCAGGTAGGCGGCCAGATTGTGCACGAAGGCGCAGATCACCGTGAACACCAGGTATTTCTGCATCCACATGGCCTCGTGGTAGGCCCCGCCGTAGATCGTGCCGATGATGCGGTCGGATTCGACGTACAGGACGAACATGATCGGCAGGGACACGCCGATCAGCCAGCGCACGCAGTCCCCGGCCAGCCGGGTGAACTCCGCCTTGTCGCTCTTCCACAGCCGGACGAACAGCGGATAGAGCACGCTGCGCAGAAGCAGGTTGGAGACCAGGATGGACACGCCGTCCACCAACTCCCAGGTGGCGCTGTATTGGGCCACCTTCATCGGGCCGGCCTGGCCCTGGAGGAAATAGACGTTGGCCTTGTTGTACAGGATGGCCGCCAGGGCCATGAGCACGAACACCGCCCCGCTTTTGGCCGTGGCCCAGGTCCGGGCCAGGGACTTGCGCTTGAGGGTCAGGCCCGTGAAATCGGTCTTGGCCAGGGCCAGAAGCACGCCGCCGATCAGGTTGACCCCGTTTTCGATGAGCTTGAAAAGCGCGATCCAGTGCGGCGCGGCCCCGGCGATCAGAAGGGCCAGGCCCCAGCCGTAGCCCAAAACCGCGGCCAGGGCCCGGATGCGGGCCTCCAGGTCCTGGCGGCCCTCCACCCGGATGGCCACGAAAAAGGAGCTGGCCAGGGCCTCCAGCCCCACCCCGGCGGAGATGACCAGGACCAGGTTGGTCAGGCCGGCCGTGTAGTCCTGCCACAGCACGAAGACCAGGACCCCGAGCCATCCGGCGGTCATGATGCCGCCCTTGAGCAGGGTGTACTGGGCCAGGATGTCGCCCTTGTGGGTGAATTTCTTGCTGAGCGAGGCCACCAGGGGCTGGTTCAGGCCGAATTCCCCGAGGAACAGGACGATGGAGGCCAGGCCGAAGGCCACCATGAATTCGCCGTAGTCGCTGGTGCTCTGCCGGGCGAGGTAGATCAGGAAGACCGTGTGCAGCCCGTCGCGAATCCACTGCGCCCCGGCAAGATGCAGGAACTTGCCGAGGATGCCGTGGGAATAGGCGGGTTTTATGGCAGGCGGTGCGTGTCGTGTGTCCATGGTTTCTGTCACCGCCGCGTCGCGGCCGGTTGCAATGGCTTACGCCGCATCCTGGTCCAGGACCCCGGCCAGGGCCCCGGGGGCCCCGGCCGGCGGCTTGCCGGCCAGCCGGCCCAAAAGGGGCAGTCCCTGGACCGCGTCCCGGAAACGTCCCGAGCGGCGGATATTGATGAAAAGCAGGGTCACGATCATGACCGGGAAGGGGGCGATCTGGAAGATCGTGGCCGGGACGCCCGGCAGGGAATCCTGGAGGTGGATGCCCGCGACCTGGATGAGGGCGAAGAAGTAAGCCCCGAGCACCACCCGCGACGGCCGCCAGCCGCCGAAGATGACGATGGCCAGGGCGATCCAGCCCGCGCCCTCGGCCCCCTGGGGGTGTCCCCAGCCGGGTTTGACACCCAGGGAATAGGCCGCGCCGGCGATGCCCGAGAAGGCCCCGCCCACGAGACAGTAGAGGGTCCTGAGCCGTTGTACCGGGATGCCCCGGGCGAAGGCCGCGCGCGGCGCCTCCCCGGCGGCCCGCAGGCAAAGCCCGGCCCGGGTGCGGTACAGAAAGTAGGTGATGGCGGCCAGGGCGGCGAGGCTCAGGTAGACCACCGGGCTCTGGCGGCCGATGACCGTGCCCAGGAAGGGGATGTCCGCAAGCCCGGGAATGGCCCACACCCCGAGGTCCGGGCCGGGCTGGCGGGCGTGGGGGTGCCCGAGAAAGTAGGCCAGATCGCGGCACAAAAGGGTCAGGATGAATCCCACGGCCAGGATCGGGGCTTTGAGCCGCAGGCCCGCCACGGCCAGCACCCCGGCCACGAGGGCCCCGGCCAGGGCCCCGGCGGCCATGCCCAGCCAGGCGTTTCCGGTGGTCCGGGCCGCGGCGAAGGCGGCCATGGCCGCAAACAGGATGGTCCCGTCCACGGACAGGTTGATGACCCCGGCCCGTTCGGACAGGGTTTCCCCCAGGGCGGCCAGGGCCAGGGGGGCGCCGGCGAAGAGCACGGCGGCCAGGTTCGCGGCCAGGGTTTCGGTCATGATCCGTCCCCCGAGAACCGCGCCCCGAGCCCCAGGCGTCCGGCGGCCAGAAAGGCCAGGACCAGGACCCCCTGGATGACCCCGCTCAGGGACGAATCCAGTTCCAGGGCCATGGGCAGCTGCACCGCCCCGGCCAGAAGCACGGCGAAGAACAGGCAGGACAGGGGCACGGCCCAGGGCGCAAGCGAGACCATGAGCACGGCCAGGATGGCGGTGTAGCCGAAATTTCCGGAGATGGAGGGGATCAGCCGGTGGTAGAGCCCGGTGACCAGAAGCCCTCCGGCCAGGCCCGCCAGCCCACCGCACAGGGCCATGGCCTCGAGCATGCGCCGGCCGGGGGACAGGCCGATAAGCCGCGCGGCCTTGAGGTTCTGGCGCACGGCCGCCAGTTTGAGCCCCCAATCCGTACGCCGCAGGAGCCAGACCACCAGGGCGAAGGCGGCCACGGCCACGAGCACCCCGAACATGCTGGCCGGCTTGCCGGCGAACCCGGGCAGGCGGAAGGCTTCGTCAAGCGGCTCCGTGCCGCTGAGCGAGGCCATGCCGGCCCGCTTCCAGGGACCCAGAATCAGCCACAGGCCGACGCCGGTGGCCGCGAAATTGAGCCCCAACCCGGAAAAAAGCTCGTGCACCCGGCCGTGGACCCGAAGCGCCCCGGACAAAAGGGCCCACAGGGCCCCGCCGCAAAACGCCCCGGCCAGGGCCAGGGCCAGGGCCGGGACCGGGGGAAAGGCGGCCGGATCGGGCAGCCGCAGCAGGCCCGTGGCGAAGATCGCGCCCATGGTGATCTGCCCCTCCACGCCGATGTTCCACAACCCGGCGGCGTAGGTGACCAGAAGCGCCGAGGCGCACAGAAAAAGCGGGATGAACGCGGAGAGGGTCTTCATCCAGGCGGCCCCGGAATCGATGCCGCCCCCGAAGAGCACGGCCAGGGTGGTCAGGGGCGGGGCCTGGGCCAGGACGAGCACGCCCAGGGTGGCGGCCAGGGCGATGCCCAGGGCGGCCAGGGCGCGTGGGGGCTTGGTCATGTCGCAGTCAGGCCACGGCCGGGATCGTCCGGCCGGTCATGTGGCGGCCGAGGCTTTGCACGGTCTGCCCGGCGGCGGGCAGATCGGCGGCCAGGCGCCGGTTGTAGAACACCAGGATGCGGCCGGAACGGGCCAATATCTCGTCCAGGTCCTCGGAGGAGAAGATCACGGTCGCCCCGGACGCGGCCAGGGAGCGGAAATGTTCCCATACTTGGGCGCTGGAGGCCATATCCAGCCCCCGCGTGGGGCTTTCGGCCACCAAAAGCCGGGTGGAGTCCGGGATGAGCGAGAGCAGGAGCCGCTGCTGGTTGCCGCCGGACAGGGACAGGGCCGGCGCCGAGGGCTGGTTCGGCACATGGAAACGGTCCACGAACCGCCGGGAAAAGAAGTCCCTGATGTCGCCCCGGGCGTCGGGAAAGCCGAGCCGGGCGTGGTCGGCCAGGGACAGGCCCGGGAAAAGGCCCTCCTCCATGCGCGAGGCGGGCAGGAAATGGGCTCCGGCCCGCAAAAAGGCCGACAGCCCCCGGCCGCGCATCCGCATTCCGGCGAGGCGGAACTCCCCTTCCCGCACCCGGGCCAGGCCGGCCAGGCCGCGCAGGAACAGTTCCTGTCCGCCGCCGGCCACCCCGGCCACGCCGATGATCTCGCCCGTGCGGATGGTCAGGGTGCAGGGCGGTAGGGCCGATTTTTCATCGGAAAAGGCCGCGTCGGAGAGTTCGGCCAGGGGCGCGGCTTCCGACGTTCGGACGGTCTCGGGGGCCTTGGCCGACACGACGGACGCCTCTCCGGCGATCTCCGGCTCCGCCGCCTGGGCCGCCTCGGGGCCGAACATGGTCTCAAGAAGCGTCCCGGCGTCGTAGGGCGGCTCGAAACGGCCGACCAGCCGTCCCTGGCGCATGACCAGGATCTCGTCGCACAGTTCCTCGGCCTCGGCCAGCTTGTGGGTCACCAGGATCACGATGCGGCCGTCGCGGGCCGCGAAATCGCGCAGGATGCCGAACAGGACGTCCTTTTGGGCCGGAGAGATGCCCGTGGTGGGCTCATCGAGAATCAAAAGCCGCGCGTCGTTGTCGATAAGGCGGGTCAGTTCCAGCTGCTGGCGCTCGGCCACCGTGAGCCGGGAGACCGGATCGTCCGGCCGGAAAAAAAATCCCAGCTGGCCCGAAAGCTCGATGAGCCGGGCCTTGGCCTTCCTGGCGGTGCGCGGCCGCCCCCCCAGGGTGAAGTTCTCCCACACGGCAAGCGGCGGAAAATCCAGGGGGTCCTGGCTGAGCATGCCCAGCCCCAGGGCCATGGCCGTCGCGGGGGTCAGCCTTTCGCGGCGCTCCCCGTCGATCTCCACGAAGCCCCGGTCGCAGGCCACGTGGCCGGCAAGAACCCGCATCAGCGTGCTCTTGCCGGCCCCGTTCTCACCCAGAAGCCCATGGATGCGGCCCGGCTTCAGGGCCACGGTGACGCCGTCGTTGGCCAGGATCCGGCCGTAGCGTTTGGTGATGTCCGAGAGGTAAACGTCCACGGCGTCGTTCCCGCAAGCCCCTTGGGGGCTTATTTGGCCACGCTTTGTCCTTCCATGCCCTTAAGAAGCTGCCCCATGTACCAGATCTGCTTGTCCGTGGCCTTCTCGCCGTCCGTAAGGAACACCGAGCCGTCCTGATAGTCCAGCGGTCCGGCAAACAGGTTCACCTTGCCCGAACCCAGGTCGGCCACGAATTTTTTCAGTTCCGCCCGGGTCTTTTCGGACAGGGCCGGCCCCTCGGCATAGCCCACGATGGAGGTGTCCGGATTGTTCAGGTCCGCGAAATCCGGGGCCAGCCATTCGAAAGCGGGCTTGTAGGTGCCGCTTTTGGCCTGCCCCGCCAGCTTCAGGAAGGTCGGTCCCCAGTTGAAATAGGGCACGCCCAGGCACACGTCGTCGTATCCCTGGCAGGCCAGCTTGTAGTCATAGGAGACGGCGAAGGCCTCGGCCCCGGCCCCACGCTTCTGCTTGGCCACGATAAGCGCCTCGGGGGTGTCGATGCCGGAAATCACCACGTCGTGGCCGCCGTCGAAAAAGGCCGCCGCCACCTGGTTGGGGTCGGAGGTCACGCCGGGGATGTTGAACCAGAACCCGATCCAGTTGACCTTGAAGGACAGGTCCTTGGCCGGCCTGCCCAGGACCTTTTCCCAGGCGTGGCGCGCGCCCAGGTAGGCCGAGGCGGCCAGTCGCCGGGTCTCGTCGTTGATCAGCGGCCCCAGGTAGGCGATCTTTCCTGTCTTGGTGGTCATGGCCGCGGCGAACCCGGCCATCATCTTACCGTATTCCATGCGCCCGAACACGTTGCCCAGGTTCTTCGGGGCCTTGCCCGTGAGTACGTCGTCGCCGGACACGTGCACGAAGGTCAGATCCGGATGGGCGGCGGCGGCCTCGCGGATACCGTCCTTCATGTCGTCGGAGCCGGCGATGATCAGCGTGGCCCCCTTGGACGCCAGATCGTCCACAAGCTGGGGAATGGTCACCCCGGGCCGGTCGGCCGGATTGACCTTGTCCAGGTAGATCATCTTGGACCCGGGAAGCTTTTCCTCCACATACCTGCCGCCCTCGTACTGGGCCTGGCTGTACCCCTTGTCGTTGTAGGGGCCGACCAGCAACAACCCGAAGGTGAAGGGCTTGTCCTCGGCCCGGACCAGGGCGGGCGCGAGCGACAGGACCAGGAACAAGGCGGCCAGACACCAGACGGCGCGTTTCATGGATATCTCCTTGGGTGACGATTTCACGGCGGACGTGCGGTGATCGTTTGCATCCCGAAAAATCAACCCACTGCCAAAAAAACCGGCAAACGACAAGCAATTCCACCGCCCCCGGGGCTGCCGCCCCGGACCCCGCCCGGGGGGAATCATTCCCCCCGGCCCCCCCGATTCCGGGGCTTTTTCCCGGCGCGTCGCGCCGGGAAAAAGCCCCGGGAAACGGGTGCAGGGTGCTTGGCACCCTGCCGGGGGCGTGGGGGCGGCGCCCCCACATCCTTTTCCGGCTCAGGACAGCGCCAGCCGCCCGTTTTTGACGAATCCCTCGACCAGGTCGAAGACCATCTCGTTGCCCCGGAAGGTCGCGGCGCGCACGGCGGCCCGGCGGGCGGGCAGGGCGGCCTCGAAGTCGAGGATCATGTTTTTGGACAGCCGCATCATGTCCAGTTTGCGGCCGTAGCCGAGCTTTTCGAGGTACAGGGCGTTTAGGTGCTGTTCCAGGGCGCCGCCCACGGGGAAGGACATGACGGGTTTGCCGTAGTACAGGGCCTCGGACATGAGGTTGTGGCCGCCGCCGCACATGACGTAGGCGCAGGTGGACAGATCGGCCAGGAGCCCGTCCTCGGAATAACTGCGGAAGGTCAGGTTCCCCTCGGTGCGGTCGATGTCGTAGCCGTAAACCCGGAATTCGCGGTCCAGGGTTTTCAAGAAGGGCACGAAGGCGTCGCAGATGGAGCAGCTTTGGTAGACCAGGATGTGGTCGCCGTCCGACGGGGTGAACCGGAAGACGCTGTCGCGCAGGATCGGCGGGGCGATGCGCGCCCGAAGCCCCGGTTTGACCGGCGGCTGGTAGAAGGAAATGGCCAGGTAGTCCGTGCAGTGGCTGAAAAGGAAGCGGATGGAGGCCAGGATGCCGTAGTAGTCCAGGCGCAGGGAGGCCGGGATGTCGTGGGCGCAGGCCGAGATCACGTGCTGGTGGTCCAGGGACAGGCAGGGAATGCCGGCCCTTTTGGCCGCGATGGGCACGAAATATTCGTAGTCGGAGATGGCCGCGTCGGGTCTGAAATCGTCGATGATCCGGGCCAGCCGGTCCAGTTCCCGGCCCCGGCGGGCCAGGGTGCGTGCGGCCAGGGCCACGGTGGCCGCCGTGTCCACCTTGTATTTCTTGTAGCGGGTGCCTGGGTTTTCGAAATGCTCCACGCGGAACTCCCGGCCAAGGAGCCCGGCCCCCTCCTCGCTGGAGATGAACAGGAATTCGTGGTGGGGCAGGTGTCTGGCCACCACCGTGGCCCGGATGGCGTGGCCGTGCTGGGAGCCGTGCACCCCGTAGAGGATTTTGGCCATGAGGACTCCTTGGTTGCGCGTCGCGGGGCGGGGGGATGGGAGGATGCGCCGGCGGGCCGTGCCCCGCGAGGGCAGCCTTACCGGGGAATGCCGGGGAGGGCAATCCCAAAGGGACGGGCTTTGCGCCATGGAAGAGGGTGGATTGACGACTATCGGCCATTGTACATAGATTGGGATCGAATCGAAGCGGTGTCCGCATCTCAGCCCCCCGGGAGAAGGCATGAAAACCTTCCTGGAACCGTTGCGCCGGGCCAGCGCCGGCGACAAGGACGCCTTTGCCGAGCTTGTCCGGAGATTTTCCGGCATGGCCGCAAGCGTGGCGCGGCAACGTCTGCGCGACAAGGGACTGGCCGAGGATGCCGTGCAGGAGGCCTTCCTCTCGATGTGGCTGAATCTTCCCGGCCTGCGCGCCCCCGAGTCCTTTCCGGTCTGGCTGCGCAGCATCGTCGCCAACAGTTGCAACAGAGTGCTGCGACGCCGTCCGCCCGGAACCCTGACGGCGGACTTGGAGGATATCGAAAACCTCCCCGACGAGGGCATGGATCCGGTGGAACATTACGCCCGCTATCAGACCCGGGAGATGGTGCTGGCCTTTCTGGCTTCCCTTTCGGACGTCTATCGCGAGGCGGCGGTGCAGCGATACCTGCTGGGCCGATCCTACGAGGAGATTTCTTTCGCGCTGGGGGTGCCCGTGGGCACCATCAAGCGCCGGCTGCACGAGGTCCGGGACCGGCTGGTGCGCGGCATGGCCACCCGGGACACGGCGGCTCTGCGGGTCGGATATCTGCCCATTTCGGACCACCTGTTGCCCATGGTCGCCCATCAGCGGCACGACCAGGGCTCCTTCCGGGTACTGCTGCGCAAGTTTCTCTCCTGGCCGGAGCTGGTCAAGGCCCTGGTCAACGAACGCCTGGACGCTGCCATGATCATGGCCTCTTTGGCCATGGTCCTGCACAATCGGGGCACGCGGCTGCGCTGGGTTCTGGACGGGCATCACGACGGGAGCGCCCTGGCCGTGCGGCGGTCCATGGCCCATGCCTCCGGCCGGGACTGGACACGGCATCTCGCGGGCGCGACCATGGGTTTGCCGCATGCCCTGTCCACCCACAGCGTGATCCTGCACACGGTCATGGGCTTGGGGCGGACGGGTGGCCCGGGGACGTTCAGGCCCAGATACGTGAGTCCTTCCCGCATGAACGAGACCCTCGCCCGGCGGGGCATGGACGGGTTCTTCTGCGCCGAGCCCTGGGCGGTCATGTCCGAGGCCTCGGGGGCGGGAAAGGTGCTGCTCCGCTCCCGGGAACTGGCCCCGGAGCACATCTGCTGCATCCTCGTGGTCCGTGGCGATTTCGCCGAAACCCATTCCGAGTTGCTCGACATGTATCTGCGCCAGGTGCTGGCCGCCGCCGAGTTCGTCGGCCGGCATCCGGACGAGAGCGCCAGGATCCAGGCCCGGTACACGGGAGTGGACAAGGACGCGGCCGCCTACGTGCTGCGCAAGGGCCTGGTGTCCTTTCGAGACATCGTTCCGGACCGGGGACGCGTCGAAACCCTCATGAACCTTGTCCAGCGGGCCGGCATCATCGACAGGCCCGTCGATCTGCAAGAGTTTTCCCCTCCCTGTCCCGTCTGACCGTCTGTCCACCATCCCGAGCGAACCTTTCCCGCGTGCCGCGACTCTCTATCTCGGAGAAGGCGTCGTTGACCGGGCTGTGAGGCCCTTGCGACAAAGGAGCGCGGTATGCCTGCGAGCGTGGACGAGGTTGTCGTCAGGGTGGCGGACATCTGCGAATACAAATGGGACATGGTCCGCAACCGGCCCTGGGCCTACGTGCTTTCAGGGGTGGCGGGCGGGGCCATGGTGGTCTTCGGGGCCACCTTGGCCCTGGCCGTGAGCGCCGGAGTGCCCGAGAACCTCGCCCCGGGACTGGCCAACCTGCTCATGGGGCTGGTGTTCATGTTTTCCCTGGTGATCATTATGGTCAGCGGCATGTCCCTGGTCACGGCCGACATGTACATCGGCGTCATCGGGGTATTTCACCGCCGGATCACCTGGGGGTGGTTCGTCTGGGGCGTGCTTCTCGGCTATGTCGGCAATTTCCTGGGGTCCATGTTCTTCATGTGGCTCGTCAGCATGTCCGGCCCCTATGGGGCCTGGCCCTGGCTGGCCCGGTCCCATGCCATGGGCGTGGCCAAGCTCGGCTACACGGCCCTGGAGATCTTCGTCATGGGGATCGCCTGCACCTGGATGCTGCAGACGGCGGCCATCCTGTACGTCAAGGCCAACGAGGAAGTGGCCAAGATCGCCCTGGCCGCCTACGGCCCCCTGGCCTTCGTGGCCGGCATGACCGAACACTGCATCGCCAACATCGGCTTTCTGGCCCTGCCCCTGTTTCAGCAGGAAGCCTACCTCGAGGCCGCGGGGCGGATGGGGGTTGACGCGTCGGCGCTGCTGCACTGGGGATTCGGCCAGTATGGCTGGGCGCACAACCAGCTTTACACCGTGCTTGGAAACATCGTGGGCGGCGTCCTTTTCGTGGGCGTGGTCTTCCAGCTTGTTTCCAACCCCAGGCGCGTGATGGAGCGCTATGCGGAAAAAAAGTCGTTCATGATCAAACTCTAGGAGGTGGGCATGGACTATTCGCCCCTCAATCCCCTCGTCTGGGGGCTGTTCTTCCTCTTCATCCTGTTGGTTGTCGGGGTGGAGCGGTGCTTCAGGAGAAAACACCCGGACTATCCGGGAAGGAGGCGATAGGGGCCGCCGGATCAAGGGCGGGGACGCCGCTTCCGGGAATCGGATTTTCCCGACGCGGTCCCGGGAGGGTGAAGACGATGGTGGCGGCGACCCAAGAACCGCGCGAGGACAACGCGCCACGCAAGGAGGCTGCGATGCGAGAAAACGGGTGGATTCCAACCATGTGCTATCAATGCAAGGCCGAGTGCGCCATCCTGGTCCGGGTTCAGGACGGCGTGATCAAGGAGATCCGCGGCAATCCCCGGGCCGGGGGCAAGGCCTGCGTCAAGGGCATGTCGGGCGTCTCGCTGCAGTATCATCCCGAGCGTCTCAGCCGTCCGCTGAAGCGTGTGGGCAAGCGGGGCGAGGGCAGGTTCGCGCCGTGCCCGTGGGACGAGGCCCTGGACGCCATCGCCGGCAAGCTGGCGGAACTGCGGGACCGGGGCGAGGCCCACACGCTCACGGCCAGCTTCTTCCCCCACTCCATCACCGATCCCAAATGGCGGTTTCTCAACGCCTACGGCGGGTTCATCAACACCGCCCTGCCGCACTGCGACTCGGCCAAGATCGTGGCCTTCATCAAGGCCATGGGCGGGGTGCCCAACCATCACATCCCGCCCAACTTCGCCACCACGCCCAAGGGCGGCGTCATCATCCTGGCCGGCCGCCACGCCATGGGCTGCCTCGACGACGCCACGGTGCCCAAGGACATCCTCGACGCCAGGGAGCGGGGGGCCATGCTCGTGGTCATCGATCCCATCTTCACGGCCGACGCGGCCAAGGCCGACTGGTGGATCCCCATCAGGCCCTCGGGCGATACGGCCCTGTTCACGGGAATGACCCATCATATCGTCCTCAACGACCTCTATGACAAGAAGTTCGTGGAGAACTGGGTCCGGGAGGGCGATTTCGACAAGCTCAAGGACTATCTGGCGGACAAGACCCCCGAGGCCATGAGCGCCATCTGCGACGTGCCGGCCAGGGACATCGTCAAGCTGGCCGAACTGTGCGCCGCCGCCCCCTCGGTCGGGGTGGACAGCTTCAAGGGCATCATGCTGGGGCAGGCCCTGGACTTCGGCCACGCCTGGACCAATTTCCTGGCCGTGACCGGAAACATCGACAATCCCGGCGGACAGCCCCTGCCGGACCTCACACCGCTGAGCCCGGTCGCGCCCGTGCCCTCCGGACCCGCTCTGGCCGAGAAGGGCTGGCATGTCACCGGGCCGGACAAGGGCAAGTTCCACAAGTATTCCTTCATCATGGAACCCACCTGGTACCAAGCCCAGGCCATCAAGAACGGCGGTCTCAAGATGCTGATCACGGCCGAATGCAATCCCGCCATCACCGAGATGGGCCAGGAGGAGTGGCGCAAGGCCGTGACCATGACCGACGCCAAGGGCGACTATCTCCTGGAAATGCTGGTCAGCTACGAGATCATGCCCTCGGAAACCTCCAAGTATGCGGATTACGTGCTGCCGGACAAGACCTACTTCGAGCGTTGGGAGCTGTTGTACATGCCCTGGTGGTACAACTTCGGCCACGGCGTGGCCCTGCGCCGGCCCGTGGTGGAGCCGCTCGGGGAATGCCGCCATTCCAACGAGGTCTTCATCGAACTGGGAAAACGGCTGTGCCCCGAATACTTCGGCTTCAGGGACGACCTGGAATACTACGACATCCAGCTCGCCGGGCTGGGGCTGTCGGTCGAAAAACTCAAGGAGATGGGCGGGCTGTGGTCGCCTGGGACAATGGGCTTTCGCAAGTACGAGCGGGGCGGCTTCGGCACCCCCAGCACCAAGGTGCACCTCTACTGGGAGGACCTGGAGGAGGTGGACCAGGCCCTGCCGCGCGTGGGGCTGGCCCCGGAATATGCCGAGGACACCGGGACGTTCCCCTTCATCCTGATCTCCTACCGCACCACCTTCCATCAGGGGTCGGGACAATGGACGCACAACAACCCGCAGTTGCGCGATCCCAAAAGCGGCCTGCGCGAGAATCCCGTGCTGATCAATACGGCCACGGCCCGGAAGCTGGGCGTCAAGGACGGGGATATCGTCACCCTGCGTTCCCGCACCGGCAGCCTGAAGGTCAGGGCCAAGTGCACGGAGCGCATCCGGCCCGACTGTCTGGGCCTGCACCATGGCTTCGGCTCTTCCGTGGGCGGGGTGGCGAGCCGGGGCGAAGGCGTGAGCGACAACATCCTGATCCCGGATTCGGGCATGACCCTGGACTGGCAGGACGTGGTGGGCGGCGAGTCGCATGTGTCCACGCGCGTGGCCGTGGAAGTCTAAAGGAGGAAGACCATGAAACAACTGAGCCTGGCCATAGATCTTTCCCGGTGCATCGGCTGCAAGACCTGCGTCGTGGCCTGCCGCAACGCCCATGGCCTGATCGACCACGCCGCGGCCGTGAGTGGGGATCTGCCCTATTATCTGCGCGTGGAGAGCGAGCGGAAGGGCGTCTATCCCAACCTCTCGGTGCGGACCTGGGTGGTGCCGTGCCAGCATTGCAAGAACGCGGCCTGCGTCAAGGCATGCAAGGCCGGGGCCATCGTCAAGGACGAGCAGACCGGGATCGTGCGCATCCTGGCCGAGAAGTGCGTGGGCAAGGGCGATTGCCTGAAGGCCTGTCCCTACGGGGTGATCCAGTTCGACGCGGCCCGAAGGAAGGCCCACAAATGCGATCTGTGCTGGGATCGGGTGCATGTGGGGGAAAAACCGGTGTGTGCCGAGGTCTGCCTGACCGGGGCCATCCGTTTCGGGGAAAAGGAGGTTTTGAAGATGAGGCTCGAGGCCGAGGGCAAGGAGATTCTCAAGAAAATGAGCGCCCAGTCCGTGTTCTATTTCCGCAACCCGGACTAGGGGATTCGTCCGCGGACATCCCGCAGCCGGCCGGACGTCCGTCGGGGCTTCCGGCCGGCGGGCGGAATCAGGTGGCGTCCGCCGTCAGGCCAGGGCCGACGCGTCGGTTCGTCGCGGGGCGGGAGCCGTTTCGGCCCTTCCCGGGGACGACCGCGGCCTTCGGCCTGACGTCGGAGGAGGCGCGGCAGACCCGGGCGCGGCTTGAGGTCTTCGCCCCGGACCGGGACGCGCCGGAGATGGAGGCAGATGATGCTTCTGCGGAAAATTTATGATGCTATCCGTGCATGATCTTTTTGTCTTTCACGCAAGCCCCACCTCGGGCGCGATGGCCGCCATGGCCGCGATGGCCGTGGCTAAAAAAGCGTCCAGCTCCATGCCCGCCTTGTCGCACTCCAGGATGTTCTCCCGCCTGACGGCCGCCGCGAAGGCCTTGTCCTTCATCTTCTTCTTGATGCTCTTGGGCGCCAGGCCCTCCATCCTCGTGGGCCGGATCAGCGCGGCGGCCGAGATCATGCCGGTCACCGACTCGGCGCAACGCAGCGCATAGTCCAGGCGGGCGGCGGGCATGACCCCGGTGTGCTCGCTGTTGTGCGCGGCGATGGCGGCGATGGCCTCGGGCGGCAGTTTTCCTTCGAGGTGCGCGGCACACTCCAGGCCGTGCCGGGAGGGATCGTCCTTGGTCACGGGGTAGTCCAGGTCGTGCAGCAGCCCGGTCAGGCCCCACAGGGCCGGGTCCTCGCCGAGCGCGCGGGCCATGGCGGCCATGATGGCCTCGGTCTCCAGGGCGTGGCACACCAGATGGCGTTCGGGCTGAAAGGATGCAAGCAGGGCCAGGGCGGATTCGCGGTCGATCATGGCGGTCTCCTGTGATGCTGGGTGTCTCCGGAATCGGGCGGCGGTGGCCTCAGGGTTTCGCGTCGCGGGTCAGGGGGCGGCCGCAGGACGGGCAGCGCGGCGGCCGGCCATCCGGCGGGTCCGGGACGTCCCGGGGCACGGGTTTGCCGCAGTGGGGGCAGCGCTCGGGCCGCTCCGCGCGGCGCAACAGGTTTTGAATGATCTGGAAGATGGCGTTCACGCCGGGGCCTCCCAGGAACGGCGGCGGGAGGTGAACAGGCCGGCCTTGGCCGTGATGTCGGCGTGGGGCCCGAAGACGTAGGCCACGTCGCCGGCCGCGAAGCGCATGGTGCCGTCGGGGTTGGGAAAGACCTGCCCGCCCCGGCCCACGGCCACCACGGTCAGGCCGTGGGTGCGGCGCAGTTCGGATTCCTCCAGGGTCCGGCCGTCGAGCATGGAGCCCTCCTCCACGGTCAGGGCGCTGACGTCGAGGCCGGTGAAGCCGTGGGTCAGGGCGGCCATGGGCTCGCCGCGAATCTCCAGGTTCCGCAGCATCTCGTAGCTCTCCGAGCGGACTTCGTCCACGAAGCGCTCGATGTCCATGCGCGGGACCATGTACTTGGTCATGACCCGGGTGAAGATCTCGATGGAGGTCTCGAACTCCTCGGGGATGACGTCGTTGGCCCCGAGATCGCGAAGCGGCCCGATCTCGTTGACGAACCGGGTGCGGACGACGATGTGCACCGAGGGATTGGCCTTTCTGGCCGTGTCGGTGATGCGCCGGACGGCCACGGGGTCCGAGACCACGATGGCCAGCACCCGGGCCTTGCCTATGCCGGCGTGTTCCAGCACGGCCGGCTGGGTGGCGTCGCCGTAGGCGATGGGTTCGCCCTTGGCGGCCTGGGCGCGCACGGTGTCCGGGTTCATTTCCAGGATGGTGTAGCCGATGCCGGCGGCCTTGGCGGCCCGGGCCAGGTGCCTGCCGCCGATGCCGAAGCCGCAGATGATCAGGTGGTCGGCAAGTTCTCGGGCCGGGCCTTCGGCGGCTTCCGGCCCCCGGTAGGGCACGGCGGCCCCCGCAAGCAACGGCAGGCGGCCCAGGCGGTCGGCCACCAGGGGCGCGAACATGATGCAAAAGGGCGTCAGCAGCATGGTCAGGATGCTGGCCGAGAGAAAGAGCTGGTAGTGGTCCTGGCCGATGAGGTTCTGGGAAAGCCCGGTCTTGGCCAGGATGAAGGAGAATTCGCCCACCTGGCACAGGCACAGGCCCACCAGCACGGCCGGGCGCAGGGGATAACCCAGTATCCGGGCGGCCGCGGCGGCGATGACGGTCTTGAGCGCGAGCACGGCGGCGGTGACGGCAAACACCGTGTCCACGTGTTCGCTGAAATAGGCGAGGTTCAGGAGCATGCCCACGGAGACGAAGAACAGGCTGGTGAACACGTCGCGGAAGGGCAGGATGCCCTCCAGGGCGCTGAGGGAATATTCGGACTCGGACATGATCAGCCCGGCCAGAAAGGCCCCCAGGGAAAGCGACAGCCCGAGGCTTGAGGTCAGGAAGGCCACGGACATGCAGATGCCCAGGGTGGTCAGAAGGAACAGTTCGCGGCTGCGGGTGCGCATGACCGCGGCCAGGACGCGGGGCACGATCTTCCTGGCCAGGAAAAAGACCAGGATCACCACCCCGAAACCCTTGACGGTCATGAGCACCAGCGCGGAAGTCTCGGTCTGGCTCTGGCCGGACAAAAAGGGCACCAGGAGCATCATGGGCACGATGATGAGGTCTTGGAAGATCAGGATGGACAGGGTGATGCGGCCGTGGGGGGACTCCACCTCGGCCCGCTCCTGGAGGAGCTTTAAGACGATGGCGGTGCTGGAGAGGGCGGTCAGGAATCCGGCGAACACGGCCTGGCCGGTGGAGAGCCCAAGCCACACGCCCGCCCCGGCAAAGACCAGGATGGTCAAGAGGACCTGGGTCGAACCGCCGAAGAACACGGGCTTTTTCAGCTTGACCAGTTCCGAGACGGACAGCTCCAGGCCGATGGTGAAAAGGAGCATGATGACGCCGATCTCGGCCACGGTTTCCACTTCGTGGACCGAACTGACCAAGCCAAGGCCGTGGGGGCCGGCCAGGACGCCGGTAAGGAGAAACCCGACGATGGCCGGGACGCGGATCTTGTGACACAGGAAGATGACCCCGATGGACAGGCAGAAGATGACGACGATTTCTTTGAGCAGAGCGAATTCCATCTGGGAATGACTGGCATCCTGAAACGCGGGTTGTCAAGGCCGGCCGGGGCGCGGCGCAGGCCGGGAATCCTCCGATCCCGGGACCCGGGAAGGGCGGGAAGCCGGGGGGCGCCCAGGGTGCGGCCCGCCGGAACGTACCCCCGGGCCGGAAGGGATCAGCCGTGTTCGTGGGAGGGGTCGGCGGCCTTGAGGCTGTCGAGTTCCTCGCGGCACTGGGTAAGGACGCGGTCGGCAAAGGCCACGGCCACCTTCTTGGCGTCCTCGGCCGAGGCGAACTTGTCCTTGAGGGAGCGTTTGCCCACCTGGACCTTCCAGCCAGGCGTGCCCATGCGGTCGTAGACCACGGCCACCAGAAGGGCCTTGGCCAGATTGACGAAATATGTGGTGTCGTCGTGCTTTTCCCATGCGACGCTCACGGCATTCTCCTTGGCGCGGTTCCGGGTGGAAGGGATGGTATCGTAGTCCTATCACCCGGGCGGGCGGGACGCAAAACGTTTTCGGGGCAAAAGGGAAAACCCGGGGAGGACGCCCGTCCTCCCCGGGTTTCACATGGGCGGGATGAGAGTCGTTTATCCGAAGACGGCGGCCCCGGTCTCCCCGGTGCGGATGCGCCGGGCGTCGGCGATGTCCAGGACAAAGATCATGCCGTCGCCCTCCTTGCCGGTCTTCGCGCCATCGGCGATGGCGTCCATGGCCTCGGCCGCCTTGTCGTCCTTGACCGCGACTTCCAGGCGCACCTTCTTGAGCAGGTTCACCTCGATGATGACCCCGCGGTAGGTCTCGGTATAGCCCTTCTGGCGTCCGGAACCGGCGATGTTGGTCGCGGACATGCTGTGGATTCCCTTGGCGTAGAGGGCCTGCTTGACGGCGTTGAGCTGTTCCGGCCTGAAGTAGGCAATGATGAGTTTCATATTCGCCCCCTATTCGGTGATGAAGATCTGGAAGCCGCTGTAGGCCTCGCTGCCGTGCTCGGTCAGATCCAGCCCCTTGAGCTCCTCCTCGGCCGACACCCGGATGCCCACGGTGATCTTGAGCAGGGCGAAGAGGACCAGCCCCGCGCCGAAGGCCCAGATGAAGACCGCGCCCACGCCGATGACCTGGGTGATGAGCTGGGTCAGGCCGCCGCCGTAGAACAGGCCGGCCACGCCGCCGAAGTCCGGGCTGGCGAACAGGCCCACGCACAGGGTGCCGAAGGCGCCGCACACGCCGTGCACCGAGATGGCGCCCACCGGGTCGTCGATTTTCAGCACCTTGTCGAGGAACTCCACGGACAGGATGACCAGGATGCCGGCGAAGAATCCGATGATCAGCGCGCCGCAGGGAGAGACGTTGGCGCAGCCGGCGGTGATGGCCACAAGACCGGCCAGGACGCCGTTTAGGCTCATGGACACGTCGGGCTTGCCGAACCGCAGCCAGGCGGTGGCCATGGCCGACAGGCCGGCCATGGCGGCGGCCAGGTTGGTGGTCACGGCGATAAGACCGATGGTGCCGTTGGCCGCGGTGGTGGAGCCTGGGTTGAACCCGAACCAGCCGAACCACAGGATGAAGACGCCTAACGCCACCAGGGGCAGGTTGTGGCCGGGAATGGCCCGGGCCACGCCGTCCTTGGAGTACTTGCCGATGCGCGGGCCAAGGAGCATGGCCCCGGCCAGGGCCACCCAGCCGCCCACGGAGTGGACCACGGTGGACCCGGCGAAGTCGATCATGGGCGCGTCAAGCTTGGACAGCCAGCCGCCGCCCCATATCCAGTGCCCGGAGATGGGATAGACCAGGGCGGTGACCAGGAAGCTTAAGAACAGATAGGCCACGAACTTGGTGCGCTCGGCGATGGCTCCGGAGACGATGGTCACGGCCGTGGCCGCGAACACGCACTGGAAGAACCAGTAGGTGTAGCCCCACAGGCCGTCGGCGTCGGCCGTGGAGGCCTCGGACAGGCCGAAATTGGAGAAGCCGAGAAAACCGCCGATGTCATCTCCGAACATCAGGGCGAAGCCGATCAGGAAAAAGGCCACGCTTCCGGCCGCGAAGTCGAACATGTTCTTCATCAGGATGTTGCCGGCATTTTTCGCGCGCGTCAGGCCTGTCTCGACCATGGCGAATCCGGCCTGCATGAACATGACCAGGATGGCGGCGATGAGCGTCCACATGACGTTTCCGTTTTGCTGAGACAGAAATTCGGGCGCCGAATCCTGGGCAAAGGCCGCGCCGGGCAGGACCAGCGCGCCAAGCGCCGCCACGCTCATGACCGCCAGCGCCTTTTTGGAGAGAGTCCATCTCCGTTCCATAAAAACTACCTCCTCGAAAAGTGTTTTTCCCCGCATAACCGGGCCACCACACGCCGCTCCCCGAAGGGCGCGCGCCGCACGCGCGGGCTCTCGGATCACTCCATTTGAGCAAGAATGGAGCCAACACATAACATGCTTGAATGATTTACGTTTATTATTGTCCATGGCGACTTCATACAATAATGTAGGGTTTGTGGGCTTCTTTGCTACAATATTGTGGGCGAGTGTCGTCGCCCCGGGGCGGCGCCGGCTTGCGGCGGAAACGCCACTCCCCGACTGCGGCGGCCGTGTCGTTTTGCGCAAGCCTGGGGCCGGACTCCTTGAGACGCCGGTGTGGCGGCGAGGCGCTCCACACGTCCGGCCCGTTCCCGGGCCAGCCCATGCCCGAATCGTCTCCGGAAGACGCCGTACCCCGAGAAAAAACAAAAGGCCGCCTCCCGGGGGAGACGGCCTCGGATGCACTCGTCTGGCGCGTGCGGACTACAGGATGGGCAGGTAGCGCTCGATTTCCCATTCGGTGATCTGCATGCGGTAGGCGTCCCACTCGGCCTTCTTGTTGTCGAGCAGGGCGTTGAAGAGGTGGTCGCCCAGCACGTCGCGCATAAGCGCACTCTTCTCCAGGTTGTCGATGGCCTCGCGCAGGCTTCCGGGCAGGGAGGAGATGCCCTTGGCGGCCATCTCGGCCTCGCTCATCTTGAAGATGTTCTCCTCGATGGGGTTGGCCAGCTCGTAGCCGGACTCGATGCCCTTGAGCCCCGCGCCGAGCATGGCCGCGAAGCACAGATACAGGTTGCAGGCGGGGTCCGGGCTGCGCAGCTCGATGCGGGTGGCGGCCTCCTTGCCGGGCTTGTACATGGGCACCCGGATCAGGGCCGAGCGGTTGCGGCGGGCCCAGGCGATGTACACCGGGGCCTCGTAGCCGGGCACCAGGCGCTTGTAGGAGTTGATCCACTGGTTGTTGACCAGGGAGAACTCGGGGGCGTGCTTCAAGAGGCCGGCGATGTAGCTTTTGGCCTCCTTGCTCAGGTGGTACTGGTCGGAACCCTCAAAGAAGGCGTTCTTGGACCCCTTGAACAGGGACTGGTGCACATGCATGCCCGAGCCGTTTTCGCCGAACAGGGGCTTGGGCATGAACGAGGCGTAACAGCCGTGCTTGCGGGCGATCTCCTTGCACACCACGCGGTAGGTGACGGCCATGTCGGCCATGGTCACGGCCTCGTTGTAGCGCAGGTCGATCTCGTGCTGGCTGGGGGCCACCTCGTGGTGGCTGTATTCCACGGCGATGCCCATGCTCTCCAGGGCGAAGATGATGTCCCGGCGGACGTCATTGGCCAGATCGCGGGGCGGGGCGTCGAAGTAGCCGCCGAGGTCCAGGATCTTGGGCTCATTGGCGTTGGCGAAAAGGAAAAACTCAAGCTCCGGGCCGACATAGTAGGTGTAGCCCAGGTCAGCGGCCTTCTTGGTCATTTTCTTCAGGATGTACCGGGAGTCGGCCACGAACGGGGTGCCGTCGGGAAGCCTGATGTCGCAGAACAGGCGGGCGACGGGACGTTCGGAGGGCCGCCAGGCCACCAGCTGGAAGGTGGTGGGGTCCGGGAAGGCGACCATGTCGCTTTCCTGGATCTTGGTGAACCCGGTGATGGACGAGCCGTCAAAGCCCATGCCTTCCTCGAAGGCGGCCTCGAGTTCGCGCGGGGTCACCTGGAAGCTTTTGAGCACGCCCAGGATATCGATAAACCAGAACTGCACGAACGAAACGTTGTAATCTTTGACCGCCTTGAGCACGTCGTCAGCGTTTTTGCAATTGAAAACCGCCATATTCTGATCCTCCGTCACTGTGTGTTTTGGCGCGGACAGGCGAGACCGGCCGAAGTGCGCGAGCGGTACTTAATAAAGATTGTGCGGCCGAGGCAAGGGAATAAAACGGCAAAATTTAACAAAAATGACAAAAATATTTCAAATCGTGTTTGTAACATCCCGCATATTCAGCCGTTTCCTCGGGGACTATTTTCTTTCCTGCACGAAAAACATGGTCCTCACCTCCTTTTCCGGTCCTCAGGGACGGCGTCGGCGTCGATCAGCCCCAGGTGATCGAGAAGCCGCAGAAAATATGGTTTTCCGCGCTGGTCGAAGCGCCGGATGCCGGCCTCGCGGGCGAGCTCCATGGCCTGGCGGTACTCTTCCCGGGTCACGGCCCGGGCGATGGCCGGATGCCTCCCGGCTTCGCCGCAGGGGCGGTACTGGTCCATGATATTGACGTAGGTGTCCGGCGACACCTCCCGGGCCAGAAACCGCATCCATTCGGCGGTGCCGGCCAGCCCTGCGGGCATGACCAGGTGCCGGACCAGAAGGCCCCGACGGGCCAGGCCGTCCTGGTCCACCACCAGATCCCCGACCTGGGCGTGCATCCGGCGCACGGCCTCCCGGGCGCGTTCGGGATAGTCCCGGGCCGAAAGATAGGTCGCGGCGGCGTCCGGATCGGCCATTTTCACGTCGGGCATGTACACGTCCACGATGCCGTCCAGAAGATCGATGGTTCCGGGGGCGTCGTAGCCGCCGCTGTTGTAGACCAGGGGCAGGCGGAGGCCTTGCCGCGCGGCCAGGAGCAAGGCCTCCAGGATCTGGGGGACCACGTGGCTCGGGGTCACGAAATTGATGTTCGCCGTGCCCATGGCCTGGAGTTCGAGCATGACGGCGGCCAGGCCCTCGGCCGTAACCTCCCATTCCGGGCGGCTGTCATGGCTTATATCCCAGTTCTGGCAGAAGACGCAGCCCAGATTGCAGCCGGCGAAAAAGATCGTGCCCGATCCGCCGTCGCCCACCAGCACCTCCTCCTCCCCGAAATGGGGGTTGAACGAGGCGACCTGGGCCTTGCGGCCCACGCGGCAGAAGCCGCGCGCGTCGGCGAGGCGGTCGACCCGGCAGCGGCGGGGGCACAGTTCGCAAGGGGACAAGCGGGTTACGGCCTCGCGGGCGCGTCTGGCGAGCTCCCCGGTTTTGAGCAGCTTCAGATAGGATGCTTCCATGTATGAACCGTGTTGCCGTTTGGTTGTCTGGTGGTATGTTTTTTGTTGTCTCGGGTGTTTCGTTTGTTGTTTTGTCGGTCGGTTGGCTGGTCGGCCGGGCTCGGGGTTCGCGACCCGGTCCGGCGGCAGCACAGCTCCGCTTCGCTTCGCGCTCCCGCCGTCTCGGGCGCAAACCCGTCGTCCGTCCCGGCGGCATGGGCGGCAGCGCCGATCCGTAAAAGAAGGCCGGCTGGTCGGCAGACCATCCGGAGCATCTTTCCCGGGAGGGCATCTCCTCCGGACGCCGGCATCCGGTTCGTCGCGGCG